>Ga0172372_10005927_pt1 | contig 16837 bp, 9 predicted proteins | sample LakKiv5m_2_FD_114544 | JGI IMG/M metagenome (GOLD analysis project Ga0172372, IMG submission 114544) | Freshwater microbial communities from Kabuno Bay, South-Kivu, Congo - kab_092012_9.5m | ecosystem: Environmental > Aquatic > Freshwater > Lake | place: Democratic Republic of the Congo...
CGCTGCTCACCGGGGACGACACCCTCATCGTCACCGACACCCCGGGGCTGCTCGGCGGCGGCGGCGGCGACCCGGGCGTCGGCGCCGTGTACCTGACCGCCCTCCCCACCGACCTCACGCCCAGCGGCCGCAGCGGCTCCTACAGCGAAGGGGAGGTCGAGCTCGTGGAGGTCGATCACACCGAGTTCGTGGGTGACCTCGACCAGGGCTACCGGTCCATCCTCTGGATCCCCACCTGGTAGGCGCACCACCCCGGCCGCGGGGACGCTACGCTCCCGAATGAGCGACGTCGACACCCTGGTCATCGGTTCCGGCGCCGGCGGGCTCACCGCCGCGGTCGCCCTCGCCCGCGCGGGCGAGAAGGTCCTGGTCGTCGAGCAGCACGACGTGCCGGGCGGCTGGTGCCACAGCTTCATGCTGGGCGGCCACCACTTCTCGCCCGGGGTGCACTACCTGGGCGAGCTGGGCCCCGGCGGAGCGCTCCGTCGCATGTACGAGGGGCTCGGGGTCGCCAACGACATGGTGTTCCTCGAGCTCAACCCCGACGGCTACGAGCACATCCGGGTGGGGGACCGGCGGGTGGATCTGCCCAAGGGGCGCGAGCGGCTGGAAGCCCACCTCTGTCGGGAGTTCCCGCACGAGGCGGCGGGGATCAAGGGCTACCTGCGCGCGGTGGACGCGATCGTGCGCGAGCGCGACCTGGCGGTGCGCGGCTCGCCCCTCACCCTGCCCTTCCGCGCGCCCAACCTGGTGGCGTGGGGCCTCACCTCCGCCGGCCGGCTCCTGCGCCACCACATCGACGACCCGGTGGCGCGCGCGGTCTTGTCCGCGCAATCCGGGGATCACGGCCTGGGCCCCGACGAGGTGCCCGCCGTGGTGCACGCGAGCGTGCAGGCTCACTACTTCGAGGGCGGCTGGTACCCCCAGGGGGGCGGCGCGGCCATCCCGCGCGCCTTCGTGAAGGAGCTCAAGCGCCACGGTGGCCAGCTCCGGGTCAAGACCCCGGTGGAGAAGCTCCTGGTGGAGGGCGGCCGGGTGGTGGGCGCGCGCCTGGCCGGCGGGGAGGAGGTGCGCGCGAAGCGTGTGGTCTCCAACGCCGACCCCGCCGTCACCTACGGGCGGCTCCTGGACCCGGCCGACGTTCCCGGGCCGATCCAGAAGCAGCTCGCCCGTACCCGCTGGTCCACCGGCTGCCTCTCGCTCTTCCTCGCCGCCGAGCTCGACGCGGACGCCATGGGACTCGACTCGGGCAATTACTGGTACGCGGCCGACGCCGACGTGCAGGGCGCCTACGACGTGGCCCGCTCGGGCCGGCTCGACCTCGAGCGCTTCCCGGCGCAGTTCCTCACCGTCACCACCCGGAAGGACCGCGCCAAGGGGAAGCCCGGGGTGCACACGATGGAGTCCTTCGTGTTCGTGGGGTGGGAGCCCTTCAAGAAGTGGGCGGCGACCCGCTACGGCGAGCGGCCGGCCGACTACGCCGCGCTCAAGGAGGACCTGACCGAGCGGATGGTCCGCAACCTCGACGCCATCGTGCCGGGCCTGGCCGAGCGGGTCGTGTTCCGGGAGCTCGGGACGCCGCTCACCAACCAGCACTACGTGGCGTCCACCGAGGGGAACCTCTACGGCACCGAGAAGACGCTGCGTCAGGTCGGCCCGTGGTCGTGGCGCATCCGCTCGCCCATCCCGGGGCTGTTCCTGTGCGGCGCCTCCACCACCTCCCACGGGGTGATGGGCGCGACCCAGTCGGGGCTGAACGCCGCGGCGATGGCGCTGGGCTGCCGGCGCGACGAGCTCCTCACCGCCACGAACCAGGAGCTCCGCACGTGGCCGGCGGACCAGCCCTCGCTCTGGCCCGAGGCCGCCCAGGAACGGCTCCGGCGGAAGGGAAAGGGACTCGACGGCGGGGAGGAGGGCTCCCCTTCTCCGCCGCCGGTCGGTGCTTAGACCTCCCCGCGAGGTTCGGATGACCGATTCCATGCGCGGCAAGCTCGTACTCCTCACCGGGGCCACCGAGGGGATCGGCAAGGCCGCCGCGCTGGGCCTGGCGCGCCGCGGCGCCGAGCTGGTGCTGGTGGGGCGCAGCGCCGAGAAGACCGACCGGGTGGTCCAGGAGCTCCGGGCCGCCAGCGGCAACGCGTCCATCACGTCGATCCTCGCCGACCTCTCGCTGGTGGCAGGGGTGCGCACCGTGGCGGAGGCCTTCCGGGCGCGCCACGCCCGGCTCGACGTGCTCGTGAACAACGCCGGGGCCGTGTACATGGAACACGAGCTGACCGCCGAGGGCTTCGAGCGCACCTTCGCGCTGAACCACCTCTCCTACTTCGTGCTCACCGAGGCCCTCCGCGACGTGCTCACCGCCACCCCCGGCGCCCGGGTGGTGAGCACCTCCAGCGACGCCCACCGCGCCGCGCGGCTGGACCTGGCCACCGTCGCCCGGCGCCCGGACGGCTCGGCCGGCTTCCCCGCCTACGCCGACTCGAAGGCGGCCAACATCCTCTTCACGCTGGAGCTGGGGCGCCGCCTGGAGGGCAGCGGGGTGACGGCCCACTGCTACCACCCCGGCTGGGTCTCCACGGGCTTCGCGCTCAACAACCAGGGCTTCATGGCGGCGGCCATCGGCTGGGCGGCCCCGCTCCTGGCCCGAACCCCCGAGAAGGGCGCGGAGACCCTGGTCTGGCTCGCGTCGAGCCCCGAGGTGCCCGCCAACGGCGGCTACTTCAAGGACCTGCGCCCCACGCGGGGCAAGGCGCTGGTGCGCGACGAAGACCTGGCCCGCCGCCTGTGGGCGCTGTCCGAGGAGCTGGTGGCCGGCGTGGCCTGACCGGGCCGGGGGTGAGCCCGGCCCGGGAGCTCAGCTTGCCTCGGAGTCGTCGCTCCCGCTGGCGCAATCCGGGTCCGACGCGTCGCGGCCCTCGACACCGTCGTTGTCCACGGAGTCGTTGCACTGGTAGTCGGTGTCGTAGCCGGTCTCCCCCGACTCGGTGACCGGGGTGGGGCAGTCGGGGTCGAGGGTGTCGACCCACCCGTCGCCGTCGTTGTCGACGCCGTCGTTGCAGTCGGTGGCGGGGTCGGTCTCGTCCGTGTCCGCGGCGTCGGTGCAGCCCCAGTCCTCGGCGTCCACCAGGCCGTCGCCGTCGCCGTCCACGCCGTCGTTGCAGGCGCCGCCGGCGAGCCCGTCGTCCTCGAGCTGGTCGGCGGCGTCGGCGCAGGCGGTGTCCTCGAGGTCCACCCACCCGTCGCCGTCGTTGTCGAGCCCGTCGGCGCAGAAGGGCACGTGGGACTCGTCGGCGTCGAGCGCCGAGAGGCAGCCGGGGTCGTCCACGTCGGTCCAGCCGTCGCCGTCGCCGTCGAGGCCGTCGTTGCAGTCGAAGTCGGCATCGTGGCCGAGCTCCCCGCCCGCCCAGGCGCAGTCCGGGTCCTCGGCGTCGGTCCAGCCGTCGCCGTCGCCGTCCAGCCCGTCGGCGCAGTCGATGCCGCCGTCGCCCAGCGGCAGCTCCAGGTTGTCGAGCGCGTCGAGGCAGTCGGGATCCGCCGCGTCCGTGAGGCCGTCGCCGTCGTTGTCCAAGCCGTCGTTGCACTCGGCCACCGCGGTGCCGGACTCGGTGATGCCCCGGACGCAGTCGGGGTCGGCCAGGTCGGTCCAACCGTCGGCGTCGTTGTCCGCCCCATCCTCGCAGGTGGTGAGGACGTCCAGCTCTCCGCCGTCCCAGGCGTCCACGCAGCCGGCGTCCTCGGCGTCGACGAACCCGTCGCCGTCGTCGTCGTAGCCGTTGTTGCACGCGTAGGTGGAGTAGCCGGTGGCGTCGCAGTCGGGGTCGTCGGCGTCGGTCCAGCCGTCGCCGTCCTCGTCGGTGCCGTCGAGGCAGCTGCTGGCGAGGTAGGCCTCGTCGTTGTCGTAGCCGTCGTCGCACTCGGGGTCGTCCCCGTCGGCCAGGCCGTCGCCGTCGTCGTCGAGTCCGTTCGCGCACGCGGACCCGGCGTACCAGCCGGTCTCGCCCAGCCGGCTCGCGCAGTCCGGGTCGTCCTGGTCGGTCCAGCCGTCGCCGTCATCGTCCACCCCGTTGCCGCAGCTGAACGGGCTCACGTCCTCGGCCGGGTAGAGCGCGTCCACGCATGCGGCCGAGGCGCCGTCCACGTCGCCGTCGCCGTCGTTGTCCTCACCGTCGTTGCACTCGGTGGTGCCGAAGCCCACCTCGTCGCCCCAGATCGCGCAGTCCGGGTCCGCGTCGTCGGTCCAGCCGTCCGCATCGTCGTCGTCGCCGTTGGCGCAGTCGTCGGGCGAGTCCGCTTCGTCGTCGTCCCAACCGACCGCGCAGTCCGGGTCCTCCGCGTCGGCGAGCCCGTCGCGGTCGTTGTCCAGCCCGTCGTCGCAGGCGCGGGTGCCGAGCCCCAGCTCGTCGCCGCCGCCACAGTCGGTGTCCTCGGCGTCGGCCCAGCCGTCGCCGTCGTCGTCGCTGCCGTTGGCGCAGTCGTCGGCGTCGTCGGCCTCGTTGCCGTCCGTGGCGTCCGCGCAGCCCGGGTCGGCGGCGTCCACGCGGAAGTCGCCGTCCTGGTCCACGCCGTCGTTGCACACGTCCTCGCCGAAGCCGAGCTCGTTCCCGCCCACGGCGCAGTCGGGATCGGCCGCGTCGGTCCAGCCGTCCCCGTCGGAGTCGGCCCCGTCGTAGCAGGTGCCGGTGGGGTCGGTCTCGTCGGTGTCCCGAGCGCTCACGCAGCCGGCATCGGCCCCGTCGAGGAGACGGTCGGCGTCGTTGTCGGCGCCGTCGTTGCACGCGGTGGCGCCGAAGCCGAGCTCGTCGTCGCCGTCGAGGCAGTCGGGGTCGGCGGCGTCGGTCCAGCCGTCGCCGTCGTCGTCCGCGCCGTCGGTGCAGCTCGACGCGGCGGGCCCTTCCAGGGTGTCGTTCCCGTCGAAGCAGTCGGCGTCGTCGGCGTCGGTGTCCCCGTCGCCGTCGTCGTCCAGCCCGTCGTTGCAGGGCACGTCGGAGAGGCCCATCTCCTCGTCGCCGCGCGCGCAGTCGGGGTCGTCGGCGTCGGTCCAGCCGTCGCCGTCGTCGTCGATGAGGTTGGTGCACCCGGTGATGGCGTCGCCCTCGTCGGTGTCGGCCCCGTCCTCGCAACCCGGGTCCTCGGCGTCGGTCAGCCCGTCGCCGTCGTCGTCCGCGCCGTTGTTGCAGGCGTAGGCCGAGGTGACGGGGAGCTCGCTCGTGTCGGCCTCGGCGGAGCAGCCCGGATCGGCGGTGTCCACCCAGCCGTCGCCGTCGTTGTCGGTGCCGTCGGCGCAGTCGTAGTCGCCCTCGAGCGTGTCCGAGGCGGAGCGGCAGTCGGCGTCGTCGGCGTCCACGTCGCCGTCGCCGTCGTCGTCGTCGCCGTCGTTGCACTCCGTGCTTCCGAAGCCGACCTCGGCGCTGCCGGAGGCGCAGTCGGGGTCGGCGGCGTCCACCCAGCCGTCCCCGTCCTCGTCCAGCCCGTCGGCGCAGGGCCCGGTCTCGTCGGTGTCGTTCCCGTCCGCGCAGTCCGGGTCCAGGAGGTCCACGAGCAGGTCGCCGTCGTTGTCCGCGCCGTCGTTGCAGGCCAGCGTGCCCCAGCCGAGCTCCTCGCGTCCGCTGGCGCAGTCCGGATCCTCGGCGTCGACCCAGCCGTCCCCGTCGTCGTCCGCGCCATTCGCGCAGGCGTTGTACTCCACCGAATCCGCGGTGGGGCAGTCGGAGTCGGCGGCGTCCACGTCGCCGTCCCCGTCGTTGTCGTCGCCGTCGTTGCAGGTGCCGACGCCGACGCCCGTCTCGTCGTCGCCCGAGGCGCAGTCCGGGTCGGCCGTGTCGATCCAGCCGTCGCGGTCGTCGTCGAGGCCGTTCCGGCAGTCGGTGAACTCGGAGTCGTCCTCGGCCTCGTCGCACTGCGGATCGAAGCCGTCGGCGAGCCCGTCGCCGTCGTTGTCGAGCCCGTCGGAGCACTCGGCCCGGCCGGAGATGGTGCCCTCGTCGTCGTCCACCGCGCTCGTGCAGTCCGGGTCGTCCAGGTCGGTCCAGGAGTCGCCGTCGTTGTCGCTCCCGTCCTCGCAAACGTTGAGCTCGGAGTCGTCCAGCGCGCTCGCGCAGCTCGCGTCGTCGGCGTCCACGTCGCCGTCGCCGTCGTCGTCGGCCCCGTTGTTGCAGAGCGTGTCGCCGTAGCCGACCTCGTCGAGCACGTCCCCGCAGTCGGGGTCCTCGTCGTCGGCCCAGCCGTCCCCGTCGTTGTCCTCGCCGTCCTCGCAGACCAGCGCGCCTTCCTTGTTGTCGTAGGCGTCGTCGCAGTGGGGGTCCTCGGCGTCCACGAGGCTGTCGCCGTCGTTGTCGTCCCCGTCGTTGCACTGGGTCACGCCGTACCCGGCGCCCTGCTCGGGCAGCTCGGTGCCGAGCTCGGTGCAGTCGGGGTCGTCGATGTCGGTCCAGCCGTCGCCGTCGTTGTCCTGGCCGTCCCCGCAGGGGTAGGCCTCGAACGGGGTGCGGGCGCTGGTGCAGACGGAGTCCGCCGCGTCGATGGCGCCGTCGCCGTCGTCGTCCAGGCCGTTGTTGCAGGGGAGGTCGGAGGTCCCGAGCTCTTCGGTGCCGTCGCCCTCGCAGTCCGGGTCCTCGGTGTCGGTCCAACCGTCTCCGTCGTCGTCCTCGCCGTCGTTGCAGTCGTGCAGCGGGGTCTCGAGGACGTAGGCGCTGACGGTGACCGTCTGCAGCGTGTCGGTCACGAACTCCAGCGGGCCGACGGCGTCCGAGCCCACGGTGCGGACCGCACCCTCCCACCCGTAGAGGCGCAGCGCGAAGGGCTGGGTGTTGACGCCGGGCACGAGCTCCAGCACGGGGAGCCCGTCGGCGCCCTCGGAGATCTCGATGGCGGCTTCGAGCTCCGCGTCGTCGGGAACCCAGTCGTCGAGCCCGTCCTCCTCGGTGAGCGGCTCGCCGTCGAGCCCGAGGTAGGGGGTGGAGGGGTCCACCAGGACGCGCCAGGTGGAGGCGGCGGCGAGCGCGTCGGCCGGGGTGTCCAGCGTGACGAGGAAGCCCGTCTTGGTGTCGGGCTCGGCGCAGCCGAGGAGGAGCAGGAGGATCGAGGTGTTCATGGGAGCACCACCACGACGTCCCCGGAGGGGAGCGGTTCGGGCACCGAGGAGACCGCCGCGACCACGCCGGCCGTGGTGCCTGCGGCGGCGACTCCGCCCACCGCGGCCCAGAAGCCCCAGCGCTGCACGAGGGGCTTGACCACCACCACGTCGCGGCCGCTGGCGCGCAGCGTCAGGGTGCCGTTCGCGGGGAGGCTCAGGCTCCCCTCCGCCACGTGCTCGCCCTCGATCACGTTCACGGTGATGCGGCCCTTCTCGAGCTCGTCGATCACCACGTCGTCGGGGCCGTTGCCCACGCGCACGTCGTTCACGTACACCTCGCTGCCCGAGCCCAGCCCGGTCACCTTCAGGCGGGCGCCGGATTCGGCCAGGGTGGCCACCACCTCGCCGCGCGCGCCGTCGCTCGTGTCGATCTCGCGGAGCACGGTGGCGCGGCCCTTGGCCTCCACCCGCACGTCGTGGGTGCCGAGCGCGATGCCGGTGAGCCGGAGCGGGGTGACGCCCACCTTCTCGCCATCGAGCCAGACATCGGCGCCCGGCGGGGTGCTCTGCACCACCACCACCCCCTCGGAGGAGCTGAGCTCGACCGGGATGAGCAGGTTCTTCCCGGCGACGAAGGAGAGCTCCCCCTCGGCGGGCTCCATCTTGGGGGCCTCGACCTTCCAGCGGTGCTCACCTTCCGACAGGTCGTTCAGGCGGATGGGGAGCATGCCGCGGTACCGACCGTCCACCGTGAGGCGCGCGCCCGCGGGCCCGAGCCACTCCACCGTGCCCTTCCCGGGCACCAGCGAGGCGGCGGCCTCGGTTGTCTTCCCAGCCTCGAACTTCAGCTTTCTCACCCAAGGATCGTAGCGCTCCGCCACCACGCGGACCGTGTGCTCACCCGGTGCGACGTAGGTGGTCACGGGGACGACGCCCACGCGGACGTTGTCCACGTAGACCTCGGCGCCGTCGATGTTGGCGCGGACCTTGAGGACCCCGTCGCTCGCGCCGTGTGCGGGCGCGAGCCAGCCGAGGAGGGTCAGGAGGAGGGCCAGGAAGGGCATCGGCGGAAGGTACCACGGCTCGCCGCCGCCGCGCCGGGGCGCTCCCCGGACGCCGCCCGCCTCGGATCTGGTAGCATCCGTGTGCCCCCCGGAGACCCATGCGCTGCACGTCCGTCCTGCTCCTGACCGCGCTCCTCGGCTGTAGGCAGGACCCCCCGAAGGACCTGGACACCGGGCCGGCCACCGTCGTCACCGACACGGCGAAGCAGGACGACAAGGACGCCGACGGGTACGGCGTCTCCGAGGGGGACTGCGACGACGACAACGCCAACGTGCACCCCGACGGCGAGGAGGTCGCGTACAACGGGATCGACGACGACTGCGACCCGAGCACCCCCGACGACGACCTCGACGGCGACGGCTACCTCGCCGAGGTGGACTGCGACGACGGCGACTTCACGGTGAACCCCGGCGCCGAGGACGTCTGCGACGGGATCGACAACGACTGCTCCGGGGTGGCCGACGACGGCGAGGGCACGTCCTGGTACCTGGACGCCGACGGCGACGGCTACGGCGACCCGGAGACCGAGGTGACCGGCTGCGACGCCCCCACGGGGTACGTGGCGACCGGGGACGACTGCGACGACACCGACCCCGCCTACCACCCCGGCGCCGACGAGTCCGACTGCACCGACCCCAACGACTACAACTGCGACGGCTCGGTGGGCTACGCCGATCTCGACGGGGATGGCACCCCGGCCTGCCAGGACTGCGACGACCGCGAGGACGACGTCTTCCCCGGCGCGGTCGAGTCCTGCAACGGCGTGGACGACGACTGTGACACGGAGGTGGACGAAGACGCCGTGGACGCCGACACCTGGTACCTCGACGCCGACGGGGACGGCTGGGGCGACGACGCCTTCGTGCTGGCCGCCTGCGACGCGCCCGAGGGCTACGCGGCCCAGGGCGGCGACTGCAACGACGCCGACGCCGCCTACAACCCCGACGCCAGCGAGGTCTGCACCGACCCGAACGACTACAACTGCGACGGCTCGGTGGGCTACGCCGACGCCGACGGCGACGGGTTCGCCGCCTGCCTGGAGTGCGACGACGGGAACGCGGCGGTCAACCCCGACGCGACCGAGGTGTGCAACGACGTGGACGACGACTGCGACGGCTCGGTGGACGTGGGCGCGGCCGACGCGAGCACCTGGTACACCGACGCCGATCGCGACGGCTACGGCGGCTCCACCGCCGTGCTCGCCTGCGACGAGCCGGTCGGGGCGGCCTCGACCTCGGGCGACTGCGACGACGCCGACCGGCGCACCAACCCGGGGGCGCTCGAGATCTGTGACGGGATCGACAACAACTGCGACGGATCGGTGGACGGCTCCGACGCCAGCGGCACCCGCGACTGGTGGGCCGACGCCGACGGCGACGGCTGGGGCGACCCCGGCACCGGCCTCACCCAGTGCGACGAGCCAGCGGGCTTCGTGGACAACGACGGGGACTGCGACGACGCGGCCGCGGCGGTGAACCCCGACGCCGACGAGGTGTGCGACGGGATCGACAACGACTGCGACGGCGGGGTGGACACCGGGGCGGTGGACGCCGGCACCTGGTACACCGACGGCGACGCCGACGGCTTCGGGGGCACCTCCGTCACCGCCTGCGAGGCGCCCACCGGCTCGGTGGCGAGCGGCGGGGACTGCGACGACTCCGACGCCGCGGTGAACCCCGACGCGGCGGAGGTGTGCGACTACGTCGACAACGACTGCGCGAGCGGCGTGGACAACGGCTACCGCACCGGCTCCAAGTACACCCTGGACACGGACTGCGGAAGCTGCGGGAACGACTGCGGCAGCTACACCTACGACAACGCCTCGGCCTACTGCGACACCTCGCCGTCCACCCCCCGATGCGACTACGTGTGCGACAGCGGCTGGTTCGACGTGAACGGGAGCGGGATCGACGGCTGCGAGTGCGAGTACCTCTCCTCGACCGACGACCCCTTCGACGGCATCGACGCCGACTGCGACGGCTCGGACGGCCCGCCGCTGGACGCGATCTACGTGTCCACCAGCGGCTCCTCCTCGGCCAGCGGGGCCTTCGGGGATCCGGTGGACAGCGTCCAGACCGGCATCGACCTCGCCCAGGCCGGCGGCTACGCCTACGTCCTCGTCGCCGAGGGCACCTACGAGGAGAACGTCGAGCTCGTGGACGGCATCACCGTGTACGGCGGCTACGACAGCGCCTTCACGCTCCGCGACATCCCGACCTACACCACCACCCTGGACGGGGTGGGCAGCACCTTCGCCAGCCCGGCGACGGTCGTGGCGCGCGACATCGTCTCCAACACGGTGTTCGAGGGCTTCACCGTGCTGGGCAACACCCGGCCGGGCCTCGGCCAGAGCGCAGTGGCGATGTGGATCGAGGACTGCTCGGACGGGCTCGTGATCCGCAACAACGTCATCGACGCCGCCTCCGCCCGCGACGGGCAGGACGGCGGGGCCGGCGGGGAAGGCACCGACGGCGCCGACGGCGCCGACGGAATCGACGGCAGCACCAGCACCTGCTCCACCCTGCCGGACGGCGGGGCGGGCGGGGCCAACACCTGCGACAGCGTCAGCACCGCGGGGGGCGACGGCGGCGGCACCCAGTGCCCCAGCTCGGGGGTCTCCCAGCTCGACGGGGACGCGGGCCTGCCTGCGGGCGGCGCGGGCGGCAACGCCGGCTGCGACGGCATCATCAGCGCGTCGAACGGCTGCGGCCTCTGCAACATCGACACCTGCTGGGACGAGGGCACCGAAGGCGGGGTGGGCGGCGACGGGGGCTCCGGGAGCGGGGGCCTCGGGGCCAGCGACCGCGACGGTGCGGTGACCCTCGGAAACTGGGCGGGCGCCGCCGGTACGGACGGCGCCGCGGGCGACTACGGCCAGGGCGGTGGCGGCGGCGGCGCGGGCTCGGGCGCGCAGGTGGACAGCACCTGCGGCGACGACCACCTCGGCGGGACCGGCGGCGGCGGCGGCGCGGGCGGCTGCGGGGGTGGCGGCGGGACCGGCGGCAACGGTGGCGGCGGCTCCATCGGCATCGCGCTCGTCTACAGCGGCACCATGGCGCTCCCGGTCTTGAGCGACAACGTGATCAGCGCCGGGAACGGCGGATACGGCGGCGACGGCGGCGACGGCGGCGCCGGCGGCCTGGGCGGCGTGGGCGGCTACGCGGGCGTGCGCGAGACCACCTCGGCCTGGTGTGGCCAGGCCGGCGGCAACGGCGGCGAGGGCGGCGAGGGCGGCCCCGGCGGCGGCGGCGGCGGCGGCGCGGGCGGGGTGTCCATGGCCGTGGCGGCCTACGGCATCACCCCCGACCCGACCTACGTGTCCGCCTCCAACAGCACCAGCTACGGGTCGGCCGGCGCCGGTGGGCGCGGCGGGCTCGCCGGCAGCGCCGGGGGCGTGGACGGGTCCGACGGGCTCGACGGGCTCGAGGGCGACCAGAACTGGTGAGACGGGGGCCCTGGGGCGCGCGTGCTGGCACACATCCTGCTTGGTAGGTTGCCGAGGTCCCCATGCGCCTGCCCCTCCTCGCCGTGCTGCTCCCGTCGCTCTCCCTCCTGACCGCGTGCCCGGGCGATCCCTGCGCGCGCGCCGCCACCGTGGACCCGCTCCTCCGCCTCGGGGTGGGCGAGAAGGAGTTCGTGGAGCTGCACGACGGCGACGCCGTGGACTACGCCTCGGGTGGGCAGGGGGGCCAGCACGTGTGGACCGCACTGGAGGCGGAAGGCATCCACCCCGGCGTGCGGGGCTTCCTCACCGCCGACGAGGAAACGCCCACCATCGAGCTCAGCCTGACCGGTGAAGTGGACGGGACCGAGCTGGGCTTCTTCCGCACCGAGTACCAAGCCTTCGACGGCGACGTCCAGCTCGCGGTGCTCACCGGGCTGACCCTGTTCATCGACAACTACGGCTCCTACTACGACACCACCGAGGACACCGAGGTCGAACAGGACTACCGGATGTACGCCCGCGTGGAGGACGTGTGCGGGACCGTGCTGGAAGCCGAGCACGTGGTCGTCGTCCCGGGTTGACCGCCGGGCGGACCCGGGCCGCTACTCCCAGGTCATGAGGTCCGTCTCGGGCGGGAGCCAGGCCTCCGCCCCCTCGCGGCCGTCCAGCGCCTGGAGGAAGGCCACGCCCACGGTGTTCACGACCGGGTGGACGAGCGCGGGGTCCAGGTACGGCGGGTCGCAGTCGTCGAAGACGGGGAGGAGCTCGCAGGCGTTGGAGAAGGTGTAGTGACCGGCGTCGGGGAAGACCGCCAGGTTGCGCGGGCCGCTCACCGCCTCGAAGAGCGGCCGCACCTGGGTCTCCACCGGGGTCAACTCGTCCCGGCCACCCCCGAAGAAGAGGGTGGGCACGGTGACCTGGGCCAGGCCCCCCACGAGCACCTCGTAGCCGGCGGGGGTCATGGGGATGGCGGCGCGGACGCGGGGGTCCGCGAGGTCCACGACGGGCGTGGACGGGTTCTCCGCGGCCCAGGCAGCCACGTCGTCGCAGAGCCAGTCGGGGTGCTCGGCGCACCAGGCGGCCGAAGCCTCGGTGTCCATGAACGCCCCCGCGAGGGCGATCGACGTGTACCCGCCGAAGGAGTGCCCGCTGACCACGTAGTCGCCGTCGGGATCCACGCAGCCGGGCACGAGCCCGTCGGCGTCGGTGGCGCCGAGCCAGTCCCGCGCGCCGACGATGTCGCGCGGGCGGCGCAGGGCGAGGTCGATGAGCGGCACGCTGCCGTCGTCAAGGAAGGTGTTCCCCACGTGGTCGGGCGCCACCACCACCCAGCCGTGGCTGGCCAGCCGCTCGGTCCAGTAGATGGACTGGTAGCGGATGCCCCCGCTGCCGTGGCTGAAGAGCATGACCGGGCGCACCGCGGAGCAGTCGGCCTGGGGCTCGCGCAAGGCCGTCCCTTCGACCAGATCGTCGTAGGTCTCCGCCGGCTCGTCGCTCCCCACGACGGCGGGGTACCAGACCTGCACGGGGAGGGTGAGCCCGTCCACCTCGACCTCGCGCTCCGCCGTACCCACCGCCCAGGGCCCGGGGGCGTCGGGCGCGGGCCAGGCCGGGTCGAGGGCCGCGGAGTCGTCTTCGTCGGCGGGCGCGCAGGCCAGGGCGAGGAGCAGCATGCCGGGCGCTTAGCCGGTCGGCGAGGCCGCGTGGTAGGGAGAGCCGTGCCAACCGACCTCGCGCCGGGCATCCACCTGGTCCACAAGCCCCGCGGCGACGGCAGCAAGGCCACCCTCGACGCGTTCCGGGCCCCGGGCGGCCCGCGGCTCTGCCACGGCGGCGCGCTGGATCCCTTCGCGGAGGGCCTCCTCCTGGTGCTCGCCGGGGACGCCACCCGGCTCTTCCCCTGGCTCCACGGGATCCCGAAGACCTACCTCGCCGAGGTGCGCTGGGGACGGGAGACGGACACGGGCGACCCCTCGGGCCAGCCGGTGGCCGAGGGCCCCACCGACACGCTCGCGCCAGCGCGGATGGACGAGGTCCTCGCCGCGCACCTGGGCTGGCAGCTCCAGCACCCACCCGCCACGAGCAATCGCAGGGTGGACGGCGAGCGGGCGTGGGTGCGGGCCCGGCGCGGCGAGACCGTCGAGCTCGCCCCGAGCCGGGTGCTCGTGCACACCGCCCGCTTCACCCGCCACGACCTTCCCCGCCGCTCCGAGCTCGAGCTGACCGTGTCCGGCGGCACCTACGTGCGCGCCCTGGCCCGCGACCTGGGCCGTGCGCTGGGGACGCGGGCCCACCTGGGGCGACTCCGCCGCACCGCGGTCGGCCCCTGGCTGGACCCGGGGCCCGGGCGCCGGGTGGCGGTCCGGGGGGAAGCGCTCCTCCCCTGGTGCCCCACCCGGGTGCTGGACGCGTCGGAGCGGGGCCGTCTCGGGCAGGGTGCTCCCCTTCCCCGCGGCGAGGTGCTCCCGGCTCCCTGGCCGCTTCCCGACGCCTCCCCCGCCCCCCCGGTACGCCTGCTCCACGAGGGCCGGCTCGTCGGGCTGGCCCCCGACGGCGATCCGCTGGTCAGCGTGCTCCGCCTCGCGCGTGGGCTATGAGCGCACCATGCTCGGGCTCCTGACCCTCGCCTTCGCCGGCGACCCCGCCCTGCTCCCGGTGGACCGGCTGGCCTGCGCCTGGGCGCTGCACTTCGAGCCGGCCTACCCCTGGGCCTTCCAGGACCCGCCCACCACGCTCTCGGACGCGACCGCGCTGGTGGTCGAGGCCCCCGCCGACCGCCTCCGGCCGCGGGACCTCGGGTACCACGTGCTCTACGTGGAGGGCTCCCCGGTGGACGTGCTGGCCGTGGCGGGCGACCGGGCCCTGGTCCTCGTGCCCACCCGCCTGGGCACCGGTCCCGTGCGGGCCTGGTTCGGGGACGAGCGCCTCCCGGAGCGCTTCGACCCGGCGGCGCGGGCGCGGGTGGAGGCCGCAAGCCGCGGGCTCGAAGGGGTCGGCGTCCCGCAGTGGGGGGACGCGCTCCGGGTGGAGGGGCGGAACGACCTGCTGGCGCAGCTCGCCGACTGGGAGACACGCTGCCGGTGAGCGGACCCGCGCCCGGTCAGCCCACCCAGCGACGGGCGTTCCGGAACATGTCCATCCACGGGCTCTCGTCGGAGTCGCCCCGGCGCCAGCCGGTCGGGCACCAGGAGAGCGTGGTCCACCGGTAGACCCGCTCCGGGTGGGGCATGAGGATCGTGGCGCGCCCGTCGGGGGTGGTGAGCGCGGTGATCCCGTCCGGCGAGCCGTTCGGGTTCCAGGGGTAGGTCCGCGCCACCCGGCCCCGCCCGTCGGTGAAGCGCGCGACCACCAGCGGCTCGGCAGCGCGGCGGTCCGCGTCGTCCGACCACACGGCCCGACCTTCGCCGTGAGCGACGGGGACCAGGAGCGTGCGACCCTCCAGCCCGCGGAACAGGACGGACGGGCTCTGCTCGATGCGGACCTGGGCGAGCCGCGCCTCGAACTGCTCGGACCGGTTCTGCACGAAACGCGGCCAGGGGCTCGCGCCGGGAACCAGCTCGGCCAGCTGGGAGAACATCTGGCAGCCGTTGCACACCCCGAGCGAGAAGGTGTCGGCCCGACCGAAGAAGCGGGCGAAGACCTCGCGCACCCGGGGGTGGTGCACGATCGACGCCGCCCACCCGCCGCCCGCGCCGAGGACGTCTCCGTAGGAGAAGCCCCCGCAGCCCACCACCCCCACCATGTCGACGAGGTCCTGCCGGCCTTCCAGCAGGTCCGTCATGTGCACGTCCACCGCGGTGAAGCCGGCCCGGTCGAACGCGGCCGCCATCTCCACGTGGCCGTTCACGCCCTGCTCGCGGAGGATGGCCACCCGGGGCCGCCCGACGAGCACCGGCGCCGCCACCGGCGGGCACACCGGGGTGGGGGAGAGGCCAGGGTCGGCGTCGTCCTCGATCCGGTCGTACGCCTCGGCGGCGCATTCGGGGTCGTCCCGGAGGGACTGGATGCGGCTCGACACCGACGACCAGGCGCGGTGCAGCGCCACCCGGTCTCCCGCGTAGGACACCCTCCCCTCGTGGCGGAGCTCGAGCCGCCGCCCCGGCGTGGGCTCTCCGAGGAGCTCCACCCGGAGCCCGTCGAAGGCGGCGCGCACCGCGCCCACGTGCTCGGCGCGGACCTGCACCACCGCGCCCAGCTCCTCGGCGAAGAGCGCGGCCACCGGGTCGGCGCTCGGGACCTCCACCCGGAGGCCGCAGCGCGACGCGAAGGCCATCTCGGCCAGGGCGACGAAGAGGCCGCCGTCCGAACGGTCGTGGTAGGCGAGGAGGTGCGGGCGGGCCGCCTGGACCCCGGCGAAGAACCGGGTCAGGAGCTCGGGGGCGTCCAGGTCGGGGGCGACGTCGCCGAGCTCCCCGCACACCTGGGCGAGCACCGACCCGCCCAGGCGATCGCGCCCCATCCCGAGGTCCACGAGGAGCAGCACGGTGTCCGGCACGTCGAGCCGGAGCTCGGGGGTGAGCGTGCCCCGCACGTCGGCGCAGGGCGCGAAGGCCGAGACGACGAGGGAGACGGGCGCGGTCACCGAGCGCGTGCCGCCGTCCCAGACCGTCCGCATGGACATCGAGTCCTTGCCCACCGGGATGGCGATCCCGAGCGCCGGGCACAGCTCGACCCCGACGGCCTGGACCATGTCGTAGAGGACGGCGTCCTCGTCGCGGTACCCGGCCGGCGCCATCCAGTTCGCGGAGAGGACCACCTGGTCCAGCGCCTGGACCGGCGCGGCGGCGAGGTTGGTGAGCGCCTCGCCCACCGCCATCCGCGCCGACGCGGGCCCGTCGAGGAGCGCGAGCGGGGTGCGCTCGCCCACGGCCATGACCTCGCCGCGGTAGCCCTCGTAGGCCTGGTGGGTCACCGCGCAGTCGGCGACGGGCACCTGCCAGGGGCCGACCATCTGGTCGCGCGCCACCTGGCCGGTGACGGAGCGGTCGCCGATGGTGACGAGGAAGCTCTTGTCGGCCACGGCGGGGAAGCGGAGCACCCGGTCGGCGGCCTCCTCGATCGGGAGCTGGAGCCGGAAGGGGGTGCGGGCCGCGGGCACCCGCCGGGCCTCGCGGTGCATCCGGGGGGGCTTGCCCAGGAGCACCTCGAGCGGCAGTTCCACCGGCACGTCGCCGAGCAGGCCGTCCTCCACCCGGAGCACGGGCTCGGCGGTGGTCACGCCGACCACGGCGTAGGGACAGCGCTCCCGCGCGCAG
>Ga0172372_10005931_pt1 | contig 16828 bp, 17 predicted proteins | sample LakKiv5m_2_FD_114544 | JGI IMG/M metagenome (GOLD analysis project Ga0172372, IMG submission 114544) | Freshwater microbial communities from Kabuno Bay, South-Kivu, Congo - kab_092012_9.5m | ecosystem: Environmental > Aquatic > Freshwater > Lake | place: Democratic Republic of the Congo...
CCCGGCACACCGCCACCTGCGCCGCTACCACCACCCCCGCCACCACCGCCGCCCGGCAGACGACCGCCCCCGGCACCGCCCGCTGCCGCCATTTGCTGCAAAAGCTGAGAGTAAAGATCGGTGTTAGGACCGACATCGTTACGGCTGAGCAGTGAATCAGCGGTAAGACGAGCGATGTCGATATCGGTCGCCCCGCGTTGAAGCTGGAGTCCAGATCGCGCCGTCGCAACGCGCTCGTCGTTTTCCTGCATGGCGCGTTCAGCGTCCATGCGGATGCCGCGCTGGGCCGCACCCCGGAACGTGGTGTTACCGAGGCCGCTCGTAATCATCTGTTGATCCGAACCGGCGAGGTTACGAGTACGGTCCTCGGCGATTCGAGTGCGCGCGGTCTGCCCCATCCCGGACAGCAGCGCGTCCGCAGAATCGTACGCGCCACCCGCTCCCAGCACGCGCTGATTCAAACCCGCCATGCCAGCCATAAGCTCTTCGTACCGTTTCGTATTCGCATCGTTCGCAGACCCCTGCTCTTTCTTCAAGTTCGCGAGGATTTGCGCCGGTGTGAGTCTAGTCGCCATAATTATCGCACTCCAAAATGGTTCGTCAGCCGAGTCAACGGCGTTTCGATGTCTGAACCTGCGGCGGCGTGGAGCATCTTGAGGCCAGAAACGGCGTCTTCAAGCATTACACGAGGCACCCCGGCTGACCCGACAAAATCAGGTAGGGGGAGCCGTTCCTCCGTGCCTTCTTGGTTGATCGCCGCCAGCAAGCTCTCGATACGACGCAGCACGGCCAGCGCATCGACGGATAGGCGGCTCACTTCTCGGAGCAGGTTTTCGATCTGTCGCGTGTTGCGTTCATCAAATGCTCGTTCGTCAGCCATGTTGCCCCCTATGTTTTGATGATGTACTGTACGACTTGATATGGGGGATTCTGAGCGTCTGTCGTGATGTCGATATCGACGGGGTGTTGATGCCCGTATTCGGAAACTGCTACGTCGAACCCCGCCGACGCGAATGTTCCTACTACATCAGTTCCCGTGTCACCAAACACGGTGGCGTCGTGCGTATGGTCGATCGTACCACCCGTACCGCCAAGGGTATTACCTGTGCCCGATGCGGCGAGGCCGAGCGGGAAGCGCTGCCGAAGATCCGGCACGTTGAACGTCGTCGAGCCGTCTCCCGCGCCGAAGGTAGTACCGATGATCGCAAACAGCGCCGCGTACGTAGCGCGACTGACGGCTGCTCCGTTGCACAACAAAAAACCTGTGGGGGCGGTGGCGGCTCCATACGGCAGAATTCCGCCGGTGGGGAGCCCCGACACCGTGCCCCACGCGAGGCCCGTCGCAGCCCCGGAATCTGCGACGAGCGCCTGTCCGTCGGTACCGACCGCGAGTCGCGCGTCCACCGTCGCGTTGCGCGTAAACAAATCACCTTTTGTAGTGAGCGGGCTCTGCACGTTGAGCCCGGCACTAGACGTAGAGGCAAGGTTATCGGCAACTGGGTCAATCTTCAAACCGATCGTAGTCTGTATGAACTCGATGCCCGCACCCGCGATAAGACCCAACGCCTCAAGCGGATTAGATGCGATGCGCTGAAAAGCGCGGCGCATGCGTTCTGGGTCTCGTGCGTTACGATCGAACATTATCCCCGGTTCTCCCGGCGCGGCTTACCACTAGCCTCGAACGCCACGGTCATACCTTCTACCGCCCATCGCGCGGACCCCGTGTGCGAGATCCCAAGCTGCACGCAATACCCGCGTACCTTCTGGCGCATCGAACGGTTGCGCCCTGCGTGCCCCAACAGACGGCGGATCACGGGCGTGCTAGACGTAACACATCCCTCGGCGGATTGGCCTGTGTATACTTCCATGTATACATCCGTGCTGTTGTGCCCAAGAATCGGAAGCACTTCATTGAGGACCACTTCACTACCGTGGTTCGCGGCCATATAAGGCTGATACCTCACGTAGCTTGTGATATCGGTGCCATCATCGTCGTCGGCGGCGTCGTCTACTTTACGGATATACCCGTCGCGGCAGCCGAGCAAAAATGCCTGATCGTCCGCGTCGTTACCATCAAACATATACATGCACTCTGGCCCCATCGTCGCGGGGTAAGAGTCGGTCCACCACGCATCGGTACGCTGCTCCCAGAACAGCGACACGTTCTGCGTCGTGCGATCTGACGTGCAGAGTTGCACCATCAAACCTTTGCGGATCGTATCCCAGCGCAGCAACGCGCGGGTCGTGTTGAAATCAATACTTTCAAACCGTTTGTCAAGACGACCCAGCGTCAACGACTCCGGCTTTCCCGTCGTGAGCGACATCCGGTAGATACCATCCGGCGCTTGGAAATAGAGCGTGCCCTCTGGGTCTTTAGCCCACGAGCTACCGAACACCATCCCGATCTGATCAGTTACGAGGTCAATCGTACCCCCTGCTGCCGGATCGCCGGTCATGCGATAAATGCTGCTATCGCCGCCGAAGATCAGCGTGTCGTCTGAGTGCGCGATCAGGGTCGTAATGATGTCACCAACGAGCCCGGCATTAGAGTTATTGCCCGCGACTGCCTGCGTGGCAGTCGTGATCGCAGGGGAGTAGTCGTAATCGAACGGGTCGCCTGAAGCGCTCATCGTCCAGTTGTGCGGATCGCTGACGAATCCTGCCGTCACAAGACGGCCCCGGTACAAACACACGAGGCGGGCACCTGCCAGCAGGGTGCCCTGCGTTGCGGCCCACGGAGAAAGTGTATCATCTTCGAGATTATAGATGAGTGACGCGGAGCCGTCCACCATGAACACACGGTTGTAAGCGGGCTGCACCTGCACCCGGTGCGGGTTTGCCGTCAGCCCACCGCCCGGCGTGGTCTTGATGCCGCCGCGAATGCGGAACACCTCGCCGCCCGCTACGGCGATCAGGGATGTCTCTGTCGTCAGCGCCTGCGCGGTTTCGACGCCGCCTGTCGGAGATAGCCCGCCTTCAAGCCACAGGACGCGGTGAATTTCGCCGTTGGAGGCGTTTTCTTCTGGTCCTGCTCCCACGCGCCGCCACGACACGCCCGTGGAATCGTAAAGACCGGGTGCATTTGCGATGCCGATAATCGTCTCATCGACTTCCCACTCGAAGAATGTTGTACCGTTGACGGTCAGGCGGAATGCAGTGTCGCCATTGTCGCCCTCGTCCACGAGTGCCAACACGTCATCGAATTTGATGGGCGGTGTAGGACCGCCGTTTAGCCCGAACGTAACAGCGGCTCCGCCGCTAACCGTAGTGCCATTGGACACGACGTATATGTTGACATTCGACACCGTGATCATGCCAGTGCTGGCATCGCGCGTCCCGGTCACTTTCGTTTTGATGAAACTCCGAAAATCATCCGAAACGCGCGTATAAAAGCACACGCTCGGATTCGCCCGCAACACCTGCGTCCCGGTTTGCGCCGCCGGAATACGGCGAGTCGGCGGGTTCACGGTATCGACGAGCATGCCAGCGGCAGTCGCGGTGGAATCAAGGTTGCTCAGGACAACGTTATTCGTCGCGTCTACGATGACGCCCGCATTCGGTGTAAATGTAATTACCGAGTCCTGCGCCGGTCCTGCAACAGACGTAGGAGTACCTGCGGCAAACGTTGTGAGCGCTACGCTTGTGACGCCTGCGGGGATGAAGTATTGCGATCCGCCGACCGGATTTGCATCGTTCCGATCTACCGTTCTGACCGTCGTACCGCCCGACTGTTCAATCGTCTCGACGGTCAGAGCCGTCAACAGGCGCGTTGCCGTCGTGTTCGCGCGAAATAGACCCGCGCCGCTGCGCACGTTATCTGCGTCGTTGAGAGTGTTGACGGTCACGGTCTGGTCGATTACCAGATCGGCAGGACCGGTCAACGCATTCGGTGCGGAAACCTGTACGCGCAGTTGCGTACTCGAAAGCTCCGTCACCGAGATCGTGAGATTGACCGGCGCAGTGTCGCCGCTGAGTGTGTACGTTGTGGGATCGGAGTATTGGTCTAGCGGGGTACTGTTCGCGGTACTAGACACATACCACCGCACTGTATTCGACGACCCGTTGTATCGAAAATAGACGGCGATGACTTCGTTGCCGAGCGGATTCACGCGCACAAATACAGCAGCGCGCGTAAACCCGTTCGCAGGACCATCCTGCCCGTTTGCGGTGTTGGCAGTGGCAGATCCGCCGCCGGTACCGTCTGCTTGCGGCAAGACGCTAAACGTGGCAGACACAGTGTTCGTGCTCTTGCGTTGCGCGAGAATGCCCGCGTTCGTCGCTCCAGTATTGGCTCCTACGCTGACCGCAGCCGGAAATGGGGACGATGCCGCCACTTTCGTCGGGTTGTTGGTAGCCGCTGCTGTCGCCCCGCCGAACAGGCTCTCGCCGAGACGAATCACACCGAGCCACCCCGCACCAAGGTTTTCTCCGCTCGTCGGCAGCGCAAGGATGTCTAAGTCTTCATCCTCGGCGGCACCGTCGGCACCAAGAGAACCTGATGTAGCGCGCGTCACCTTCGTGATCGCCTGCACTGCCGCAGACCCGTTGATCTGCTCGTCTAGAAACTTTGATAGCCCGGCACGCCGCCCACCGCGCAGGCGGTTCAGCAGTGCGTCGTACGCCCGCACATTGAGCGCTACGCTCGTGGTGCCGGGCGGCTGTAAGTCGTAGCCTACACCTTCGTGCAGGCCACGAACGGGAAACACAAGCGGTTGCATATTATCAATCGCCATGTTTACCCACCCCCAACGGTCGATTAGCGGAGCGTAACGCCCGCCGAAGTCTCTTCCTCGTCCGACACGAGCGTAGAGCGATACACGAGTTCAACACCGTGAATCAGGATCTCTTCGCCGTCTGTGTCGTTCGCGCCGTTGGTAATCAGGACGATCTGCGCCACGTCGTCGCGCAGCCACGAGTTTTGCCCAAGATCGAACTCAATCCACTGTTCCGTGGTGCTGAGGACGGTGCCGGGCGGCGTCGGGTTCAAGTCCGCTGACAGGGCGGCACCGGCGCGCTTCTTGTACACCTGCATGTCAAGCTGCACGTCGTTGTCCGTCGAAACGGTCAACTGCGATGCGAGAACGCGCAGTTTGAGTTCGTCAGTCTGCTGATCGTAGTCGCGCGGGATGACAAACGTAATGCGTCCAACGGTGTCCACAGTCTCTTCCACCTTGACGACGCGCGCGTTGGTCTCGTCCGCGACTCCGGCCTGCAAGGCCATGAGCGCGTTCAGACGTGCGACGATTGAAGCGATGGCGTTTTCAAACTCCGCCGTCGTAGGGTTTGCGCCCGCCGTATTGGCAATCGTGGCGCTGACAGTGCCGCCGGTATTGTCCGTAATCTGGGACAGTACCGTGGTGCCTGCAAGCAGTGAATCAAGGCCGACACCCTCTGCGCGCTTGAGGAATCCCGCGCTGGCAACGGGCGTGCCTGCCGCGCTTCGTCCGCCGCCGGTTACGATCTGCTTGAGATGGGACAGAAAATTTGCGGGATCAAACAGCATGACTGAGATACTCCTACGTGTTGTACGTGACGTTTGGTCGTGTCGTAAACTGCCGGAAGTTTGCCGGGGTGATGCGCTCCCCAACTGGGTTGCCGAAATACCCAAGTTTTCGTGGGCCACTGCGATTGTCGATCGCAATCGAGTTCAGCAAATCTGCTTGGCGATACTGCGTCATATACGGGCCGTCGATGCGATCGTCAAGATCGCGTTCGACGACCGCGAGACACGCGGTGCGAATGGTATTATCATGCACCACGGGCGCGGGGGAACGCTCCGACAACCCCTCAAACTCATCGAAGTGCAGTTCGTACGGAAACTCGACTGTCAATACTTCACCGGGAATGGGATACACGAGCAACTCGTAGCGCTGCCGGTCGTTACCTCGGTTCTGCCCGCGAATTGCGGCCAACACCGGCGTGTCGATCAGCGTCGTGGCGTCTTCGCGAAGTTGGCGGATCGCGGCCTCGTTCCCCCATTCAATGGGAATTGCTTGGTTCGTGTTGGCGACGTATGTAATCGCGCCTGTGTATGTACCCGCAAACGTGGACGGCAACGTGTAGTTTCCGTCGCATGCGATACTGTACGTCGCGGCAGCAAACGAGACATTCCCCTCGACGTACATCTGCGTCGGCGACACATACTCCGTCATGCGGAACGTACCTTGCCCCGTCACAACGATGTCTTTGTGCTCCATCGTCGGATAGAACTGATCGTCGCTCGCGATCAACAAAGTCTGGTTCGCTTGCGGGTCGTATGACGATGTAACCACAGTGCGCGTCGCATCGACTGCGAGCGTAGGCCACATCACGAGTTGATCGACTACGCGCGTCCAGCGCCACCCGGCGGGCGGGGCGTCAGATAAAAACATACGCAGCCCGCTATTGACGATTGCTTTGCACTGCGCAAGATCGTGCGGATCCACGGGAATCTGTGCCATCTCCGTTCCATCCGCGCCATAGTACGCCAACCCCGCCTTCTTTGCGACGGCGAGGATCAGCGCGCGAAATGTGAGAGCAGAGGTTGCCATAAAAACTACCATGCGCTTTCGCCCATGGTAGGCTGTAGATCAGAACTGATCAGTCTGCCTGATAAGCACCGCGAATCCAGTCGATAGCGACAGACTGAGCGGCGGCGGAGCCAGTCTTGAGCGCAAAAATAGCGCCCATGTTGACATTGACGGGGAACGTCGCCGGGGTGATGGTGTAGACGAACACTTTGACGCCGTTGACGTACAGTTCGATGCTTTCGTCACCATCGAACTTGAGTCCGAGCTTGAACTCCGTGTCGGCTGCCACAGCAAAGGCAGTCAGGGCAGCCGGAGTGTTGAGGTTCGTGATATCGCTGCGCATCTCGACCGCCGTGCCCGCGTTCAGCTTGAACACTGCGTCCACGCCGTTCGTGTCATCGGCCAGAATCTGGAAACCGATCAGCGACTCTCCGATCAACGCGCCCGCGTTGTCCGCAACCACGTCGCGGCTTGCGCCCGCGTCTTCGACCAGACCGAAGAACAAGCCCTGATCGGCCACAGCACCGATCTCAAACCGCGCTTCAAGCCAGAGCTTCTTGCCCGAGCCGATCTCCACCCTGCCGAACGGTTCCGTGAAAATCGCCACGGCGTCATTGTCGTCACCGTCAGTTTCCAAGTCAATGTACCCGCCGAGTTCGGCGGTCTTCATAGTGATGACGGTATCATCGTCACCGTCGATCGAGAAGCCCGGAGCCACGCTCAGCCGACCCAGAAGGGCCGACGTGATCGTGGAAGTGACAAGCGGCGCACCGAGGAAATCGGCGTGGATAAAGTATCCAGTGCCGTCGCGCGTAAGCGCGTCCTGCGGGCAGTCCTTCCACAATGAGGGGGACGGTTCGCGATTTGCGCCCGGTTCCCCGTAAGTCACACGAGTTGCCATTTTTCAATCTCCTAAAAATGCGAGTCAAAATCGTACGCACGTCACCCCGGAACTGTATTAGGCCGGGATAGCTTCGTGCAGCACGAAGCCAGCCGTGCGGCGGTTGATGCACAGGTTCTGGTGGGAACCGTCGATGAACACCGTGAATGTGGTGTGCTGGCTGCGATCCGTCATCGGCTCGCTCTCCAACATCCAGTAGCCGTCCTGCACGATGGGCTGAATCTTGCTCCAGTCCACGCAGTACAGGGGGTTGTAGGTCACGCCGTCAAGCTGGGGGATGTACACAATCGGACGGCGGTTGAAGTACACGGTGCCTTCGACATCGACAAGCTGCTTACCGGCCAGATCCTTCGAGGTGTTGCTGTCGTCGCGCTTATCAGCGAGATCCTGCAACTCGATGTTCATGTCGAGATTGGTATACAGCTTGACCGAGCGACCGGGCTTGTCCATACCCGGCCCCTTCACGCCACGGGGCGTGCGGAATCGCGTCGAGATGAAAGCGCGCCGCAGCTTCCGCAGGAACGAGTTATCGACGCGGGTGTACACGTCCGCGTAGTTGCGCCACTTGGCCTCGGTTGCGGCGTCCACGCCCGCGCAGACCGTACCAGTTGATCCATCCTGATACCGAATGGTCTGACCCCGGAACCCGGCGGTCACGTCGCCCGCGTTGAGCATGTTGAGGTAATACGGAACGCCGTAGGGGTTCTTGTTGTCGGTGGGCGAAGTCGGAGTCTTCCAGCCGCGCTCTTCGATCAGATTCGCGAGGCTCCAGTAGCCGTCCATGCGACGGGTCTCCATCAGGTTGATGAAGCCCTTCTCAGAATTCTTGTTGCGGAGAATCTCCAACTTGTCCCACGAGAAATGGGAGCCGATCTGACACCACGGCACGTTGATCTGCGTGTGGACGTTCTGCACTGCCGGGTTGTCGGTGTCGTACATGCGGCGATACCGCGCGTTGCCGGTCTCATCGAACACGACGTTGCGCTGGATGCTTGTACCACCGTCGATCTGTCGGCGGCTCTCGTGGTAGATTTCGGCAAATTCGTAATTCTGATCGTCCCACATGACCTCGTATTCGCCCTGCGGCAAATCGGCGAGTGTAGTTGCGATCAGATCGGCGAGTTGGTCATTACTTACTGACATACGTGTACCCCCACTGCGTTGCGTTGTGGTTTATTAGCTTTGGAATACTTTGTTCAAACGGTCCTTGACGTTCTGCTCTAACTGATTCCGCGACGCCGCCGGGCCGGTTTTCGCGGGTGCGCTGCCCTGCGGTTTCACAGACAGGCCATTCGAGCGTCGCTGCACCTGCGCACGCACTTCTTTGCGGACGACCTGTTTATGGAATTCCGCGCTCACCAAGTCATGTGCCAGCGCCAGCGATTCTTCGACTGACAAATCCCGCCCTTGATACGCCGCGCCTGTACGAAGAGCGTCGGCAGTCTGCAACACTTGCGCACGATTTCCCATCTGATCTTCGGTGGCGGTAGCCCGGACACCGTAGAAATCGGCGAATGCCTTCAGTGGTTCGCCGGTAAAAAACGATTCAATCTGTGTGCTGACGGTCTGCAAACGAGCGGCGCGGATCTCTTCGACGCCTTTCTGTAGGTCGGGGAAGATTGAGTTGATCTGCTCGATCACAGTGTTGACGGGCGATGCAATCTGGCGAACTAACTCTTCATTGCCGAATTCCTTTACCAGTCCGTCGATGTCGATCGGCTGGAACCCGGAATTTGCAGGGGCCATTGGAACCGTTGCCGACGGGGATTCGACCGGTCCAGCTTGCGCGCGCTGCGCAGCTTGCCGCCCGATATTCGCCCACTGCTTCAACTCGTTTGTGCGCGAGTTGTGCATCTTCTGGGCAAACGTCAGGAATCCGGCGGGATTCGCCTTGAAACCATCGTCGATATCCTCATCACTCCATTCGTACGCATGCAGAGAGCGTCGGATTGCGTCGGGAAGGGTAGGCCCAGCCGCTGGGGCTGGAGGCTGCTTCGCCGGTGCCGAAGTCTCTTTGTCGATTTCACCCGCTGGTGAAACATCTTCCGTGTCGCGGTCGCGGGCTAACCCCTCTTCAGATTCCCCCGCTTCTGAGGCGTCAGAACCCAAAGCCGCCAACCGGGCGGCGGTCTTCGCTTCGAGGGCTGACCGGTCAAAGGTAGCCTCAGCACGCGGCGACGCCTCTGCGACGCTCGTACTGACTCCTTCGCCGACATCCGTACTCACCGCCGGGCTAGTATCCACTGCGGTATCGTTAGGGGTTTGATCTGCCATTGTACGGTTCCTTGACGGGCGCAAGCTGCCTATCACACGATAGGGGTAGGTGCGCGCCGTAGCCTACATTATACACCAAGACGCCGACGTACGCCAGCGTCCAATCTGCCCAATTTTATCGGCCCCGCTCTTCAAACCCTTCGTTTTTCAAGATGCGGAGTTTCTCTGAACGAGACGTGGCGATGGGAATCCCGAACTTCGGGCTCCGAATGTCGCTGGAAATTTCTACGCCGGGGTTGCGTTTTCGGAAATCGGATATATCCTCATGCGTGTCAAGCGCGATCGACATCATCTCGATCGGCTTGCGGTCGTTCCCCTCTCCGAACTTTGACCCGGCCTCGGAGGGCCGCGTGACGGCGCGTCGGCATGGGCGACCCTCGTGTATTTCGAGCGGAGCCTCCCGCATATGCTGAAATTCCTCAAATCCCCCGCCTTGCGTGTCTGTGTATTGGTATACGTAGATCGGCATCAGTACGCACTCCGATTCGGGAGCGCCGCCTGACCGGCTGCGGCCCCCATCTGTTGATCCGAACGTGCTTGCGTTGCGGGATCCATGACCGCACCGACGCCGGGGGGTTGCCCGTTCTGCATAATGCCACTCATGCCGCCACCTATAGCGGCTGGGGTGGTGGTCCCCTTCGATCCGTCTGCCTGCGGGCCGCGCATCTGGAGCATCATCATGCGCTGCTGGAACTCGGGGTCTTGGAACACTTCATCCATCCACGTAATTCCGGCCTGCTCGGCCATACGCGACACAAATCGTGCAAAGCTAAACGGCACGCCCATCTGCATGCAAACCTGCGCCGCCTGTGCAGCCGCCGGAATCACCTTGACCGCGAACTCCATTGCGGCCTGCTGACGCTTGGCAGAGTCCACGCGCCCCATCGACTCGGGCTCGATTGAAAACGTAAACGCGAGGAAGTCGCCGCTGCGCGCTTCGGGCGTCAGCATGACCTGTACTTCTTGTTCTTCTGCGGGCTGCATCATCGGCCCTGCGGGCGTCTGAATGACGATGCCCGGCGTTTTGACGCGGCGCGTCAGCGGCACCTCAAGCAACGGATCCGTGTGCAAGTACCACGCACGCTTTCCGGCTTCCTCGGCGGAGAATTGGTATACCGCGTCTTTCATGTCTTCCAGCGTCACGCTCGCATTGTTCTGGAGGATGGAAGCCTCAGTAGCCGATCCTGCGTCCATCGACACGCCGCCGACACCCTGCGGGTTAGCTGCCATCATGTTGAACCAACTCTGTAGCTGGTCAATGTGCGCTTCGTTCGAGCGCTGCTGCCCGCCAAATGAAAATGTCTTGACGCCTTCGGGGTCGTCCATCGCTACTGCTTCACCGTCGCGCGCGTCCAGCGCCTCCTGCGCGTCGTCAGCAGCAGAGCGCTTATACCCGATCACGTCTTTCTGACGGTCGGCCTGTGTCATGATCTTGTGCGTCATGCGATTCGCCATGACGTGCAAATCGTACCATATGCCGACGAGCGCGACTGGAAGCGGGTTGTTTGGCACGGGCGGCGTGAACCGCAGGAATGAGTACGGGCCGCTATTCGGGCCGTTGAAATCCGTGACTCGTAGATAGTCGTCTGCGCTGTACCCTTCACACGCGGGAACAGTCACGAGCGCTTGCGCGCGTGGTACCCACAGTTCTGCAATTTCCACCATATCTTCCAGCGCGCCGGTTTCTTCAGGACTGACGCTGCGCATCGACAGTGACTCTACTCGTTTTTCCCCGCGCTCCGGGCTATACGCACGTGGCAATTTTTCGATGAGGGCGTTGTCATACAGCCCTGATTCTAAGAGCCCCTGCCGGGGAACGCACATGCGATCCCCGAGATACAGAGCGTCTTCAAGCCGACGCGCCGCTGGGTCGAACAGGAAATTATCAAAGTCTACGAGTTCCGTATACACGGTTCCGGGGTCGATTTGGTCGTCTTCGTCAAAATAAATGGCCGACCCAGAGTCGGCGATGCCAGTCTTGCTGATGCCCATCGTAAACAGGGCGTCCACAATGGCGCGTCGGTACAGGTCGCGAATCTTCAACTGCTTGTCTTGCTGCGACAACGCGAGCCCCAGCATATTGCCGTACTCGCGCTGCGCCAAAAACGGCGTTGTCACTACGTGCTTCGGAAAATTGAACACGATATTCGGTACCAAGACACGGATGGCGTTGAAGATCAGGTTCAACGGCTCTGTGCCGATCGTACCTGCCTGCGCGTCGTAGTATTGCCCGACGAATTGTCGGATGAACATCGTGCGGGCTTTACGAAAGTTCTGCACGCGCTTCTGGCTCAGCGCGACGGACTCTTGCAACTGCTGGGCTGTAAGACTAGTGCCGTCCATATTACCCCCCTAGTTCCGAAAATCGAACCTGCGGCGATCCGCGATATCCTGCTGGGCCTGTTGTCTCGCGCGAAGTCGTCCTGCCGGGGACATGCCCGGCGGGGCTGGAGCTTCGGCCTTCGAGGCGCGTCCACTGCCACCTGCGCCCACCTCCGTCAGCATGTCCGCGATAACCCGATCACCGTGGGTTTTCCGCGCGGCCTCGGATTCTTCGACGAGATTGGCAGGACCGATGCCGCCGCTGCTATACCGGATATACGTCAGCGCTTCGTCCAGCGCCGCAATCGAATGGTTGATAATACCTCCATGCGCAAGCGCGGCTCGGTACGCGCCGAGCGCGACTTCTTTCTTTTCCGGCGACGAATGCCACCCATACTTTTTTGTCGTTTTTTCGGACACAGTGCCCGTCTGTTTATCCCGGTAGTAGTTCGGGTATCCGTATTTCAACACGACTTCACGACCAAACTCCCAGCCGGGACCGTTCGCCTCCCACACCATCAGCGGGAGCCGTCCGTGAGACCGCCCGCCCACCCACAACGCAATGGCGCACGCGATGCGCGCAAAATCATGTGGGGTCGTGTTGGCGTCGGCCCACTCTGCTACCTTCTCTCGCGTTTCCACACAACGCACTGAGATGACAGAATTTGACGCGCCCTGCCCTTTCGAGATGTCGATGCCGAGGACGTAATCTTTAGTCTGGTCGAGACGGCCTTTAGACAGCGCGACCCACAGATGCAGCGGCCCGTTTCCGCCCACCGTATTCAGAGCTTCAAGCTGTTTGCGCTCTAAGATGCCAGCGATGGAGTCCGTCGTAACAGTTTTCTTGAAGTCGATCTGTCGCCGCGAAATCGGAGGACGCCCAAACATACGTTTATGCTCTTCGACGATGTGCGCTTCAAAGAATGTATCGCCGGACGATACGTGGTCCATGTCGATTTCTTGCGCCATCTCTTTCGGGGAGCGCTTTGCGGCTTCGGCGTCGTACCACGGCGACCGAATCTGATGCTTACCAGTTTCGTCCTGCACGACGTACCGGCCCCGACCTTTCTCCGGGTGTTCCCACCACGGTAGTCGAAACACTTTGACCTGCCCCGACTGCATCCACTGTGAATACGCGGTGCCCGGCCCCCACGGCGTGGAGTTCGCGAGGCGGCAAGGCGACACGTCGGCAGTCGCAGCTTTGATCTTGGAGGCGTTCTCCATCTTCGCAAACTCGTCCAGCAAGACGGCGCGACGCCGATCGCCTGAACCGGCTGCTTTGTTGGAGCTTTCGCCGTCGATACGGCTGCCGTTGTCGAGGTTGACGATGTGCATGGACGTGCGATCAATATTCGGCAACATCCAATCTGGTAGCCAGCGATTGATATAATCGTGCTTGACGAACAAGGCGCGAGGGTTGTCCGCTCCGTCCACGTCAGTTTCGACGCGCGACATCTCCAGAAACAGGCTGTCGGGGCGGAAGAGCCACTGGTGGTGCAACGTGACTATGTGGTTCCACGACGCGGCCATGTCGCGCGTCTTATCAGTCAGCAGGCTATACCCTTCGTTGATGGCGTCCTCGATCGCAAGGATGTGCGGGTCTTGGATATTCATCCACGTCACCATCGGGACGTGTGAATTCAACGCCTGCCGGGCACGACCGGCTGCATCAGTATCGTGGATGCGGTAAGTAAAAACGAATGCGTTGATCCAGAACAGGATTGACTGCGTGCAGGCGGTATAAAGATCCTGCTGGAGCCCTTCGTCTTCCTCAGCCGCAGCTAACAGGCGCGCCCGCCACGCGAGGTTTTCTTCTACGCGCTTCGGCACCAGCAGCCCCGTCTTTGGACACTTCCAATATGGAACGTCCGCCGGAAACGGTTCCGGTAGTTCAGGCTTGACGAGACTGTTCTGTGTAGCTGTCATTATGCGATCAGCATCAGGCGAATGTTCGCGGCTACCCCGCCACCCGCCACATCGCGTTGAGCGCGGATCTGCTTGATGGTGCCGTAATCTGTGTCGAGGACCAGCGCAGAGCCGTCGAGGCGCGAAGTGTCGCTGGAGTACGCACCGAGGGTGCCGGTCGGAATGACCATAACGCAATTCGCCGCCAATCGGAACAGGGCTCTTGCATCCGGGCTGGGTGTCGTGTTAGCAAGCTCAAGTACAATTTCGGCATCGGACAGGACCACGATGTACGAGAAGGAAGTAAGCTGGCCGTCCGGTGTTTCCCAGAGCGTGGCAGCGGTGAACCCGGCTGCCAGTGAGAATGTGAGGTCGTACACGATACCGTTTACAGTCGCGGTCTGCGGTGTCTGGGTGTCGCCGACGAGCTTTTGGGCTTCCCCGGTAACAGCAAGCGAGATAGCCTGCAACAGTGAGAGCGTCGCCATGTTCAAAGCTCCGGTATGGGCGGCGGTGCGGGAACACCGACGAGTGAGTTGATGCGGGACTTCGCGAGTTCGGATACGCGCTCGGCGGCGGACATGCGGCTATTCTCGTCGGGAGCGTTCTGGGCGACACGGCCTTCGAGACGTTCATACACAAGCTGGATGGCCCACGCCTCTGGGGGGTGGTACACCTCTTCCATCGTCTTGTTTTTTCGATCCAGTTCGAGCGCCTTATACCCAAGCGCTTTCTTCCAGAGCAACAGCGCCAGCGCGTGTTCGCGCGTAATCTCAGAGCCGTCATCAGCCATCGTCTCGACTTGCTTCGCGAGTTCTCGGAGCGCCTTCGTGAGCCCGCGTGTCATGGGTTTACCGGCCATGTCTTACCCCTTCACGATGACGCCCACCCCGGTCAGGATAAGGAAGCTGCCGGAGCCTGCTGAACTGACCTTCGGCGCACGGCCACGACCGCACGGCAAACCCTCACCACGGTAGTCCGCTAGGAAACCGGTCAACACGCCGGTGCCGCCAAGCTGCATGAGGTTCTCGCCCGCGTCCACTGTGTTATCACCATCCGCGTCATCGAACACAATGCAGTCGATCGCGCCCTTGGTGGCTACAAGGACGGTAATAATCAGGCGTTCGGTGCTGTCGAGCGTGCGCGCGACGCCATTGATATCGAAGATCGACATCGTTGTAACTTGCGTGCCGGTGTTGGACGAAAACAACCGAACCTGTTCGCCGATAAATCCGTGTGACATGCTATCTGCCCCTTTCGAGTTGCAGCCGGTAGCTGACGTATTCTACTCCGTCTTTTGGGCGGCGGCACTTGCGCCCCCTAAATCCGCACGCTTCAAGATTGGCCCGTGATGCGTGGTTGTCGCATGACGTATATGTACGCACAAGGCGCACTTTCCGTCGTTTGCACCAGCGGATGCGGGCTTTGATGAGGGCTTTCTGGAGGCCGGATCCCCGGAACTCCGGCAGCACTCCGGCCCGCGTCAAGTGCGCGCACCCCTTCTTGTCCACATACAGCCCGGCGTATCCGACAACTGCGGCATCAGCGTAGACGATCCACCAGTGGTAGTTGGTGCTGTTGAAGAACGTCTCGTCGATGGGGAAGCATTTGTAGTCGAGATCGCGAAACCAACCTTGATCGGCTTGCTTCCACTTGCGCAGCTTGCATACGCGGGTGTGCATTACGCCTGCGCCTCCCGGATGATATGCTCGATCTTGTCCATCGTGATCGGGCCAGTCGCCGCGAGAATAATGCCGTCGCATTTCTTGTCGATGTCGTACCGCTTGAGTGCGGTGACACTCTCAGGGGCGAGGGGGGCGAGCAGCGCGTCCACGACGAGGTTGGCAAACGTCTGCGGATCTTCTCTGCGGATACGCGCCAGCAGACCCCGGACGTGATTTTCTTCAAGCTCGGTCATACAGCCTCCGATTCGTCAGAAATGGCGAGTTATTTCGGACGTGGAGGATCAATTCGCCTGTTCTGACGAGTTGCCGGACGCGGCCTCGGTGCCGTCGGTATCAGGGTCGCCGTCCAGATCAGGCGCGGGGGGCAGGACGCTGGGAGCCGCCGGGGGCGTGTCTCGGACAGCGACGGGCTCTTCGAGACCCCGGAACGTGCCGGGCTCGCCGTAAGGGCTGTACTGGGCGTGGCAGGGGTGCGCGTCGGACGAGGACTTCACGGGAAACAGGGGATTATGAAAGGTGTAGAGCGAGAAGCCCCCGGGTGTTTCATCGACGATGACGGCGACGTAGCTTTGGCCGGTAGGCTCGGTGGGGGTGTAACGGACGAGCGCGCCGGGCTTGAAGGCGTTGTTCATGGTGGACCCTTTCGTTTGGTTATCGTACGGATATTACGGGGATGCAGAGGTCCATATTATACATCGGAAACGGGAGTGGGCCAGCGGGAATCGTGTCTAATCTATTCGGCGCCGGGGCGGAGTCTAACGTGTCTAACAGCCATTTTTCAGCTATATGCTACATGTCAAATTGGAGTCGAATTGGCACCAATTGATTTGAACGGGTGGTCCGAAATAACTCCGGGGTTGAATTCTACCTGCACTTTATAATTCAAGGGCACGTTGAAGATCGCGAGATGTCTAAGGTGTCCAATATGTACAATAGGATAATTTATAGGCCGTGGGGTGACTGGCAACCGTGGCGGGTGCGCGCGGGACCGGAACCGAAGGTGGGACCGCGGGGGAGCCGCTCGGGCGCGTTATCGGGCGTCCCCGGGCCTGCGACGGCCTGCACGCTCGGACGCCCCTACGTCGATCGTGGGCCCGCACAGCGCGAGCACGTACAGAATCCTCACACGAACCCGTACATAACCCACACACCAGAGTGACCGCTGTGCACAGGTCCGAAATAACTGCGACTTTGGTACCTGCAAACTCCGATTTATATGGAATCGCACTATA
>Ga0172372_10005932_pt1 | contig 16827 bp, 14 predicted proteins | sample LakKiv5m_2_FD_114544 | JGI IMG/M metagenome (GOLD analysis project Ga0172372, IMG submission 114544) | Freshwater microbial communities from Kabuno Bay, South-Kivu, Congo - kab_092012_9.5m | ecosystem: Environmental > Aquatic > Freshwater > Lake | place: Democratic Republic of the Congo...
TAGAACTCGGGATCTAGAACTCGGGATCTAGAACTCGGGATCTAGAACTCGGGATCTAGAACTCGGGATCTAGAACTCGGGATCTAGAACTCGGGATCTAGAACTCGGGGCCTCAAGACGGAGGCGCAAAACGGGGGCGTTTCGTGTCACCGAAAACCGCCATTTCACAATCTTCGTGCTGCGGGCGGCGATCACGAGCCTCGGATTCGGTCAGACGCCGCGGTGGAGACCTTCGTCAACCTTCATCGCGCTGGACACGCGACGGTGGTCATGAAGGGCGCTGCAACGGACCGGATGGGACGAGGATCACGGGAACTGCCGGACAGCACGTCCCGGTGGATGCACCGAGACCGCCCCCTGTTCCAAACCCTCACTGGACGGGCGGAAGATAGCGCGAAACCCCAACTCTGCAAACGGGATGCAGCAGGCGCACGCCAGATCGCCTCCGCGGGGCTGAGAACGGCCCAACGGGGTGTTCAGGGGCGCCGGGAAAGTCTGAGGCTCGTGGGACGGGCCCGCGGTAGGACCGCGTTCGAACCGTCTCGGGACCGCTTCGGGACCGCCTCGAGTTCACCTTCGGCTGCCTTCGCCCCCTTCGATTCAGACGTTCCGACCGAGCCAATCCGGTTCTGCCGGCAACGTCCGCGTGGCGGCAACGGGACCGACACCGTTCGGCCTCCCAACAGACCACGATGACGGATCCGGACCGCTCAGACGATCGTCAGCAGGGTCTGCAGGGTCTCATCGATGGTCGCGATATAGCGCGCCGCAGCCTGGAACTGCCGCTGGTACGAGAGCATGTTGATCGACTCCTCGTCGATCGAGACACCGCTCGTCGCCTGTGATTGAGCGTCAAGGCTCTCGCGGACAAGGAGCGTGCTCTCGGCCTTCGTGTTCGCGGACTGCGTGCGCACCGCGAGATCGGTGGTGCGCGACTGCCAGAAACCACGCAGGCTGCGTCCGCCGAGCGTGTCGACGGCAAGGCTCTCGAGGCCCGCGATATCGAGCGCGATCGCGTTCGAACCCGACACGTGGTTGCGGCCGGTGGCAAGGAGGCGCGGGTCGTCGGCGATCTGCGCGTTGACCGCGAGATTGCTCGCGTCGGACCCGCCGAAGAGGGCGTTCACACCGAGCGCCGCAAGCGCGCCCGAGGAGTCGCTCGAGAACGAGAGCTCGTAGCCGCCGGCGGCATCGAGGCGAAGCGCACCATCGGGCGTCACCGATGCGCCACCGGTGCCCGCGGGCATCGCGGCCGAGATCTGCGCGGCAAGCTGGTTCAGCGACATCGTCTGCGGATCGACGGCGATGACGACCGTGGTGCGCAGGCCGGTCGACTGGTTCGTGACGTGCAGTTCGAACGAGCCATTGCGGATGTCGAACGGTACACCCGCGGCGTCGGCACCGAGATTCGCGCTCGCGTCGAGCACTCGGTTGAGACCGGTGAGCGTGCTGAAGCCGCGCGTACCCTGCCCCTGCGAGTGGACGCGGTTGACCTGGAAGGCAAGTTCGCGCGCGAGCGTGTCGAGATCCTCGATCGCGGGATCGACCGTCTCCGAGCGCTGGCGGAAGAGCGCGCCGATCTGTCCGGCGTCGGGCTGAAGCGTGGTGCCGTCGGCCTTCACACGGAGCGACACGGTGGTGCCGTCGGCCGAAGCCTCCGTACGCAGCGTGATGCCGCGCGATTCACCGGCGAGGACGACCGGGATCGATCCGACGAGGATGTCGAGCGCGCCGTTGGGCTGCTCGACGGTCGAGATCGGGATGAACTTCGCGACCTCGTTCACGAGTTCGTCGCGACGGTCGCGCAGCGAGTTGGCATCGGCGCCGCCCCCCTGCTCCGAGTCGACGATCTGCCGATTGACCTCGGCGACCTGATCGAGCAAGCCGTCCACGGTGCGAACGGTCGCGCCGAGCGCGCGGTCGATCTCGAGCCGCACGTTGGCGTGCTCGTTGCGCAATTCGCGCATTGCGTTCGCGAGGCCGCTCGCCTGCTGGATCACGACGGTGCGCACGGCCTCGTCGTTCGGGCTGTTTGCAAGTTCGCTGAAGCTGTTGAAGAACGCGCTGAGACGGCTCGAGAGATCCTGATCGCTGAGTTCGTTGCGGATCGACTCGATCGCGTTGAGGAAGCGCTGGTCGATCTCGGCCGCGTTCTGATCGCTGATTGCGGCGCGCGTGCGGCCCTGAAGCGCGGTATCGACGGTGCGCACGATCCGCTGCATCTGGACGCCGGTGCCCACGAAACCGGCGCGCCCGATGTACTCGGGCCGCGACGGCGAGAGCCGCGCCACCTGTCGGTGGTAGCCGGGCGTCGACGCATTCGCGAGGTTGTTGCCCGCGACCTGAATCGCGGTCTGGCTCGCAAGGATCGCGCTCTGGCCGATCTGAAGTGCACCGTTGATCGACATGGGAGGCTCTCTTTCAGCTGCGGATATCGAGGGTCGACATCACGTTGGCACCGACGGCGATTCGGCCGCCGCGGGAGTAGATGTTGGCATGGGCGAGCGCGGAGTGGACCGACTGGAGTATGCCCGCCATGTGCGCGGAGAGACGTTCGGCGGCCTGACGGAGCACGGAGGATTCGCGACGCGCGATCTCGAGCTTCTCCTTCAATTCGAAACGCGCGAGATCGATGCGCGCACGCATCGGCTCGGGAATGCGCGCGCAGATGTCGGCAAGCGACGCGTCGACCGGAAGCGCGAGCCGCGTGGCCAGCGCGCGCGCTTCGGCGACGCGCACGCGATCGAGTTCAGAAAGACGCGCCAGAATGCGCGACTCACCGTCGGCGAGTTTGGTGAAGCGCGCGAGATCCGCCACGCGCACCGCCTCGCGGCGCGCACGCACGAGTTCGAGCAGTTCGTCGTAGAGGTTGCGCGCTTCCTCGAGCGCCGCGAGCAGCGCGGTCGCGTCGGTGCGGTTGCCGGAGGTTGGCGAGGTTCGGTTCGGCTGCTGCATCGGAAGGCTCGGATCGGGAGGACGGCTTTGTGCCGGATTGCGCGGGTTTTTCGACGGTTTTCCGCCGAGGACAACTCAGGTGCCGGGCACCCCGTTCGGCGCGATCGCGCGCTCGAAGCGGTCGGCGAGGCGTTCGACGAGATCGAAGTTGGCGCTTTCGACCACCTTGCCCGCGAGCGCCGCGTCGAGGAGCGGACGGAAGCGGCGCTCGCCAGTGCCCGGCTGGAACGGCCCCGCGGCAAGCGACCCCTCCTGCATCTGGGCGAAGACGGGCTTCACGAATGCCTCGGAGACGAGCGTGCGTGCTGCCTCGAGTGCGAGCCCGCGCGGAGAACCGTCGCGGGCAGCGTTCGCGAGGGCGAGATCAGGCGCGAGCGCCGAGCCGGATGCGACGGAGGATGATCCCGAAGTGGCGGCGTACGACGACGCGAAGGAGGACGGAACGCGCGAGGAGGCGATCGGCGCGCGGTACGCGGCGGATGCCGAGGAGAGCGGTGAGATGCTCACTGGATCTCTCCCTTGAGCGCGTTCTGACGCTTCAGCGCGTGGATGATCGCGACCTGCGTCTCGAACGGGACATCGAGTTCGTTCAATGCATCGAGCAGCGTGCGGAGCTTCATACTCTGGCGCTGCGTGTCGCCGGTCGCGACCCCGGCCCAAGCGACAGTATCCGCGAGCGGCTGCTCGGGTGTTGGCGCGATCGCCGGCGTGATCGTGGTGATGCGGAGGTTCGCGGCGGTGACGGCGGCCGGACGGAACTCGACGCGCTCGTCGACGGTGATCACCTTGTTGGCGCGGTCGATCACGACGCGCGCCGGCGTTCGGATGAGATCGCTCGGCACCGGGAAGGTCATCATCCGAGCGACGAATCCGAAGGGGTCCGACTGGGCATCGCCGGGGATGCGCACGCGGATCGTGCCCTGATCCTCGACGCGGGCGACGTCGCTGAACCCCGAGAGCGAGAGCTCGTCGTTGACGAGATCGGCGATCGCGGCCGCGGTCGGGAGACCCGCGTACTGCGGATGGAGGACAAGCGCGACGGTGTCGCCCTCGAACGGCGTCAGCTGGATGTCGCGCACCATGCGCGCGCCGCCACGGACGCGGGCCTTGGTCGGGGTCTCGGGGTCGACCTCGAGCGCGCCGTCCGCGACCGCGTAGGGCACCCACTGCGCTCGCTCGGCCGGGACAACGGAACTCTTGAGGAAACTGGTGACGAGTTGGCCGCCGGCGAGGCTGGTGGCCGTGCCGAGCGTTCCGATCTCGATGTCGAAGCGGTCGTCGGACCGGGCGCCGGTCGAGGGAATCTCGACGGTGATGAAGACGAGCGCGATCGACTTCATCTTGGCGAGGTTTCGGGCGTCGGAGCGGATGTTGCCGACGTTTGCGAGGAGCTGCGCGTAGGGCTGCGACGTGACCGTCGAGTCCTTCATGCTGTCGCCGGTCTTGTTGAGGCCGTAGACGAGCCCCACGCCGACGAGGCGGTTGCCTTCGTAACCCTTGAGGCGAACGTACTCCTGAAGGTCGCCGGCGCGAGCCGAGGACGCGAACGCCGCGACACACGCCACGACGGCGAGGGTCGCGCACACCGCGAGCGCCGAGACGAGACGTGCAGGAACTGCGCGTCCAAAGACGGCCGGAATGGCCTGCCGCGGGCAGTCTCCGACCGACGGGGCGGCAAGGTTTGCATCGGAATGGGCGAGACGCCGGGTTTGGGCGCGTTCCATGGGGGGTGGACCTCCTGTCCGAAGGAGACGTTGCAATGGGCGTTCCAGCGGTGGTCGAACGCCGCGAGCGGGCCGCCCCCGCCTCCACCCCTCCCGCCGGAGCCGGACGGCGGCCGATACTGACGCCATGGCCACCTTCGCCCGCGCGACATGGTTTGTCCCCGTCAGCGCCCTCCTCGCGTGCGTCGTGGGGATCCTCTGGCTCTGCGGGCGGACGGGTGAGGCCGGCACGAACGTGCTGCTCCCCTTTCTCGACGAGGCGCGACGCAACGGTCTGACCGCCGTCCTCTGGTGGGTTGGCGCGATCGGTCTGGGGCTTGGCATCGTCCGAGTCGGGCTTACGGCGGGCGCGGTGCATGAAACTCAGGGAGCGCCGACAGCATCGACGACGAGCGTCCCTCGAACCACGCGCGATGAACTCGCGCTGGCCTGCGTGGTCGGACTCGCGGCGATGCTGACGGTTGACAACGTGCTCGGCACGCTTGGGCTGCTGCAGGCGGCTGGCGGCGCGGTGGCGTGGGGGGTGCCGATCGTGGCAGGCGCGATCGGCGTGCGCATCCTTCGCAACGCACCTCTCGCAGGCGACGGCCCGTCGCCGCTTCCAACCGTTGCGCGCGCCGGATTCGCCGCGGTGCATGGCGTCCTCGCCGCGCTCATCCTCGTGGCCGCGAGCGCGGCACCCGGCTGGCTCTGGGCAAGCGAGTTCGGCGGCTACGACGCGCAGAGCTATCACCTTCCGCTTGCGGTCGCGTGGGTGCGGCCGGGCGCAGCCGTCGGTCCGATCGAGGGCAACGTCTACGCGGCGCTCCCGAGTTTCGTCGAGTCGACGTTTGCACACCTCATGCTCCTTCGCAATGAGCCGATCGCCGCATCCATCGCCTGTCAATGGTGGGCAGCGATCACCACGCTTGTCGGAGGCTTCGTCGTGGCTCGGCTCGCCCGGCGCCTGATCGGCGCGAGCGCGGCGCCGATTGCGTCGGCCGCGTATCTCGCCACACCATGGGTCGTCGTCGTCGGAACGCTCGCCTACAACGACGCCGTCCCGCCGATCGCACTTGCGGGAGGTTGGCTCCTCCTCGAGCTGACCACGCGCGATCGTCGCTTGGATGCGCGCACGGCTGCACTCCTCGCGCTCATCGTCGCCGCAGCGACAGGTGCGAAACCCACGGCGTTCTTCTTCGTGGCGCTTCCGCTTGCCGCCGTCGCGATCCTGCGCACATCACCCCGCACCCTTCGTTTCGTGCCGCTTGCTGCGGCGATCGGCGTCGCCGTGCTCGGTGCGTGGCTTGTGCGCAACTGGCTTGCGTTCGGCAATCCGGTGTTCCCGTTCGCCAGCGCTGTATTTGGTCTGGGTCCGTGGAGCGCGGAGCAGCATGCGATCTTCGCCGCCGCGCACTCCTCCGACGCGCCGCTCTTCTCCCGCCCGCTCGCACTCTGGAGCGAATGGATCGCCTACGGAATCGCGGGCCCATCGAGGCCATTCCCGCAGTGGAGCGCGCTTCCCCTCCTCGGCCTCACCGGCCTCGCGTTCGCGGCGGCGCGCGATCGTTGGGCGCGCGCGGCGCTCACAGCGATCGCCGTCATGCTCCTCTCGTGGATGCTCCTCACGCATCTTGAGAGTCGCTTCCTGCTTGCGACGGTCGTGCCGCTTGCGCTCGGCACCGCATGGATCGTCGAGCGCGCGTCACGCCTTGTGACGCGTGGCGGCGCCATCGATGCGCGCATCGGTGCGATCGCGGCGGCGGCGCTTGCCATCGCGCCCATCGCCAACTACCTGCGCGAACCGAACAAGCCGCGCGGACCGGATGTGCCACCGCTGCGTGCGCCGTCACTCTCGATCGGCTCGATTCCCGTCCAGACGGGCGACGTCGCGGCCGCGCTCCTCGCCGAGGCAGAGAAGTCGGGGAACAACGAACTCCAGGCGACGCTGCTTCGACAGGCGACGACGCCCTTCGCGATGAACCATCTCTTGCCCGCCGATGCGCGCGTGGTCGGCATTGGCTTCGCGACTCCGTTCTACATTCGTCGACCAATGATGACGACGACGGTCTGGGATCGCGGGCCGATCGATGAAGTCGCCGAACGCGCGCCCGACGCGCCGGCCACGTGGGGATCGCTCCTTCGTCAGCGCGGCTTCACGCATGCGCTCGTCGACTCGACCATGCTTGAGAACTGGCGCGAGCGCGGCTGGTTGAACCCGCGGCTCGCGAAGGCCGACTGGTCGCAGCCGTTCGGTCAGACGAACCGCATGATCGCCCGGACGGTGGACGGCAAGATCGTGTTCGAACTGGCGCCGTAGCGTGGGCATGGCTCGGCGCCGCGAGGCACTCAACGTGGCTGGGGAGGCGACGTGAAGCCCGGCGGAACCTCGTCACGCAGTCGACCACCGCGCGAAGGCGCCGCGCCTGATCCGTTGTTTGACGCGCCGTTTGACGCGCCGTTTGACGCGCCGTTTGACGCGCCGCTCATCGGCGCCGACGCATCCTTCGAAGGCGCACCCGCCGCACCTGGGCCGACCGTACCCTTCGCCCCGATGCCGCCCGCGGCGGGATCGGTGGGCATTGGCGGCAACTCGGCCGGCGGCGGAACGACGACGGGCGCGGAGCGTTCGAACTCGGCGCGTACATCCTCGGCACCCTTCTTGCGCGCGGCATCCACCTCGTTCCGCCGCTCGTTGATCTCGACGAAGTACGCGAGGCCGAAGAGCAGCGCGAAGGCGAGGCCAGCGGCGGAGGTTCCGAAGAGGACGCGGTTCCACGTCTCGAGCCGACGCGAACGCTCGATCAACCCGCGATCGATCGCGGAAAGCGCGCTGCGCGGCGCGTTCGGAGAGGCGGCGGCCGTCGCCGGTTCGGACACCCGCGGAGCGCGCTCGGGCACGATCGGCTCGCGCGGAGCCTCGGTCCGCACGGGCTCTTTCGTCGGCTCGCGCGCGGTGGTGGATACGTTGGATACCGCTGACTCAACCACTGACTCAACCGCTGACTCAACCGCGGCGCTCTCACCGAGGACGACCGGAGCCGCCACGCGCACCACCGTGCGCGCCGGGCTGCGCACCGGAATCGACCGGACCACGAGCAGACCCGAGTCGAGGATGAACGCGCTGTGATCGGGCTTCGCGCTCGAAGGCGGCGCGATCGGCTCGTAGGCCGGAAGACCGAAGAAGTTGCGGTCACCATCGGTCGAGGTCGCGGCACCGCAGGCGCGACACGCCGGGTCGTCCGCCGCGATAGGTGCTTGACACGCGTAGCAGCGTCCGAAGAGATGCGCGAGTCCGGGAGCCCGGCGGGCGAGCGTCCAGAACTGCCGCGTCGACGGACCTCGAACGATCGCATCGCGCCCGATCTCGCCATTGCGGATCGCGGCGCACAGCGCCTCGTACCCGAAGCCGACGAAGTGCGGCCGGCGCGGGTCGCGCACGAACCACGCGCCCATCTCGTTCTGCGTCGCCTGAAGGCTCCAAACGTCGAAACGTCCGGCGCAGGCGCGACACTGGAGCGCGGGGACCTGCCGGTCGCCGCAGTACGGACAGAGAATCGCTCGGGTTTCGGACATGACGCTGCCTGCAAATAGCCTCAGGAACTCTCGACGCGCAGGACCGCTGGTCGGGCGCGGCAACACGGGATCACGCGGGATCACGCGGGATCACGCGGGAACACACGTCCGCGGCAGCACGATGCGCTCCGCGGTACAGTCGCGACTCCAAGATACGCACCGAACCGAGGCCCGTACGCGCCACCATGCCGAACTCACGACATTTGCGCCGTGTCTCCGCACCGATTGCGATCGGCTGCGTCCTCTCCATCGCGTTCGCTCCCCTCTTCCTCTCGGGTTGCGCGGGCCGCGCTCGGGATGGCGGTGATCGACCGACATCCGACGCGCCGCGCACGATGACCTCGGTGGGCAACCCCGGCGCCCGGGAGTCATCGGCGTCTTCGGAGTCGTCGGAAAGACTGGTCGCGATGCTCGATGGCCGCACCATCGAGTGGAAGGACCTCCGAGCTCCCGCGGCTGAACTGGCGGGCCAGCAGCTCCTCCGCGACGCCGTGCTCGATCTGCGGCTTGAGCGCCGCCTCGCCGAACGCGGGATCCGCCTCGATGCGTCCGCCACTGCGGCCGAGGAGGCGATCCTCCTCGCGACGCTCGACGCCGATCGAACGCGCGCCCTTGAGCTCCTCGGCGCGATTCGTTCGCGCCAGGGCCTTGGCGCGACGCGCTACCCCGCGCTCCTCCGGCGGAACGCCGCGCTGCGTGCGTTGGTCGCGCAGGATGTCCGCATCGATGAAGGTTCGATCGCGAACGCCTTCGACATGCTGCACGGCGCGAAACGCTCCGCACGGCTCGCCGTGCTTCCGTCGCTCGGCGATGCCGAGCGATTCGCAGCCGACGTCGAGGCCGGAGAGGCCTTCACCGATCTCGCGGTCGCGCGTTCGCTCGATGAGAGCGCCGCCCGCGGCGGCCTGCTGGCGCCGATCGCGCGCCGCGACCCGAGTTACCCCGAGGCGCTTCGTGCGGCGATCTTCGCAACGCCCTTCGGCTCGCTCTCGAACCCCGTGCTTGACGGAGGGCGGTTCTACATCGTGCTCGTCCTCAAGGAGCGCCCGGCCGATGGGACCACGATCGATGCCGCGCGCATGCGCTGCGAGGACGTCGTGCGCCGAAGCCAGGAGCGGCTGCTGATGGATGCGCTCGCGCGCGAACTTTCAGCGCTCGACGGAGTGACCATCTTCGATCGCGCGTTCGATGCCCCCGCGCGCTGACGGGGGCTCGCAGGGATCACGTGCGCAGCGCGCCCATGCGCCATGCCGCGATCGGCAGAATCAGCGCCACCGGCAGGAACACGCCGACCGCAGCAGGCACGCCCGGCAGCGCGACCGCCATCAGGAGCAGGCTTCCGAGGAGCCCCGGGACCGCGACCGCCGCGCAGAAGACGCTTGGTTGGAGCATCTTGCGCGGCTCGCGCACGAGGAAGAACGGGAGCGCGACCACGAGCATGAGGAGATTGACGAGGGCGCCAGCGAAGCGCTGACCGACGAGCCGCGTGGCCGAACTTGCGTCGACGCCGCCCTCGCGCGCGAGTTCGGAGATCTGCGCCGTCGACAGCAGCTGCGCAAACCCGCGGAACCGCCGCGCGAGGATTGCCTTCGGGCTCACGTCGGTCTCGATGAAGTCGATCTGCTCGCGCCGATCGATGCGCACCTCGCGGCCATCGCCCGTGCCAGGCGCGCTGCGTCCGGCCGCGATGCCGTCGACGAGATCCCAACCGCCACGCTCGGCATTCCACGTCGCCTCGCGCGCCTCGATGCGTCGGACGGCGGCGCCCTTCTCGTCGCGCTCGAGCGCGAGAAAGCCGTACATCCGGTCGTCCTTCGGGTCGAAGGCGTGTCCGAGCACGAGTTTGCCCGTGCCATCCTGCACGATCTTCACGGCGAAGCGATCGGCCGACGACTGGAGGATCGCCGAGTTCTCGCGGACGAGAAGCGGCGCGAGCCGAGGCAGCATGAACTCGCCGTTCACGAGCTGAAGCAGGTTCAGCCCGACCGCGACCACGAGCATCACGAGGCCCACGCGCCAGAGACTGATGCCGGCCGCGAGCATCGCGACGAGCTCGCGCGTGCGCACCATCTGCGCGAGCGTGAAGCCCGCGGCGGCGATGCAGCAGAGGCCGAGGAGGTACGCGTAGAACTGGAAGATCCTCGGCAGGTTGAAGTCGAGGATCGCGGCAGGCATCGCCGTCCACATCGAGCCGTACGCACCCGAGTCGACCGCACGCTGACAGGCCTTCACGTAGGCGTCGAGCTCGATGATCGTGTTCGTCGAGATGACGAACAGCGTCATCACCGCGAAGATCAGCACGAAGTTCACGAGGTAGCGCAGGGCGATCCAGCGGTCGAGCAACGGCATCAGTTCCTCGCGATCCTTCGGAGACTGTCGAGGATGATGCCCGCCGTCGCGAGGTTTCCGGTCGAAGCAACGACGATGCCGAGGATGCTGGTGCCATCCTTGAGCATCTGCTCGCCGCCAGAGATGAGGAGGATGTTCGCGATCGACGGAAGGAACGCGAGCAGGTAGATCTGCAGCGGATTTGCGCCGCGCAGGCGCACTGCGAGTACCGCACCAAGGAGGAGCATCATCGGCGCCGCCAGCGACTGATTGACGCGCTGCACCACGCGCGCGACCACGTCCGCACGCACGTCGCGGACCTCGTACTCGGCTCGCCGTGCGGCCTGCTGCGCCGCGGCAAGGGCCTGCGCCGCTGGCCCCTCTGGCATCGCGGGCAGCGCCTGCGCCTCCGCGAGCACCGAGGCAAGTTCCGCGGAGGCGCGATCGCGCGGCGGACAGTTCTCGACCGAGAGCCCCACGATGCGTGGCGGCCATCGACCCGAGCCAAGCCCGCGCAGATCCGCGACCGTATCGGCGCGCGCGAGGAGTTCGAAGCGCATCCCCGCGCCGCGCGGCCGTGCCTCGGCGGTGAGGGTCGCGGTGGCGACGGTGGCGCGCTTCGTCACCACGCCCCGTTCGAGTTCGAGGAGTTCGATCTCGCCACCGCTGCGCGGCAGGAGCGTCGAGCCCTCAAGCCGCGCACCACGGATCTCGTAGACGCGTACGCCGCCCGCATCGGTGCAGCGCACCGTGCCGCTTTCGCCAAGCGACCGAAGCACGCACGACCATGCGTCCACCGCCTCAAGCGCCGCCACGCAATCGCGCCGCGCGTCGGCCACGCGGTGGTAGCCGTCGGTGTCGTTCCAGATTCGCAGAAGGCCCCCGATGTCGAGGTCCTTCGGCTCGAGTTGGATGCCCTTTCCGAGGTCGATCGCCTCGGGTTCCGCCTGCGGTACGAAGACGAGCGCATCCTCGCCCTCGCGGAACGCCGTGGCGTTGCGGAAGAGGAGTTTCAGGTACGCGCTATCGTCGGTCCGGTAGACGTCGACGGTCGCGAACTCGGCGGTGAACTCGGTCTGCGTGGCACCCGTCGGGCTTGATTCGATCGCGGCGACGCCGGCGAGCGCGAGACGCGTGGTCGGTCCCCCGCCCCCCGCACCACTGATCTCTTCGCCGGGAATCACGAGGACCTCGTCGGCGTACAACTGGGTGTTACCCACGCGAAACGCCTCTCCACGCTCGACCGCGCTCACGAAGAGCCGCGTCACATCGCGGGTGATCAGCCGTCGCATCGAGGTCCAGAATCGCGGGACGCCCGCGTCGACAAGCACCGCCATCCCGACGAGGAGGGCGATGCCAAGCACCGCGGCCGGAAGCAGGATGCGGCGGTACGAAAGTCCGGCCGCCGACATCGCGAGCACCTCGTTGTCGGCCGCGAGTCGTGCGTAGACGATCGTGCCGGCGAACGCACCCGCGAAGGGCAACGCGTACTGGAGCATCGGGACCGACGCGAGCGCGACGAACTGGAGCAGTTCTTCCGCGCCGAGGAGGTTCTGCATGATCGGACGGATCGCCGCACCGAAGGCGATCACGGCGACGAGCACGCTCGCCGTCAGGATCTGCACACGGAGGAGTTCCGCGATGATGTGCCGGAGGAGAATGCGCGGCATGCAGGGCGCAGCATCCTCCCCCGCCGGAGCGGTTCCCGCAACCATGCCGGACCCTGCGGCAAACGCATAGACGCTACAGCCGGAACAGCGAATGCCCCGTTTCTGCGCGGTCCGCCACTTGGCCGCGTTTCCGGCCCCCGGGCCGCCGACGAACCCGACGAGCACCCGCTCCTCGCGGGTATCGCGCCATGGCGGCAACACGCGCAACCGGTCCTTTCCGCGCCACGGTCCAGTCACCACGGTGGTTGTCGCGTCACGAAATCGAGCGCTCGGAATCCACGGGAGCCGTGTCTCCGAGGCGTTGCCCTTCCCGATCGGCGGGGCTGACCCTCGTCGAAGTGCTCGTGGCGGCGGCGATCCTCGCGGTCGCGGCAATCGCGGCGCTCGAGTTCCTCGCGTCGTCCGATGCCGCCGCGCTCGCGGCGCGTCGCGAGGCGATGGCGGCGGTCGAGGCTGAACGCGCGCTTGCCGAGGCGGCCGAGGATGCGAGAAAGGGAACGGATCCGAGCGGTCGCCGTGTCATCGACGCCGCGACCGGCGGAGAGACGCTTGCCGGCTGCACGGTCGAGATCCGCACGCTGCGCGAGGCCCGCAACATCGACACGATCGCCGATGGGCCCGTCGCGCTGCCGATCAGCCGCATCATCGCGGAAGTGACCACGCCCGATGGCGAAACCCTGTCGGTGATCGAACGCGTCGCCCCGCCGATCGGCCTCTCGGGAGCCTCGCGATGAACCAGACTCCGAGGATGCGCGACGCACGTCGGTCGACGCCGATGACCCGGTCGATCCGCGGGTTCACGCTCATCGAGGTCGTGGTCGCGGCAGGACTGCTCTCGATCGTGGGGCTTGCGATCGTCGCCTTCGTGACCGCGTTCGCCCGAGGCGCAGGCGCCCGGGCGCGCATCTCCGACCCGGCGCTCGAAGGTGCGCTCCTCGTCGAGCGCCTTCGCGCGGTCGCCCCGGCGCTGCGTGCACCACTTGCCTCGGACGGCGAAACCGCCGCGCTCTGGCTCTCTGACAGCGTGCCAAGCCGAACGGTGCACCTGAGCGAACTCGGTTGGCTGCGCTTCGACCCCACGATGGGCGACATCGTGCTTGAGCGCGTGGCCGACGTCCATTTCATCGAGGATCGCGGGCTCGAGACCGAGTTCGAGGCCGACGACGACTTCCTCGCGATCCGCGAGGATTCGGCGCGCGACGGCCTGCTCGTCTCAACGATCCTCGCCGAGGGTCTCGACAGTGCGCGTTTCGTCGGCGATGGCCGGCGCGGCGCCGACGAACTTGCACTTGAACTCGAGGCGGAGCGCGCGACGGCGCGCGTCGCCATCGGTCCCGTGGTCCCGGAGGAACCCCTTCGATGAGGTCCGCCATGATCTCGACCAACGGCCGTTCACCCACACGCGCGCACCGCGGCTCCGCGATCCTTCTCGCGCTGGTCGCCGTGGGTGTCGCCACGCTCCTCGGGCTTTCACTCGCCGCAACCCGCGATGCCAACGTGGCGGCGAGCCGCAATCTCGCGCACGCCGCCGCCGCACGCGCGGCCGCGGCAGGCGCGATGGAGGTCGCGGTCGACATCCTCGAGGATCCGTCGACCGACCTGGCCGCCATCTCCAACTCGGGCGGCGTGCTCTTCGACGGCCTCGCGGTCGGTGGCGCGTCCGCGAAGGCGCGCGTCCACGATCTGCTCACCGGCCTCGCCGCCGACGACTCGTCCGAGGTGGTCGAGATCGTGGTCGAGGGAACGAGCTCCGGCATCTCGCAGACCGCCCGCGCCGTCGGCCGACTGCCGCGTGCACCCCGCGCCCCGACCGCCGACCTCGACTGCTCTGAGTTCGCGCTGCTTGCGACGGGTACGCTCGTCTTCGAGAGCGATGCGTGCCTCGCGGTGTGGAGTGGTTCGCCGCTTGCGATCCTCGCCGAGCCGGTCGCGTACGGCCTCGCAAGCGGTTCGACCGCGCAGATCGCCGTGTCGCCCAACGCAAGCCTCCACGGCACCGTCGCGCTCTCGATCGGGGGCTTCGCGACCGACGCCGAGATGCACGACGAGCACCTCGCCGACAAGATGGTCCGCGTCCCCGTTGCGATCCACGTACCGCTTGCGGCGGTTCCGACCGAACGCGACGACCAGGACCGTGACAGCAGCGCGCCCGACACGCTGCTCGACGGCTACATCGCCTACGACGCGATGCCCGAAGGCGACATGCGCGTTCCGGCGCGCGCGGCGGCCACGCTGCGCGGAGTTCGCGATTTCGACATCGCGGGCAACCTCCGCATCGAGCGCGGCGCACAGCTGCGCGTCGAGGGCGAAACACGCTTCGTCGTGCGCGGAAATCTCGTGATCGAATCCGCGACTGTGGAAGTCGCAGCCGGCGCCACGCTCTCCTTCATCGTGCTCGGCGATGCCTCGATCGATGGCGCGTACGTCGGCGGCGAGCGCTCGATTCCAGAGGAGATCCGCGACGCCACCGGTCGTGCGGCGTACGACGGCGGCGCATCGCGCGTGCTCGTCTCGCTTGCTGGCCGCGGACGCGTCTCGATCAGCGAAGGCTCGGTTGTGAAGGGCGAGATCTACGCACCCGAAGCTGCGGTCGCCGTTGCGACGCGAAGTGCGGTTTACGGCCGCGTGCTCGGACGCGATATACGTCTGGGCGCCGGCTGCGCGGTGTTCTACGACCCGGCGCTCGACGATCGCTCGGGCTGGACCGCGCGCGCAAGCGGACTCTGGACACCGACCGGCACCTTGCGCGCCGAAGTGCAACAGATCGCTCGACTCGATGGCGAGAGCCTCGAGCGCTTCGCGGTCGAGACGGGCGTGGTGCCCGAGGTGTCGCCATCGTTTGGATCGTTGACGGTGCTCGCGATCGAGGAAATCGACAAAGGCGAGCAAGATCGAGGCGACGGCGGCGTCGCTGGCGACGCACGTCAACCGCGCGAACGCGCCTCTGTGCGCGTCGCCCGGGGCATCCTGCGGGCGATCGAGGCGCAGCGCGCAAGTGGTCGCGGGGTGTTCTCGCGTGCTGAGGACGTCGACAACCTCGCCCGCGCCTTCATCTCGCTTGGGTTCGACCCAATGAAGGGAGCCGAAGAGTGAAGCGTCTGCGCGGATTCAGCTTCGTCGAAATCATGCTGGTCGCGGGCCTGCTCGGCCTCTTCGCATCGCTCGTGATCCCAGGACTCGCAAGCGCGCGGCTGCCGATAGAGACCCCCGTCGCGCATGCGCTCGAGGCCGATCTCCGTCATGCGCGCACGGAGGCGATCGCGCGCGCGCGGCCGGTGGTCGTCGTGCTTGCCCGCAACGGCTCGGGCTGGTGGATCGCGTCGGAGACGAACCCAGGTGAAGCGATCGACGGCACCGTGCGCACCTTCGGTCGCGGAGCCCTCTCCGAACTCGACAGCGTCTCGATCACAGCGACCTTCGACGACGGCATGGCAATCGCGGCCGCGTCCGAGACGGGCAACGTCATCCTCGCGCGCTTCGATGCAACCGGCGCCCGCGACAACGCCACGGTCGGTCTCTCGGTGCGCGACGGCCGCGGCGCGGTCGCCGCCAAGTGGACGCTGCCACCTGGCCGGACGCGGTTCGCGAAGTAGTTCGCGCTTACCGCAGCCCGTATTCCTTCAACTTGCGGTAGAGCGTGCGCTCGCCGATCCCAAGCATCTGCGCGGTAAGTTCGCGGTTTCCCTGCGTCATCGCGAGGGTCTGACGAATCGCTTCCTTCTCAAGTTTGTCGAGGCCAACACCCGCGAGGCCCGTGCGCGTTTGCGTGGGCCCCTCGGCCGCGTCGTCACCCGCGCGGATCTCGTCGGGGATGTCGCGCACATCGATCGTGTCGCCCTGCGCCATCACCACCATCCGGTGCATCAACTGGAAGACCTCGCGCACATTGCCTGGCCAGTCGTAGGCAACAAGACGCATGAGCGCGGGCTGCGTCACGGTCGGACGTGTGCGACCAAGTTCGGCCGAGTACTTTCCGATCGCGTGATTGACGAGAAGCGGAATGTCCTCGCGGCGCTCGCGGAGCGGCGGGATGTGAATCTCCGCGCCCTTCAAGCGGAAGTAGAGATCCTCGCGGAACTGCCCGTCGGCGACCGCCTTCTTGAGATCGCGGTTCGTCGCGCTGACGAGGCGCACATCCACACGCTTCGGCTCGTTCGCGCCAAGTCGCACCACCTCGCCCGTCTCAAGCACACGCAAGAGCTTCGGCTGCATCGACAGCGGCATGTCGCCGATCTCATCGAGAAACACCGTGCCCTTGTCGGCGTACTCAAACACACCCTCGCGGTCCTTGTCGGCGCCAGTGAACGCGCCGCGCACATGGCCGAAGAGTTGATCCTCAAGCAAACTCTCGGCTTGCCCCGCCGCGTTGAAGGTGACATAGCGACGCGCAGCGCGCTTCGACGCCTTGTGAAGCGCGGCCGTCACAAGTTCCTTGCCTGTGCCCGATTCGCCGGTGACAAGCACCGCGAGATTGCTCGGTGCGAGTTGCTTCACCATCTGAATGACGGCGCGCATCGCAGGGCTCTCGCCGATGATGCCTTCGAAACCGAACGCCGCGTCGACCTGCCCCTTCAGCGCTTCGTTCTGACTGCGCA
>Ga0172372_10005934_pt1 | contig 16825 bp, 15 predicted proteins | sample LakKiv5m_2_FD_114544 | JGI IMG/M metagenome (GOLD analysis project Ga0172372, IMG submission 114544) | Freshwater microbial communities from Kabuno Bay, South-Kivu, Congo - kab_092012_9.5m | ecosystem: Environmental > Aquatic > Freshwater > Lake | place: Democratic Republic of the Congo...
AGTTTTTTTAGAAGTTGTAAGATTGGTGTTTAATTTTTCGACCGCTGCTACAACCGCTTCGATAGATTTTTTAACATCATCAAAAGCAGTTTTAAATTTTTCTCCCGCTTCAACCGCCTGTTCTTTAATGTTAGTAACCGCCTTTCGCACACGATAAAAAGCTAATAGTCCAATGCCTACTACTATTGGAATTACACCAATTTTATCAGTTAAATTATTAACCAATGTTAGCGCACCATTAACAATGTTGACAAGCGGAGTTAATGAAAGCATAAATTGATCCATCGTTGCTTTCATTTTTTCTTGAGCTGCAACTGAAGCTTGCTTACGCTGTTCAAGTTCTTTTTCTGTTGCGCTTGCTTTGTTCATAAGATTGTTTGCTTCTTGTAGATCCATTTTAAAAAAAGCAGCAGCTTTATTAATGTCGCCGCCAAAATACTCGGCTAATAAACGCTTATAGCCAATGTTTAGCTTATCAAATTCCAAACCAGAGTCTGTTGCTGCTTTTTTAATAGCCATAATCTGTTCTGCCGGATCTTTTTGCATCATATCCATGATATTGAGAGATGTTGTTCCAAGCATGGAATTAAGCTTAGAGACAGCATCCGCAGCTTGGTCAAAAGTGGCAAATTTATCAGAAATAGAAGTTAGGTCAGTTGCAGAAATAACGCCTTTTGTTGCTTGCGAAATACCTTGGAGTTGTTTATAAATTTCAGTTGCTTCTCTGCCATACCCACTGACTTTACTCATAACGCTGTTTAAGCCCTCGGCATATTTTGCAACGTCTTGTCCAAGACCAATAGCATCTTTAGCAACGTCCTTCATCATTCTGGATGCCGCTTCGGCAGAAACCCCAAAACTAGTCATAAATTTTGTGTTTAAATTTGAAAAAGTTTGTGCCGAAATTCCTAATAAATTTAGCTCAGCAGCAGTTTTTGTAAGATTTTCTCTTTCCTCTTTTGATAATGCATTAAACCCTACAATAGCTTTGGAAAGTTCACCATAGACTTTACCAACTTTCTCAAGAGTCATGCCTAAGTTAGCAAATTGCGCAATGTCCGGTGCTTTTACCAAGCTGTTACCGCTAGTAGCTATTTGCTCAAATTCTTTACGAAAGCCGCCTGTTTCCCTGTTAACGCTTGCTAACGCACTATCAAATTCAAATGTTGATTTAATAAGTTTATCATTTATTAAATTAAAAAAAGAATTAGCAGCAGCTTGTGGATTTAGAAACGCCTCTTTCATTCCGGCTAGTGCAACATCGGTTAAATTTTTAATTCCACTACCTGTTTTTTTAGTAGCAAATTCAAGCGATAGCATGGCAGATGCAAAAATATTTGTGTCTTTAGCGCCGGGAGATAATTTTTCCAAATAACTCCCAAATTTACTATTAACATCTTTTAAACCTTCAACACGCATTTTTTCCATTTCTGCTAGTGGAATTGTTGCGGCTAATTCTAATTTTTTTAATTCAAGAATTTTTTGTTGAGCTTTATTTTTTTCATTTACAATCTCTAAAATTTCAACTCCTTCTTGCTTTTCTTGTAATGCTCTTGCTGCTCTTAATTTTTCTTGTTCAGCTTCCGCAGCAGCTATTCTGCTAGTTGCTGCTGCTTGTTCAGTCAACAGCGCGCTTTCTCGTTCTACTGTTGCAAGGTTTTCAGCTTGTCTTTTTTGCAGAGCAAACAACCTACTTTCTTCTGCAAAAGTAAGATCGCTACTTCTTTTTTTTGTTTCAAGAACAGTAAGCTCTTCTAGATTTCGTTTAGCAATAACAAATTCGCTATTTCTATCTTTAAGAGCTTCGGTTGCCTTGTCTAAAGCTATTTTAGCATTATCTAATTCTTGATTATTTTGATGAGTAAGCTCATTAATTTTTTTAAGTTTTTGTTCAGCATTTGCACCACCTAGCTCATCGTAATATTGTTGAACAACTGGGGTTGCATTCATATACGCAGCTGTTGTTTCTTCAATAGCTTTATTTAAAGCTTCTGTGCTTTTTTCTGTGTTTTCTTGTAACGCCACACCTTCCTTTAAAATGCCTTTTATTCTTTCTTCAATGACTGTGCCTATTTGTTCATAAGCTCTTTCTAAATCATTTAAATATTCTTTTGTAGCTTTAAGATCGCTAAAAGTTTCTTCTTTTAGTTTTTTGATTGCAGAAAGAAATTGCTCCTGAGTAGTTAAGGCAATCCTTGCACCAAATTTTTGTACAGACTCTTCAAGTTGTCCAAGCCGTGTATTAAATTCTTTAACAGCTAATAGCGTAGCAGGATCGCTTAAAGCGCCTAGAATGTCAGTGCCGCCGCCGGGGCCGGGTGGGGGAGTTGCCATTTTTTATCCTCAAATAAACTTATAATAATTATGCAACAATAAAAAAAGTGGGACATAAATCCCACTTTAATTATTTAGAATTTTTTTTCATATTTTCTGCTTCTTCTTTTAGTTGCTTTGCAAGTTTTTCTGTAAACCAATTTCGCAAACCAACCGGCAGATTATACAATTCTGTAAAAGACCAACCGCCATAATACTTTAAAGTAAATATTTGGTCATAAACGCTTTCTGTGTATTTACTGTTTAGGCCAAAAAAACTCCTGCGTAAATGGCAGTTCTACCTCCTGCTCCGAAAAACAAGAGCTGCAAGTATACTTTTTTTCAATTCTGATGTTAGGAATTAATTTTTGATAAACATTCCTTAAATGATGCCCATCAGATGAAGGCATTATTTCAATGGCTTCTTTTATTGTTGCTCTATCAAAAACACCATTTATTGAAGAAACAATAAATAGTAATTGCTCAACAATTGAAACTGATGCGCTTTGATCTTTTAATTTTTTTTCTTCTAGCAGATTAAAAATTTTTATTTCATCATTGCCGTCAAGTAACTTGCACTCAACTGCCCAATTTGTTTTTGGTAACGCGATTACTAAACTACCATAGGGCGTACGTACATGCTCAAATTTTTTGTTTTGTGAGGCTTTTTCTTCAAGTAAATCACTGTCTTCAACAACAGTTTCGTTTAAATCTATTGTGTGGGAAGATTTAAAACCACATTCTAAGCATGAGATAGAAACATCATAATTAGGTCCGTAAGATGCTATGCGCGCCGCAACCATAATAGCATTTTTATCGCCTACTAGCAGCGTTTTTGAATCAATGTTTTTATCAATAAGCAGCGATTGAATTAGCCTATCAATAACAATACCTTTTTTAATAAAAGATTTGTTTGTTAAAATGTCTTCCTCTTTAGTTGTCATTTGCCGAATTTCAACAGTTGTTTTATCTTTAAGTGGATGGCCTTCGGCATAATATTTTCCACGGGATGGTAAATCAACTAATTCTGTGGGGATAACGAAACTAAGAGGTGAAGCGTTGCTCCCTATTACTTCTTGCTGTGGTGGTTCGACTGATGCTTGCTGTCTAATGTGTTCAAAACGATCTTCTAAACTACTTTTCATTTTTTACTCACTTTCTGTTAGTCTATTTTGGGTAACGTTGAACCTCTTGTTGGAACTGCACTTGATGGTTCCGCTGGAGCTGAAGTGACTGCGCGTCTACCATTTCGTGAACTGTCACTAAGCTGTTGAATGTCGGAAGCTAAAGCTGTTTCTGCCCTTCTTCTTGCTACTCCTGAGTTTGTAGCAGTTGCTTCAAAATTTGCTTGCCTTGTGGCCACTGCTTCATTGAAACTAGGATTAGAGTTAAAATAAGATTGTAATACTTGCGCACTTGTAGTTGGAGTTTTTGTTAATCCTTGTCTAGTTAAAGAGCTAAGATCGGAAGCAGCATTTTCTGCGTCTCTTGTGAACTCTCTCGGGCTTACTCTTCCTCCGCTATTTATGTCGGCAGAAAGTCTTCTGCTAGCTATTGTTGGATCTACAGCTTGCCCTCTCTCTCTTGGATCGCCGGTAGGCAAGCCTTCACGACGAGTCGGTAAAGCGTTTGCAGATGCTATGTTGATTATATTTTCTGGATCGGCGTCAAATCTGTTTCTAAATTTTTCCTTAGAATCAGCAAATCTTTCAGAGCGAAGATATTCACTAAAATTTATAAATTCATCTGTTAGAGCTTTTTGCGCCTCTAACTCAGCCCAATCATAATTTACAGTAACACTAATTGTTAATATATTATCTCCAGAATAATCTAGTTTATCAAATTTAACATCTGTGAAAAGTGGATTATATAGTTTCCAAGTTTCTGCTTTGTTTCCTTGTGTTCCAAGTTCAATAATTTTTAAACTATTCCACTTGCCTGTGTCTGTAAAAATTTTTTTACCATTTGATATTTGATAATCTGTGTTAGAAGATAATGATCCCGGTGATTTATTACCTATTAAAGCATCAATCATATCTTTTTTAAAGTTATATTTTTTCATTCGGACAAGAGAATCTGGTTCTTCAAATTCTTGAGGATTAAAATAACCGGAGTCTTGTAAAAGTTTGTAGAAAAAAACTTGTGTTGAATGAACAAACAAATTATCAGCGCCTTCATCTGTTTTTTCAACAATTTTGTTATTGACTAAAGTGGGACGCGTGTAATAACGTAATTTTCCTCCCCTATTTACAACATCATAAAAAACAATAGTTATTGGTTTCCAAACAGGTCTGGTTGGAAAATTAAATGTATGAGAAAATAAGTATTTAGTTTGTATGCTTCTTAATTCATAAGATGGTTTATCTACGCTTTTAGCAAACCAATATGGAATATAATTTTGAGCGCCTTCTTGCTCTCCGATTAGAGTGCGTTCGTTAAAACTAAAATCTTTTTGGTCAAAAGAAATGACCCAACGATGCTGTTGTTTGGGAACAAGGCTCTTTGGGTCATTCCAAAATGTCATATTTGATACCTCTTTTCTTCTAAATAGATACCAAATAAATTTTTTACTTTTTAAACGCCGTAATCTGCCCAATCATATTTAAATGTGTATTCAGCAGTTAGGATGCCTTCGGCGGCATAATCAAGATTGTTTAACGCAACTGTGGTAATAAATGCATTGTTTAGTGTCCATTTGTCTTCAGGGTTACCACCAGAGTTAAGAACTTCAATTACTACGGTGCCTGCGGCATTAGCTGCGCTTGCTTTACCAATTGTTTTATAGTTAGCAGCGGTTTGTACGGCGGGATTAAAAGCTTCACCTGCCACTGCACCGTTTCCCGGTTTTAACCATCCAGTTTTCGCTAAGTATTCATACGATTGCTTAGAAACATTTACATTAGCCCCTGCACTATCAACAAATTTTACTTTAACATCATTCCATTTAACCTTACCGGGAAAGTTAAACGATTTATCAAGAAAATCTACTTTTGTTTCACCGCTGATTGTCCACACTGGTCTATCGGCGCTTTGGGCAAGAAATTTTGTGTCAGGTCCGCCGAGAATTGGTCCAGTAAAACTTAATCTAAATTTAAATTGACGCTTTGGGTCTAAAGCTGTTTCGTTCCAGAATGCCATATTGTTATTCTCCTAATTCTTTTTATTGTTCGCTAAATGATGCACCAGAGTTTGTAACCACAAAATCAATAGCGATAAACTCAATGGCTCTGGTTGGCTTTAACAAAATTTTGCAGTAAAGCGTGTTGCGATCTATTAAATCTGCCGTTGTTGTTGAAGAATCAAGAATGACTCTTGCATCATCAAGACCATAATTAGCTTTAATTGCTGCTAGGAATGGGTTTACAACGCCTTTAAAGTTATTCCAAGTGTCTTCAACGTTTGGTTCAAATAGAACACGCGTAGCAACTCTTGAAATTTGTTTTTTGATAAAGTTTAGTAATCTACGAACATTCACACGATCAAGCGCACTTGGTGTTTGTTGTAGCGTTTTTTGACCAAAGATTACTACACCTTCATTTGGGAAGGTAGCTATCGGGTTGATGTTCGCAGCATATAGTAAATCACGGTCGCTAGCATTTAATTGCAGCGCTGTGCGACTAACGCCTAAACCAGAGCTAGCTTCCGTAAGACCGCCACGGCTAAAGCCAGCTGGTGCGAACCATAGCGCACTGCGACCTTCGGTGCCACCAAACGCGCCAAGTGCAGCAATTGAGGCTGGCATAAAGATAGCTTCTCTTTGAACAAACACGGCTGGGAAGTATGTAGCGCCATAGCTGTTATCTATTGCACGGCTTTCAAGATTAGAAATAACAGTTGTAACAGAGGTTGGTTTTGATTCTACACCGCTGTTTTCATAAGCATACTTATAATCACCAACAAGATCAATTAACGCCATTGAATCGCCACGATTACGGCAAACTTCAATCATGTGTGAAGTTAAAGATTCATTCTTTAAACCGGGAACACATAGTAAACTCATGTCAAGAACTTCTGTGTCCGACGTAATATCAATTGCGCGTTTAATTGTGCGATAAGCGGCGCTGTTGATAGTTGTTGCACTAGTTCCTAATAGCGATTCATTGACAAATGGTTCTTCTTGGAAGATGTCAACCCCGTCAAAGCCACCATAAACAGGAACGTTAAAGCCTTGAATAAAACCTTGAGTTAGAACGTCAACACTGTTGTAAGTACCTGAAACATATGCTTTATTAGCAACCGCAGTGCCACCAGAAATAAATCTAGTAGAGAATGTTTGTTGTGATGTTACCGCAACTGCTGGTTTTTGTCTTAAAATATCAATTAAGTCTGCATTTGAAGTTGGGTGTGCAACGAGGCCAAATCTCGTTGTTTTAGCAGTGTTACCATTAACTGTGCTTGTTAGCAGAGAAGCAGTTGGGTAAAGAACTGTTGCTACACCAGAACCGCTTGGCAGTGAACCAGTGATTGATGGACGCGATGAAATTCTAAAACCGTGCGGTAAAGCTGTTTCAGAAATATTGTCGCTAGCCATTTGTACTCTAACGTAAGCAGAGCGGTTTGGATAATTTCCAACTTCAACATAGTGAAGATTAACCGCATCCCAGAAACGGTATGAATCACCGATTACTTTTGCGATATAAGAATCTGAATTTTCGTCTAGGGTGAGGCCGCTAAAACGTTCAAGGACAGTTGAAGTTGTGTTACTAGTTTCAAACAAGCTTCTTATTACAACATCAAAAGTTCCATATTTTGTAACTGCTGCATTTTTTGTTGCTCTAACGTTTTCAATTGAAATTTTAATTTCTTTTGAAAGTGAAGAACCATTGTCAAGACCAACAAATTTAAATAATTCTAGAGGATCAGCTCCAGTTGCGTGATCGCCTGTAATCCAGCCTGTTTCTGCATTAATAGCGCCACTTACATAGGATTTCCAGTTACTATCAATTTCTGATAGTGGTTTTAAGATTACCGATGTGTAAGAAGCAGTTACGTTGTTTTCAAAAGTTTCACCTAGGAAATATTTTTCGGTATAAATTTTTGTTGGGTTTGTGTTTAACACATCTCTAACAAACGTTGTACCTTCTCTTAAAGAGACATCATAATTTACGCTATCAATTTGAATTCTAACAGTGCTGCCTGTTAGCTCTGCTAAGCCGCTAGCAGAAGGCGTTGCACCTCCGGTGTTGGCAAACAATTTAACAATTGAGCCGCTAGTGTAAATAACAGCGCCAAGAGTTGCAAGACCAGCGTTAACGGCAAATAAACCAAAAGTGCCGCTAAGAACATTTGCCCAACCTACAGTTGTTGCATCTTCGCTTAAAGATGCTTCAGGCGAAACACCATTAAGACGAATAACAGTTACAGGGCCTGAATTTCTTAAAAATGCTTCGGCTGCATAAGTACCTAGAGTTGGTGATGTTGGAATTCCGGTTCTCCAAACATCAGTGCTGCCAACCTTGCCATTATAAGAAGGACCAAACACTCTCTCGAGTTCTGCAACTGTGTTGACAAGAACAGGTTGCATTGAAGGGCCTTTAGCGGTTCTACCAATGACTAATGGACCAATAGCAGGCGGAGTTGGTGTAATAACACTTTCATCAATTTCATTAAATTGAACACCGGGAGAAACAAATCTAAACTTTTCAATAGCCATTAAAATAGTCTCCTAAAACTAATATTTCTGTCGCATAAAACTTATAATAAGTAGATATAAAATTTTTCAAAATCCATTTATTTCGCATCAAAAACACCATCGCGTGCTTTAATGCATTTTGCGGCTATTTCCATAGTGCTATTTGGATCTCCAAAAATTAATTTAGGCTCTGCAAGCGAAACAATTTCAAAAAAAGAACTATCATAATAAACAAAATCACCTTCATGCACAAAAACATCTTGATCTTCTACAAGTCTACGTTTATGAAAATGAACCGTGATTGATGGTCTGCGATCAATCCCATAGTTGTTTGTACTAGTTTTGTAGCCTTCCCAAGTAACTAATACGTGAATGTGTATTGGTGGTAAAAAAGTTTTTCTTAATGCTTCACCATAAAGCGGATGAAAATTTGTATGTTCTATGCTTATAGGATAATAAATTATAGCTTGCCCAATAACGCGCTCTATTAACTCATCATTTACTTGCTTTACAAGATCTTTTTCTTTTTGACCTGTAAATAGTGGTGGCGGCGGGGCTTCAGGTTGTGTCCATTTGTTTTTTTTCTTAGCCATTTATTATCCTACATAAATAAGGTTTGGAGCAAACGCTTGAACTTTTGAAGAACCCTCTGCAATAGCAACATCTTTTTCAATTAGTTTATCATAAGTTGTTTCATCAAGAACTTTCATTAGCTCATCTTTAAGTTCTTTTTGTTCTGCCTTACCTTCGCTAACAAGTGCAGTTCCGTTAAGCGTTATACTTTCGTTAGGGATAGGAATATTGGCAAACTTACTACGGATGTGGCCTAACATCTCTTTGCAGAGTGCTAGTGCATAACGACGAATCCACTGCTTACCCATGCTATTAATTTTATCATAAGGGATATTTTGGAATGGAACTGTGTTAATGTTATTAATGCCATTAATGCCAGAATCTACGCCTGAAGAGTCTTCTTCCCACGCATCACTAGCTACAGTAAATTCAAACCAAAAACGATCAGGACCAGATTGGAATGGAACTGGGAATAGCCTTAATTTATTGTTACGCAGCTGATAAGACCAATCGCTAACGCGAGTTTTAATTGCGTCTTCATAAGCCATTGCTTGTAACTTGTTTTGCCAAACAGGAATAATTTCAAATGTGCTATCATCTGCGTATTGACCATAGGTGGAAAGATTACCAACAACATTAAGCCCACCAAAATAACCATAAAAATTCCAGCTAGCACCTACTGTTTTATAATAAACTTTTTTTATGTTTATGCGCTTGCTGCCAACACTACTAGAGAATTCAGCACTACTACTAATAATTGTTTGCAAATCATAATCTTGAACACCGGCAACTGGTTGGAATGAACCAGAATAAATGGTTTCCGTACCGTTCATAAGAACAGTGGTTGAATAGCCTTTACCAACTGTTGTCGCATAACCAAGATTAAATCTTGGAAATTTTAGTTCTATGTGTTCTGCGGTTGAGATGTCAGAACCAGTTAATTGGCCTTTTTGATCAAACGAACCAGTAGAACCGCCAAGGACTTTTGAAAGGATATTTTTTCCTTGGTGTAGGTTTACAAGATAAGAATATTCAAGGGTTGCTTCTTCATAAGCAGAATAAACTTGGCTTTCAACTATTTCTATGTCAAGAACATCGCCACCAAGTTTTTTGTAAACAAATGCAACCTCTTCAGCGGCACCTTTTTTAAAAAGATCTATTTGGCTTGCAGACCAGTAATCGCTGTTAACATAAACACCAAATGGTAACGAAGAAGTGGTTACGTTAACAACGCTGCCCGTTGGAGGTAGTATGCTTTTACTGCTATTAGAAGCTGGGATTAGCACTGGTAATGCCATATAGTTTATCCTCTGTGAAAATAAGTAGTTTTCAGCAAATAAAAAACCCCGCCTCTTTTGGAGGCGGGGAGCTTTTCAGCTTTTAATTTTTACTAACCAAGTAGATCTTGGCAGACAACTAGACCGTACATGTCTGGACGGACCATCGCCTTGCCGTAACGGGTCATTACAGCCTTGCGTGGTGTGAAGTTATCTGGATCGAAGATCGTTGGTGAGGTTTGTAGTGGAACATAAGGTGAGTAAACATAGCCGCTTTCGAGGAAGCTGCCACCCTTACGACCAACAAGCATTACGTTACGTGGGAAGTAAGGATCAACAATTACGTCGAACTTGCTGTTTAGCGCACCAACTTTAACTGCGCCGATGCTGCCCTTTTCACTATCGTGAGTTACGGTGGCGCGGAAGCCAGCGGTAAACTCAAGGATATTGGCAACTTCTGGCGAGCAAACAACGAAGTTTGCACCACCGCGTAGTGTCTTACGGTGAATGTTAGCGCTTACGTCATTGATTGTTTCAATGAGTGTTTCGTACCACATGCTAACGTTACCAGTGAAGTCAGGAGGAGCAGTTACGCCGAGAGTAGCGCCTAGATCAGCACCAGTGTTGCGGTTTACGAACTTACCGGGACGGCGTGACCAGTACTTGATACCAGCAGTTTGGCCCTTGACTAGATCGTTTAGGATTTCTTGATCAATTTCAAGACCAATTTGTTCGCTAAGGATGCTTGTTAGTTCAACTTCGGCGTCGAGGTTGTGGTAAGCGTTTAGATCTTGACCAAGTTCTGGGGTCCAGCTGGCCTTTAGTTTGCGACTGCGAGCAGTGATGCTGAAGCTATCTACCTTTAATTGAATTTCAGGTAGTGAACCGCTGTTTTCTAGAGCAAATGGTGATGCACCTTTTAGTGCGCCAAGAGCGCCTTCGCCAACTTGAGAAATTTGATCTTTGATTGGGAATTGTAGAACAACGGTACCAGCACCGCTGGTTTGTAGTGAGTTAGCAATTGTTGAAGTACCAACAGTTAGCGAGCCAACGTTACCTGATGGGGTAGCTGCGTGGAGGAACGCGACTTCAAGATATTTAGTACCATCGGCGTCAACGGTTGCGTTTGAGCCAGCGCCTTGAACAACACGGGTTAAACGACGAACGAGTGAACCGCTAAATGGTAATGAAGCAAGGCTACCATTGTTAACTGGACCGGCAGTTACTGTTTGAGTGTTTGGCGAGCTTGAGCCAAAATCACCAGCAGTACCGCTGATCATGCTTAACGAAGTTAAGTCTTGTTCTGCAATAAGTTTAAAGAGAGAATCATCACTCTTTAGTGTTTCTAGATTTGCACGATAAACAGTGACAAATTTAGTTGATGGTTCTGCGGCAAGGTCTGGATCGTAACGAACTTTTGTAGCAACATCGCTAGCGGTTAGTTCGTTTGCTTGTGTAGGGGCCATCCATAGAACGAAACGGGTTGCGTTAACATCTGCTGATGCGCGAGCATTGCCATAACCGCTGGTTAGTGAGAAGAAACCTTTTTCTGCATGGTCATTACCGTCTACGCGAACGCCGCCAGTAATTTCAACACCAAGACGATCACCATAAAGAGACTCGCCAGCGGTGATTACTCTATCGCCAGCAGGACCAAGGCTGTCGCCATACTTGAAGTCCATGAAGAACACTAGACCGCTTGGTAGGCTCATTGGTTGAACGCTAACTAGATCGTTAGCAATTAAGCCAGCAAACACACGACGAACGATTGGGAACGCAACTGCTGCGAAACCTTGTACGTCGCCGCTGCTCATTGTGTTAGCTTCGCGGAGTAGTTCTTTTGCTTGGTTCTCTAGGAGAACAGCCATAGTGCCACGTTGATATTCGTTTTCGATACCTTCGAGTAGACCGCTGTTTTCCCACTTTTGTACTAGTGCTGCACTTTCTTTCTTTTTGTCTTGGAAGACTGTGCCTTCCGTAAGACGTTCTAATACGTTTGCCATTGTAATCTCCTGTCCCTATTGGACAAATTTTATTTTTTAATGCCTGCTAATAGTTTCCAGCGATCCATAGTTGGATCAACTTGGGTTTGCTTTCTTGGGAGGAATGGGCTTGGTGCTTTACTAATCGCTTCGGTCAGTGATTGTGGGGCACTGCGCTTTTCGCCAGTACCCGACACGGACCTTTGAAGAGTTTCATAAATAGTTTTAGCCTCTTCTACCGATGACGCATGGGAAATGGATTCGGCAATTTGATTTTTTTGTCGCTCATTCAGGGAGACATTCCCTAGCGTCTTATTTGTATATAGTAATCTTGCATTGAAAAGGTTAGTTTCATTAACTTTTTGTGTTAAATATTCTACACCTTCTTTTAATTGAACGTTTAATTCAAGTGATTTTTTAAGCTTGCTTTTTGTTTCGTTAAGCTTAGCAATTGCTGCGTCAAGTGCTTCTTCAAGCTCACTTTTTTCTTCTTCTTTCTTTTCAACAGTGGCTAGTAGATCATCTTTTTGCGCTTCAAGTGCAGCAGCAATTTTCTTTTGTTTATTTAATTCAATCTCGGTGTTATCGGGATCACGCACATTTTGCATGTCCATCATAATTTCTTCATCAAGAGTAAATTCTTGCTCCTCTGCCATTGTTTTTGCACCACTTGCTTGCATTCCTTGTTCTTGTTTTTTCTGATCTTCGGCTTTTTTAGACTTTTCAAGATCTGCTTGCGCGCCTCTTTGGCGTAGTGTTGAAGCCTCTACATCCTTTTTAGTTGCTTCTGCACGTTGTTTGTCACCCTCTTCGCTTGTTGCCTCTTCAAGTGGCTCCTCTTCAACTTGCATCATATCAGTTGGCATATTGGAGGGTGTTTGCATTTCTTCTAATTGTGAAACTTTTTCAACTAGTGAGTCTAAATCAATTTCAATTTCTTGCATTCCGCTCTCGCCAAGATAGGCTGCTGGAATTTTATCCATAACATTTTTTACAGCAGGTGTTTGTTTGCCACCAGATGTAGCAGCATCCGCTACGGGAGCAGGAGCAGCGGCACTGTCGCCTAACCCGCCAAGATCACCTAACCCGGCATCATCAGCTTCAAATAAATTTTCAAGTTCTTTTTTAATTTCTACTGAATAATTTTCTAAAATTTGGGCTTCTAAGTTTTTCTTAGCGGCTTCCTTTAACATTTTAGCGTCAGCGATAGCTTGTTCAAGCAATGAAGACATTCGTATACCTCAATTTTCTAATAACTTTGTTAATAAATAGTGACAGATAATTTAAAAAGAACCAGAAACTGCAATTATTGTCCAATCAGATCCATTGTAAAAAAATAAACCACTGCCAGAAAGCACAATCATCCCTGTTTCACCGTTTGGTAAAGGGTGAACAGGATTTAGTTTTAGAATTCCATTAATTGTTGTAGAGTCGGTTGAAGAATCACCTAACTGCACATTCCCGCTAACAACTAACGTTCCTTGTGAGTTTAAAGATGTTAGTGTAAGATTTGAATTAACCGCAAATTCTAATTCGTTTGTTTGTTGTAAAACATTTATTGTAGAGGTGCTTTTTAAACTTCTTAAATAAGCTGTTCCGTTATTCACATCCCTAACTATTGATTCTCCAGAACCGGTTGTTTCTACAGAGCTAATGCTTCCACCGCCTCCACCGCCGCCGCCTTGGTCACCTAATAAATCTTGTCCGTTAACAAAAATGGTTCCGCCAGTTATGTTAAGTGAGCAATTATCTAAAAACAAACCAGCAGAAGCAGTTATCTTTGCATTAGCAGTAACAGTGTCTACCGAACTACTACCAAGAATTACATTGTTTTTAAAATCAGCATTTGCATAAACAAGTAAATCATCTACTAGTCCATCATTATGTTCTAGCGGTGTGCCAATGCTAAAAGTATCTTTTGCGTTAGAGCTTAAGTTAAGGCCACCAGAAACCGTTAGGGTTGTTAAAACTTTCATCCTGTTTAAATCCTATTTACGTTTTTTATCGTCTTTTAACTTTTCTGCTTCATTAAATTCACGAAGCGCTTTTTCTTTTGCACGGCGGCGTTCATCACGTTCGCGTTGGCTTTTTGTTTGAAAACGACGAACTCCTGCACTAATATCAAAAATTTCTTGAATGTTTTCTTTTTTGCAACTTTTTAAAAACTTTTTAATCAGCAGTTCATTAGCTTCTAGACTTGGTCTTACATCTGGCGGTAGTGCTGCACTTGCGTGTGTTGGAGATTTGATTGACATCCTATTTCTTCTTTCCGCCCACTAGGGCTTTCCATGTGGCTTTATTACCACCTATTAATGAACTTACATCTACGCCGGGATCATTTGGATCAATGTCTTTAAGAGGACCGGTTTTTGCTTGCCCGTTGCTAGCTTGTGCTTCTGTTAACGGCTGAGTGCCAGCAAAAGGATCAAAGCCTTTTGTTGGTGCTGGCATTAGTTTTGATTTGCCAACACTTTGTTCAAGAAGCTTACGATTAGCGTTTAAGTCTTTTAGTGTTTCTTCGTTTAATTGGCGGATGACTTTAGGAGCAGATTTTGCTGGTTGTTTGGCTTCGCTAAGTGTTTGTAGCAAACCTTCTTCTCGTAAAATTTCGCGTAACGATTCTTTAATAACCTCTTTCATTACTTTGCGAAAACTTTGTGAATCCATTAGCCAACACCCGCACTTCCTGAGTAAGCCGCAGCGAGGTCATAACCAGTAATTCCGGTTAACTCTGCGGCAATATAAATGCTTGAAGCAATTGCTGCGCCAGAACTTTGGATAAATAATTTGTTTGTTTTAACTCTAAGATCAATATAGTTTTGTTTTCCAGTGCCAACTTCTTGTACTAAAAAGTAATTTGTGGCACTAGAACCAGAGACGCCTGCTGCGCTGAATCCTACTTTTAAAGCAGTAGCGGAGGTGTTTAATACATGAATTCTTTGCGTAACACTTGGAAAAATAATCTCTAATGGCGCTGCGCTAGAAGTTGGGGCAGTAACAGCTCCGGTAACAAAAGGTATGCCACTTACTTGATAATTGCCAACGTTATTTAAACCGGGTTTTAATTGAACATATTGATCAGCCATGTTTGTATCCTATAAAATTTTAGTAAGAATGCTATTAAGTTTTTCTATGCGATTTTTAGATTCTGCTAGCTGTTTATGTTCTTTCATCATAAAAGCTTCAGGCGTGCTTGGTTCGCTAACCATGTCAAAACAGATAAGCTGGAAATCATCATCAACTATTGTAACACCGCCGTTTTGGTGAGTGGAGCCTAAACCGCGTGAACTAATGCCAAGTTTTACTCCGCTTTCAACTAGCGTTTGAAGAATCTTTCCGCTTGGTGTTGGCAACACCTTAATTTTAGCCATAACAGCAGGACCATCCCACCATGTTTTAATAACAAGATGTGAAACGTTTTTTAAATTAATAACGCTGCTATCTGGATGGTCAAGTTCCCCAAGCGCACGATTTTGGCTAATCATGCCTTGGTACTTGTCTATTTCACGACGTAGTATTTTTTCGCCGTATTTACGGCCATTCCCATTTTTTACATCAGCTTCTTGAATCTTACCAGACAAGATAAGGCCACCCTCGGCCATGTATTTTTTTTCGGCTTCGGTTAGTAAATCTTGACAGATGCCACCGGGGCAAAGTTCAAAAAACTCTCTTAGTAATTCAGCCATTATTTTTTAGCACCACCAAATGGTCTTGGTCTTTTTGTATCAGGAGCAGTTTGTGAACTGGTTGCCTTATTAATGTTATCCTTAAACACGTTATAATTATTGGCAATTATTTCCGCTACTTCTGGTCTTAGTCCTTGATTAATTAATTCTTGTTTAATTTGTTCTTTGGAACCACCAAACTTGTCTTTTACGACTCTTAAAGCTTGAACGGCGGGATTTTTATCCATAGTAACATCAGCTTGTGGCGCTGGTGTTTGAATAGCATCCATTTCTTCTAAATTTTCTTCCTGTAACTTATTTATTTCTTCTTTAATAATTTGTTTTAAAGATTCTTTTGTAATTTTCATTATTTTACTCCATTTATTTTTAATAGGCGGGCGCTACCCGCTCGGGCATTGAACCGGAGCAGCAACGACGAACTGGTTGTAGCATGTACCGACGAGTAAAAGTTACTTCTGAACGCATGTTATTTTTCCCTTCCGCTGTAATCTAGGATTTGTTCACTTAGTTCTACATCGTTTCTAACGTTTGCAGGAGCGTTATCATTCCAAGTTATGTTACCATTTTGAATGTAGAAACCAAATTCCCCAACTGGGACAACAACACCGGATGATAAATCGTTATTGTTAAACACAAGCTTAAATTGATTTTTTCCTTGCGTTACGTACATTTCACCACCACGAATGTGTGTTTGCACCTCTCCAGTTTCATAAGGTGGACGGGCAAAAGCTCTTTCAGCGTTTTGATTATTAGGTGGAACTCCATTACGATAATTTTGAATATATTCATTACCAAGTGTTGGCGAATTAACATTACTTGGTTGAATGTTACGCATTGGGTTTGCAATTTCTTCCATTATTAGCTGTTTAATAATTTTGTGGTTAAGCTTTTTCATGTTATTATAAGTAGTAAATAGTTACTGTTTTTTCAGTTTTATTGCTATTCCATCATCATCAACAAGACGACTAATAAAATAAGATGTGCCGCTTGAAATGCATCCAGCTACAAACCAGCTAAAAGGCAAATTAAAAAAACAAACAGCATTAATAACCCCTACCCACCATCCCATGCACATTGTACATTTAAAAAAATGATAGTTTGGCCTAATGGCATCGAATATTTTGCCGTAGACCGCAATCATTGTCATGCCATAGCAGGCTAGAATAAAAAAGAATAATTCCATGTTAACTATTTTTTCATGGCAACAGCTCTGCCAAGCTGAGCATCATAACTGCCGCTTTCATCCCCACCTTCAGCCCCAACATAGCTTACGGCTTGCATAATTCTGCTTCTTAAAGCCCCATCCCCTTTGACTTTATCAATCAACTTTCTTAACTCTGCTGCTTTTTTTTCTTTTGGCAT
>Ga0172372_10005935_pt1 | contig 16823 bp, 21 predicted proteins | sample LakKiv5m_2_FD_114544 | JGI IMG/M metagenome (GOLD analysis project Ga0172372, IMG submission 114544) | Freshwater microbial communities from Kabuno Bay, South-Kivu, Congo - kab_092012_9.5m | ecosystem: Environmental > Aquatic > Freshwater > Lake | place: Democratic Republic of the Congo...
GGGGACGACGGTGAGGTCGGCGATGAGTTCGGTGACCGGTTTGGCCAGCAGGCCGGGGTGGTCCTTCAGCGCGTTGTTCGCGTTGGTGATATACGCCTGGTGGTGTTTGTCGTGGTGGATTTCCATCGTGCGCGCGTCGATGTGGGGTTCGAGCGCGTTGTTCGCGTAGGGAAGAGGAGGTAGTTCGTAGGCCATGGTGTGTTTGAGGTTTATCGAGCGGTGAAGTTTAGACGCACAGGGTTGCGGGGGGCAAGGACTTGGGGGATGCGGGGATCCCCCCAGAGGGCGCCGATCGCTGCTGCAACTTCACGGATTTGGATTGTGATGGACGGCGGCGCGACGGAAAGATGCGTCCATGGCAAAGCTCGAGGCCGTCGTTTCGTATGCGCAGCGTTACCTGAAGGTGGCGGAAATCGAGGACTCCCCGGGCGCGCACAATGGATTGCAGGTGGAGAACGGCGGCGACGTGAAGCGGATCCTGGCCTCCGTCGACACGGGACTGCCCGTGATCAGGAAAGCCGTGGCGGCCGGATCGGGATCGCTCCTCGTCGTGCATCACGGACTCCTCTGGTCCGGCGTCCAGCCGATCACGGGCATCTTTCGCGAAAAGCTGGAAATCCTGCGCGCGGCGGATCTGGCGCTTTATTCGGTGCATCTGCCCCTCGATGCGCACGCCGTGGTCGGCAACAATGCGCTGCTGGCCAAAGCGCTCGGACTGCGCCGGCCGGAACCGATGCTGGGCTTCGCACGGTCGGGTCTCTTTGCCGGGACGCGTGACGAGCTGGTGCGGAGGCTGACCAAGGCCACCGGGCGGGTGCCCGCGGTCTGCGCGGCGGGGCCGGCGCGTCCGCGGCGGGTCGGTATCGTCACGGGTTGCGGGGGCGATCTGGTGGAGAAGGTGGCGGCGGCGGGGATGGACACGCTCGTCACCGGCGAGGGTCCGCAGTGGAGTTGGGTGCGGGCGGAGGAACTCGGGATCAATGTGATCTACGGCGGTCACTATGCCACGGAAACCTTCGGCGTCCGCGCCCTGGCCGCGCATCTGGCCGGGAAATTCCGCGTGCCGTGGAAATTCGTCGACCATCCGGTTCCCCTGTGATCCCGCGGGAGTTTTTCACGCAATCGCCGGTGGCGTGCGCGCGGGCGCTGGTGGGCAGCGAACTGGTCTGGGGCGCCTGCAGCGGCGTTGTCGTGGAGTGCGAGGCCTACGCCGCGGCGGGCGATCCGGCGTGTCATACTTTCACGCGTCCGTCGGCCCGCGCCTTCGTGGACCAGCACCCCGCGGGCACGGCGTATGTGTATCTGAATTACGGTCTGCATTGGATGCTGAACGTGCTGACCAAGGGCGAAGAGGACGGCTTCGTCCTCATCCGCGCCCTCGAACCGCGACGCGGAGGACGCGCCATGCAAAAGCGGCGCGGGGGCAAGACCGGCCGGGCACTGACCGGCGGCCCGGGCCGGCTGGCGTCCGCCCTCGGGGTCACGGGCGTGCACCACGGGACCGATTTGTGCTCGTCCGTCCGCCGTTGCTTCATGGCCGGTGCACCCGTGGAGGTGGTTGCCGACGGGCGTATCGGCCTCACGCGGGCGCGGGAATTGCCGTGGCGTTTCTCGTTGGCGGGCAATCCCTTCGTGAGCGTCCGTCCGCGGCTTGCCGCTTGATGCCTGCCGCGGGGCGCCCGACACTCGACGGTGATGTCCGCGCTTCCGTCATCGACCCTGGACCCGTCGCGCTGGCGCGCGGGTCTGGCGGAGGCATGCCGTGCCGCGGCAGGCCAGTCGGGACCGGTCATCGTCTGCGTGGCCGGACCGCCGGGGTCCGGCAAGACGACGTTGGGGCGGGAGATCCGCAAGAAGGGCCTGCCGGGTTATCCGGCGCGCGCGTTGGCTTTGATCGATGACGGGGTGATGTCCGTGCCTTTCCTCGGCCTCTTCGCACGCCGGTTCGAAGCGAGGAGCGCAGCCCGCGACAATCTGGCGCCGTTCGCCCGGTGGACGGCGGGCAAGGCGGTGGTGGTCTATGTCGCCATCCGCCCGTGGGAGCGTCTCGACGCGTGCGACGTGCTGCTGCGCGTGCATTGCTCCGACGCGGAGCGCGCGCAACGCCAGGCGTCCCGCGGGAAGAAATCCCGTCCAAGCAGCACCGCGCCTCCGGACGGCTGGGTCGGCTCCGCGCGGGTTCTGGACCTCGCGACCGGATAAAAAACCAAGCCGCGGTGAACCGCGGCTTGGCAGAAAAGGGATGGATCCCCCCTTGGTTTGGCGTCGGCTTACTTGCTGTAGCTGACGGGAGCGGGAGCCGGCTGCGGCTTGCTCGCGCAGGCGCCGAGGCTCAACGAAGCGGCCGCAACGGCCACGATGGCGATAATTTTGACGATGTTCATTCCTGATTCACCTCCTTCCGTTAAAAACTGAAGTTTCCATGCTGCCACGTCCGGCGCGGCGGACAACGAAAATCGGTGCGGAATTTCAGCGGCGCGGGGGGACGATGCGGACAGCGGTGCCGGCCGCGACCATGTCGTGCAGCGTGATCATGTCCGCGTTGCGCAACCGGATGCACCCGTGGCTGGCGGGCGTGCCGATGAGATGTTCCTGATTGGTCCCGTGGATGTAGACATAGCGCCGGAGCGTGTTGGCGTTGCGTTTTTGCCGTCCGTCGAGGGTGAGGATGCGGGTCAGGACAAGATCCTCCTCGCCGCCCGGCGCGGCCCGTCGTCCGGTGTTGCGGCGCGCGCGGAAGATCGTCCACGCCGGCGCCCCCCCGCCGATTTTCCGGGCGATGCGAAAGAGACCGGTCGGGGTCCGGTAACTTCCTTCCGTGCAGCCGAGCCCGAACTTCGAAGTGGAGACGGGAAATTCGGCCGCCGTGCGGCGTCCCTCCAGCACGCGGAGCGTTTGCGCGGCAACGTCCACGACGATGGAGCGCGCCGGCCTGCGGCCCGTGCGTGCTTTCTTCTTCGCCACGGGGCGCCGGGGTGGTATTTTCGACGTTTTTCCGATGGGCAGGAATTACCATGTGGCGATCGCCGGCGCAACCGGCGCGGTGGGCATCGAGATGATGCGCGTGCTGGAGCGGCGGAATTTTCCGGTCGATCGCCTCACCCTGCTGGCCTCGGCCAAATCGGCCGGGAAGACGCTCGATTTCCGAGGCACCCCGGTTGAAGTGCGGGAACTTACGGCCTCATCTTTCGCGGGCGTCGATTTTGCGCTCTTCAGCGCGGGCGGCGCGATCTCGAAGGAATTCGCGCCGGCAGCGGTCCGGGCCGGCGCGGTGGTCATCGACAATTCGTCCGCCTTCCGCCTGGACCCGGACGTGCCGTTGGTCGTGCCGGAGGTCAATCCGGAGGCGGCGCGCGGCCACAAGGGCATCATTGCCAACCCGAACTGCACGACCGCCATCACGTTGATGGGGCTTTGGCCGCTGCACCAAGCTTTCGGCGTGAAGCGTTTGTGGGCCTCGAGTTACCAGGCCGTTTCGGGTTCGGGCGCCAAGGCGATCGAGGAATTGAAGGCCCAAGTCGAGGCACTGGCCCGGGGCGGGGAACCGCCGCGCGCGGTCTATCCCTGGCAGATCGCGTTCAACGTGATCCCGCAGGTCGATGCTTTCCTGGAGACCGGCTACACGAAGGAGGAAATGAAGATGGAAAACGAGGGCCGCAAGATCATGGGGTTGCCGGATTTCCGCGCCTCGGTCACCTGCGTGCGCGTGCCGGTCTATCGCGCGCACAGCGTGGCGGTGAGCGCCGAGTTCGAGCGTCCGGTTTCGGTGGACGCGGCCCGCGCGGCTTTGGGCGCGGCGCGCGGTTTGCGGGTTGTCGACGAGCCTTCCCGCCACGGTTATCCGGTGCCGCTGCACGTCGCGGGCAAGGACGACTGCGAGATCGGCAGGTTGCGCCGGGATTGCGCTTTGGACAACGGCCTGAGTTTCTGGATTTGCGGGGACCAGTTGCTCAAGGGGGCGGCTTTGAACGCGGTCCAGATCGCGGAGTTGCTGCATTAGCCGTCCGACTATCCGTTCCGCCGTCGCAGGACGTGGACGGTGATCTCCGGGGGGCAATGGAAGCGGGCGGGGACCCCGCAGGAGCCGGTGCCGGGACTGGTGTAGCCGTGGAGACCATGGTGGGTCCACGGGCCTTTGAACTGGGCCGGCGGACAACGCCCGTTGCGCACGAGGGCGACGCCGCCCGGCAGGCAGATCTGGCCGCCGTGGGTGTGTCCGCTCAGCATGAAATTGAAGCCGTAATGGCGGGCCTCGTCATAAACCTCGGGGCTGTGGGTGAGGAGAATGCTACACCCGCCTTGCGGGATGCCGTGTCGCGTGCGTTCGAAATTGTGCGTGCGGTAAAAATGCGGGTCGTCAGTGCCGGCGAAATACAGGCGTTGTCCGTCGCGCTCGAGGAACGTGTTTTCGTTGAGGAGAACGCGGAGTCCGGCCTCCTCGAGATGCGGGACGATTTCGATGATGTCGTGGTTACCGAGGATGGCAAGCGCGCCGGGTCCGAGGGCGGTGACGACGCGGCGGATGTCTTGGAGGCAGTCGTGAAAGTAACCGGCCGGATGGTCGGCAAAGTCGCCGGTCACCACGGCGAGGTCGTGCGGAGTCCGGGCGATGAGGTCGACGAGCCGGTCGGTGAAACCCTCGACGCAGTCGAGGTGGAGGTCGGTGAGTTGGAGGAGGCGGAAGCCGTCGAAGGCCGGCGGGAGGTTGGCCAGCGGTTGCTCGCGGGTGACGGTGCGGATGTCGAGGCAGTTGGCGCGTCCGCGGGCGGCGAAGCCGGTGAGGCGGAGCAGTCGGGCGATAAGGCGGTCGACGGGTATAACGCGCTCGACGGCGAGCGGTCCTTCGCCTTGGTGGACGAGGCGGGCGCGCAGGTCGGCCTGGCGGTTGAGACGCCGGCGGAGAAGCGACGGCCCGAGGCGTTCAGCCACGGCGCGAAAGTCGTGGTCCTGCTCCGCCATGGACGGATTATTTCGCGTAGACTTTGCCGGCGTCGAAGGCGGGTGACTCCGCCACGGGGAGCGGCTCGCCTTTCATGTCATAGCCTTGGAAAAAGCAGCTTTCGTAGCCGGTGTGGCAGGCGCCGGTGGTTTGCTTCACTTCGAAAAGGAGGCAGTCCTTGTCGCAGTCGGCATACCAACGGACGACGTCCTGCGTGTGTCCGCTGGATTCGCCTTTGAACCAGAGTTTCCGCCGCGAGCGGCTCCAGTAGTGCATTTTTCCGGTGGAGAGAGTGAGGACAAGGGATTCGCGGTTCATCCAGGCCAGCATGAGCACGCGTCCGCGCGGCGGGGCGGTGCCGGTCGCTTCCTGCACGATGACGGGGATGAGGCCGTCGGCGTTGAACTTGAAATCGGTCATGTGGGGGACAATGTCGCGGGAGTGAATGGGGGCGGGCAAGCGGTATTTGGTAGGGCGCGGCGTCCTCGACGCGCCGGGAACATTCTCGTTGATGCAGGCGGCGGGTCCGGAGGCCCCGCCCTACCTTGATTCAGACCTCCCGCATGAGCCGGACGTGCGGGGCGGAGTGGCTGACGGGATGGCCGTCGATTTGCAAAAGGAGGTCGCCGCGGGAATCGATGCCGAGGAAGGGGCCGCGGATGACTTCGTTGGCAAGGTGCAGTTCGACTTCGCGGGTGCCGCCCCAGTGGCGGTTGATGTCGTCGGCCAGAGAGGTGAAGCCTTCCTCGGCGACGCGCCCGTGCAGGACGCGGAGGGCAACGAGGATTTCCTCGTAGAGGTTGTCGATCGGCGGCGCGATGGGCAGTTCGGTGGCGAGCGACGTGGCGATGGGGGCGAGTTCCGGATCCGCGGCGGCGGGATGGTTGGTCACGTTGAGTCCGAGGCCGACGATGACGCGGTCGGGGGCGAATTTTTCCATGAGGATGCCGCAGATTTTTTTCGGTCCGACGAGAACGTCGTTGGGCCAACGCAGGCGCGCTTGGGTGAGGCCGAGTCCGCGCAGGGTGGAGACCACGGCGAGTCCGGCGGCGAGGGGGAAGGCCGACCAGCCGCGATCGGGGGGGGCGAGGGGCAAGACAACGGAGATCCAGAGTCCGCCTTCATCGGACGACCAACGGCGTCCGTGGCGGCCGCGCGCCCCGGTCTGCCTTTTGGCACGGATGGAGTGCCACGGCGGAAGGTCGCGCGCGTGGTCGTTGGTCGAGGCGAGGGTGTCGGCCTCGTGCAGCGTCCAGCCGCGCCAGGCGCGGGTGCGGATCGCGGGGGTCATTTATTTCGCCAGTGTGGCGATGTAGTAGCCGGCGATAACGGCGGTGCCGATGACGCCGGCGACGTTTGGGCCCATGGCGTGCATGAGGAGGAAGTTGGCCGGATCGGCTTTTTGTCCCTCGACCTGCGAGACGCGCGCGGCCATGGGAACGGCGCTGACGCCGGCGGACCCGATGAGGGGGTTGATGGGGTTCATCCGGCTGAAGAGGTTGAGGAATTTCGCGGCGACGACGCCGCCGGCGGTGCCGAAGCCGAAGGCGATGACGCCCAGGCCGATGATCATGAGGGTCTGGGGGCGCAGGAAATTTTCCCCGGCCATGGTGATGCCCACGCTGGTGCCGAGGAAGATGGTGACGACGTTGATGATTTCGTTCTGCGAGGCTTTAAGCAGCCGTTCGGTCACGCCGCATTCGCGCAGGACATTGCCCAGCATGAGCATGGCGATGAGCGGGGCCGCGGCAGGAACGAGAAGGATGACGGTGATGGTGACAAGCAACGCGAAGACGAGTTTTTCGGTGCGCGAGACCTGGCGCATGGAACGCATGCGGATCCTCCGTTCGTTCTTTGTGGTGAGGGCGCGCATGATTGGCGGTTGAATGAGCGGCACGAGCGCCATGTAGGTATAGGCCGCGACGGCCACGGCGCCGAGCAACTCGGGTGCGAGCTTCGAGGTCAAAAAAATGGCAGTGGGTCCGTCGGCCCCGCCGATGATGCCGATCGAGGCAGCTTGCTTGGCTGTGAAGCCGAGCGCGTTGGCACCGAGGAAGGTGATGAGCACTCCGAGTTGTGCGGCGGCTCCTAGGAGCAGGGTGCGTGGGTTGGCGATGAGCGGACCGAAATCGGTCAGCGCGCCGACGCCGAGGAAGATGAGCGGCGGGAAGATTTCCAGTTTGATGCCCTGCGAAATGAAGTCATAGAGGCCGCCGCCGATGTGGTCGAGGCGGATGGCGCCCGCTTCGGCGTGCATTTTCAGGGTGAGGATGCCGCTTTCGAGGTGTCCGTCCGGAGCCATCGCAGTGGTGATGACTCCTTGGGTGGGAAGATTGGCCAGCAGCGCACCGAAGGCGATGGGCACGAGCAGGAGTGGTTCGAATTTCTTGTGAATGCCGAGATAGAACAGCAGTGCACAGACACCCCACATGACGACCATCTGCCAGGTAACAGCGGAAAAAGCGGTCAGCTGGAAAAACGCACCGAAGTCATGGAGGATGTCGAGGAGCATGAATCAGCGGAGTTTGCGGGAAGCGTAGATGGCTCGGCGACCTTCGGCGCCCCAGGACATATTGCTGCGCGGGTCGACGGTCTGCACGCCGCGGATGGCGAAGCGGCTGTCGCCCAGGGCGGTAGAAACGGCGGCGGCAATGGCGGCGAAAACGGGTGCGGGTATCGCTTCGCCGGGGCCGGGCGCGGGCGTGGTCGGCGCCGGTGCGGTGGCCGGGGAAGGCTTGGACCCGAAAGCGGCAAACAATTTGCCAACCAGCGCGACGAGCAGAGCCAATGAGCCGAGGCTGAAGACGACGACCATCAGCCCCGTGATCTGAAACTGCAGATTATCGGCGAACGTCGGGTTGTCCGGCAGCGAGACGGCAAAGAGCGCGGCAACGGCGATCATGCTTGGGACATCTTGACGAGCACCTGGCCCTCTTCCACCGCATCGCCGGCGGCGACGAGAACTTCCTTAACGGTTCCGGCGGCCGGGGCGAAGACGTAGGTGTTCATTTTCATGGCCTCGAGGGTGAGAAGTTGCGCGTTGGCCTCGACTTGCTGGCCGGCTTTGACGTCGATGGAGACGACTTTGCCGGCGAGCGGGCTTGGCACATCACCGGGCGCGGCAGCGCCGGCGGCGGAGCGGGCCGAGGTGGGCGGGGCGGAAACGTGGGCGGATTCGACGTGCGCGGGGTGCGCGGCGGGGCGGGCCGGAGCCGGCGCGCCGCCTTCGTCGAGGATTTCGACGAGGACATCGTAAGCTTTGCCATCAACGGTGACGCGGAGCTTTTTCATATATCACATCGGGATGTTGCCGTGTTTCTTGGGCGGGCGCGTCTCGCGTTTGGAGAGCGTGTTGCGCAGGGCCATGGCCACAGCGGCGCGGGTGTGCGCGGGGCGGATGATGTCGGTGATCTGCGCGTTGGCCGCGGCCTGGAACGGCGAGGCGAACTCTTCGCGGTATTTCTTCACGAATTCGGCTTCGGCCTTTTTCGGGTCGGGTGCCTCTTTGATTTCGCGTCGGAAAACGATTTTCACCGCGCCCTCCGCGCCCATCACGGCGATTTCGGCGGTGGGCCAGGCGAAGACCATGTCGGCGCCGAGGTCGCGGCTGCACATGGCGAGGTAAGCGCCGCCGTAGGCTTTGCGCATGATGACGGTGATTTTCGGAACGGTGGCCGCGGCGTAGGCGAAGAGCATTTTCGCGCCGTGGCGGATGATGCCCCCGCGTTCCTGCGCCACGCCGGGCATGAAGCCGGGGACGTCGACGAGGGTGACGATGGGGATGTTGTAAAGATTGCAGAAGCGGATGAAGCGCGCGGCTTTGTCCGAGCTGTCGATGTCGAGCGTGCCGGACCGGACCATCGGCTGGTTGGCCACGATGCCGGTGACGATGCCCTGGATGCGGGCGAAACCGACGACGATGCTCTTGGCCCATTCCATGTGGACTTCGAGGAAATCGGCGTCGTCGACCAGGGCGTCGATGACTTGGTGCACGTCGAAAGGTTTTTTCGGATCCGCCGGGATGATTTCGTCGAAAGCGGGGACGTCGGAGAGGTCCAGCTCCGGCGTCGGACGGTGCGGCGGGTCGACGAGGTTGTTGGCGGGGAGGAAGGAGAGGAGTTTGCGAACGATCTCGATGGCGTGGGCGTCGTCGTTGGCCACGAAATGGATGTTGCCGCTGACCGTGGCGTGCGCCGCGGCGCTGCCGATCTCGTCCATGGTGGTGACCTGTCCGGTGGCGGCCTTGATTACTTCCGGGCCGCAGATGAACATGTTGGCGCCGGACTTTGTCATAATGAGAAAATCCATGAGCGCGGGCGAATAGGCCGCGCCGCCGGCGCAGGGTCCGCAGATCACGGCGATCTGCGGGACGACGCCGGAGAGGAGGACGTTGCGGAAGAAGACCTGTCCGTAGCCGGCGAGCGAAAGGACGCCTTCCTGGATGCGGGCGCCGCCGGAGTCGTTGAAGGCGACGATGGGCACGCCGGCGCGCTGGGCGTAGTCCATGAGGTCGCAAATTTTTTGCGCGTGGACGCGTCCAAGGGAGCCGCCGGCCACGATGAAGTCCTGGCTGAAGGCGGCGACGGGGCGGCCTTCCATCAATCCGACCCCGGTAATGACGCCGTCGGCGGGCAGTTTTTTGTCCGCCATGCCGAAGTTGGTGCACTGATGTTCGGCGAACATGCCGAATTCCTGGAACGAGCCGGGCTGGAAGAGCGAGTCGACGCGCTCGCGGGCGGTGAGGAGGCCTTTGTTGTGGCGTTCCTCGACTTTGGCGGGGGCGCCGCTGACGAGGGCGTTGGCGCGGCGCTCGTCGAGGTCGTGCAGGAGTTTCTCGTCGATGGGCATGCGGGGATCTACTTCTGCGCCTCGAGCGGTGCGCAGAATTCTGTCAGCACGCCTTGGGTGGATTTCGGATGGAGGAAGGCGACGAGTTTGCTGGCCGCGCCTTCGAATGGTTTTTCGTGGATGAGTTGGCAGCCGGCGTCCTTGGCTTGGGCGAGCTGGGCGTCAATGTTGTCCGTGGCGAAGGCGACGTGGTGGACGCCGCCGTGGGGATTTTTCTCGAGGAACTTGGCGATGGGGCTTTCGGGAGAGGTCGGCTCGAGGAGTTCGAGGTGGGTTTCCCCGACGTGGAAAAAGGCCGTGCGGACTTTCTGGCTGGCGACTTCCTCGATGTGCTCGCATTTCAGGCCGAGGGCCTTTTCGTAGTAGGGGATGGAGTCCTCCAGCGAGCGCACCGCAATGCCGAGATGGTCAATGCGTTGCAACATGGTGATGTTGTCCTCCAGAAGCGGGCGCGGGGCAAGGATAAGTTGCGCTAATAGTTGGCATCATTTTTTTGCGCGGCGATGATCGGTGATTAGCCGGCTGGGCCAACCGGCCTACGGTGGGAGGAAGCTAGTCGAAGTAAGTGTCCGCATGGTCGTAGGGCGGGGCGCAGCAGCAGAGGAAGCGCAGGTCGGATTCGGCAGTGATCTGGTGGCGGGCGCCGGGCGGTATGAGGATGGCGTCGCCGGGACCGACAGCGCGGGTCTCGCCGTCGATTTCCATTTCCGCGTTGCCTTCCAGGAGAAAGTAGAATTCCTCGCAGAGCTTGTGGTAGTGGCGGTCGGTGGACTGGCCCGGCGCCATGGTGGCTTCGGCCAGGCTTTGTTTTTCGACCGGGGCATTGGTGCGGTCGAGGATGCTGCGGATGGTGGAGCCGTCTTTGGTGGTGAAGGGGCTTTGATTCCGGAGTTGCTGCACTATCATGTCAGCAGATTATGCGATTTTTCGAAGGATGCACCGCCCTAATCACCGGGGCTTCGTCGGGTTTGGGCGCGGAATTCGCGCAGCAGCTGGCGCCGGTGGCCGGGACGCTGGTGCTGGTGGCGCGGCGGGCGGACAATTTGGACGCGCTCAAGGCGGATCTGGAGGCGCGGTATCCGTCGGTGAAAATTTTTGTCTACGTGATGGATCTGACGCGGGAGAACCAGACGCGGGATTTCGTCGAGCGGTTGGAGCGGGAGAGGATCAATGTCAATTTTCTGGTCAACAACGCGGGCATGGGGGATCGCGGGCCGTTTGCCACGGGGGACTGGGCGAAAATCCATGCCATGCTCGAGCTGAATATCGTGGCGCTGACGCGGTTGACGCACCATTTGCTGCCGATGCTGCGGGAGGGCGGGCGCGGGGCGATTCTCAACGTGAGTTCGATTGCCGGGCTGATCCCGTTGCCGCACATGTCGGTCTACGCGGCGACGAAAGCGTATGTGAACAGTTTCAGCGACGGTCTGCGCATGGAGTTGCGCGAGACGGGGGTCACCGTCACGGCGGTGTTGCCGGGGCCGGTGGAAACGGAGTTTGGTCAGGTGGCTTCGCGGGGCACCGGCGAACCGGAATGGTCGACGCCCGATGAACTGACGGTGTCCGCCGAAGACGTAGTCCATGCCGCTTTGGCTGCAGTGGCGGCGGACAAGGCGCGAGTTGTTCCCGGGTGGAAAGTGGCGCTGCTCATGGGGGTGGCGGTGGCTTTGCCGCTGGGGATTTTGCGGGCGATTTTGCAAAGGAAGGCCCGCTGAGGGCAGGTGGGTGTCATCTGGAAAGATCTGCCGTGCGTAACTGATTTGCCGTGAATCCGACGAAGTCCCGCAACATTCCAATCGACCCGGCCGCGCTGGCGCGGTTCAAGAAAACCTTCGAACTGATCAACACGCACCTCTACAGCGTGGAGGAACGCATCCGGGCGCAGGCGCGGGCGTTCGATCCGGCGATGGAGGGGTATGTGGACTACGTGTGCGGTTCGTCGGGCAAGCGGCTGCGCCCGGCGCTCGCCCTGCTGGCCGGTGGCGCGACGGGCAAGATCACCTCGAGCCATGTCGATCTGGCGGTCATCATCGAACTGATCCACATCGCCACCTTGGTGCATGACGACATCATGGACGGCGCGGATTTGCGTCGCGAGCAACCGACGGTCAATGCCAAGTGGGGCAACGCGATCAGCGTCCTCTTGGGCGACGCGTTGCTGGCGCACGCCATGCGGTTGGCCACGAATTTTTCCGACACCGAGGTGGTGCGGCGCATTGCCGATGCGGCGGCGGAGGTGTGCACGGGCGAGATCATCCAGACGCAGCGGCGGTTCGATTTGAAAATGTCGGTGGCCGATTACTACAAGATCGTCGAGATGAAGACGGCGGCGCTCTTTGCGGCGGCCAGCGAGTTGGGGGCGTTTTTGAGCGAGACGACGCCGGAGCGGATCGGGGCGCTCAAGCAATTCGGGCTCAAGCTCGGCACGGCTTACCAAGTTTACGATGACTGTCTTGATCTGGTCGGCGATGAAGAAGAAATCGGCAAGACACTGGGCAGCGATCTGCGCAAAGGGAAGCTGACGCTGCCGCTGATTTTCTTGCTGCAGTCGGCGCGGCGCCGCGGGGATCACGACAAGGCGAGCGCCTTGCTGCTCGGAGGCGAGGAGGTCGAGGCGGAGAAGATCACGGCTTTGCTGGCGGAGCGCGGGGCGTTGCAGCAGACCGCGGCGGCCGCGGGCGAGTTGGTCGAGGAGGCGCTGGCGGCCTTGGAACCGCTCGATGACAACCGGTTCACGTCCGGTTTGCGCGGGGTGGCGGAGTATTTGCAGGCCTTGATCCGGCGGGTGGCGGGGTAGGGGGCAGGGGCACGCGGCTCGCGTGCCCGATTGAAATGGAACGGACGAGCGGGCCGCTCGTCCCCGCTTTCGGAGGCGGGGCTGGCGCCGCGTAAGGCGCCTTGCTTATGCTCCCGCCCGTGGCGACGCCCAAGATCAAGGATTGGCCGGAGGACGAGCGGCCGCGGGAGAAGTTGATGCATCGCGGGGCGGAGGCTTTGAGCGATGCGGAGTTGCTGGCGATCTTTTTGCGGACGGGGACGCCGGGGCGGACGGCGATCGATGTGGGGGATGAGATGATCAAGGCCGCGGGTGGATCGTTGGCGCGGATGGCGCCGATGACGGTCAAGGAACTGCGCAAGCTGGCCAAGGGCGTGGGGTTGGCCAAAGCGTGTGAGATGGCGGCGGCTTTCGAGGTGGGCAAGCGTTTGGCGCGGCAGACGGCGCAAAGTGAACCGCTGGGGACGCCGGAGAAGATTCACGCTTTCATGGGACCGCTGCTGCAGAACTTGCCGCGGGAGTCTTTGCGGGTGGTGTTGCTCGACACGCGGCACCGGTTGATCCACATGGAAGAAGTGTCGCTCGGGACAATCAACGAGAGTCTGGCGCATCCGCGGGAGATTCTGCGTCCGGCCATCAGCCACGGGGCTTATGCTTTCGTGCTGGTGCACAATCATCCGTCCGGTGATCCGACGCCGAGCGAGGCGGACCGCGCATTGACGCGCCGCATCCGCGAGGCGGCCGATTTGATGCAGATTCATCTGCTGGATCATGTCATTGTCGGCCGCGAGCGCCCGGGGGCGCCGCCTTACTTCAGTTTCAAAGAGCACGGACTGCTATGAAGATTCATTCCACCGCGATCGTGGCCGACGGGGCCAAGTTGGCTGATGATGTGGAAATCGGGCCGTATTCGATAGTCGGCGCGGATGCGGAAGTCGGCGCCGGCTGCGTCATCGGGGCGCATGTCGTCCTTGAGCATCGCGTGGTGATCGGCGCGGGGACGAAGGTCGGGCACGGGACGATTCTGGGGGCGAACCCCCAGGACCTGAGGTTCGATGTCGCGCGGACCGACACCGGCGTGCGGATCGGGAAAGACAACACGATCCGCGAATACGTGACGATCCACCGGGGGACGAAGGAGAAGGGCGACACGGTGGTGGGGGACGGGAATTTTATCATGACCGGATTTCACATGGGGCACGATTCGGTGCTGGGGAACAGTGTGATTGCAGCGAACAATGTGTTGCTGGCCGGCCATGTCCGTGTACAGGACCGCGCGTTCCTCGGCGGGGGCACGGTGTTTCATCAGTTCATGGAAGTCGGAACCCTGGCCATGGTCCGTGGAGGCTGCCGCTTCAGCAAGGACATCCCGCCGTTCCTCGTGGCCACGGGGGAAAACCATGTGGCGGGGATCAATGCGGTCGGCTTGCGACGCGCCGGGATTTCCGCGGAGGCGCGCAAGGACATCAAGCGGGCGTTCCGGTTGCTTTATCAGTCGGGGTTGAATGTATCGCAGGCGCTGGAGGCGGCGGACGGCGAGCAGTGGGGGCCGGAGGGCGTTTTGTTTTTCGCCTTCGCGCGCGAGGCGAAGAAGCGGGGAATTTGCGACTACGTGGGCAAGGGGTCGGTGGAGGAAGAGTGAATGGAGATCAATCGCGCATGAGCGTGATGGTTTTCTCGTAGGCTTCGTAGACGATTTTGCGGCGCTCGACGTATTCGCAGCGGATGACGCGTTTGCCGTTGACGAGGATGTAGCGGAAGATCACGCGGAACGGGCCGACGCGCAGGCGGCAGAAACCGTGGAGTCGTTCTTCGAGTTGCTTGATGTCGCCATGCTCGGAGGCCAGTTGACGCAAGGCGCGCCGGAGCATTTTGCGTCCGTCGGGTGCCTGGCTTCCGACGAAGGCGGAGACTTGTTCGCTCAGCTCAACCTTCATCGCCGGGTTCGTCGAGGATGGAGAGCGGGTAGTATTTGGTTTTTCCGGCCTCGGCATCGCGGATGGCTTTCATCGCCTCGGGGTTGGCGAGGATTTCCATGGTTTCGAGGAGGGCCTCGAAGCGCTCGGGCGAGAGGAGGTAGCCGACGACTTTGTCGCGGCGGGTGATGATGACCGGTTGCTCGGCGGCTTCGCGGACTACGGCGGGGAATTTGGCTTGGGCTTCGGTGATGGAATACGTAGTTGCCATGGGGAGATACGTAGCATGGGAGCCAAAGAGTGGCAATCGCTTTCGAGGAGGGGTGCGACGCTCATAGAGCGCCGCTACAACCGGCTGAAAACGGTAAACTGAAAACTGCCAACTCCGTCGGGCGAAGCCCGACGGTTATCCCGCGTTTTCGGCTTCGTCTTCCTGGCTCTGGCTGACGACCGGGGCCATGGCTTGGAGCTTCTCGCCGTCGCCCAGGCCGATGAGGCGGACGCCTTGGGCGTTGCGGCCGGTCATGCGGATTTCGCTCACGCGGGTGCGGACGCTTTGGCCGCCGCTGGTGATGAGCATGATTTCGTCGTTTTCGCGGACGCTGAGGGCGCTGACCACCTCGCCGGTCTTGCCGGTGACCTTCATGGTGATGATGCCTTTGCCGCCGCGTTTCTGCAGACGGTATTCGTCGAATTCGGTGCGCTTGCCCACGCCGTTGGCCCCGGCCACGAGCAGGGTGGCGTCGGGCACGACGAGCGCGGCGCCGATGACAAAATCTTTTTTGTCCGGCCGGATGCCCCACACGCCGGTGGCGGTGCGGCCCATGTCGCGGATGTCTTCCTCGCTGAAACGGATACTCATGCCGTCCTTGGTGATGAGGACGATCTCATTGTGTCCGTCGGTCATGAGCGCGGCGATGAGTTCGTCGCCATCCTCGATGTTGATGGCGATGATGCCGCCCTTGCGGATGTTGCGGTAGGACGAAAGGTTGCTCTTCTTGATGATGCCCGTCTTGGTGGCGAAGAGAATGTGCAGGTTTTCGTCCCACGTCTCGTCCTTGCCGGCGCCGGTTTTGGACTGGATGCGCATGACGGCGGCGATTTCTTCGCCGGGTTTGAATTCGAGGAGGTTCGCGATGGAGCGGCCTTTGGCCGCGCGGCCCATTTCCGGGATGTTGTAGGCCTTCTCGACGTAGCAGCGCCCTTTTTTGGTGAAAAAGACGAGGTAATCGTGCGTGCTGGCGGTGAAGAGGTGCTCGACGAAATCGTCTTCCTCGTTCTCCGCGGTGGCCTCGCGGGTCTGCATGCCGATGACACCCTTGCCGCCGCGTTTCTGGGCGCGGTAGGCGCTGACCGCGGTGCGCTTGATGAAACCGCGGTGCGTGACGGTGATGATGCAGCCTTCGTTGGTGATGAGGTCCTCGATGTTGATCTCGCCTTCGTCGGGGACGATGTCGGTGAGGCGGGGGCCGGCGTATTTGGCTTTGATCTCGCCGAGTTCGGTTTTGATGATGCCGAGGACGCGTTCCTCGCGGGCGAGGATGTCCATGAGGTCTTCGATCGTGGAGAGGAGTTCTTTGTATTCGGCGAGGACCTTGTCGCTCTCCATGCCGGTCAGCTGGTAGAGGCGGAGTTCGAGGATGTCGTCGACCTGCTGCTCGCTGAGGAGGTATTCGCCGTCGGTCAGGCGCTGTTCGCTGCGGATTTTGACGCCGAATTTTTCGACCTGTTTGCGGGTGAATTCGAAGGCGAGCAGTTTGACTTTGGCTTCCTCGCGGTTTTTCGACCCGCGGATGATGCGGATGAATTCGTCGAGGTTGGCCAGGGCGATGAGGAAGGCCTCGAGTTTTTCGGCGCGGACTTCGGCTTCGCCGAGGAGGTGGCGGGTGCGGCGCAGGACGACTTCGCGGCGGTGCTCGATGTAGCAGGTGATGGCCTCTTTGAGCGACAGAAGCTTCGGCTTCCCGTGGTCGATGGCCAGCATCGTGATGGGGAAGGAGCTTTCCAGCGCGGTGTGCTTGTAGAGGTTGTTGATGACGACCTTCGGATTGGCGTCGCGTTTGAGTTCGACGACGACGCGCGTTTTTTCGTCCGACTCGTCGCGGATGGCGCTGATGTCGGTGATCGTCTTCTGGTTGACGAGATCCGCGATGCGCTCGACAAGGGTGGCGCGGTTGACGTTGTAAGGGATCTCGGTGATGACGATCTGCTCGCGGTTACCTTTGAGTTCCTCGACGCCGGCTTTGCCGCGGACTTTGACCGAGCCGCGTCCGGTCTCGAGGTATTGGCGGATGCCGCCGACGCCGCAGAGTTGGCAACCGGTGGGGAAGTCGGGGCCTTTGAC
>Ga0172372_10005936_pt1 | contig 16823 bp, 14 predicted proteins | sample LakKiv5m_2_FD_114544 | JGI IMG/M metagenome (GOLD analysis project Ga0172372, IMG submission 114544) | Freshwater microbial communities from Kabuno Bay, South-Kivu, Congo - kab_092012_9.5m | ecosystem: Environmental > Aquatic > Freshwater > Lake | place: Democratic Republic of the Congo...
AGGAAAGAATGGAATTGAACCTTGCGAGGCGATCTCTTCAGCTCTGAGTGGGAAGCCTTGGCTGCCCACTATCCCCCTCTCGGACTCAGTCTCAGCCAAAAAAGCGGCCTGAGTAGTTACAAATTTTGATCCTGATGAGTTTGTATACGACGCAAATGGAATTGCTTGCTCATCTGCGTTTGTTCCAAGTAAACCAGCAAAGCTCCTAGCGGTTTAAAAAAAGGCGAATCGGTTTCCAATCCCAAACCTTCAGAGTGTTGTAACTTATAAGCCGCTAACACCTTCTCACGACCCGCATCTAAAGCAAAGCTCCAATCATCGAGTGCTGTGATGGACTGACTCTCCAAGCACGATTTCATCTCTTTTGCCAGCATCGTTTTTTCAAAACTCCGCGAGATCAATATTTCACTTGGCGCCAAAGCATTTAAAAAATCAATCAATTGAATCACTTTAAAACTTCTCACGATGATTTCACCCGTGGACAAGTCTAAATAAGACACGTCAACTTTTTGAGTTGAAGCACTCAATGCCAATAAATAGTTATTACGCCCAGGGTTTAACAAACTATCCTCGGTGATCGTCCCCTTGGTCACAACGCGCACCACCTCACGTTTAACCAAACCTTTAGCCAAGGCCGGGTCTTCAACTTGATCGCAAATGGCTACTTTTATACCAGCATCAATCAACTTGGGTAAATAATCGCCTAAAGCATGATGGGGAATACCCGCCATCGGGGTTGGGTTGTCGCTGCGCGCATCGCGGGCGGTAAGGGTAATGCCCAAGATACTCGAGGCTGTTTTAGCATCATCGTAGAACACCTCAAAAAAATCACCCATACGGAAAAGCACGAGTTTATCAGGATGTTCAGCTTTAATCCCCAGGTATTGAACCATAAAGGGGGTTGGCTTTTTCTCAGTCACCATAAGAAGACGGCTTTAACACAAACCGGCTTCGATTTTATCAGTAAGCTCTCTAATCGCTTCATGAATTGAATCGATCACATTAAAAGGCGTTGAAGTGCCAGCCGTAATACCGACATGCTGCTTGTTTTTAAACCAGTCCAATTGCAGCTCATCAGATGACTCAATATGATAGGCACTGATACCTTTATTGTCACATAGTAACTTTAACTTTCTGGTATTGCTGCTATTTTTTCCACCGATGACAATCATGACATCCACCTCGTCGCTCAGCTCTTCCACCGCTTCTTGACGCTCTTGAGTCGGCTTGCACACCGTGTTGAAAAACTTCACTTCTTGAACATCTGCACGGGCTTCAATCTCTTTGGCTATCTTATTGACATTGTGATAATTCTGTGTCGTTTGAGATACAATGCCCAAACGCAATCTTTTCGCAGGTGCCAATTTTTCAATATCTTCTGCCGCTTTGATGACGAGATACTCGTCCAAATCGCCCACAATGCCCTTCACTTCGACATGCTGTTCCTCTCCAATCACAATTGGAAAATAACCCTTGTTCACCATTCGCTTGATGGTGCGATGCACATGTTGAACCAAAGGGCAAGTTGCATCAAACAGTTTAAAACCGGCTTCGATAACTTTTTCTTTAATGGCATCTGCTGCACCATGAGCCGTGATCATCACATTTTTAGTTTCAATCGAATCAATGGCATCGATGCCTTCAGCCAGACGTATGCCTTTTGATTTAAGTCGGTTCACCGTTTGAGGATTGTGAACCAATTGACCCAATATCGTCAAATCTTCAGCTTCAGGATGCTCCAAAGCCATTTCAACAGCGTCATCAACACCAAAACACGAACCCATAGCTTTCGCCAATGAGATTCTCACACTGAACCTCGCTGCGTTCTCAAAAACTCATTCGCACATTTCATAAACGCGCGACATCCCGCCAAGACAATATCAGTGCTCACCCCACGACCCACATAACGATGGTTTTCTATCTCACATTCGATAAAGCACTGCATTTGAGACTCCCTGCCCACTCCCACCACTGTATCGTGATAATTTAAAATTTTTGCATCCAGACCCAATTTTTCACAAGTGATGTCCATGAACGCCGCAAAAGGTCCATCGCCATAGCCAATGCCTTTCAAACTTTCCGATGTACCAACACGCTTTAGCACCACTTCAGCTGCACATGGGTTAACACCTGAAGTGACTTTACACACTTTTAATTCAAATATGGGTTGACCCGAATGAACCACATCCAAAGCAATCGCCTTGATGTCCTCAACGCTAGGAGATTTTTGCTGTGCCAACAAAATCACCTGTTCGTATATTTTTTCTTGGACCTCTCGCCCCAACTCCAAACCCATGTCTTTTAAAACAGAAATGATGCCCTTCATGCCTGAAAGCATATTGAAAGTCAACAACTTGTTCTCCATCGATATGCCAAAACGCTCAGGATCATAACAAAAATAAGTGCGTTTATTTTTAAGCACCCCATCTTGATGAATGCCCGCTGCCGTTGTACAAACTGCACTCCCCATCAAAGGCTCGTTGTAGTTGATTCCCATGCCGCCCAACTCGCCCACCAAATGTGCACTGCGAGCGTACTCACCTACCTTAATATTAGTGTGGACGCCATAATCTGTAGAACACCATTTGCCCGAATCGTCTGCATACAAGTTTAACAAAAGAGCCCCCAACGAAGCATTTCCAGCTCGTTCGCCCAAACCATTGACCGTGCATTCCACTTGGTCAGCTCCATTCTCAATGGCAGCTAAGGCATTTGCAATCGCCAAGCCTTTGTCATTATGCGTATGCGCACTCAATTTCACATGCTTAGGCAATTTTAAATTTTTTCTCAATTTCGAGAACAATTGCCCATAAGCTTTAGGGTCATTTACAAAACCCACCGTGTCGGGAATGCTTATCGTGTCTGCTCCAGCTTCAATGAAAGACGACACCAAATTTTCAACATAATCGTAATCGGTGCGTGTCCCATCTTCTAAATAAACCAGCATTTTTTTAAAACCAAGCGTTTTAGCATACTTGATTTGCTCACAAAAATACTCCAACATGTGCTCGCGCGTTTTTTGAAATTTCGACTCCAAGTGAATATCTGAAACACTGGTTAGCAAAGCCAACATGCCATTGGGATGCGCACCAATGCCCTCCCAAGCATGATCGATGTCTATTTTCTTAGCACGAGCAAAAACAGACAGCGTCACAGCTTCTTTTTTAAACGTTTTAGCCGCCAACTTGGCCACTTCCAACTCTTGCGGTGAGGCAATGGGAGTCCCAAGTTCAATGACATCTAATCCCAATTTAATCAACTGCTGCACCACTCGAATTTTATTTTCAACCGTAAAATGCGCACCAATGGTCTGGGCGCCATCGCGAAGCGTGGTATCGGCAACATAAAGTCGCCTAGTCTTAGGGGTTGATTTGCTCATTTGCCATGCAGCATAAGAATAAAACAATTTCGTCAGCCAACGCGCACAGATCTTGCAAAGTTTTCAAACACCCGACTTTTCCCATAAATCTAGTCGCTAGCTCAAAGAAGCTAACGCAAACTCTTGACCGGTAAACTCAAAAACCTCTATTGAACATTATCGCCTTGTCCCTAACCTCGGCCATTTTCACCACAAAAAACTTACAAAACAAAAGTTGGCACAAAGAGATGAAAAGTTGCCGTCCTTTAAACGTAGCATGTCGATTAAAGAAATGAAGTCGTTCCACTCCACCTCCGCCTCATCTAGCCATTTTTTCATAAAACTTATATGGCCATGCCTACAGCTCCTCCATCTTAAATTCGCTGTAACCTTCATAGAAGTAACTCACATCAATGCCTTTCATAAACAGGGCCCGGTCGTTGATCTGGTCGGTTAAAGCTTGTTTGAGCAGCGCTTTGATTTCAAGGTCTTTCACCACACTACGCTCCATGGCGGATAGATAGTCTTCTTTATCGACCAAATTCCAATCCACGACATGCTGGATTTCATTTTTTAGTATCAAGTCCAACCAGATGCGAGTGGCGCGACCGTTGCCTTCGCGAAACGGATGGGCAATGTTCATCTCAACATATTTTTCGATGATTTCATCAACGGTGCTCTGCGGCATAGCGTCGATGTGTTCTAACGATGGCGCTAAATACATCAGCGGTGCGAAACGGAAGTTGCCTTTGGCGATATTGACGTCGCGGATTTTTCCGGCAAAGTCGTAGATGTCGTCAAACAAATAGGCATGAATACACGCTAGTCCTGCAAAGGTGCCGACTTCAACCTTGTTGATATCGCCAGAGTCAAACAGCTGTTTGGCTTTTTGTTTGCTCATTTTTTCTTCTGCTTTGGCGAGTTCGATTTGATCGGTGATGCCCAATTTGTTTTTCAGAATCATCTATCTCCTCCTTTATTTGATGGAAAAATACCCTATTTTCTTATCTGCATCCCAACCAAAGTGCGGTTTGAGCAGAGTGAAGTAGTCCCAAAACGTGAGAAGAAAAATCGAAAGGTTTAAGGTGATAATCCAACCTGCGATGTGATTTTATATTTTTAAGGATTGTTTCATTTTTCAATTGAAGCGTCTCAGCATTTTTTCATCGGCGTACACCGTTCAGAGAAATTATCGCACCCTAATTCACCAAACGTTAGCCCTGATAACACGTAAATCTGTCGCAAAAAAAGGCCATATAAGGTTGGCATGTGTTTGTTTTAAGAATTAAATGGCCTATGTAAAGAAATTGAATTCTTAAAATGTTGATTTTCGATGTTAAATTAGCCGATAAATCATTGAAATTTAAATTGGCGGAGAAGGCAGTTAGATGCCGCTAGCCAAGAATCGTACGATCAGAATTTGATCGAGGAAGGGCTCTTTTTACGATGAGAAAGTGGTTGCTAACATACAACTAAAAAGTTATCACTATTTGCCCTATGCCCGATTCTCCTTTGGGATAAATTGACATTTTCAAATCTTCTTCTTTTAAGTAAACGCCCTCTACGTAAAAATCGCTTTCACCTCTTTTGAATGCAGCCGATATTTTATCTCCGGCAAGGCTACCATTTTGAATGATTGACAGCGTTCCTTCATCATGAGATTTGATCTCATACGTTCCTATTATTTTAATTTTTGAACCAACTTTAGCTACCTTATCGGAACAAAGAACGTGTTTTACGGTAAGCGTGTTTTCTGGTTGACTTGTGTACGACCATGATTGTTTGTAGGCCAATGAATATTTGTAATCACCCATTGGCTTAATGTTTTTCGCACCCTCATCTTCAAGTTTATTGCTCACCTCTAAAGGATTTGTTTCTTCCCATGATTTCTTAGAAGCAAGCAGGCCATTCGCAGCCTCTAAATCTCCCTTTTTTGTTAAATTTTTAATTTCATAATTATAGGCATCAATCACTTTTTCTTTTTCTCTTTTCAAGTCGTTTAGATACTCTGCATCAAGATTCTTTTTACTTGATTCATAATTTTCTATAACTTTTTTGATCTTATCATTGCCGAGTAAATTAGAAGATATTAGAATTAATATCACAACAGATAAAGACTAATACTTCATAGCTATAGCTTTGGGAAAAAGATGAGCAAAGACCATAGTTATTCTTGACGATATTTGTAAAGAGTAAATGATGTTATTTTTTATAAAATTTTAACTCAATTCACTTTAAGATAACACTCTTTGAAATACTCAAATAATGCATCTAATTCCTTACTCGTAAGCGTGCCATTGCCTGGCATCAAACGGCCTGGTAAACCTTCAGTGACCAACTTGATGAATGAGGCTTTATCTGTCAACCAATAGCCCTTATGACCTAATAAGGCCTGTGTTTTAACTCGATAAAATGGTGCTGACGAAATCATTTTCGCGGCAATGTTTCCTTCACCATTTGAACCATGACAAGAAGCACAATTTTCGACATAAACTTTAGCACCTTGATGCTCGGACTTAAACGATACCTTGAAAGGTTTTTTCAAATCTTCAGCAATCAATGACATCGCATAAGTGATTGAAACTTTATTTGAACTCACAGAAGAAACAGAAGCAGATTCATCTACTGCTGTAGCCTTTCCCTCACGAACTGCCATAATGAACGTCGCTATTGCAGTCTTATCAGCATCTGCTATTTGAGGAAATGGTGCCATGGCTGTGCCAACAACTCCCTTGTTTAAAGTGCCTACGACACCCTCTACGGTGGCACCTTGTTTGTAAGGATCCTTAATCAGATTTCTGGCTTTTAAAGCCATTCCTGTTGGAGTTGCAGCCAACAAGTCATCACCGTGGCAACTGTTGCAGCCATTGCTCTTATATAGCGTTCTTCCCTTGCCCACTACCTCAGATTCTTTAGAAGTAGCAGCAGGTTTTGGAGCTTCATTTTGCGCCACAACTGCCGATGCAGCATGTGCTTCAGTTTTTGGAGTTTCGGTTTTAATTGGAGCAACCGCAACGAGTTGAGCTTGCAACGGTTGTTTAGCTTCCTCTTTAACTTTCTCAACCGCTTTAATCGCTTCAGTCTGAGCAACTTGAATTTTCACCGGTTCTGGTGCATGAGAAGCGACAACAGGTTGATTTTCTTGTGGATTATGTAGGGCTATCACATACTTGGCAAGTTCAATTCGATCCGCTTGATTGAGATAGGGAAAACCCACCATGCCCGTTCCTGCAACACCTTTTAAAATGGTATTGGCTACTGCCTCGACAGTGTTGCCTTGTTTGAATGGATCTATCGTGAAGTCTCTTGCTTTAAGAGATTTTCCGACATCGGTCTGACCTTTACCATCTACACCATGACAAGTCTTGCAATTCATCATGTACAAGCTTTGTCCACGCTCTTCAGCCTGAACAGAAGCGACCAAAAACAAACCCAAAATCGAGTTTGCGACCAAGTATTTTAATCGGTGTTTCATTGCTTTCATCAGACTAGAGGTAATCACCATTAACACTGCTCAGTAAATCGGGTTCTCCTATAGCGACAACATTGTTGCGATTCAAGAATTTGAAAAACGACAAAGCAAACAAACCCAAAAAACCCATGCCTACCAAAAAGCTTAGCAAAAAGTGACCATTGAAGGCAATGTGCCTATTCAAATCATTTAAAAATTCAGGAGTGACCAACCAGTGAATATCAACCCACTCGATCAGCAATATGGCCGTGCACATGACGCGCAATACCAAGGGGTTTTTTCTAAAAGGCTTTGGCATCAAAACTAAAAAGGGAATGGCCCACTTCACGAAAAAGATAGCTATATAAACATGCTTCCACTGTCCATAAAGATGGTCTAAGAAAAATGGCGTCTCCTCAGGTAGATTGGCGTACCAAATCAACATGAATTGGGAAAAACCAATATAAACCATGAACGTGCACCAAGCTAGCAACCAAGTTCCCAAATCAAACAAATGACGATCCAAAAAGATTCCATCAAGATAGTCCTTGTCGCGCAAATAAAGCATGGTCAAAATCATCACACATAGTCCAGCTTGGTACATGCCAGCGAAACAATACACACCATACATGGTCGAAAACCAATGAGGGCGTAAAGACATCAATAGATCGATGCAGAAAACAGTGAATGAAAAACCGAATAAAATCAGATACCGAGCCGAAAAACCCACCATTGAAAGCCTTTGACGGTGCTCATCTTGAGCTAGAGATTGTCTTCTAAAACTCGCTGTATAGAGAGTCCACAAGCCCAAAAATACCACCACTCGAACGATCCAAAACCCCGAGCTCAAATAGTAGGCCTTGGTACCATGCAACTCCGCATGAGCATGATCGGTCCATTCATACAGCGTACCTAAATGAAAGAATATAGGTAGCACAAAAAGCAAAGTCCAAGGCAAATAAGCTGTCATGGCCTCTGCAACTCGTCTCACTGGCACATACCAAACTGACTTAGCCACATAGTTGATCGCGATAAAAAAAGCTCCCGACATTCCCAAGACCAAGGCGTAAAAGAAACCTTCCAGATAGGAGGCCCAAGCGCGTTGTGGATCGTAAATGTACTGTACCGCGAAGGCACACATTCCCAAAACCACCATTGTCGATGCCCACGCATTGAGCGTGCCAATGTCCTTAAGGCGACCCGGGTTCTTTATTTCTGTGACTCTAGCTGCGTGACTCATCTTGATTCTCGAAGATCAATCTCTCCAATCGTGAATAACTTCATAGGGTGTTGCATCAGTCCATTCAGACTTCTGCGCTTCGTAAACTTGTAACTGCTCATCACTTGCATGGGACGCCAAATAAAGCACCCTGAGATAGTGAACGATCGACCAGCGCATTTCCACATTTAGATGATTGTACTTGGGCATCAACGCACCACCTTCGGTGATGTAATTGAAAATAGCACCGTCTTTCATGGTGCCTACACGCTCAGAGTGCAGCGGAGGAGGTGGAGGAAGTTGCATTTGACTTTTATACTCACGGCCTGAATAGGAATGCTGCGGGTTGGCTGGATTTGGAATAATATTGCCGTCGCCATCGCCTCTTTCGCCATGACACACTGCACAGTAAATGTTAAAAGCACGTCGGCCTGCTAACAACACTTCCATTGATTTTGGCAACGGGTTTTGCAAATCGCCAGATTTTGGATCCATTTTAACGTAACCATAATGCGAATAATCCATAGGCACAGTTCCTTCTACCGGTAGTCGCATCGCTCGTCCTTTTCTTTGTGCATAATCCGGATGATTAGGCTCCTCCTCTTGAGGGCGAACGCTCTCTTGAAAATGCATATTGGGAAAAAACGACCAGGGCCTCGTCAGTTTTTCTTTTTTACCACATCCTACTGTCGCTAATGCTAACAGAATGACTAGGACTAAGTTGATTTTATTCACTATCATAGATTTTAGTATCGAATAGCGCGTGGGTCGAGGAGTTCTAAGTCGTGCACTTCAATTTCTTCCACGTTTTGTGACTGCAAAAAAGCTTTCGCTTTTTGTTGTTCTTCATCACTGTGAAACGGAATGACAATTGAGAAAAGGTCATCGGTCAATCGATCCTTAACCACAGCAACAAAAGGATTCGGTCTTAAATTGGACGACAACACCAAACTGGTGATCGTCGTTATAACCGCACATAAAATCCCACATTCAAAAGTAACCGGAATAAATGCTGGCCAAGCCACATGAGGTTTGCCACCTACAATGATAGGATAACTCACACTCATCATCCAAGCTTGCATGCCAAAACCACCCATCCAACCGGTGAATAAAGCACCCAATGCAGCTAAACCAATCCAAGAGCCTTTAAATCCATAGGCTTCTTCAAAGCCGTGCACAGGATAAGGCATCGTGCAATCGATATTTTCAAAACCTTCATGTCGAGCTTTTTCACCCAAATCCAAAAACTTGTGCGGATCAGTTGTAAAGCCAGCAACGAATTTTTTAGCTTTAGCCATCAGTGTTGCTCCTTGTTTCCAGTAAAGTGGCCCGCAGGATCAGGTAAAACCGATTTGATCTCGGCTACGGCAATCACTGGCAGAACACGACAAAAGAGAAGGAATAGTATAAAGAACAGACCAAACGAACCTATTGTGGTTGCCCAGTCGAAAAAAGTAGGGACGTAATAATTCCAATTGGTTGGAATAAAATCGGCATGCAAAGATATGATGAAAATGTTAAAGCGCTCAAACCACATGCCCACGTTGATAAAAATAGAAATGATGAACATGATGAGCAAATTGCGACGAATACTTTTAAACCAAAAAGCTTGAGGAAAAACGCAGTTGCAAAACATCATCGTCCAAAAAGCCCAAGCGTAATCGCCAAAGCCACGATCCATGAACTGGAAACGCTCATAGTAACTATTGCTATACCAAGCTACAAAAATTTCTGTCAAATAAGCCAAACCTACGATAAGTGACGTCGTCAATATCACTTTATTGCACAACTCCAAGTGATCCATGGTGATCAAATGCTCTAATTTCATGGTTGTACGCGCCACAACCAATAAGGTGATGCACATTCCAAAACCAGAAAAAACCGCACCGGCAACAAAGTATGGTGGGAAAATAGTTGTATGAACCCGGTAAATTTGAAACCGCAAAGTCAAAAGAAACGATGGAGTGCACCGAAAGCACCAACGGCGTTGCCAACCATGCAAATTGTGCATAAGCACGTTCATAGTGAACCCATGATTTTCCGGTTCCCTTCCATCCTAAAGACAAGGTCGAAAAGATCATTCTTCTCAAACCTTTGCATTGATCGCGAACCGTGGCAAGATCGGGAATCAAACCCACATACCAAAAGATCACAGACGTCGTAGCATAAGTAGAAACCGCAAACACGTCCCAAAGTAGGGGGGAATTGAAGTTGACCCATAAATCGCGTTTATTTGGATAAGGAATCAACCAATAGGCGTACCAGTTGCGTCCAATATGAAGCAAAGGGAACAAACCCGCACAAGCAACTGCAAATATAGTCATCGCTTCAGCGGAACGGTTGATCGCCGTGCGCCATTTTTGACGAAACAAAAACAAAATAGCAGAAATCAAAGTTCCAGCATGTCCAATACCAACCCAAAATACAAAGTCAGTGATATAAGCACCCCAACCCACAGTATTATTAATGCCCAAAATTCCGATCCCATGCGTGAGCTGATGCATCACGGAAACCGCGCCCAATCCAAAGGCTATCACAGCCATTGAAAAGGCTACGATCCACAAGAAACCTGGACGGGCAACCATGGGCGCCAAGACAGCCTGAGTTACATGCGAAGCACGGATGTCAGTGCTCAGAGGCGATTGCTGTAAAACTGCACTCATAGTTGATCTTTATTATGCCTTGTTGGGACCTTCGGGAGCAATAGATGATGAATGACCACCATGACCTTCATCATGCTTGTCGTGACCTGTGCCATGAGCATCATTCGTTGCATGAGCTAACGGCTCGCGATTTTTAAGTCTTGTCAAATAAGTGACATTTGCTTCGACATTGAGTTCTTTTAAAACCTTGTAAGCGCCTTTTTTGTCTATCGCTTTTGAAACTTTGGACGCGGTGTCGAGCACATTTCCAAAAACGATGGCATCAGCCGGACAAGCCTTTTGACAAGCCGTTTGTTTTGCACTCTCCGGCAAATCGCGACCCAAAGCCTTCTCATCGGTATGCCAACGGCGAATTTTGTGAACACAAAAACTGCATTTTTCCATAACACCGCGTGAACGAACGGTGACATCTGGATTGAATTGCAACATCAGCGGGTACTCGGTCTTATCTTTAAGCTCATCGCCCATCAATCCGAGTGATCTCAAGAATCGACGCAGCGGCGCACCACTATCGTGGAGACCAGCGCGATAATCGCTATAGTCATACCAGTTGTAATGACGAACTTTGTAAGGACAGTTGTTTGAACAGTAGCGCGTTCCCACACAACGATTGTATGTTTGAACATTTAAGCCTTCTTCATTGTGAGTGGTCGCGACAACCGGACAAACCGTTTCACAAGGTGCATTATCACAATGTTGACACAACATAGGTTGTTGGATGACATCGATTTCATCAGCGTTTTCTACAACATCGTCTTTGACCGAATCAATTGCCGTGTAGTAGCGATCGATTCTAATCCAATGCATCTCACGATTGATCAAGACCTCATCTTTTCCAACCGTTGAAATATTATTTTCAGCCTGACAAGACACCATACAGGCATTGCAACCCGTACAGACGTTAGTATCAATCACCATACCCCACTTATGCGTTTGGCTCACATATTTTTGACGCCAAATAGAAATATCAGTTGGACTATGATAATGAATCTGATAACTGTGATCGTGCGGGTCGTTGAATTGCTTCAAAGTGGTTTCTTGAACAATCTTTCTAGACTCTTCACCAGTGGCGCGAATGAATGGATTCTCTAAATACTGATGGCCTTGGACGCAAGCCAATTTAGTGCTTTTGCTCGTTTTTGAAAACGTGACTGCAAAACCCGACTTAACACCATTTTTAGGCAACAAAGGTGAAACATCCACACCTAAACCCTTGCCACTAGGACCTGCCGCAACTTGACCTGCCTCGGGACCACGTCCCCAACCTGCTGCAATCGCAACCACATCGTTATGAACACCAGGTTGAACATGAACGGGGATTTCAATCGATCCGTTTTCATTTGAAAGTTTAATGATGTCACCCTCTTCAAAGTGATTTTTCTTGGCCGTGGCAACAGAAACTGAAGCGTAATTTTCCCAAGTGATCTTCGAAATTGGATCAGGCGCCTCCAACAACCATGGATTGTTCATGGAATGGCCAGAACCATGCAATGGCGACTGATGCACCACCAATTTTAAACCCGGTTGGCTCTCTTTTGGAGTTAAAACTTTTAACACACCCGCTTTAAAAAGTCGCGGCGCAAGTGCTTTTTGACGTTCATCTGCTTTGTGATCTACAAAACCTTTGCGCAAAACAGAATCGAAAAAAGACTCAAAACTAGCTGCATAAAGGCTTGAATTGTAAACTTGTTTATTCCAAGTTGATTTTAAATAATCTTTCCAAACTGCGTTTTGCAAAGATTTTGAACCCGCAGCAACTGCTAATAGGATCATGTAATCCTGCTCGTGCTGAGTTTTCCATAAGGGCGCTATGGTTGGCTGACCCAATGCATACAGCCCCGAACGCGCTTCAGCATCCGACCAACTCTCCAGAAAATGGTGCGGTGGCAAAACAAGGTCACAGCGTTTTCCCGTTTCGTCTAAGTGAGATAAAATTCCAACTTTAAAAGGAACTTTTTCAAATAAAGCATTGAAGCCACTTGAAGCTGAAAATTGGTAAGACGGATTAAGTCCCATGATCACCAGAGCTTCAACTTGATTGTTTTCAAGGCTCTCTAGCAGTAACGCAGCTCCATCTCGTTGAGTCTCATAAGCTTTCAATGAACCTTCACCATATTGAATGGTTTTTCCATCATTGCCCAACATAGTGTTCAGTAAGTTAGCAACTTTTAACAATTGATCGCCAGCTTCGATAGCAACGCCAAGACCACCCGCTAGAACCAAAGATTCACCGCGATGAGACCATAGTTCCTTAGCGAGCGATTGAATCAAGCCCTCTTTAATTCCAAACTTGCTTTCAACATCATGGCCGCTTACACTGGCAACTGTTCCCTCGGGTAGCTGCGCGCCCAACAAAGACAATTCTTTGAGCAATGCAATAGCAATGGCTGGCAAGGCATTTGGCTCAACGCGAATGCGCTCGTCACCTGTTGCCCCAGCAACTGAAAGCGTTGAATCAAACATGACTGAACGAGCCATGCTACCATCTTCTTTATAACGACGGGCATCGGCAAATAGACGATTGACTTCAATGGCATTTGGACTATCCGACAAAAAGTCAAACCCCAAACTCACCATCAATTTAGCTTTATCGTAGCGATAAAAAGGCAACACTCGCTTGCCGTAACAATCCGCTTGCGCCGACATAACAGCCTCTAAACCGATATTTAAATTCTCTTGAACTTCAATGTGCTGTAATTGTGGATAAGCCAACAAGAATTCTTTTAACAGAGCTTTTTTTGCGGGACCATGAATCACAGGAGTGACCAAAAATGCCTTTTTACCCGCAGCTCTCAATTTCGATGCAATCGCTTCAATCTCGGGAACTAAATCGGTCAACTCTTTCCACGCACCATCCCTTTTAGCTACCGGACCGCGAAGACGATCCGGATCGTACAAATCTAAAATCGCCGCATTGCCAACGGCATCCAATTTGCCTTTATTAGTAGGGTAGCCATCGTTGCCATCCAATCTGATAGGACGACCTTCAACGGTTTTTATCACCAATCCATTCTCACCATTTGCATCCAAACTCGCATAATAAATTGGATTGCCAGGAATGGTTTCTTCGGGCTGCTCTATGTAGGGGATGAGTTTTCTCTCGGGATTACAACCAGATGCTCCGGCAAATATCGCCGCTGCGCCAGTGGCCTTGATGAAACTGCGTCGCCCCTCTTTCAGAGAGCCGCCCTCCTCCATGTCTTCAGCCGGTTTATTGATGAATTCTTCATCACGGTGGTTCAGGTAGGACTCTGCGCCCTCCAACTGTTCCATAGTGGTCCAGTATTTTTTATCGCTCATCTTCAATTCGACCTTATTGATGACAGGTTGAACAGCTGGTTTTAGCGTTCATGTGTGTTAAGGGATGAATGTCCAACGGATTGAACTCTTTCACCGTGTCCTGATATTTTCCGCTATCTTTTAAATGCACGATCAAATCGTGATGGGATCTATAATTGACTGAGCCAATGCCTTGATCCGCATTGACATAAGTGTTATCGCGATGACAAGACAAACACCAACCCATGTGAATGTCCACAGCCTGATACACCTTATCCATAGTTTCTATGGGTCCGTGACAGGTTTGACATTCAACACCCGCTGCGACATGGCGACGATGTGGAAAGTAAGTGTGTTCCGGCAAGTGATGAATTTTAACCCATTCAATTGACTCGCCCTGATCAAACGCTTCTTTGACTTTTTTAATGTAAGGACTATCGGTTGCCACATAACTATGACACCCCATACAAACACTCATGGTTGGAGCAGTCGCGTGACGACTTTCTCCCACATTGAAGTGACAGTACATGCACTCCATTTTATTTTGACCCGCATGAAGTTTATGTGAAAACGGAATAGGCTGCTCGGGCGCATAACCTTGATCTTTAGAGGAATCGTACATTTCAGCGACGACATACCCTGCCAATCCTAGACCCATAAGGGCTATTGCTAAGAGAAAGACTTTCGTCAAGGTAACTAAACCTTAAACAGTGAGGAGGGGTAGAGAATATATCGTGCGCACATCTAAGGCAACACTAGTTTTAAGATGACTTTTTGACATAAAATGATTTCAATTCGTTCCTGTCCATCATTTTCGCTCAAAGCAAAGGTATATGATCAAAAGGCGTTTCGGTCGCACCGAACTAAACCTGCCTGTCTTTAGCACCGGCGGCATGCGCTATCAACAAACCTGGCAAGAGCACGAACCGGAGCTGGAAGTTGAAGCACAAAAAAATCTGGAAGCTACCATTTCAAAATCAATGAAACTGGGTTTCAATCACATTGAAACCGCTCGACTTTACGGCAGTAGCGAATTTCAATTGGGTCTAGCTCTCGAACCTTTTGCGCGAGAATCTTACATTCTTCAAACCAAAGGAGTGCCAGATTTTAGCATCAGCAACTTTACGAATAACCTAGAGGACAGTTTTAGGCGTTTGCGCACCCATCGCTTTGACCTCTATAGTCTTCACGGCATCAATCTAGACGAACACCTTGAACTCGTTTTGAAACAAGGCGGATGCATGGATGTGCTGCGCGATTATCAGGCTAGAGGAAAAATAGGCCACATTGGATTTTCAACTCATGGCTCAACTTCACTGATTGAAAAAGCAATCAAAAGCAATGCCTTTGATTACGTAAATTTACATTATTACTATATCCAACAAAGCCATCGTCGTTGCCTCACAGAAGCAGCGCAAAGAGACATGGGCGTTTTTATCATCAGCCCCAACGACAAAGGGGGAAGGCTTTACGACCCTCCTCAAAAATTGAGAGAGTTGACCTACCCTTTTTCACCCATGGTGTTCAACAACTTGTTTTGTTTAATGCATCATGAAATTCACACCTTGAGCTTAGGTGCTGCAAAACCCTCTGACTTTGATGAGCATTTAACCACCTTAGAAGTCTTAAAAACTGGTGATTTTTCTGAAGTGAAGCGCGTTAAAAACAGACTCGATCAAGCTATGATCGATTGCTGCGGAGAAATGTTTATTTTAAACTGGCATAAAAATTTGCCCAGCCATGAAAACCTACCTGGCAATATCAACTTAGAGGTTTGCATTCGCCTGTGGATTTTAGCTAAATCTTTCAACATGATCGAGTACGGCAAATCTCGTTACAATTTGATGGGCAATGCCGACCATTGGTTTCCGGGACAGACGATTGACCCCTACTTCCTTCCCAAAGTAGAAGAGCGATTAAAAGGGCATCCCTTTCAGAAGATCATCATCAAAATTTTAGAAGAAATTCCCGACCTCTTCAAAGGTCAAGACCAAAAAAGACTCAGTCAAAGTTAAGTTATGCTCGCACCTGTATTATCTCCTTTAGAACTTGCTCAATCTATTGCTGAAGGTTACAAACTCACCACCGCTGAAGCTTTGAGCTTACTCGATCCTAAAGTTGAATTATTACAACTTGTCGAGGCTGCGTTTACCCTTAGAAAAATGCATTACGGGCGCAAAGTTCGCATTCACATTTTAAACAATGCAAAAAACGGACATTGTCCAGAAGATTGCAATTACTGTGCCCAAGGTCAAAAAGCCAATCCTGATCTTATCGAAGATTACCCCATGAAAAGTGATGAAGAGATCATGGCTGAAGCAAAGCGCGCTGCTGAAGCTGGAGCTTTTCGATACTGCATGGTATTTGCCGGTCGTGGACCATCTGATCGCAGGGTCGAACGTCTGGCCAAATTGGTAAAAGACATCAAGGCAAACTATCCCATCGAAGTGTGCGTTTCTCCAGGCTTACTAAAAACCGGTCAAGCAAAAATTTTAAAAGAAGCCGGCCTAGACAGGCTCAACCACAACCTCAACACCACTGAAACCAACTATCCAAAAATTTGCAGCACTCACACTTATGCCGATCGCCTCCAAACCCTTCAAGAAGCTCAATCCAACCAACTCTCCGTTTGCAGTGGCCTGATATTGGGCATGGGCGAAGGTCCCGAAGGCGCTGTTGAACTACTGCACAATTTACAAAAGCTCGAAGTCGAATCCATACCGGTTAACTTTTTAGTGCCTGTTCCAGGCCTGAACATGCCTATTAGAGAACATCTCACCCCTGAATATTGCCTAAGGATTTTGTGTATTGCCAGACTGTTTAATCCAAAATCTGAAATACGAGCTGCCGGTG
>Ga0172372_10005938_pt1 | contig 16822 bp, 17 predicted proteins | sample LakKiv5m_2_FD_114544 | JGI IMG/M metagenome (GOLD analysis project Ga0172372, IMG submission 114544) | Freshwater microbial communities from Kabuno Bay, South-Kivu, Congo - kab_092012_9.5m | ecosystem: Environmental > Aquatic > Freshwater > Lake | place: Democratic Republic of the Congo...
AGGCCAGCCAGGGCGTGACGACCGTGATCTGCGGCAACTGCGGCGTCTCCGCGGCGCCCTATGTGCGGCCCGATGTCGGCCACTGGATGTCGCTGATCATCAAGAAGAAGGAGAACCTGTCCAGGGACTTCGCCGACTTCGCGCGCAAGGTCGACGCGGCCAAGCCCGCGATCAACGGCGCCTTCCTGATCGGCCACGGGACGCTGCGCATCAACACCATGGGCGACGATCTCAACCGTGGCGCCACGGCGCCCGAGATCAAGCAGATGCGCGAGCTGCTCGACCAGAGCCTCGAACAGGGTGCCATCGGCATGTCGAGCGGCCTGTTCTACGCCGTCTCGAGCCACGCGCCGACCGACGAGGTGGCCGAGGTCGCCCAGCCGCTCGGCAAATGGGGTGGCGTCTACACCGCGCACATGCGCGACGAGGGCGACCACATCATCAAGGCGATGGACGAGACGTTCGAGATCGGCCGTCGCGTCGGCGCCGAGATCATCGTCTCGCACCACAAATGCTCGGGCCGCTCCAACTTCGGCCGCATGAAGGAGACGCTGCCCAAGTTCGCCGAGGCGATGAAGAAGCAGCAGATCGCCTTCGACGTCTATCCCTACGTCGCGGGCTCGACGATCCTGCGCTCCGACATGCTCGAGCGCGCCGACAAGGTGCTGATCACCTGGTCCGACAAGGTCCCGGGCATGAGCGGCCGCGACCTCAAGGACATCGCCCAGGAGATGGGGTGCTCGATGAAGGAGGCCGCCGACCGCATCCAGCCGGCCGGCGCCATCTACTTCATGATGGACGAGAAGGACGTGCAGGCGGCGATGAGCCACCCCGGCGCCATGATCGGCTCCGACGGCATCCCGTTCGACGCCCATCCGCACCCGCGCTTGTGGGGCACCTTCCCGCGCGTGCTCGGCCATTATTCGCGCGACCTCAAGCTGTTCCCGCTGGAGGACGCGGTGCGACGCATGACGTCCTACTCGGCGCAGCGCTTCCACCTCACCAAGCGCGGCGAGGTGAAGCCCGGCTTCTATGCCGATCTCTGCATCTTCGATCCGGCGACCGTGATCGACACGGCGACCTTCGAGAAGCCGATCGCGCCCGCCAAGGGCATCGACACGGTGATCTGCAACGGCGCCGTCGCCTGGCGCGACGGCAAGCCCGGCGGCGGCCGGGCCGGCCGCGCCCTCAACCGTCAGGACATGCAGAACGAAGCGAAGGCCCAGTAGAAGGTATCAGTCTGCGCCTTCGTCGCGCCGCGTGCGCTCCATGCGCTCGTGGCGCTCCTGCGCCTCGACCGACAGCGTGGCAATCGGTCGGGCCTCGAGGCGCTTCAGCGAGATCGGCTCGCCGGTCTCCTCGCAATAGCCGTAGGTCCCTTCATCGATCGACTTGATCGCCTGGTCGATCTTGGAGATCAGCTTGCGGAAGCGGTCCCGCGTGCGCAGCTCGAGGGAGCGGTCGGTCTCGGCGGTGGCGCGATCGGCGAGATCGGGCTGGGCCAGGCTCTCCTCCTGCATGTTCTGCAGCGTCTGATTGGATTCCTCGATCAGCTCGGCCTTCCACTTCAGCAGCTTCTGCCGGAAGTACTCCTGCTGCATCGGATTCATGAAAGGCTCGCGTTCCGTCGGCCGGTAATTCTGCGGCAACGTAATCGACATCGTCGGCAACTCCACTCGCAGCGACTACACGTCCGCCCGGGGGAAGGCGGACCCTCGTGAGGCGCGCGGAGTATAGGGACGAGCCCTTCGGCCGCAAGAACGTTTCACGCCCGCCGACGATTCCAGCCGTGCAGCGCAGCAAACATGACAGTTCGGTTAGTCCCTAAAATGCCTGCATTTTCGTGATCCGCTGCGATCTAATGCTGCGACGCAGCAAATGCCTGCAAAGCCAGCAGACGACCGAAGCTGGTGGACAGATCGAAGGCAGGGTTGACGACGAAGGCCGCTTGCGCCGCATGCTCCAGGGTGTTGCCGGCCGCGACGGCCGCGACGAAGGCCGCCTCGGCCCGGTCGAGGGACACGAAGGCCGCGTCATCCGCCCGGCGCAGGACGAGTAGGCTCGCACCGCCTCCTCCCATGTCCAAGGTCTCCTCCGCCGCCCCCGGCTGCGAAAGGTGCCAGATCCGGTCGATGGCATAAGGCGAGGCAACGACCGCCGTGCCGGGCGCCAGGGCGAGCCTGAGGCCGAGCAGCCGATCCGGCGGCACGGTCGCCAGGTCCTCGACGCCAAGCCCTGGCAGCCCCGGATTGTGGAAGGCCGCATTCAGCGCCCAGTCCAGCCGCGCCACGTCCGCAAGATAGGGCAGCTCGCTGGCCGGCGCGTAGCTTTCGACGAACGCGGCAAAGCCTTCGCCGTACTCGGCGAGCACCGGCTGCCGCGGAAGATCGCGGGCGACGAACGCCTTGGCCATGGCGCGGAAGAACGTCTCGCCGACCAGTGCCAGCACGGTCGAATAGGTCGCGCCGAGTGCCGTCGCCAGGCTGTGCTGCACGTGATGGCGATAGATGCGCAGCCTCGCCGCTGCCGAAATCGAATCGCCGGCCACGACAGCCGCAAGATCGGTCCGCGCCTCGCCTGCGAGATGCGCGGCAAAGGCCGCCTGTAGATCACGCAGCGCAGGCACTGGCCCTCGCTTCGGGCCGCAGCGCCCGTTCGGCGCGCCGGGATTCGTCGATCAGCACGTCCAGCGATGGAATGTCGGTGTCCCATTCGATCAGGGTCGGGCGCGGCCCGAACCGGCGCACGACCTCGCCGAACAGCGCCCATACGCCGTCGCTGACACGGCTGCCGTGGTCGTCGATCAGGACGGGCTCGCCGTCCGCGTCATTCACGGCGTGGCCGGCAAGATGGTACTGCGCAATGGCGGTCGCCGGCAGACCATCCAGCCATGCCGCAGGGTCGAGACGAAGATTGTGGGCCGTGACCGCGATGTTGTTGGCATCGAGGAGCAGGCCACAGCCGCTGCGACGCGCCAACTCGGCGAGGAATTCCGGCTCCGACAGGGTCGAATGCGTGAAACCGAGATAGCAGGAGGGGTTCTCGATCAGGACCTGCCGACAGAGCCGCTCCTGCAGGCGCTCCACGTTGCGCACGACGATTTCGAGCGCTTCCTCGGTGTAGGGGAGCGGCAGCAGGTCATTGAAATAGCGGCCGCCGGCCACGCTCCACGAGAGATGGTCCGAGACGAGAGCGGGCTCGAGCCGCTCTACCAGCCCGGCGACCCGCTCGAGATGGACCTCGTCCAATCCTTCCGCCGAGCCCAGCGACAGCCCGACGGCATGGACGGAAAATTCGTAGTCGCGCCCCAGCCGCTCGACGGTCTGCCGCGCCGGCGACGCCGCGAGATAGTTTTCCGCATGGATCTCCAGGAAGCCGGTCGTCGGTTTTGCGCGCGCGATCTCCATCAAATGCGGCGAGCGCAGCCCTATGCCGGCGACCGGTTCCATGCGGTCAGCTCGCCTTCAGCTTGCCGCCGACGATCTTGTCGCAGGTCCCCTTGGGCACCGAGATCCAGGCGTCCGCCTGGGCGTCCTTCTTCGACGTGCCGGCGCACGAGGATGTCGCGGTCTGGCAATCGTTCTTGCCGGCCTTGGCGACGCCGTAGCACTTTTCAACGTTGCCCTGAGCCTGGACGGTCGCCGGCAGCACGAGCGCGGCGGCCAGGGCCGAGGCGATGGCGATGCGGGTCGTATTCACATGATCCTCCCTGGCGTGACGACACGATCCTTATACGCCAGATTGGCGCGTCCGGCCGTCACGCGCCGGCTATCGTATCCATAGCCCGGAGTCACGGAAACTTGTTCGCCAAGCCTGGTAACGCCCTGCTGACGCCCGGCGATTTCGTGCGCAATCCGGAGCGGCCGGACTGGGGCCTGGGCCAGATCCAGTCGATGATCGGCCATCGCATCACCGTCAACTTCGAGAACGCCGGCAAGCTGGTCATCGACGGGAACGTGGTCGAGCTCGTCCCAGACGACGCGCCGCCGCGCTGAGCTCGGCCGGCGTGTTCACGTTGAGGAACGGCGCACCGCCGCCCGGCCAGGCGAGCTCTTCGAACACGTAGCGGCGGGCGAACTCCTCGACCCGCCGCACGCCCTCCTCCAGCAGGGCGCGCCGGAGGTCCGGCGCCAGCTTCACCGACCATATCGCCAGCGTATGTTCGCGTCGCCTGCCGTGCCGAACCATCAGGACGTCGGGCTCGGGCACGTGCATCAGGCCACACAACCGGACCGTGAGGTCGAGCGGGAGAAAGGGCACGTCGGCTGGCGCCGTCAGGATCCAGCCGGCATGCGGATGATGCCGGCGCGCCCATTCCATGCCGGCCAGTACGCCGGCCAGCGGCCCCAGCCGCCGCCCCTCGCGCCTGGCCGCGCGCCGGATGTCCGGCGGGTCGGCAATCGTCGGAACGTCGAGGGCCCGGAAGGCAGGTTCCGGATCGTTGGCCACGACCACGAGATCCATGACCTGCGGCCGCAGCCGCTCGACGACATGGGCGACCATCGGCCGGCCGCCCAGCGGCCGGAGCGGTTTCAGCGGGCCTGGTCCCATGCGCCGCCCCTCGCCGCCCGCCAGCACGACGCCGACCACCGCCCCGCTGCGGACCGGTCCGAATTTGTACAACCCTTTCGCTGCCATGGTGGCACTATGCGGTGCGAGCGAAATCAAGCAAGGGGAGGAACGGATGGCTCTCAGCATCGCCAAGGTCGCGAACTGGCTGCATCGCGTGGACAAGGCCCGCGCCGTCGTCGGCTGGTGGCCGGAACAGTTCGCGACCGACGACGAGCGGCTGGCCTACAGGGTCCAGGACGCGTTCCTGAAGATGCAGGTCGTCGAGCAGGGCCCGCTCGTGGGCTACAAGATCGCACTGACCTCGCCGCAGATCCTGGCGCAGACCGGTCTGAAGGGCCCCGCCTACGGGCCGATCCGCAAGAAGCGCGTCTTCAAGCACAAGGCATCCGTGCGCGCCGACCGCTGGACACGGCTTGGCGTCGAGCTCGAGATCATCCTGACGATGAACGCCGACGTGCCGAAGCCGAAGGCCAAGGCCTACGATAAAGATTCGATCGCATCCTACGTCGGCGACGCCCGCGCCGGCTTCGAGCTGATCGAGGATCGCGGCGCCGACTACAGTCGGCTCGCCGTCAATCCCCTGATCATGGACGCCGGCTGGAACGGCGGCTCGCTACTCGCCAAGCCCAACAAGAACTGGCGCAATCTCGACCTCGGTAACCTCGAGGGCTCGATCTCGTTCGACGGCAAGATCGTCCGCGAAGGGCACTCCGGCGACGTGCTGGGCCACTGCTACAATTCGCTGGCGTGGCTCGCCAACAAGCTCGGCGAACACGGCAAGCGGCTGAAGAAGGGCATGATCGTCTCGACCGGCAGCATGGTCGCCTGCCAGTTCGTACCGCCCGGCAGCACCGCGACCGGCCGCATCGAGGGGCTGGGCGAAGTGACGCTGAAGTACAAGCTGCCGAAATAGCCGCCGTCAGGCGAAGGCCGCATCCGGCCTGAGCTGCCGCCACGACAGCCGCCGCACGGCGTCGCGGCCGACGACCAGCGCGTCGTAGTCGCCGGGAAAGAGCTGCGCGATCGCCGGGTCGAGCGCATTGAGGCCGCCCGCATAGGTGCCGAACGCGGGCAGGATGAGCCGCCTTCCATCGGTGAGGAAGCACCGGCGCCTGAGCCCGCGGCCCTTCACGGTGAGCGCCGCGACGGGATGGAAGTGGCCGGAGACCTCGCCGTCGCCCATGCCGAACCGCGCCTCGTGCCGGAAGACGAGCGGTCCCGCCTGGATCTCTTCAGCGACCTCGCCCCAGCCCGCAGGTGGCGGCGCGGGGTCGTGGTTGCCCGCGATCCAGACGAAGTGCGTCCGCGCGGCGAGCCGTTCGATCTCAAGGCTCTCTTCCTCGGGCAGGCGTGCGACGGCTTCGCGATCGTGAAAGGAGTCGCCCAGGCAGACGACCTTCTGCGGACGCACCGCGTCGATCAACGTGGCAAGCGCCGCCAGGGTCTGCCGTGTGTCGTGACGCGGCAGCAGCTTGCGTGCGCTGACGGCATAGGACGATCCCTTCTCCAGGTGCAGGTCGGCAACCGCCAGCAGGTGACGCGCCGGCCAGTGCAGGGCGCCGGCCGGCAGCGCCTCCAGCCGCTCGCCGGCGCAGACGAATTCCAGCGCCTTCATGGATGGATGACCACGCGCGCGCCTATCGGCGCGTGCGACCAGACCTCGCGGATCTCGGAATCGGTCACCGCAACGCAGCCGGTGGTCCAGTCGCGGCGCGGATGCGGCGTCACGAACTTGCGCCAGCCGTTGGGCAGGCCATGGATGTAGATGTCGCCGCCCGGCGGCACGCCGAGCTCCTCTGCCCGCTGCCTGTCGCGTTCGTCGGGGTAGGAGACGCGCAGGGACAGGTGGAACGAGCTGCGCGGGTTGCGGGCATCGATTGTGTAGCTGCCCTCGGGCGTGCGGCCGTCGCCCTCGCGTTCCTTGTGCCTCTCCGGCGCGAAACCGAGGGCAATGCGACAGCGCATCAAGAGCCGGCCTTGGCGCTTCAGCTCCAGGCGGCGGTCCCGCTTGAAGATCTCGACCAGGTCGGCCTGCTCGGCCGCCGGCGCCATCGGCGGCGGCTCGTCCGGCGGTCCGAGGCCTCGCCGGAATGCCGCCACGATTTCGCGCAATTTCATGGCGCGCACGATTGACCCGATGCAGCCCCGTGCGCAAGGTGGGCCGATGAGCCGGCTTGTGTGTCTTGTCGTCATCGCACTCCTGTGCGGGCCGACTGCGGCCCTGGCGCAGATGCAGCCGCATCGCGCCGAGTACATGTTGCGGCTGGGCACGGCCGCCAACGCGCCGCGTATCGGAACCGCCGTCCAGGATTTGACGCAGGACTGCGCCGGCTGGCGCTTGAAGCGCGACATCTCGACCGAGATCGCTCTCACGACGGCGTGGAAGATGAGCCTTTCCTCGAAGCTCGACGGCGAGGAACTGCGCAGCGGCAACGGACTTCGCTATCGGACCGTGCAGATCCAGAATGGCAGCCAGCGCGAGATCAAGGGCCGCGTTCAGCGGACGGGGGGCGAGACGCGGGCCGAGATCATCCATCCCGACGGGCCGCCATCGCAATTCGCGCTGCCCGTGCCGACACTGATGCCGGTGGCCGCGATCAACCACTTGATCGACCGGCTGCGCGCCGGTGCCGCCTCCTTCCCGGCGCTCATGTTCGACGCCGAGGTAATCAGCGACGCGTTCCTGATCGAGGTCACGGAGCTCGGCAATGGACGCCTGCGCGGCAGCAGGCCGGCCGGCAAGCCGGTCACCCTGCCGAACGCCAAGTCATGGCCGGCCTTCATGACGTTCACGCGCGGCCGCGAGCAGACGCAGAAGCCCCTCTTTTCGGTGACCGCCCTGGTCTTCGACAACGGCGTCCTCGACCGGCTGACCGTGGAAACCGGCCTGGTGACGGTGACGGCCGACCTGCAATCCTTGGAGATGCGCCCCGCACCCAATTGCCCCAGATCCTAACTAAGGGGGCGGTCATCCGTCCGGTCGACTCGCGCGTATGTCGGGTATGTCGGCTTCAATCGTCTGGCTTCGCAACGACCTTCGCCTCAGCGACAATCCTGCGCTGATCGCTGGCCTGGGTTCGGGCGGTGCCGTCGTTCCCGTCTATGTGCTCGACGAGGAACAAAATGGCGTCCGCGCGCCTGGCGCTGCGTCGCGATGGTGGCTGCACCATAGCCTGCAGTCCCTTGATGCCTCGCTTCGCGGCATCGGCTCCCGACTGGTCCTGCGCCGCGGGCCCGCCGAAAGGGTTATCGCCGAACTGGCAGCGGAGTGCGACGCCTCGGCGATCTACTGGAACCGCGTCTACGACCAAGGCTCTCGCGAACGTGATGCGCGGCTGAAGAAGGCATTCACCGAACGTGGTGTGAGGGCGAAGAGCCTGAAGGCGAACCTGCTGTACGAGCCGTGGGAGGTGCAAACGCTGAGTGGCGGACCATTCAAGGTGTTCACGCCGTTCTGGCGCGCCTGCCTCGACCTGCCGCCCCCGGGCAATCCCGTCCCGCCACCGGCGACACTGCCTCCACCAAAGGCTTGGCCGTCGAGCGATGCGCTGGCGTCATGGCGGTTGCTGCCGACGACGCCCGATTGGGCCGGTGGCCTGCGCGCCGCGTGGACGCCTGGAGAGGCCAGCGCCCGTGCCCGCCTCGCCGACTTCCTCGACGGTGCTATCGAACGCTACTGCCAGACCCGTGACTTGCCCGCCGTCAACGGAACGTCGCGCTTGTCGCCCCATATCGCATTCGGCGAAATCAGCCCAAGACAGATCTGGAAGGCGGTAACGGGGCGTGGCCCGTCGGCAGCGACCGAAAAATTCCTGGCCGAACTCGGCTGGCGCGAGTTCGCCTACAGCCTGCTCTTCCATTGCGGCGACCTGGCCCAGCGAAATTTCCGGCACGGGTTCGACGCCTTCCCCTGGGCCGATGAAGACGACCTGGTCGAGGCCTGGCGCCGCGGTCGCACCGGCTATCCCATCGTCGACGCCGGAATGCGCGAGCTGTGGACCACCGGCTGGATGCACAATCGAGTGCGGATGATTTCGGCGTCCTTCCTGACCAAGGACCTGCTGATCGACTGGCGCGTGGGCGAACGCTGGTTCTGGGACACGCTGGTCGATGCCGACCCCGCCAACAACGCCACCGGTTGGCAATGGGTCACCGGCTCGGGCGCCGATGCAGCCCCTTACTTCCGCATCTTCAATCCCGTGCTACAGGGGGAGAAATTCGACCCAAGCGGCGACTACGTCCGCCGATGGATTCCCGAACTCGCGAGCCTGCCGCCACAAACCATTCACCGCCCGTGGACGGCGTCGGCGCCGCCGCCGGCTGAAATCTACCCGGCCCGGATCGTCGATCACGCCACGGCACGTAACCGCGCGTTGACGGCCTTCCGCAGTCTCAAGCTATCCGCCTAGAAGCATCGAGGGAATTCTGACAATGAAAATCGCCGTCGTCGGCGCTGGCGTATCCGGGCTTGGTGCCGCTTGGCTGTTGAGCCGCCATCACGACGTCGTGGTCTACGAGCGCGAAAACCGCTTTGGCGGCCACTCCTGTACGGTCGACGCACCGGCGGCGGGGGGCCGCCTGCCGGTCGATGTCGGCTTCATCGTCTTCAACGAACGCAACTATCCCAATCTGGTCGCGCTGTTCGACCATCTCGGCGTGCCAACCGAGGAATCGGACATGTCGTTCGCAGTGAGCCTGGACGAGGGCCGGTTCGAGTACGGCAGCTCGTTTGCAGGTTTCGTCGCCCAACGCCGCAATCTCGTGCGGCCCGCTTTCCTGCGCATGACTAACGACATCCTGCGGTTCAACCGCATGGCACCGCGGCTTCTCGACAGGTGCGAGGATCTCGACTTCACGATCGGCAACTTCGTCGAAGAGGTCGGCCTCGGTGCCGCGTTCCGAGATCGCTATCTCGTGCCGATGGCCGCCTGCATCTGGTCGACGCCGCTCGGGCGCATGCTCGACTATCCGGCACAGACCTTCGTGCGCTTCTTCAACAATCACGGCCTGCTGACCGTGGGATCGCAGCTGCGATGGCGCACTGTGAGCGGCGGCAGCCGTTCCTACGTCGAGCGCATCGTGGCGCCGCTTCGCGCGCGCGCCAGGCTGGCGACGCCGGCCAGCGCGGTGCGCCGCCTGCCCGAGGGGGTCGAGGTGCGCGACACCGCAGGCCACTGGGACCGCTTCGACCGGGTCGTGATGGCCTGCCACGCCGACCAGGCGCTCGCCCTGCTCGTCGACGCCGATCCGGCGGAGCGTGCCCTGCTCGGCCGGTTCGCCTACTCTTCCAACGAGATCTGGCTGCACGGCGACGAGAGCCTGATGCCGCGCCGGCGTGCGGTGTGGTCGAGCTGGAACTACGTGGCCGACAGCCGTGCCCGCGACAGCAACGTGAGCGTGACGTACTGGATGAACCGTCTGCAGAACCTGCCCGACGCCGCTCCCCTCTTCGTCTCGGTGAACCCCGGCCGCGTTCCCGCGCCGGCCACGGCGCATGCCCGCTTCACCTTCGAGCATCCCATGTACGATGCCGCCGCCATCCGCGCCCAGCGCGACCTCCACCGCATCCAGGGCGGGCGGAACACGTTCTTCTGCGGCAGCTACTGCGGCTACGGCTTCCACGAGGATGCGCTCTCGGCGGGGCTCGACGTCGCCGAGCAGCTCGGCGTCCGCCGGCCGTGGGCGCGCCCCGCGGAGCATCGTCGCATCGGCGACCCGCCGAAGGTTGTGGCCGACCGGCCGTCGATCCTGCCGGTTCCCGTCACCGCCCGAGTCGCGGCGGAGACGCCGTGATGGCGGCACCGCACTCGATCGTCGACGCGGTCATCGTGCATCGACGACTGCGGCCGCGCGAGAACGCGTTCCGCTATCGCGTCGGCTATCTCTGCCTCGGCCTCGACGAGCTGGCGAGCGCCGCCGGCCGCTGGCTGAAGGTCGACCGTCGCGGCCTCGTTTCCTTCCGTCGGGCCGATCACGGCGCGCGCGACGGATCGGACCTCCGGGCATGGCTGCGCGACATCCTCGACGGCCATAGCCTTGCCGCGACCTGCGACGGCGACGTCGTATTGATGACCATGCCGCGGATGCTGGGCTACGTCTTCAATCCGGTGAGTTTCTGGTTCTGCCGCGACAGGGCGGGCGCTCTGCGAGCGGTGCTGTGCGAGGTCAACAACACGTTTGGCGAGAGCCATTGCTACCTCGTCCATCGTGAGGATCGCGGCCCCATCCTGCCGGGCATGTGGCTGGAGGGCCGCAAGGTCTTCCACGTCTCGCCTTTCCTGCCGGTCGAGGGCGGCTATCGCTTCCGCTTCCGGCTGGACGACGGCTGCGCCCATGTCGACGTCAACTATCACGATGCCCAGGGTCTCATGCTCGCCACCTCGGTCGGCGGCCGCCGCGAGGCGCTGGACGATCGCGGCGTGCTGCGCCGCTTCCTCGGCAACCCCACGATGACGCTTGCCGTGGTCGCCCGGATCCATTGGCAGGCCTTGCATCTGTGGCGGAAGCGGGCGAAATTTTACCGTAAGCCAGTACCGCCCTCGGAACTCGTGACCCGCTGACCGACCGACCGCCCGATCGCATGAAGCTCGCCGCACGATTCGTCCTGATGGCGCTCGACCGGTTCACCGTCGGCCGCTTGACCCTGCGTCTGCCCGACGGCTCGGTGCGGGCGTTCGGCCCTCCGGGCGCCGGCCCGGCTGCGGAGCTCGAGGTCAGGGACTGGCGCTTCTTCCGGCATGTTCTGCTCGACGGCGACATCGGCTTTGCCGAGGCCTACATGGAGGGCTTCTGCGACTCGTCCGACCTGCCGGCCCTGATCGCGCTGCTCGCCGCCAACGAGAGAGCGCTGGGCAAGATGACGCGCACCAACCTGCTGCACGGTCTCGTGCTGAAGTTCCTGCATCGTCGGCACGACAACACGCGCGAGGGCGCGAAGAAGAACATCCACGCCCACTACGATCTCGGCAACGAGTTCTATGGCCTGTGGCTGGATCCCTCGATGACCTATTCCTCCGCCCTGTATGAAGGCGAACAAGGCAAGCCGCTGGAAACTGCGCAGATCGCCAAGTACGAGCGCATCCTCGACCGCCTGGGCGCTCGCCAGGGCGACAGCATCCTCGAAATCGGCTGCGGCTGGGGCGGCTTCGCCGAGGTTGCTGCACGACGCGGCATGCGCGTGACGGGCGTCACGATCTCGAGGGAGCAGCTCGACTATGCGCGCGCCCGACTCGAACGTGCAGGATTTGCCGACCGGGTCGACCTGCAGTTTCGCGACTATCGCGACATCGAGGGCTGCTACGACCACATCGTGTCGATCGAGATGATCGAAGCGGTGGGCGAGCGCTATTGGCCGGACTATTTCGCGACATTGAAGCGTCATGTGGCGCCGGGCGGCTCGGCCATTGTCCAGGCGATCGTGATCGCCGACGATTTCTTCGAGCGCTACCGCCGTCATCCGGATTTCATCCAGACCTATGTCTTCCCCGGCGGCATGCTGCTCTCGCCGTCGAGCCTGAAGGAGCAGTGCCGGCAGGCCGGGCTGAAGATCGCCGAACTCTACAGTTTCGGCCTGGACTATGCGCGAACCCTGGAGACCTGGCTCGGCCGCTTCGACAGGGTCGCCGACCAGGTCGGCCGGATGGGCTTCGACGAGCGGTTCCGCCGCATGTGGCGGTACTATCTCGCCTATTGCGCCGCCGGCTTCTCGACGCGGCGCACGGACGTTTTGCAGGCGCATTTCAGGCATATATAACGGTCGGCAACGAAATGGCTGCCGATCGAAGGCGGGCCGAACAGGAAGGCAGATCACGCGTGCATGCGCCCCGCTCCGGCCTCGGCTCGACCGCGTCCGTAAGACTGAGTTTCGATCGACTGATCGCCTATTCAACCAACCAGCTCCCGCTCAACATGGCGGCACTGCCGGTGGTGCTGAACGTCAGCCATTTCTACGGCGAAGTACTCAAGGTGCCGCTCGGCATCATGGGCCTGATCTTCATCGCGACCCGCGTGATCGACGCCGTGCAGGATCCGGTCATCGGCCTGATCAGCGACAAGTTCACCCATCGCGGCCCGCGCGGCCGCCTCACCTTCGTGGCGCTGATGCTGCCGCTGATGATCGGCGGCTTCTACATGCTGTTCCATCCGCCGGAGTCGTTGTTCGTGCAGCCGGTGCTGCTTGCGAGCTGGCTGTTTGTTGCGCTCTTCGTGGTCCATCTCGGCTATGCCGGCGTGTCGATCAGCTACCACGCCCACGGCGCCGAGCTCAGCGACGACTACAACGAGCGCACGCGCGTCACCGTGGGCCGCGAGGTGTTCGGGCTGCTGGGCATGACGCTCGCCGTCGTGCTGCCGACCTACTTCACGGCGAAGTTCGGCGAGAATGCCGGCTACGCCTACATGGGCGCAATCTTCATTCCGATCGCCATTCTCTTCGCCCTGCCGACGCTCGCCTGGTCGCCGCCATCGGTCCATCCGGCGGTGGTGCGCGAAAACCCGGAGACCCACGTCCGCTACTTCCGCGACTGGCTGATCGGCCTGATGCCCTCGCTCGCCCGGCCGACCCGGAACATGGACAGGAGCTTCACGCTCAAGACCCTGGTCCCGTTCTTCGCCCCGATGAAGAACAGGCTCTTCCGGCGCCTTCTCCTGGTCTTCATTGTCAACGGCTCCGCGCTCGGCGTGGCAGTCTCGGTGATGCTGTTCTACGTCGAGCATGTTCTGAAAGGGACGAAGCTGCAGGCCGGCATCATCCTGCTGGTCTATTTCGGCGCGGCGGCGGCCAGCGTCCCGCTGTGGCTCGTGCTGTCGCGGCGCCTCACCAAGACGGCCGCCTGGTTCATCGCCATGGTCATGACCGCTGCCGCCATGGCGCTCGCGGTGTTCATGGGGGCCGGCGATTTCATCTGGTTCCTGCCGATCGCGATCGTCACCGGCCTCGGCATCGGCGCCGACTATGGCCTGCCGCCCTCGGTTCTTGCCGACATCATCAACTCCGAGGAAGGCAAGGACACACGCGGAGACACCGGCGCCTATTTCGGCCTGTGGGCGCTGTCGACCAAGCTCGCCACGGCCATCGGCGCGGCCGGCTCCCTGCCCGTTGCGGCGCTGCTGGGCTTCAACCCCAGCGCCGGCCAGTATTCGCAATCGGCCCTGATCATCGTCTATATCGCCGTTCCGGTGGTCATCAAGGCGATCGCCGCCCTGCTCATCTGGCACATCCGGATCGAGGCCGAACGCGGCTCGGTCCGAGAGGAGATGCTGGGCGGCCGGGCCTAGGCGAGGAAACCGAGCTTCTGCGGCTGGCGCAGGCCAAAATCGCACGACCTGCCCCAGCAGCCCTGCGCCACGGTGGCGAAGACGCTGCGGAAATCGACGGTGTGCCGCAGATCGCCGTCCTGCAGGTCGGCAAGCGACGGGTAGGCGGCGTGCAGGCCGCCCTTCACGCCGCCGCCCATGACGAAGTGTGGTGCCGCCGTGCCATGATCGGTGCCGCCGCTGGCGTTCTGCCTGGCGCGCCGGCCGAACTCCGAATAGGTCATCACGACCACGTCCTTCCACAGATCGGCGGCGATCAGGTTGCGGCGCAGCGCGGCGAGACCCGACGCAAGAAAGGCAAGCAGCCGCTCGTGCGTCTGGGCCTGGTTGGCGTGCGTGTCGAAGCCGCCCAGCGCCACCTTGATCGCCACGACGGGGACTTTCGACGAAAGGATCCGCGTCGCAAGGTCGAGCTGGCGGCCGAGCAGGAACTCCTGCGCGTAGGCTTCGGCTGGCGCCGGCGCCTCACGCAGCTTGTCGCGCAGGCCGGCCGCCGCCGCGTTGATCTCCTGGCGCACCGCCAGCAGATGACGCAATGCCCGATTGCCATCGTCGTCCATGGCGGCCGGCTTCATCGCGTTGGCCTGGCGCAGGAAGTTTTCGGCATCCTGCATCACGATGGTGCGCAGCCCGGGCCCGGTCGAGGGCAGCGCGTTGGTATCGGCCACGATACAGTCGACGCCCACGCCCTTGGCGAGCTTGGCGCCCGAGAATGCCTGGGCGATCCAGCCCTCGCTCAGGGTCTGGTTCGACGCCGACGCGGTGTCCCAGATCTCGATCGAGCGGAAGTGCGAGCGGTTGGGATAGGGGTAGCCGACACCCTGCAGGATCGCGAGGTCTCCCGCCTTCCACGACTCCATTAGTGGCTGCAGCTTGTCGTTCAGGCCCACCTTCTCGTCGAGCTGGATGACCCTCTCGCGCGGCACGCCGATGCCGCCGCGCAGCTCGCGGTATTTCGGCTCGGCATAGGGCACCAGCGTGTTCAGCCCGTCGTTGCCACCCTTCAGTTCGACCAGCAGGAGGATGCGACCCATCGCCCTCTCCTCACTTCAGCTGATAGGCGGTGTCGAGCAGTGCCGACGCCACGACTGCCCCCGCGGGGCCACCCGTATCGACGCCATCCACCGGCTGGCGAGGCAGCAGGGTGCGCACCAGCGTCGTGGCATCGACGCCGTTCAGGGTCGCACCGAGCCGCGCCTCGGTGCCGGCGTTGCGCAGGCTGCGGCCTTCGACGGGCCGCGACGGCTCCATCATCTGCATGGTGCCGTTGTCGCGCGGCAACTGCTGGCGGCGCTCTTCGCGGCGCGTCATCCGCATGCCGCCACCTTCCATCGGCGCCACTGTCGTCGCCTCGACGATGCGGCGCATGAATTGCTGGCGCAGCAGCAAGGTGTAGGTCGTGATCCAGCTCTCACCGCCCGCCCAGCCTTTCACATTGGGTGGATCGAACGGCACCTGCCCCAGCCCCTGCAGCATGCGGACGAGCCCGGTCTTCTCCGGCACCGGCAGCCCGAGCACGTGGACCGTGCCGACGATCAGGTCGACCGGCGATTTGATCAGGCTGCCGCGGTTGGCCGGATCGCGGAACGCCTGCGACAGCAGCAGGGCGCGCATCAGCGGCTTGATCTCGTAGCCGCCCTTGCGGAAGGCGGCAGCCAGCCGCTTGATCTCCGACGGATCCGGCTTCAGCGACACGAACTCGCGCCACAGCTTCTCGACCACCGTTTCGGCGGTGCGCGGATGGGCGAGCAGGATCGCGAGAATCTCCTCGCCGCCGAAGCGGCCGGTCTTGCCGAGGAAGGTCTTCTCGCCGTCGTCGTGCTGGCCGGCGCGTTCCATGAACTGGCCGGTCTCGCGACTCACCGACCAGCCCGTGAAGGCGCGGGCGGCGGCCTTGATGTCGGCCTCGCCGTAGTGGCCTTCGCCCAGGGTGAACAGCTCGAGAAGCTCGCGGCCGAAATTCTCGTTGGGCTGGCGCGCCACCGAGCGCATGCCGTCGAGGTAGATCAGCATGGCGGGATCGCGCGCGATCTCCTTCAGGAGAGTCGCGTAGTTGCCCAGCGCCTCGCGGCGGAACAGCGCGTTCTGGCGGAACAGCGCCGCCGGGTAGCGGACCTTCAGCAGCGAGGAGGTGAAATGGCCGTGCCAGAACAGCACCATGCGCTCGACCAGCGGCTGGTCGGTGGCGAGCATCTCCTCGATCCACCAGTTCTTGAGTTCCCGCCCCTGCTCCTGCAGCGGGCGCACCACATCGAGCCGCTTGCCGTCGGCGCCCTGCTTGCGCTCGGCCTCGGCGGTTTGCTGGGCGCGCCGCAGCTCGGCCGGCCCCATGGCGAGCCACGGCGGCGAGGCCGTCATGGCCTCGCGCCGCGGCATGGTGAGCAGGCGATCGACCGCAATCGCGTAGTCCAGCGCCTCGAGGCCGCGGATCGCAGCCGGCGTCACGCCGAATGTGGTGCGCGCCAGCAGGTGCCGCGCCTCGTCGAAGCCCATCGCCGCGGCCGAACGTGCCGGCAACGCCGGCCACAGGCCGGCCGAGAACCCGGCGGCACCTGCCACGAAGCCACGACGACCCAGGAGACTGGCCATGCGGTGCCCCCTATTGCGGTGGACGCGGCGCACCGGGGGCCGCCGGGCGGGGCGGCGGCGGGGGCGGTCGCGCAAACCGTTCGGCGAAAAGAGAATACATGCGCTGGCGCTGTTCGGGTCGCAGCCGGGGCTCGAGCCGCATCATGGTGCGCAGCGTTTCGTTGACCTGCTCGCCGCGCAGGCGGCTCACCTTGTCGACAAGCGATTCGACCTTGGCGAAATCCGGCTGCGGGTTTCGCAGCTCCGCAGCGATCTCATCCCGACTGCGTCCGATCTCCTGCGACCGGTTGCGGCGCACGCTGGCCTGCTGGTCGATCAGGCCGCGCAATGACTGGCGCTGGGCGTC
>Ga0172372_10005939_pt1 | contig 16820 bp, 7 predicted proteins | sample LakKiv5m_2_FD_114544 | JGI IMG/M metagenome (GOLD analysis project Ga0172372, IMG submission 114544) | Freshwater microbial communities from Kabuno Bay, South-Kivu, Congo - kab_092012_9.5m | ecosystem: Environmental > Aquatic > Freshwater > Lake | place: Democratic Republic of the Congo...
ACCGGCACAGGCACAGGCACCGGCACCGGCACCGGCACAGGCACGGGGACCGGCACAGGCACCGGGACCGGCACAGGCACCGGCACAGGCACGGGGACCGGCACAGGCACAGGCACCGGCACCACGCCGGACGGTGCCAGCGGTGGTGGTGCCAGCGGTGGTGGTGCCAGCGGTGGTGGTGCCAGCGGTGGTGGTGCCACAGGTGGTGGTGCCAGCGGTGGTGTCAGCGGTGGCCGTCGCTATTCGGTGCAGGAGGCCCTCGACGACCCCGAGGCCTTCTTCGCGCGCTGCGGGCGCCCGCTCTACCTCTCGGGTGACCTGCTCTTCGACCTCGACGACGACCACCTCCGCCCGGCCGCCGAGGCCCAGGTGCGGCGGCTCTCGCGGCTGCTGAAGGCGGCGCCGGATCCGTGGCGTGAGCTCATCATCACCGGCCACGCCGACCAGCGCGGCGAGGACTTCTACAACGACAACCTCTCCGCCCGACGCGCCCAGCGTGTCGCCGACGTCCTCGTCGCCGACGGCGCCATCGACCGCTCGCGCATCACCGTGGTGGGCCGCGGCCGTCGCGACCCCCTCGTGCCCGCCAGCGCGCCCCCCGAGCAGCAGCGCCTCAACCGCCGTGTCGAGGTCGTCGTCCCCTGCCAGAAGGGCCAGCGATGAGGCGACGCCTGTGGCGGCTCCTGCTCCAGCTGGTGCGGCCGGCGCGCTTCGTCGAGGTGCGCCATCCCCACGGCCACGTCGCCGTCGGCGGACGCACGACGCTGCACGTGCGCGTGCGCGGCCACGGCACCATCGGCGCCGGCAGCGACGTCATCGACGTCGACGGCGCCTTCGACGGGCTGCTGCGTGTCCCGGTCACGGCCGGCGTCGCCATCGTCGAGGCCCGCGGCGTGCCGTGGCGGCAGCGCCGGCGTGTCGCCGTCGTCGACGTCGCCCTGCCCCCGCCAGCGCCGCCGGTGCGCCCCGCCCTGCCGATCGTCGCGCCGCCGTCGGCGCCGGCCACCGCCCTGCCCTCCTTCGACGTCTCCATCGAGGTCCCATGAGCGAGTCCACGTCGCCGTCTGCACCGCCCACCCCCACCGCGAGCCAGGACCGCTACCAGTACGGCAGCCTCGGCGACGTCGGGCTCTTCACGCGCCTGCTCTGGTACTGCGCCGGCGCCGATGCCCAGCTCCTCGTGCGCTGCCCGAACTCCGATCGGGTGAAGTTCCAGGGCCTCGGCGGGGTCGTCCTCACCGTCGGCGTGCTGGCGTTCTTCTCGGGCAGCTACGCGTTCTACACGGTGTTCTCGCCGAAGGACGCGACCGCCCTCGGGGAGAGCGGCGTGCATTGGCCGAGCGTCGGGATGTCGGTCTTCTTCGGCCTCGTGTGGTCGCTGATCATCTTCAACATCGATCGCTTCATCGTGTCGTCGACGAGCAAGGGCGACGGCACCGACAAGATCACGTGGAGCAAGCTGGTGAACGCGATGCCGCGTTTCATCATGGCGCTGATCATCGGCGTGTGTCTGTCGAAGCCGCTCGAGATCAAGATCCTCGAGAGCGAGGTGAAGAGCGCCCTCGAGAAGGAGCAGAAGGAGTTCCTCGCCCAGCTCAATGACACGTCAGAGGGGCTCGTGGCGAAGGAGCGGGCCCGTCTGCGCGAGCAGATCGATGCGCTGCAGAAGCGCATCGACGAGGGCGACAAGACCATCGAGACGCGTCGGCTCGAGATCCAGCAGCAGCGCAAGAACCTCGAACTCGAGGCCGAGGGCAAGACCGCCTCGGGGTCGGCGGGCCGCGGCCCAGCCTGGCGCGACAAGCGCGACAACCTCGACCGCATGGAGCAGGAGCTCGAGCGCGACCGCGAGGCCCTCGCGAAGAAGGGCACGCTCATCGGCGACGAGCTGAAGGAGGCCAAGGCCGCCCTCGCCGCCCTCGACGACAAGCTCGCCGCCGAGAAGGCCTCGAACCTGCAGGTGGCGCGACACCTCGACGGCCTCATGAAGCGCATCCAGGTGAGCCACGAGATCGGCGGGCTCATCCCGCTGGCCATCATGCTGCTGCTGCTGTCGATCGAGACCGGGCCCATCTTCTTCAAGCTGATGCTGACCAAGGGCAGCTACGACTACCTCGAGGAGAACCAGAAGCGCATCGTGCGCGCGAAGGCCGGCATCGAGCCCGACGCCCGCGTCGTCTCCGACGGCCAGGGCAAGAGCATCCACATCGACCTGCACCACGGCGTCAACGCCGTCCTCGCCGAGGAGCGCCGACGCCTCGACACCGAGCGCGTCCTCGCCGAGGCCGTCCACGACGCCGTGCGCAAGAAGACGACGGCCGCCATCGAGGCGAGCCCCGAGGCGTTCATCAAGCAGGGCTGAGCCCCGCACGACGACGCCATGCAGGCCCTCTTCTCCCTCTGCGGCTACGACGTGACCCTCATCGATCGGGTGGGGCGGGGAGAGCGTGTCTTCTTCGTCGTGTCGGCGGCGCTCAGCCTTGTCGCCGTGCTGCTCGCCGGCGCCGGCATGGCCTACGGCTTCGTCCTCACGCTGGGCCCGTGGGCGGCGGCGCCGGCCTTCGTCGTCGCTGCGCTCTTCGTGCTGAACCTGCTGCGTCTGCAGCACGCCGGCTCGGGCTATCCGCTGCACCTGCCCATCGAGGCCATCCACACCTGGCGACCGGGCTTCGCCGGTGTGCTCATCCTGATGGTCTTTGGCGTGCTCTTGTCGCAACCGATCGTGTTCCTGCTGCAGAAGCCGTGGCTCGACCCCGTCGTCGCCCGCCACGTCGCCGACGCCGCCGCCGTGCGTGCGGCCCTCGGCCTCGACGCCGCCCCCGTCGCCGACGGCCTCATCCTGCGGGGGCGCGCCGCCTGGAGCGAGCACCTCGGGGTGAGCGCGCTGCTCACGACGCTGTGTTCGCTGCTGCTCGCCTCGCCGGCCATCCTGCGCTTCCTCGGGGTGGCCGCCGTCCGCGACTACGAGAGCGAGCGCTGGATCGCCGACCGGATCCTGGTCGACGACGAATGGGCCGTCGCCCGCGACGTCATCGAGGACACCCTCGTCGTCACCGCGCCGGGGTGGCGGCCGCCCCTCGTCGTGCCCTTCGCCGACCCGCCCTACAACACGCGCCCCCTCATCTTCGGCCTCGACCCCGCCGATCTCGTCGAGGGGCGCCTGCGCTTCGTGCGTCTCCCGCGGTCGCAGCGCGAGAAGACGCCGGTGGTGCCGCCAGCGGCCACGCCGTGGTGGGCCGCGCTCGAGCCGAAGGCGCCGGTCACCATGCCGCCACCGACGACGACGACGACGACAACAACGACGACGACGGCGCCCGCCGCCACGGCCCCCACCACGACAGCGACAGCCCCGGCCTCGACGACGACCACGCCCACGACGCAGCCTGCACCGACGACGACCACGCCGGCGACGACGACGACCGCGGCGCCCGGGCCCACCCCCGATCGGGGCGACGACGACGACGAGACCATCGCCGGCAACGTCGTCGACGTCGGCCGCCTGCGGGCCGCCGAGGCGCGCCGGTCCATCAAGGTCATGGCGCTCTGCGCCCGCTACCTCGAGCTGTCGGCCGGCGAGGTCCTGCAGACGCTGCGGGCCGCCGACGACGACGCGCCGCTGCACACGGTGTTTCCGGCCTGGGGCCGCCTGCCGACGCTGTTGTTGAAGCCGGCCGGCGTCGCCCTCGAGCTCGGGCTCGCGCCCCTCATCGCCATCGCCGTCGGTCGCCCCACGGACCAGATCGAGCGACGCCTGCGAGCCGTGCCCGCCGACCGCAAGGTCTCATCGGTGTTCGCCCCCGAGCTCGCCCTGCGGCTGCTGCGGGAGAAGCCGCCTGCGACGACGTCGACGCCTCAGCGCGGATCGAACTGACTGACCGGCAGCGGGACCTTGTCGACGAAGCTGAGCGCGCCGCCGGCCTCCTCGAGCTGCCACAGCACGTAGTCGCCCTGGACGTCGCCAACGGCGTCGAAGGTGAGCTCTCCGGAGGGTCCGACGTAGTCGACCTCATCGCCAGCGAGGATGCTGGCGGCGATCTCGCCGAAGAAGTTGCCGTTCTCGAAGCGCTCGCCGCCGCCGCGCCCCGAGACGTCGAAGAGCGCATTGCGGACGTCGACGCCCTCGGTGGAGCGGGCCTTCGTGACAGCGAGGGCCGTGACGAACATGGCGTCGAAGGCCTGGGCGCAGTACGCCGCCGGCGGCGAGCCGTGGCGCGCCTCGAAGGCGACGGCGAACTCGTCGAAGGCGCGATTGGTGGCGTGGAAGGGCACGGTGCCCAGCAGGCGGGCGCGCACCGACGACGGCGCGTTCTTCGCCTCCTCGAGGAAGGCCCCCTCCTGGGCGCCATCGCCGGTGAGGTAGTGGTAGGCGAGCGTGCCGCCGTCGAGGCGTCGCTCGAGGCGGTCCATGAGCCGCGCGCCCTCGAAGCCGAAGGTGATGAAGACGACGCAGAGGTGCTCGTCGGTGGCGGCGTTGGCCTCGATGGCGTCGGCGAAGGCGGTGGCGGCGGCGTCGATGTCGCCAGCGCTCGGATCGTCGTTGGGGAAGCTGCCTGTGGCGACGATCCGCGTCGTCCGCCCCGCGACCGTCGCGCCCGGATAGTTCGCCTCGAAGACCGCCTGGAAGCCGTCGCCGTAGCTGTCGCCGCGCGAGAAGAACGCGGCCTGTGAGCACGCCGGGAAGTTGAGCCCATCGCGCTCGACGCCCTCGCGGGCGACGAAGGCGAGGGCCTTTCCCTGCAGCGCGTCCGACGGCGCGGTGCGGAAGAAGAAGCCGCTGCTGGCGCTGTTCTGCGCCGACAACGACGTCGACGTCGCACAGCACGAGACCATCGGCACCCCGGCCTCGCGGACGACATCGAGGACCTGCAGCGACTGGCCCGACGTCTCCGGGCCGACGATGGCGACGACGCCGGCCTCCACGAGCTCCGCGGCGCGGGCCGCGGCCGTGGGCGGATCCGACGCGCTGTCGACGGCGACGAGCTCCACGGGGCGCCCGTCGAAGACGCCGCCGGCGGCGTTCACCGACTCGACGGCGAGCTCGATGGCGTTTTGCAGGGCCTCGCCGAACGTGGCGAGGGAGCCCGAGGTGCTGCCGATGGTGCCGATGCGCACCGGCTCGAGCGGCGGGGGGCGCTCGGGCTGGCAGGCCCCGACGAGCCCCAGCGTGACGACGATACTGGCTGTCCCACGACGCATCGGGCCTCCACGGTCAGGAGGAGTGTACCCCGTCAGCGCAGGTCGAGGCGCGTCCGCGTCACTTCGCCGGGCTTCACGCGCGCCACGTAGCCCTCGCGCACGCCGGCCTCGGCGTTGACGAGGGTGAGTTCGAGGGCGCCAGCGGGCACGGGCACCTTCACGAGCGGCGTCTCCCCGAGCTTGCGCTTGCCGAGAAACACCGTCGTCCACGGCACCGTGTCGAGGGTGAGGAAGCCCTGTTCCTCGGCGGCCTCGACCGGCGGCTTCGTCTCGGGCTTCACCTCGACGGGCGGCGGCGGCGGCGGACGGCGCGGCGGCGGACGGCGCGGACGACGGTCGCCCACGGTCGGCGGCGGCGCCGGCGGGTCGGCGGGCACGACGTCGACGTCGTCCTCGACGGGGGGCGGTGGTGGCGGGTCGGCCGGCGGCGCCGGCGTCTCGACCGGCGGCGGCGCAGGCTCCACGGGCGGCGGCGGCGCGACCGGCGGCGCCACGGTGGGCGGCGCCACGGCGGGCGGCGGAACGGCCGGCGGTACCCCGTCCATGACGGTGGACGTGGCCTCTCGACGTGACACCCACACCCCGATCACGACGGCGGCGCCGAGGAGGGCGGCGGCGATCGGCCCCCAGGGCGAGCGGCGCGACGGCGGCGGCGACGCGGCGGGCACGCCGGTGGTGGTGGCCTCGTCGGGACCGGCGAGCATCGAGCGGCCCGGTGGCCGGAAGTCACGCGTGGGCACCTCCTCGTCGCGCGGTGGCGCCAACACCATCGGCGGCGATGGCGACGAAGCCGGCGGCGTCGACGGCGACACCGGCATCGAACCGGTGCTGGCGGTGGCGGGACGGGGGGCGCGCGTCGTGCGCGGCGCCGGTGCCGCCGGAGCGGGCGGCGAGAGGATGTCACCCTCGGCGGTGACGAGCGGCGAGCGGCGCGCGGCCGACGGCGTCGTCGACTCGTGGTGGGGCCGGATGCCGAGCTGCGGCATGCGCAGGTCGGACTGGCTGTCGCCACTCTTGCGCGGCTCGTCGTCGTCCTCGTCGATGGCGTCGTCGGGGCGGTTGAGCGTCGCCTCAAGCACCGCCCGCTGGGTGTCGATGACGTCGGCGAAGAGCCGGTGCATCAGCTCCTTGCCCTCGCTCATGCGGTAGCGGACGCCGGCGGCGTCGAGGGCATCCTGCAGGGCCTCCTTGAAGGCCTCGGCGGTGGCGAAGCGATCCTCGCGGCGCTTCTGCAGCGCCTTGAGCGCCACCGACGCGAGGCCGGCGTCGCAGGCGGGGTTGATGCGCACCGGCGAGATGAGCGGCTCGTTGAGGATGCGCTCAACGGAGCGCACGATGGTCTCGGCCTTGTAGAGCCGACGCCCCGCGAGGCACTCCCACAGCACGATGCCGGCGGCGAAGACGTCGGAGCGGGGGTCGAGCTCGTCGCCACGGACCTGCTCCGGGCTCATGTAGGCGTACTTGCCCTTGAGCGTGCCGGCGTCGGTCTCGCTCACGCGCATGGCCGCCTTGGCGATGCCGAAGTCGACGAGCTTCGGCAGCCCCTCGTAGGTGATGAGGACGTTCTGTGGGCTGACGTCGCGGTGGATGATGTGCAGCGGCCGGCCACGGGCGTCGCGGGCCGTGTGCGCGGCGTGCAGGCCGTCGAGGACGCCGAGGAACAGGCCGGCCCACGTCTGGGACTTCGGGTACTGACCGGAACGCTTGGCGGCCCGCAGGACGACACCGAGGTTCTGACCCTCGATGTACTCCATCACCATGAAGTAGCGGCCGTCGACGTCGCCCACGTCGTAGGTGTGGACGATGTTCGGGTGGTTGAGCGCCATCGACAGGCGCGCCTCGTCGAGGAACGAGTTGACGAGTACCTGGTCGTTCGTGAGGTGGCTGTGCAGCCGCTTGACGACGAGGAGCTTGTCGATGCCGGCCGGGCCGGGCGCGTGGGCGAGGTAGATCTTGCCCATACCGCCGGCGCCGAGGCGCCCGAGCAGGACGTACTTGCCCAGGCGACGGCGGGCCGTCGGCTTCATGATCAGCCGGTCAAGCTCCGCTCCCTCCACCGACCTCCCGTCATGGCCCGGGTCGGGCCCCTTCCTGCGGTCTGCCATCCCGCCGGGGCGGGCGCACGCCCACCCGCCGGCGGTGGCGGCGTGCTCACGAGCCGAAGAGCTCCCGGTGCAGCTCCTTCACCGTCTCGCGGGTGAGGTCGTAGACGCGCGACTTGCGGGCCTTCTCCTGCAGCGGGTTCAGCGCCGACGGCGACTTGCGGAAGTCGCGGTTCACCTGGTCCTCGGCGTCGCCGGTGCGCTGCAGCAGGTTCCGATACAGACCGCGCACACGCTCGGAGCGGTCGATGATGGTCGGATCGCGCTCCAGCAGGGCCTCGATCTCGGCGCGTCGCTGGGCGTACTGGCCGTACCCCTCGTCGACGCGGACCTTCGTCGTCGTCGGCACCGCCACCTCGGGCGTCTTCGGCGTCGTCGTGGGGGTGGTCGTCGTCGGCGTCGTCGTCGTCGTCGGCGGCGGCGTCGTCGTCGGCGTCGTGGTGGGCGTCGTCGTCGTCGCCGTGCCTGTCCCTGTGGGGGAATCCGGCGTGGGGATGGTCGTGGGCGTGTCCGGCGTCGGGGTGTCCGGCGTCGGAACGTCGGGCACGACGACGGCGCTGCCGCCGCTGCGCATGGCCGAGACCGCGCCGGCGATGCTGCCGACGGCGCCGGCGAGGCCACCGAGCACCGACAGGGCCATCAGCACGAGCAGCAGCATCTGGAACCACTTCGCGACGCCGTAGCTTTTCCACCACGACCACTGCACGAACATCGGCAGGGGCATGGCGACGAGGGTGATGAGCGCCGGGATGATCTGCAGCAGCGCGAACGCCGACGACACCGTCGACAGCTTCGCGATGATGGCCGTCAACACGGTGGCGATCACCTGGGGCACGACGAGGATGAGCATCGTGGCGACGCCCATCGCGACGTGGGCCGTGCGGGACCGGGCGTCGGAGCTGCCGCCGAGCTTGTCGACGAGCCAGGAGAGGATCGGGTGGCCGAGGAAGCCGACGATCAGTGCGCCGATGGCGCCACCAATCACGCCGGCGATCGGCGCCGTGAGGAACGCGACGACGGAGAACTGGCCGGCGATCGCGGTGGCGACGGCGGCGGCGCCGCTGTTGATCGTGATGAGGGCCACATAGGCGGGCAGCACGAGCAGCGCGAGCGGCACCTTCTGCAGGCCCGGCAGCGGCGGGTGGGCGATGTGACTGCGCACCGTCCCCGGCGGGTTCAGCGCCAACATCGGCGTCGTCTTCAGCAGGTAGCCGAGACCCATCGACAACGCCTCGGCGGGCGTGGGCTCATCGTAGTCGTCGATGCCGAGGTGGGGACGGCCGCCGTCGTGGGCGCCGTCGAGCGTGCCGCCGGCGGTGCCGAGGGACTGCTGCGAGGGGAAGTCCTGGTCGGACGCCAGCGGCAGCTCACCCCGGGTCGGCTCGGGCGGCGCGATGTCGTCGTCGACGGCGCGGGGCGGCGGCGGCTGACGGCGACGCGGCACCGGATCCTTGCGGAGGTCCGACGGCAGGTTGGCGGCGTTGTTGTTGTTGCGCATCGCCGTGCGCGTCTCGACCTCGGGGGGCGCCGCGGCCGGCGCGCCGGCCCGCCCCGGCAGGCGCAGCACCTCGAACTTGTGCTTCGAGAGCGAGAACACGAGGCCCGTCGCCAGCGGCACGGCGCCGCCGATCTTGTTGCCGTCGACGACGGTGCCGTTGACGCTGCCCATGTCCTCGATGAACCACTGGGTCCCGTCGGAGAAGATGCGGGCGTGCTTCTTCGACACCGACCGATCGTCGACCTGGATGGCGGCACCACCACCCATGCGACCGAAGATGACGCCGTCGGCGCCCACTTCAAAGGTCTCACCAGTCTGCAGGTTCTTGACCTCGACGCTCATGTGCTCCTCGGACGGTGGGGCCTGCAAGCCTAGGGGACACGGCGGCGGGCCGGAAGTTTCCAGGCGGGCGCACATGTAGGGAAACCACGCACTGGCTCGATTCGTCGGCGGGGGCGGCGGGGGACGGCGATCGGCTACCGTGCCGCCATGGGCTTCCTGCGCCAGCTTCTCCTCGCCACCCTCCCGACCGTCACCCTCGCTGCCACGGCAGCGCAGGCCCAGGATCGCTCCTGCGCCGGCGACGGCCTCACTGCCAACGGCAGCGTCACCTGCGGTGGGGGCGGCGCCACCGGGGCCACCGAGTGGCGCGAATTGAACGGCAGCTTCAGCTGTCAGAACAATCTCGCCCTGCTCACGGACCGGAGCGCGATGCGCCAGACCCTCCGGAACCTGGTGCCGGGCGCCACCTACCAGCTCGAGTTCAACGCCGTCCGCGTCGTCGCCAACCAGGTGGCCGCCGTCCAGGTGGCGATCAGCAACGCCGACACCACCGGCTCCCAGCTCATCGTCGGCCCCGCCAACCAGGGCGATCCCCAGGACAACGGCGTCCGCATCATCACCTTCCGGGCCCTCGCCGCCACCGCCCTGCTCGAGATCGCCGAGGTGGTCGACATCGACGGCGACATTGGCGACGTCGACGTCCGCATCGACGATGTGAAGGTCCTCGCCAGCGACGTCGGCGACGCCGACAATGACACCCTCACCGACCGACTCGAACTGTGCGACAGCCTCACGAACCCCAACGTCGCCGACACCGACGCCGATGGCCTGCGCGACGATGTCGAGCTCGGCGGCAACTACGGCGTCGAGGGACAGACGGGCACGAACCCCCGCGACCCCGACACCGACAACGATGGTCTCTGCGACGGCAACGCCACCGTCGCCGGTGTCTGCGTCGCCGGCGAGGACCTCAACAACAGCGGCAGCAACGTCCGGATCGAGGGCGACGAGGTCATCCAGGAAGTCGAGACCAACCCGCTGCTCGCCGACACCGACGGCGACGGCGTCAACGACGGTGATGAGCGCCGAAACGGCACCGACCCGTTTGTCGTCGACACCGACGGCGACACCCTGAGTGACGGAGAGGAGCGCACCCGCGGCACCAATCCGCTCAGCCGCGACAGCGACGGCGACGGTCTCGAAGACGGTCAGGAGGTCGCCCGCGGTACCGACCCGCTGAACCCCGACACCGACGGTGACGGCCTCGACGATCTCGAAGACATCCAGGCCGGCGGCGACCCCCGACGCCGTGACACCGATGCCGACGGCCTCGATGACCTCGAAGAGGTCAGCCTCGGCACCTCGCTCTCATCAAGCGACACCGACCGCGATGGCATCAATGACTTCGACGAGGTCCGCGTCCGTGGCACCAACCCCCGCCTCGCCGACACCGACGGCGACGGTCTCGACGATGGCGAAGAGCTGACCCTCGGCACGGACCCCCTGAACCCCGACACCGATGGTGACGGAATCCCCGATGGCAGCGACCCCACGCCCGGTGTCGGTGACTCCGACGGCGATGGCATCAGCGACGCCGCCGAGCGCCGCATCGGCAGCAATCCGAACAGCCGCGACACCGACGGCGATGGCGTCGAAGACCAGCTCGAGGTCCTCTTCGACACCGATCGCGACGGCGTCCTCGACATCCTCGAGCCCGACGACGACGACGACGGCATCCCCACCAGCGTCGAGACCAGCATCGACTTCGACGACGACGGCCTGCCCAACCATCGCGATCTGGACAGCGACGACGACACCATCCCCGACGAGGTGGAAGGAACCGACGACATCGACCGCGACGGCATCCCCAACTTCCTCGACCTCGACAGCGACGGTGACGGTATCTCCGATGAGGCCGAAGGCACCGGCGACGAGGACGGCGACGGCATCCCCGACTTCCTTGATCCCATCGACGATCGCCTGAACGTCGACCGGGATCGTGACGATGACGGCCTCGACAACGATCTCGAGGCGACACTCGGCACCGACCCCGACAACGCCGACAGCGATGGCGACGGTGTCCCCGATGGCGACGAGATCGGACCGAGCACCGACAATCCCCGCGACACCGACGGCGACGGCACCATCGACGCCCTCGACACCGACGACGACGGCGACGGCTTCCCGACGGCGGACGAACTGGCCGCCGCGACCGCCGGCGGCGCTGCCGACCCCGACGCCGATGGCCTGCCGGCGTGGCGCGACCTCGACAGCGACAACGACACCTTCCTTGACGGTTCCGACGACGGCCTCGGCGACAGCGACGGCGATGGCCGCGCCGACCTGCTCGATCGTGACAGCAACAGCCGCCCGCCAGAGGCGCCTCCCGCCGAGGAGGAGGAGCCCGGCTGCCTCGGCTCGGCCACCACGACGACCCCGGCACGGGCCCCGCTGCTCGCCCTCCTGGCCGGCCTCGCGCTGCTGCGTCGTCGACGGCAGGCGGCCCCGCTCCTGGGACTGATGGTCCTCATCGGCGCGCTGCCGGCGCAGGCCCAACAGGTCGGGGTTCGTGACCCGAGCTGCACGACGGCCACCCGCAACAGTGCGTTCACCTGCGGCGCCCAGGGTCTCAACGGCGCGACGGAGTGGCGCGAGAACGGCGCCACCTTCAGCTGTGCCAACAACGCCGCCGAGCTGCGCGCCGACAACAACGCCATCCGCCAGACGGTGAGCGGTCTCATCCCCGGCGTCACCTACACGCTGTCTTTGCGGGGGCGGCAGGGCAGCGCAGAAAACGCGATCATCACGTTCCGCGTCTTCAACGGTGCGGCGTCGGTTCCCTTGATCACCGGCATCGGCATCGTCTCCGAACTCGCCCAGGGCCTGCCCCCCGTCGGTGACGCCGACCCGGGCGACCGGCTCGTGGACTTTGTCGCGCCGGCCGCGTCGGTCACGGTCAACATCAGCCGGGAGATCGGCCTCCCCGTGCTCGACGACGTGCTCGTCCGCCCCTCCGACCAGGGCAACGCCGACGCTGCGGCTGGCGACCAGCTCTCCGACAACACCGAGCTCTGCACGACCTTCACCGATCCGCGCGACGCCGACACCGACGACGACGGCGTGCAAGACGACGAGGAGGCCGCGTCATCCTACGAGGGCCTGCGCAGCAATCCACTGAATGCCGACACCGATGGCGACGGCCTCTGCGACGGCAACGCCAGCGTTCCCGCCCGCCCCGGTTTCGCCGGCTGCATCGCCGGCGAGGACCGCAACAACAACGGCCTCCTCGACCGCGACGCTTGCTTGCCCCAGCCCGACCCCCAGGCCCCCGGCCTCTCGTTCTTCGTCTGCGAATCGAATCCGGCGCTCGCCGACACCGACGACGATGGGGTCCGCGACCTCGTCGAGGCCCAGCGCCGCATCAACCCCCTCAATGGCGACTCCGACGCCGATGACCTCGGCGATGCCGCCGAGATCGCCCGGCTGACGAACCCCCTCGACCCCGACAGCGACGACGACACCCTCGGCGACGGCCTCGAGGTGGGGCTCACCACCAACCCCCTCAACGTCGACACCGACGGCGACGGCCTGCGCGACCCCCTCGAGGTGAACACCATCGAGGGCGGCAACCGCACAAGCGCCCTCGACCCCGACAGCGACGACGACGGCCTCTGCGATGGCCCGGGCAATGTCGCCACCGTCTGCGTGAGCGGCGAGGACAAGAACCAGAATGGCCGCCGCGAGGTCGGCGAGACCGCCCCCGACAACCCGGACTTCGACGACGACGGCCTGCTCGATGGACCCGAGCAGAGCGCCGGCACCGACCCATTCGACGTCGACACCGACAACGACGGCCTGCTCGATGGTGAGGAGGTCCTCACGCGGCGGACGAACCCCCTGTCGCGCGACACCGACAACGACGGCCTCGAAGACCGCCTCGAGACCATCGCCGGCATCGCCTGCCTCGACGGTGGCGCCTGCAGCGACCCGCTCGACCCCGACACCGACAACGACGGCCTCAACGACGGCGCCGACGTCGCCGCCGGCGGCGACCCCACCCTCGTCGACACCGACGCCGACGGCCTGACCGACCCCCAGGAGGTCGCGGCCGGCACGCCCCTGAACCAGGCCGACATCGACGGCGATGGCCTGAACGATCCGGGCGAGCTGCAGGCTGGCAGCAACCCCCGTGTCGCCGACACAGATGGCGACACACTCAATGATGGTGTCGAAGTGGGCCTCGGCACGAGCCCCATCCGCCCCGACACCGACGCCGACGGCGTACGTGACGACGTCGAGGTGAATGACGACAACGTGCTCACGAGCCCCCTCGACCCCGACAGCGACAACGACGGCCTCTGTGATGGCAACGCCGCCGTCGTCGGCGTGTGCGTGGCCGGCGAAGACGAAAACGGCAACGGGCTCGTCGACCCCGGCGAAACCAACGGCGTCATCGCCGACACCGACGGCGACGGCCTGAGCGATGGACGCGAGCGGCAGCTCGGCACCAACCCGCTCAATCCCAACAGCGACGGCGACACCCTGCCCGACGGCCGCGAGGTCAACGAGCTCGGCACGAACCCCCTGAGCGCCGACAGCGACGCCGACGGCCTCAACGACGACCTCGAGGTCCAGATCGGCACCAACCCCAACAACCCCGACTCCGACGGCGACACCCTCAACGACGGTCTCGAGCGCTCCCTCGGCAGCAACCCGCTGAGTGCCGACTCCGACAGCGATGGGCTTGGCGATGCCGAAGAGCGCACCCTCGGCACGAGTCTCACGAGCCGCGATACCGACCGCGACGGTCTGTCGGACCTCGACGAGGTGCGCACCCACCTCACGAACCCCACCAACCGCGACAGTGACGGCGACGGCATCGTCGACGGTCAGGAGATCGCCATCGGCACGAACCCCCTCGTGGCTGACGCCGGCGGCGACGTCGATTCCGACGGTGACGGGCTCGTCGATCTGGTCGAGGCGTCTCTCGGCAGCGACGAGAACAACGTCGACAGCGACGGCGACAACCTCAGCGACCTCGAGGAGTTCGGTGACGGCGATGCCGCCCGTGACAGCGACGGCAACGGCACCATCGACATCCTCGACCCCGATGACGACGGAGACGGCATCCCGACCCTCATCGAGACCGACGAGGACAGCGACGGCGACGAGATCCCGAACCACCTTGATGACGACAGCGATGGCGACACCATCCCCGACGCCGAGGAGGGCGACGATGACGTCGACAACGACGGCCGCCCGAACTTCCTGGATGACGACAGCGACGGTGACGGTGCCCTCGACATCGACGAGGGCACCGGCGATGAGGACGACGATGGCATCCCCGACTGGCTCGACGACACCGATGACCGCGAGAACGTCGACGAAGACCCCGATGGTGATGGCCTGGCGAGCGAGCTCGAGCAGACGATCGGCACCGACCCCGAGAACGCCGACAGCGACGGCGACACCGTGCCCGATGACGAAGAGGTCGGCCCCAACACCGCCGCCCCCCGCGACACCGACGGCGACGGCACCATCGACGCCCTCGACACCGACGACGACGACGACGGCCTGCTGACCGCCGATGAGCGCGCCGCCGCGACCGCCGCCGGCTCCGCCGACCCCGACGCCGACGGCCTGCCGGCCTGGCGCGACACCGACAGCGACGGCGACGGCGCCCTCGACGGCGACGCCGACGGCCTCGGCGACAGCGACGGCGACGGCCGCGCCGATCTGCTCGACGCCGACAGCACCAGCGAGGTCGACGCTCCGCCGCCCCCGCCCGACCCGGAGGACCCCGGCTGCTTCGGCTCGGCGACGACGCCGCTGCCGGCCCAGGCGCCGCTCTCGGCCCTGCTCGCCTTGCTCTTCGTGGTGCGTCGTCGTCGCGGGGTGCGCCGGTGAAGCGCTCCCTCCGTGCGCCCCTCGCCTTCATCCTCGCCGCAGCCACACCGGCCGCTGCCCAGTCCGCCGACCCGACCTGTGTGTCGGCGACGGTCAACAGCGCCGTCGTCTGCGGCGCTGGTGGCGTGTCCGGCGCCACCCAATGGCGCGAGTCCGGCGCGAGCTTCGCCTGCGTCGCCGACAGCGCCCGCCTGCAGGCTGACGGTCAGGCCATCCGCCAGACCGTGAGTGGCCTGCGCGTCGGCGTCCGCTACACCCTCTCCTTGCGCGGTGTACGCGAGGCCGCCGGCGTCAACGCCCTCGTCGATCTGCTCGTCCGTAGTGGCGCGACGACGCTGGCGAGCGAGACCCGTGGCCTGCCCGACGCCGGCAACCCCGACGACAACGGCCTGCGTCAGCTCGACTTCGTCGCCATCGCCACCACGGCGACGGTGTCGGTGACGCGGCCGACCATCGAGGGAGGCAACGGTGGTGCCGTCCTCGACGACGTGCTCGTGCGCCCCTCCGATCAGGGCAACGCCGACAGCGCCCAGGGCGACACCCTCAGCGACAACGCCGAGCTGTGCGTCGCCTTCACCGACCCCCTCGACGCCGACACCGACAACGACGGCGTCCAGGACGACGAGGAGGCCAACTCCTCCTACGAGGGGCGGCAGACCAACCCCAACAACGCCGACACCGACGGCGATGGTCTGTGCGACGGCAGCTTGACCGTTCCTGCCGGCCCTGGCTTCGCCGGCTGCGTCGCCGGCGAGGACAAGAACAACAACGGCCTGCTCGATCGCGATGCCCTCGAGTCGAACCCGGCTCTCGTCGACACCGACGAAGACACCGTGAGCGACCGTGTCGAGCAGGAGCGGGGCATGAACCCCCTCTCGCAGGACACCGACGGCGACGGCTCCGGCGACGCCGCCGAGCTGGCGCGGGGCACCGATCCCCTCGACACCGACAGCGACAACGACACCCTCAATGACGGGCTGGAGGAAGCCCTCGTCACCAACCCCTTGTCGGGCGACACCGACGGCGACGGCCTCGGCGACGCCCTCGAGCTCAACACCCTGCCCGGCGGCAACCGCACCGACCCCCGCGTCGCCGACAGCGACGGCGACGGCCTGTGCGACGGTGACCGCGCCGTCGGGACGACCTGCGCGCGTGGCGAAGACGTCGACCTCGACGGCCTCCTCGACGCCAGCGAGACCGACCCGGGCGTCATCGACACCGACGACGACGGCCTCGGCGATGGCACCGAGCGTCTCACCACCCTGACCGACCCGCGCGACATCGACACCGACAACGACACCCTCGGCGACGGCCAGGAGGTGAACCAGACCCTCACCGACCCCCGCGACGCCGACACCGACAACGACGGGCTGAGCGATGGCGTCGAGGTCCTGACGACCGGCACCGGCCCCCTCGACCCCGACAGCGACGACGACGGCCTGCTCGACGGCGCCGACATCGCCGCTGGCGGCAGCCCCCTCAATGCCGACACCGACGGCGACGGCGTGGCGGACGCCCAGGAGGTCGCCGACGGCACCGGCCTCGACGACCGCGACTCCGACAACGACACCCTCGAGGACCTTGGCGAGAAGGTCGCTGGCACGAACCCCCTCGTCGTCGACACCGATGGCGACACGCTGAGCGACGGCGTCGAGGTGCTGAACCTGCAGTCGAACCCGCTGCAACAGGACACCGACGGCGACGGCCTCCGCGATGACATCGAGGCCGCCTCGATCAACCCGCAGACGAACATCCTCGACCCCGACACCGACGACGACGGCCTGTGCGATGGTGGCAACACCGTGGCCCCGGTCTGCGTGCGCGGCGAAGACCTC
>Ga0172372_10005947_pt1 | contig 16808 bp, 16 predicted proteins | sample LakKiv5m_2_FD_114544 | JGI IMG/M metagenome (GOLD analysis project Ga0172372, IMG submission 114544) | Freshwater microbial communities from Kabuno Bay, South-Kivu, Congo - kab_092012_9.5m | ecosystem: Environmental > Aquatic > Freshwater > Lake | place: Democratic Republic of the Congo...
CGAATTTTCTCAAGATCGAAGTCGATCATCATGACCACAAATAGAAAGAGCACCATCACCGCACCGACATAGACGAGAACCAGCGTAATCGCCAGAAATTCCGCCCGCAAGAGAATCCAGATCGACGCCGCGCTAAAGAAGCTCAGCACAAGATACAAGACGGCATGGACCGGGTTTCTCGCCGTGATCACGCGCGCCGCCGCAAACACGAGAATCGCCGCAAACGCATAGAAAAGAGTAAGGTTGATCTCAAACATGGTGGCGTGTTGTTATCATTATCTGGAATCTTTTCTAGCGATACCTTGCATCAATCGCTCGGGCTTGCGCGATCTCGTTTTCGTAGCGATCACCAACCGCTAACAACATCTCTTTGGTGAAATACAAATCACCACGTTTCTCACCATGATATTCGTGGATATGGGTCTCAACGATGGAATCGACCGGACAACTCTCTTCGCAGAAACCACAGAAAATACACTTTGTAAGATCAATATCGTATCGTGTGGTACGACGCGTTCCGTCCGCACGAAGATCCGACTCAATGGTGATCGCCTGCGCGGGACAGACTGCCTCGCAGAGTTTGCAGGCGATACAACGCTCTTCCCCATTCGGGTAACGCCGCAACGCATGTAGGCCACGAAACCTCGGCGACATGGGCGTCTTCTCCTCGGGATACTGGACGGTAATCTTTCGGGCGAAGAGATACTTTCCGGTCAGTGCCATCCCCCGAAAAAGCTCGAGCAGAAGAAAGGAACGAAAGAAATTAATGAGGTTCATCGCATTACTCCGCTCACCAACGAGTCCAAGGTGTCTGCATCCAGAGTCCGACCACTACAAGCCAGACTAATGTGACCGGAATGAATATCTTCCAGCCCAGACGCATGATCTGATCGTAGCGATACCGAGGAAAGGAGGCGCGCATCCAGATAAACATGCTCACCAGCAAAAACGCCTTTAGGCCTAACCAGATCCATCCCGGGACAAAATCAAGAAAGGCAAAAGGTGCGTCCCAACCACCAAGAAACATAATGGCCCCAAGCACCGACAGAAGAATCATGTTGGCATACTCGGCTAAGAAAAATACCGCGAACGCCATGCCGGAATACTCCACCATATGGCCCGCGACAATTTCCGATTCGCCCTCCACCACATCAAAGGGGTGCCGATTCGTTTCAGCCACACTGGAAATGAAATACACCACGAAGACGGGCAACAGCGGCAACCAGTTCCATGACAAGACGTTTAGACCCCAGTGATCGGCAAAAAGCCCAGTCTGCTGGCCAACAACAATCGCGGTAAGGTTAAGACTTCCGGAGACCATCAAGACTGACACCAGTGCGAATCCAATCGCAAGCTCGTAGGAGACCATCTGGGCCGATGCGCGCATCGCAGCGAGAAACGCGTACTTCGAATTCGAGGCCCAGCCGGCGAGAATGACGCCATAAACCTCAAGCGAGGTAATTGCCAATAAAAGCAATAAGCCCGCATTAATGTTGGCCAATACAACATCAGGGCCAAAAGGAATCACCGCCCATGCGGCCATGGCGGGCATGATCGTCATGATCGGGCCCAGAATATAGAGGCCCTTACTGGCCTGAGAGGGCATGATGATCTCTTTGGTCATCAGCTTTAATGCATCCGCAATCGGCTGGAGCAGGCCGAATGGACCGACGCGATTCGGGCCAAGGCGGATATGCATCCACCCAATTAACTTACGCTCCCAGAGCGTGAGATAGGCCACGCACGCCAGGACCGGCAAGACGATAGCAACAATCTTGATCAAGATCCATGCCACCGGCCAGGCCTCACCAAACCAAGCACTGCCGACTGCATCAATCCCCATAATCAACTCATGCATATCAGACCGCCTCCAACTCGACCGGACCGATCATCTCGCCGAGTGTCGCCGTCGCGGTATGGGCAGCAGAAATCTGCAACACCCCTGGGCAAACGCGATCGTCTCCGGTAAGTTCAAGCACCGCACTTGCGCGACCGGCCTGCACACATTTCATCTTGGCACCTGAGACCAGACCGAGTCGATCAAGATCTCTGGGATTTATCAATACCTTCGGCGATGCGCTGGCTCGAGTCTCCTGAAGCGCTGGCGCATGCCGTGACAGGCTATCGCTTCGATAGATCGGAATATCTGCCACGCGGAAAAACTCTGTGCGTTTGGGATCTACGGCTTCATGAATTGAGCCGTGGACTCGGGCACCGAGACCTGGAATTAAATCACCCGGGTTAAACCCATCCAGCACGGTACGGCGTACGTCTTCGGAAGAATCAAAATCGAAGCCCTCGGCGCCGATTAGATTACCGAGAACGCGAAGTACCTTCCATGCCGGTCGGCTCTGGCCGCGCGGTCGAACAACTGCCTGTGTGGTCTGCATTCGGCCTTCACAGTTCACGTAGGTACCCGAGGTCTCCGTGTAGGGCGCAATCGGTAAGACAACATCGGCGAGATCCATCACCGAATCACGAAAGGCGGTTAGCGCGACCACGATCTTCGCAGACTTAAGTGCCTGCTGAGCCTTATGCGGATTAATGCAATCCATGGTCGGATCCAATCCGCACAAGAGGTAAGCCTCTGCTGGACTCGCGAACATAGCGGCCGCATCATAACCACCTGCAATGGGTCTCGCCTTCGCCAGATAACCACCGACGCCATTAGCACCCTCAACCGTAAAACCAAACCGACAACCAACGCTATCCGCTAACAGCTGAGCCGCTGACCAGACCTCTGAGGCCCGTGGGTGCGCCAGAACACTGTTACCCAACAAGATGACGGATTTTGACTTCGGAGACTCAGACGACGTTAGAAGTTCGGCAACTGCCTTACTCGACTCATCGGGATTTGTAAGCTTCAGTTCCTTGGGAATCGGCTCTGACTTTAAGACGTAGACCGCCGCCGCGATATCACGCAATCGCTGCGCCCAGGCGTCGGGTGAGCACAAGACCTGCGAATGGGTTGGCATTAACAAATCCTGTGCGACTGAATGGAGCAGCGCAATTCTCGCGCCATGCCGTGCCGACTGCCGAAGCCGTTGGGCCATCAGCGGGTGGTCCTGACGCAGAAAGGAGCCCACCACCAGAACCCGATCGGCGAGGCTAAGCGCATCGAGAGAGAGCCCAAGAGTCGGGGTTCCATCAAATCGCTGATCGAAGCCCGCCTCTCCTAGACGAAGCCGAAAATCAACGGAGTCACTCTTCAATGCCCGCGTTACAAGCGCAGCCAGCGTCATCTCTTCAAGCGTACTGTTCGGAGACAAGAGTGTCCTGACCTGATTCGGTCCGTGATTGGCCGCCTGCTTTAAACCAAGCGCAACCTTTGCGAGCGCCTCATCCCAACTCACGGGATACCATTGGCCATCACTCGATCTCATCATGGGCTCAGTTAAACGTTTCTCACTGTTGAGACCCTCGTAACTAAAACGGTCTCGATCTGAGATCCAGCACTCGTTTACGGAGTCGTTCTCGTGAGGGACAATGCGCTTCACCTCGTTGTTCTTTGACTGCACGACAATATTCGCACCTATGCTGTCGTGGGGGCTTACCGAACGCTTGCGGGAGAGTTCCCACGTTCGCGCTGAGTAGCGAAAAGGTTTGCTTGTCAGCGCGCCGACCGGGCAGATATCGATCATGTTGCCCGATAACTCACTCTCAACGGCTTGGCCTACAAAAGACAGAATCTCGGAATGCTCACCACGGCCAGCCATACCAAGTTCCATGACGCCTGCGACCTCCTGCCCAAAACGAACACATCGGGTACAGTGAATGCAACGGCTCATTTCCTCTGCAGAAATAAGCGGCCCCATCGGCTTATGAAAAACAACCCGCTTCTCCTCGCTATACCGCGATGCCGACGGACCGTAGCCCACAGCGAGATCCTGCAGCTGACACTCACCGCCCTGATCGCAGATTGGGCAGTCGAGCGGATGATTGATTAATAGGAATTCCATCACGCTTTTCTGAGCCTGCTGCGCCTTCTCGGAATGCGTAAATACCTTCATGCCTGCAGTGACCGGTGTGGCACAGGCCGGGAGCGCCTTTGGCGCTTTTTCGACCTCGACAAGACACATACGACAGTTCGCAGCGATGGACAGTTTCTTGTGGTAGCAAAAATGGGGAACGTAGAGGCCTAATTTCGTTGCAGCCTCCATCACCATAGCGCCCTCAGGCACCTCTACTTTCTTGCCGTCGATTTCGACTTCAACCATGATTTATCTCGACTGCCTTCTTATTAAACATAGTCATCCACCAGACAACGCTTATTCGTAATATGGTGTGCAAATTCATCTCGAAAATGCTTAAGAAATGCCCGGACGGGCATCGCGGCTGCGTCGCCCAATGCACAGATGGTTCGGCCTTGAATATTGCCTGCGACTTCGTTGAGACGATCGAGATCTTCGAGCGTACCCTGTCCGTGCTCGATCCGATGAACCATTCGCCAGAGCCACCCCGTACCCTCGCGGCAGGGGGTGCACTGGCCACATGACTCCTCATAATAGAAATACGATAGGCGCAGCAAAGAGCGCACCATGCACCGTGTCTCATTCATCACAATTACCGCACCGGATCCAAGCATTGATCCCGCTTTTGCAATTGAGTCGTAATCCATATCGGTCGCCATCATGATGTCCGCCGGCAAGACGGGCATTGATGATCCACCAGGAATCACCGCCTTGAGCTTGACGCCATCGCGCATTCCGCCTGCGAGCTCGAGTAGCTTCGCAAACGGTGTACCTAGGGGAACCTCATAATTTCCGGGTCGTTCAACATCTCCTGAGACAGAAAATATTTTTGTTCCGCCGTTGTTCGGCTTTCCGATCGCAAGATATTGCTCACCGCTGTTTCGAATAATCCATGGAACCGCAGCGAAGGTTTCCGTATTGTTAATTGTTGTGGGCTTTCCGTAGAGGCCGTAACTTGCCGGAAACGGTGGCTTAAAACGCGGCTGGCCCTTCTTACCCTCAAGCGACTCAAGAAGTGCCGTCTCCTCACCGCAGATATAGGCGCCAAAGCCATGATGCGCATGCAATTGAAAGGAGAATGCAGACCCCATAATCTTGTCGCCGAGAAACCCGGCTGCACGGGCCTCTTGGAGGGCGGTTTCGAAACGCTCATAGGCCTCCCAGATCTCGCCATGAATATAGTTATAACCGACAGTGATTCCCATTGCGTAGGCGGCAATCGCCATTCCTTCGATCACAATGTGGGGGTTATAGCGCAAAATGTCACGATCTTTGAAGGTGCCCGGCTCCCCCTCGTCAGAGTTACAGACGAGATACTTCTGAATCGGGAGCTTCGCCGGCATAAAGCTCCATTTGAGACCCGTTGGAAACCCCGCCCCACCGCGACCCCTCAAACCGGAAGCTTTAATTTCTGCGACAACCTGCTCGGGAGTCCAACCCGTGTCTAGAATTTTTCTGAGGGCCTCATAGCCACCCCGGGATTGGTAGTCTTTAAGGCTCCAACCGTCTGGCGTCAGACCCGCCAGAATCTTGGGGCTGATGTGTCGGCCATGAAAGCAGGTGTCCACTAAAGGAATTTCTGGTGCACCCATTAGCGCTCCCCCTTCTTTCCCGTCGATCGCGATCCGGAGATTCCAGAGCCCTCTGCGCGAAGTTCATCAATTAATGTGTCAATCCGATCGTTTGACATCCAGCTGCACATCCGATGATCGTTCACAATCATCACCGGAGAGTCACCGCAGGCACCCATGCACTCGCCTTCCTTGAGCGTAAACAGACCATCGGCGGTGGTCTCATCAAACCCAACCCCCAATTTCGCCTGGAGATAACGAACCGACTGGTTCGCATTTCGTAAGGCACATGGCAGGTTCGTACAAATCGTGAGCTTGAATCGACCCGGAGGCTTCAGGTTGTACATTGTGTAGAAGCTTGCAATCTCATGCACTGCAATTGCTGGCATCTCGAGATAGGTTGCAACCGCCGCCTGGACCTCCGGCGAAAGCCAGCCCACCTCGCGCTGGGCAATTGTTAACGCGGCCATCACTGCGGACTGCTTCTGATCGGAGGGATACTTCGCAATCTCGTGGTCAATCTTTTCATAGGACCGCGGTGATAACACCGGTTCCTGTGGCTGCTCAGTCAGTGAGAGTTGCGTAAACGCTTGCCCGCTCATCGATCAATTTCTCCGAAAACAATATCCTGCGTTCCAATGATCGTCACAACATCCGCGATCATGTGCCCCCGAGCCATCTCATTGAGCCCCTGCAGGTGCGCATAGCCCGGCGCACGAATCTTGAGCCGATAGGGCTTGTTGGCTCCATCCGAGACCAGATAGATCCCAAACTCGCCCTTCGGGTGCTCTACTGCGGCGTAACACTCCCCTTCCGGCACATGAAACCCTTCCGTAAAAAGCTTGAAGTGGTGAATCAACTCCTCCATATTGGACTTCATATCAACCCGAGCAGGCGGCGCAACCTTGTGGTTACTCGATAAGACTGGCCCCGGGTTACTGCGCAGCCACTCTACGCACTGCGCAATGATGCGGTTACTCTGGCGCATCTCCGCCATCCGAACAAGATATCGGTCATAAGAGTCACCCTCTTTGCCGACTGGAATATCAAAATCGAGCTTGTCATAGACCTCATACGGCTGGTGCTTTCGAAGATCCCAGACCACACCCGAACCACGCAGCATCGGACCCGTAAACCCCATCGCCTTCGCACGCTCTGGGCTTACCACTCCAATTCCAACAAGACGCTGCTTCCAGATTCGGTTGTCCGTGAGCAAGGTCTCATACTCATCGACATATCCCGGAAACCGCCGGGTAAAGTCCTCGATGAAATCAAGCAGGCTTCCTTGCCGATTCAGATTTAACCGCTTCGCCGACGTATCACTCCGTTTACGATTAGCAATATATTGCGGCATCTGCTCCGGCAGATCCCGATAGACGCCGCCAGGTCGGTAATAGGCCGCATGCATCCGAGCACCCGAAACGGCCTCATAACAGTCGAGCAAATCCTCGCGCTCACGAAACGCATAGAGAAACACCGCCATCGCACCAACATCAAGACCGTGCGCACCAATCCAGAGCAGATGATTCAAAAGCCGGGTGATCTCATCGAACATAACCCGAATGTATTGAGCCCGCAGTGGCACCTCGACGCCCATTAACTTCTCTATCGCCATCACATAAGCATGCTCATTGACCATCATTGACATGTAATCGAGGCGATCCATGTACGGAACCGACTGCAAGAAGGTCTTGGTCTCTGCAAGCTTCTCAGTTCCGCGATGTAATAAGCCAATGTGAGGGTCAGCGCGCTGTACAACCTCACCATCGAGTTCTAAAACGAGGCGCAGTACACCATGGGCCGCAGGATGCTGCGGCCCAAAATTCAGGGTGTAGTTCTTGATATCGGCCACGGAGCGTCTCTCGTCTTGACTTGGTTATTGGGGCGTAAACCCGCCATATGCGTCCTCGCGAACCACTCGCGGGGCCTGCTCGCGCGGATCAATCGTCACGGGCTGATAAATCACGCGCTTCTGTTCAGGGTCGTAGCGCATTTCAACGTAACCCGATATTGGAAAATCTTTTCTAAATGGATGCCCTACGAAACCATAATCGGTCAGGAGACGCCGCAGATCATCATGCCCCTCGAAAATAATGCCGTACATATCAAAGGCTTCGCGCTCGTACCAATCTGCAGCCGACCAGATCGGCGTTAACGTGGGCACCAAGGGCAAGCCATCATCGGGACAAAAGACCCTCAGCCGGAGCCGCTGATTTAATTCGACCGAGAGTAGGTGCACCACCACTGCAAATCGCTCTCCCTCATGAGCGCCCTCTTTGTAATCCTGATAATCCACACCACAGAGATCAATCAGAGTGTCAAAACGTAAGCCCGAACGATCCCGCAGACCCTGGCAGACGGCCCAGTAATCCGACGCACGGACCACCATCGTTACCTCGCCGTAGGCATAACGAACCGAAACCAGTTGATTCACAAACTCAGTCTCAATTCGTTGGATGAGTGCGGCTTCCATCGCTTAGCTCCGCGCAATCGTGTTGGTACGACGAATCTTGTTTTGCAACTGAATAATTCCGTAAATCAGTGCCTCTGCAGTGGGTGGGCAGCCAGGCACATAGATATCCACGGGGACAATCCGATCACAGCCTCGCACGACAGAGTAGCTATAGTGGTAATAACCACCGCCATTCGCACACGACCCCATCGAGATTACCCAACGCGGCTCGGGCATTTGATCGTAGACCTTACGCATGGCGGGCGCCATTTTATTGCATAAGGTTCCAGCAACGATCATGAGATCGGATTGACGTGGGCTCGGACGAAAGACCACACCGAACCGATCGAGATCGTAGCGCGAGGCCCCCGCATGCATCATCTCGACTGCACAGCAGGCAAGGCCAAAGGTCATCGGCCAGAGGGATCCTGTACGGGTCCAATTGATGATTTGATCTGCCGAGGCGGTCAAGAACCCCTGCTTGAAAACGCCGTCTATCGCCATAGCCGAGCCCGTTTTAAGTCTGATTTTGTTTTCATCATTCCCAATCCAATGCGCCCTTCATCCATTCATAGACGAAGCCTAAGACCAAGATGCCAAGAAACAACATCATCGAAAGAAATCCGAACAACCCAATATCTTTGAGTGCGACCGCCCAAGGGAACAGAAATGCGATCTCAAGATCAAAGAGAATGAAGAGGATGGCGACGAGATAATAGCGGACATCAAACTGAAGACGTGCGTCTTCAAAGGCCTCAAAGCCGCACTCATAGGGCGAGAGCTTCTCGCTGTCGGGGCGGCTTGGCCCGAGTATCTTTCCGGCGGTCATCGATGCGACACCGATACCAATGCCCACAAGAATAAATATTAAAACCGGTAGGTATTGCTCTATATTCACGACTCAATCCCCGGACTATATTTTCGTTATTGGTGCCGACGGCGAGACTCGAACTCGCACAGCTTTCGCCACTGCCCCCTCAAGACAGCGTGTCTACCAATTCCACCACGTCGGCCTAATTACACTCCCTACTTCGATACTACCTGAGCGAAATGACACTATCGAGAATCGCCCGATTCCCAACACCCCCGCACTATTTCTGAACCCCAGAACCTGTTGGGATACCGGGGACCGACGAACCGGCCGGTCCATTTGACCCTGAGGGTACTGGAACACTACTGGGCACCTCCGGCGAGCCCTGCATCACGCTTCCGGCACCCTCCGGTGCCCGGTTCTTGGTTGCGATCCAGGAGAGCCCAAGCGTTGCCACGAAGAATATTGCCGCAAGGATTGCGGTAACCCGGCTGAGAAAATTTGCACTTCCCGAAGACCCAAACACGCTGCCTGCGGAACCCGACCCGAATGCCGCCCCCATATCCGCCCCTTTGCCCTGCTGTAGCAACACCAAGACAATAATCCCGATCGCACAGATCACCTGGACAGTTAAGACTAAATTCATTAAGCCGCTCATAAGAGTTCCTCTAACTTACTGTGTTGCTGCTCGGACAATTTCAAAAAATTCCTGCGCATTAAGCGATGCGCCACCCACCAACGCACCGTCGATATCCTTTTGGGAAAACAAGTCACTTGCCGTTGCCGCCTTCACGCTGCCGCCATAGAGCAGAGGGATCTGGTCGGCGGCGCTGGGATCGATCTCAGACAGCACCTCGCGAATCGCCACATGAATCTCCTGGGCCTGTACTGGACTGGCACTGCGTCCAGTGCCAATCGCCCAGATCGGCTCATAAGCAAAGACTGCTGACCCCAATTTCTCCAACTCCGATAACTGCTGCGCCACACCTCTAACCTGATCGCACACCACGCCCACGGCATGACCCCGATCCCGAACCTCGAGGGATTCACCCACGCAAATCACGGGGGTAAGTCCTGCTTCAACCAGCGCCAGCGCCTTCTGTGCGACCTGACGGTCCGTCTCTCCATGTCGCGCGCGTCGCTCTGAGTGGCCAACCAGACAGAACTCCGCCTCAAAATCTTGCAGCATTGCCACCGAGACTTCTCCCGTAAATGCACCCGCCGGCTCTGACGACACATCTTGCCCGCCCCATGTCATCGAACGACCTCGAAGACGAACGGCCGCCTGAAACAGATAAGGCGAAGGAACTGCCACGCTGCAGCGGGCGATTGGCCGATCACCATGGTCCTCAAATAGGGTCAACAGAGCCGATAAAAGGGCTTCGTTATCGACCAAGCCGCCATTCATTTTCCAATTGCCGACCACCCATGGTCTACGCTGCGACGCACCAGATTTTAGCATTAGGCCTCGGGTTGAGCCGGCGCCGCCTCGGGTTCAAGAAGCGCTTTCATCGACAAACGCAGACGCCCCTTGTCGTCAGCCTCAAGGACCTTCACGCGAATCGACTGGCCCTCCTTGAGATAATCAGAGACCTGATTCACGCGCTCATTGGCGATCTGTGAAATGTGCAGCAGCCCGTCTTTACCTGGCAGAACAGAGACGATTGCACCGAACTCGAGTAAGCGAAGCACCGTGCCATCGTAGGTCTTACCAACTTCGACCTCTGCGGTCAACTCTTCGATACGTTTGATCGCTGCACGCGCTGCATCGCCTGTGGTTGCGGCAACCGTAATCGAGCCATCCTCCGAGATGTCAATCTGGGTTCCCGTCTCTTCAGTAATGGCGCGAATCGTGGCGCCGCCCTTACCGATCACATCGCGGATCCGCTCTGGATTGATCTTCATGTTGTAGAGACGAGGTGCAAATTCCGAGAGTTCTTCGCGTGCGTGATCAAGCGCAGCTTTCATCTTGCCGAGGATATGCATTCTGGCCTCTTTAGCCTGCGCTAGAGCAACCTGCATGATCTCTTTTGTGATGCCCTGAATCTTGATATCCATCTGGAGCGCTGTTACGCCGGTCTCACTGCCCGCCACTTTAAAATCCATATCGCCGAGATGATCTTCATCTCCCAAGATATCCGTTAGCACCGCAAAGCGTGCACCATCCTTAATCAAACCCATCGCGATTCCGGCGACGTGGGCCTTCAATGGAACTCCTGCGTCCATCATCGCTAGACAGCCGCCGCAGACAGATGCCATCGAAGATGAGCCATTCGACTCTGTAATTTCAGAAACGACACGGATCGAGTATGCAAAATCAGTGGGATCAGGCAGCACTGCTGCTAACGCGCGCTTGGCCAATCGGCCGTGACCAATCTCGCGACGCTTCGGCGTGCCCACTCGACCTGTCTCGCCCGTGGCGTACGGGGGCATGTTGTAGTGGAGCATAAATCGATCACGATATTCACCCGAAAGCGCATCAATGATTTGCTCATCACGGTTTGTTCCCAGTGTTGCAACCACGAGCGCCTGAGTCTCTCCACGTGTGAATAAGGCAGTGCCATGGGCACGCGGAAGAACACCCGTGCGAATCTCGATTGGCCGAACCGTCCGCGTGTCACGGCCGTCAATGCGGGGCTCGCCGTTGAGAATCTGAGACCGCACAACACTTGACTCCAGGCCAAAAAGGGTCTCGTTGAGCAGGTTTGCGTCAATTGGGGCCTGACCTGAAGCAGCCGATTCTTGCGCGAATTTCGCCTCGACCTCTGCATAGATGCTCTTCAACTTCTGTGAGCGCTCTTGCTTATTACGAAGCCCGTACGCCTCTTTCAGGGGCGCCTCGGCGACCGCCTTGATCCGAACAATTAATGCCTCATCCTTGGGCGCCGGTTGCCAATCCCACTCAGGCTTTCCCGCCTTCTCAACCAGCCGATTAATCGCATCAATGGCATGACGCATCTGCTCGTGGCCGTAGACGACGCCGCCCAGCATGACCTCTTCGGAGAGTTGATCGGCCTCTGACTCAACCATTAAGACCGCCGACTCTGTTCCCGCTACGACCAAGTTCATCTGCGACGTCTTCAGCTCCGTTGCCGTTGGGTTCAGTACATATTGCCCGCCGATGTATCCCACACGTGCGGCACCAATCGGGCCATTAAACGGAACACCGGAGATGGCCATTGCGGCCGAGGCCCCAATCATGGCGGGAATATCGGGATCAATTTCCGGGTTTAAGGAGATCACCATACAGACCACCTGAACCTCGTTGTAAAAGCCATCTGGAAATAAAGGTCGCAGAGGACGGTCAATGAGCCGCGAGGTCAGCGTCTCCTTCTCGGAGGGACGGCCCTCGCGCTTAAAAAAACCACCCGGAATCTTGCCTGCGGCGTAGGTTTTCTCGAGGTAATCAATCGTTAGCGGGAAGAAATCCTGACCCGGCTTTGCGGTCTTGGAGGCCACCACCGTCGACAGCACAATCGTGTCATCGACATTGACAACCACTGCACCTGATGCCTGGCGGGCGATCTCCCCTGTTTCCAGAATCACTTTGTGCTGGCCGTATTGAAACTCTTCTTTAGCAATATTAAACACTACGATTTTTCCTTATCTCTTTAAAGTAAAAATGCCCGCACAGACAGACCGGGCAGGCATTTTTAGACATTGACATCGTGTCGGCAGGGTCGGTGCGATTGAGAGCTCCAATTCGCTTTACTTACTTGCGCAGCCCCAAACGCTCAATCAACGAACGATAGCCCTGGACATTCGTTCGTTTGAGGTAATCCAATAATTTACGGCGACGGCTCACCATTTTCAGAAGACCCCTTCGGGAATGGTGATCTTTCGCGTGAGCCTTAAAATGACCCGTGAGGTCGTTGATGCGAGCCGTCAGCAGCGCGACCTGCACCTCTGGGCTACCGGTATCGTTCTTGGCGCGCTGGTACTGCGCCATAATTTCTGGCTTGTTCAATGTGGCGACTGGCATAAGAACCTCCTGGGGATGCCGTTGGACTTGCGGCCGGGCCTGCCAGGGCCCGCCGTGCTATGCGCCTGATCCCACCCGGAACATTGGAGAGGGATCAAGCCTTTGAATTATAACGGTTTTTAAACCAACTGCGGGTTCAGCCGGGTAACCTTGCTCTCCAACTTATTCAGAGCGTTGAGGTAGGCTTTAGCTGAGGCTACGACGATATCCGGGTCGGCCCCCACGCCATTGACGATCCGACCCTCTTTGGACAGTCGCATCGTAACCTCCCCTTGGGATTCAGTCCCCGTCGTAATGGCATTGACCGAAAATAGGAGGAGCTCAGAACCGCTGCCCACCCTGGATTCGATGGCGTTGACCGTGGCATCCACCGGACCATTTCCCTCAGACTGTGCTGAGACCTCCGCACCCGCTACCGTAAACACCACTCTCGCCTGAGGCTTTTCACCCGTTTCGCTGCGCTGAGAGAGAGATAAGAACTTGTAATGCTCGTCACCCTCCGAGATGGAATCGCCCGAAACGAGGGCTTGGAGATCCTCATCAAAGATCTCTGATTTCTTATCGGCGAGGGCCTTAAAGCGCCCGAAGGCATCGTTTAACGCCTGTTCGGAGTCAAACTCAATACCCAGATCGGTCAGCCGCTGCTTGAAAGCATTGCGGCCGGACAACTTCCCCAGAACAATTTTATTCGCCGACCAGCCAACATCCTCCGCACGCATGATCTCGTAGGTCTCGCGGTGTTTTAGAACACCGTCTTGGTGGATACCAGATTCGTGAGCGAACGCATTGGCACCAACAACGGCCTTATTAGGCTGAACGGGATAACCGGTGATCTGAGACACCAAACGCGAGGCACTGACGATCTGGGTCGTCTCAATTCGGGTATCACACTGGAAAATATCTTGCCGAACCTTAACCGCCATCACGATCTCTTCCAGACTGGCATTGCCTGCCCTCTCACCAAGTCCATTAATCGTGCACTCCACCTGTCGGGCACCGTTCAAAACCGCCGACAACGAGTTGGCGACTGCCATACCAAGATCGTTGTGGCAATGCGCCGACCAGACCACACGGTCTGCGCCCGGTGTGCGAGATATCAAGGTTTTGAAACGCTCGCCCAGGGCACCCGGTACGCTGTAGCCCACCGTATCGGGCACGTTGATTGTCGTCGCTCCAGCCTTGATAACCTCGCCAAAAATGTGGACCAAGAAATCAATGTCACTGCGAATCGCATCTTCGGCAGAGAACTCAATATCGTCGGTGTACTCACGCGCCATCCGGACCCCCTTGACGGCGGCCTCCACGACCTGATCGGGACTCATGCGGAGTTTTTTCTCCATGTGTATCGGGCTCGTTGCAATAAACGTGTGGATGCGACGCTTTGCGGCGGGTTTGATCGCCTCACCCGCCGCCCGAATATCCTTCTCGGACACCCGGGCCAAGGAGCAGACGGTACTCTCCTTAATCGTCTCGGCAATGCCCCGAATCGCATCAAAATCCCCGGGACTGGCGGCTGCAAACCCCGCTTCAATCACATCGACACGTAGCCTCTCGAGTTGCTTGGCGATCCGCAGCTTTTCATCTCGCGTCATCGAGGCGCCGGGGCTCTGTTCCCCATCACGCAAAGTGGTGTCGAAAATAATTAAATGGTCACTCATCACGTCACTCCTTGTGGGTCGATCTCTCGCAACGAGAGATCGCAAATCAAATTATGAGAATTCGGGTTTTGAACTGTCTGCTGAAACTGAGATCCGGCGCAGACGCTGCCGGTGGGGGTCGTGTTTAGCGCGCCAGGCGCAGTCGACCTAGGCAAGGAAGAAGAGAGAGATCGCAGGCATCGGACTTCATACGGGTCGACTATAAATCCTTTTGTTGGTCGTCTGCAAATACTTCTACCCGCTCTCCCCGGGCCTTTCGCCAGAAAAACAACACCCAGCCCGAGACACTGTAGGCCAACATTAACAAAAATAAGAGGGTCGGAGGATCCTGAGAAATCAGGACCAGGCCCATCGCCACGAGAAACACGACGACAAACGGAACACTCTTACGTAGGTTGAGATCCTTGAAACTATAAAACGGAACGCTGGAGACCATGGTCAGGCCAGCGTAGACCGCGACCGACCAGACGACCCAGCGAAGGTCATTTGCCGACCAATCGATCCATTTGGTCTCGCGCAAATCAGTCGCGACCCAGACGAGCCCTGCCAAGAGTGCCGCCGCACCCGGACTTGGCATGCCCTGGAAAAACCGCTTATCGACCACGTTAATATTGGTATTAAATCGGGCGAGCCTCAGGGCTGCCCCAACGATATACACAAATGTTGCGAGCCATCCCAACTTGCCCATGCTCTGCAGCGACCAGATATAAATGACTAATGCGGGCGCAACGCCAAACGACACCATATCCGCAAGGCTGTCGTACTGAGCCCCGAAATCAGAGGTGGTGTTGGTGAGGCGGGCAACACGGCCATCAAGGCTATCGAGCACCATCGCAACAAATATTGCAATTGCGGCCTCCGCGAATCGCCCATTAAAGGCCTGAACAATCGAGAAAAAACCCGCGAACAAGCAGCCCGTGGTGAACAAATTTGGCAGCAGATAAATGCTCGTTCGCCGCCGAGGCAATCGCTGATTCATAGGCCTTCCCAGCGGGCGAGCGCGGTCGCGTGCGCCGAGACTTTGTCACCAACCGATACAAGCGCCTGGGTTCCGATCGGGCAATAAATATCCACCCTAGAGCCAAAGCGAATAAATCCATAGCGGGCCCCCCGCATCACGGTATCGCCGCTCTTGACATAACAGAGAATGCGGCGAGCCACGAGTCCTGCGATCTGGATGCAGGTTACTCGCCGGCCCTGGGAATCCTCAATGCGTAGGGCGTTACGCTCGTTTCGCTCGGACGCTTTGTCGACCGCCGCATTCAAGAACTCACCGGGGAAATACTGGACATTAAGCACTCGACCGGCAATTGGTGAACGGTTTGAATGCACATTGAACACATTCATGAAGACGCTAATTTTGAGGCTATCTTCACCGGTGATGGGGTCTCGGGCCTTTCCGACCACCACCACCCGGCCATCGGCCGGCGAGGTGATCAGCCCCTCGCCAGACGGTGGGCTGCGGGCCGGGTCCCGAAAAAACTGAACCACGAAAATCGCAATAATCCAGAGCAAAACCGCCACCAGCTGTGCACCGAGAATCGTTGCTGCAAGCGCCAGAAACACACTAAGGGCGACAAAAACCCAGCCTTCCCGGGCAATCAGGGGATGCGGATAGTGACGAACGTCTTGATCAGCCATAAATGGATTGCTTAATTACGCGTCTGATCCACGAGTTTATTGGCCTTGATCCAGGGCATCATGGCCCGAAGGCGCTCACCGACTTGCTCAATCGGATGCTCCGCCATTAGGCGCCGACGAGAGAGCAATGTCGGTGCGCCCGCACGATTCTCAAGAATAAACTCCTTGGCATATTCGCCAGTCTGAATGCGCATTAAGGCCTCCTTCATCGCCTTTTTGGTCTCCTCCGTAACAACCTTTGGCCCGGTCACGTACTCGCCAAACTCAGCATTGTTCGAGATTGAGTAGTTCATGTTCGCGATACCGCCCTCATAGATAAGATCAACAATCAGTTTTAGCTCATGAAGGCACTCAAAGTACGCCATCTCCGGTGCATAACCCGCTTCGACCAGGGTCTCGAATCCCGCCTTGATTAATTCAACAGTGCCTCCGCAGAGAACCGCCTGCTCGCCGAACAAATCCGTCTCCGTCTCCTCGCGGAAGTTCGTCTGGATAATTCCCGCCTTACCACCGCCAATTGCGCTGGCATAAGACAATGCAATCGCCCGTGCATTACCCGTTTTATCCTGGTGAACCGCGATCAGACACGGTACCCCGCCGCCCTGGGCGTAGGTGCCACGAACCGTATGGCCCGGTGCCTTGGGGGCAATCATGATCACATCGAGGTCTGCCCTCGGGGTAACCTGCCCATAGTGGACATTGAACCCATGCGCAAACGCGAG
>Ga0172372_10005948_pt1 | contig 16803 bp, 14 predicted proteins | sample LakKiv5m_2_FD_114544 | JGI IMG/M metagenome (GOLD analysis project Ga0172372, IMG submission 114544) | Freshwater microbial communities from Kabuno Bay, South-Kivu, Congo - kab_092012_9.5m | ecosystem: Environmental > Aquatic > Freshwater > Lake | place: Democratic Republic of the Congo...
GCAGGACTCGCAGTGTTATTTCTGCTCGCTCCGCTCGCAGAGGGTTCTCGTCCCGCCAGCTCGTTTGGGGGCAATTAAACTCTCTATATTTTATAGATTATCAATAAAAATGGCGGAGCTGACGGGACTCGAACCCGCGACCTCTCGCGTGACAGGCGAGCGCTCTAACCAGCTGAGCTACAACTCCGCGTAGGGTGGATTGGCCACCCGCGAATAGGCGAGAAATTTAACCTTTTCTGAAGCTCCTGGCAAGATGACCCCCTGAAATAATTGATAAAGATACCATTTTGCCCAATTTTATCTTATATCTAAAAGGACCGATTCCTCTCGGATATTGGTTTTAAGCGTAATAGTAAGACTTGGAACTTCGTATGGAATATGAGCACAGCTCGTTAGAGAAAAAGTGGCAGGATTATTGGGAGCAGAACAAGACCTTTAAAGTAGGTCGGGTTACAGGGAAGAAGCTGTATTGTGTGGACATGTTCCCTTATCCTTCAGGGGAAGGATTACACATCGGCCACCCTCTGGGCTACACCGCAACAGATATCTACAGTCGATATTTTAAAATGAAGGGTTATTCAGTCCTTCACCCCATGGGCTTTGATGCCTTTGGATTACCCACAGAGCAAACAGCAGTTAAGCTAGGTCAGCACCCGGCTATCATCGCTGAGAGAAATTGTGGAGTTTTCCGCCGCCAACTGAAATCATTGGGATACTGTTACGACTGGGATCGCGAGCTCAGTACCTGCGATCCAGCCTACTATAAATGGACTCAGTGGATTTTTCTGAAGCTCTATAATTCCTGGTTTGATGATGCGGCTCAGAAGGCAAGACCTATTGAAGAGCTCCCAATACCCGCTGATTTAAAAGCAAAGGGTGAGAAGGCAGTTGAAGATTTCAAATCAGAGCATCGCTTGGCCTTTTATACCGAAGCGATGGTGAACTGGTGTCCAGAGCTAGGAAGTGTGCTTGCCAATGAGGAGGTAATTAACGGCCTCTCGGAACGTGGTGGTCACCCAGTCATAAAAAAACCGATGAAGCAGTGGATGCTTCGTATCACAAAGTATTCAGAGCGATTGATTAATGAATTATCTGAAGTTGATTGGCCTGAGGCTATAAAAGATCAGCAAAGAAATTGGATCGGCAAGAAGCAAGGCTCCGAGATTACTTTTAAAGTACATCAGAAAAATGAAAGCCTGGTTGCTTTCACTACTCGCCCAGATACTTTGTTCGGCGTTACATTTTTTGTGGTATCGCCGGAACATCCGATAGTGCCTCAGTTAACTACTGCTGAGTTTAAGGCTAAGGTAGAGGAGTATTGTCAGCACGCTCTCAAAATGTCGGAATTGGATCGCACTATTGAGAACAGAAAGAAGACAGGAGTCTTTACTGGTTCGTATGTAGTTAACCCAATAAATTCAGAATTGGTTCCCATTTATGTAGGCGACTATGTGCTAATGAGTTTTGGTACTGGTTGCGTGATGGGTGTGCCATCTCACGATGAAAGAGATTTTGAATTTGCGCGCACCTTTCAGTTAGATATTAGACCTGTAATTACTCCGCCAGATTCTTTTGAGGAATCTTTTAGGACTGCTGTTGCCGAGGGCGAAATGCCTTATACAGGAGAGGGAGTAATGTCTCCTTGTGCATTCCCGGTAGCAAAAGAGCTCGGTTTGGTCGGTAAGAGCAATCTTGAAGCTACAGAGCTTATCAATAGCTGGTTAGCATCTCACGGCAAGGGAAATACCGTTGTTAATTACAAATTAAGAGATTGGCTATTCTCCAGACAGCGTTACTGGGGGGAGCCGATTCCTATTATTCATTGGCAAGATGGCACCATATCAGCCGTTCCAGAGACTGAGTTACCTTTGATATTACCTGAAGTAGCAGACTTCAAACCTTCAAAAGATGGTCAATCACCATTAGCCAAAGCAACCGAGTGGCTGCAGGTCACCTGTCCAAAAACAGGGAAGAAGGGGCTCAGAGAAACTAACACCATGCCGAATTGGGCAGGCTCTTGCTGGTATTACTTAAGATACCTCGATAATAAAAATGATGCCCAACCATGGAACAAGGAGATCGAAAAGGAATGGATGTCGGTGGACGTGTATGTTGGTGGCGCTGAACATGCAGTGTTACACCTTCTGTACGCTAGATTTTGGCACAAGGTGCTTTATGATCTTGGCTACGTGAGCACTAAAGAGCCATTCAAGAGACTTATTAATCAGGGAATGATCCTAGCCCATGCCTATAAAAATCGTCGTAGAGCCTTAATCCCTGTTGACGAAGTTGAGGTTGATGCAGACGGCAATGCCAAACATAAAGCCACGGGTGAGGTGCTAGAGAAGATAGCCGCCAAGATGTCAAAATCCCTTAAAAACGTGGTTAATCCGGACGAGCTAGTTAAGCAGTATGGGGCTGACACTGTGCGGCTCCACATCATGTTCATGGGTCCTCTAGAGGGCACGAGAATGTGGGACAGTCAGGCTATCGTTGGGGTAAACCGTTTTTTAAGAAAAGCTTGGCGATTTGTTCTAGAAGAGAAAGAGTCTGGAATTCGTGAGGTGGTGGCCGCTGATTCTGAAAAGGTACTACGATTGCTCCACAAAACTATTAAGAGAGTGACTGAAGGGATGGAGGCATTCCAGTTTAATACCCCGATTGCTGCTCTGATGGAGTTTCTAAATGAAGTTGGCGCAGAGCCTGTTTCTAAAGAAACTTTAGAGATCTTCACCAAAATGCTAGCTCCAATGGCTCCGCATATGGGAGAGGAATTATGGAATAGGCTTGGGAATAAACAGTCTGTATCAATTGCCCAGTGGCCTTCTTTCAATCCAGCTTTAATAAAAGATGACATGGTAAATGTGGTCATCCAAGTGGCTGGCAAGAAGAGGGGATTAATAGAGGTGCCCGTCAGCATTAATTCTGAGGAGCTAAAAACCGAAGTTATCGGTGCTATGAAGGGCACTCACTATGAGGTAACTGGTAGCGATAGGTTTATTACCGTGTTCCAACCAGGCACAAGTGTTCCAAAGCTTGTGAATATTATTAAGCAGTAACTTGAGGGCTCTGAGCGGTAACTCCGCTCAAGCCTAATGGTTGGGATATCTCTCGCATCGCCTCTATGACGTTAGTGATCAGTTGAGATAGCTCTGTGCCAATCTCTTGGGCGCCTTGCCTGATGTCATCACGATTGCAACCCGCTGCAAAATGTTTATCTTTCATCTTTTTGAGCACTGATTTTGCCTCAAGGGTATGAATTGATTTATCTGGACGCACCAACACCGAGGCTGTAACGAGTCCGCAGAGCTCATCCACGGCAAAGAGAGTTTTAGCCATCAGTGAGATTCTTGGAGTGCCGGTATATAGAGCATGCCCCATAATTGCCTCCTTAATTTCGGCTGGGTATCCAAGCTCAGTAAGAATTGCATTTCCTTTGAAAGGATGACCATTTGGTGCAACTGGCTCAGGATACATTTCATAATCAAAATCGTGCAGCAATCCAGTTATTGACCACATCTCTACCTCCGCATCTGTTAGCCCCTGCTTTACGGCGTGCCACCTCATCGCAGCCTCGACTGATAGCGAATGGTTTATAAGGCTCTTATTCTTCATGTATTTATTGAGTAGCTCCCAGGCGGCGGTTCGATTGTGGATCATTTAGCTTCCTTGGTTACTTACATTTTCTTGTGCCAACTCAGAAATTGTTCGCTTTTTTGTGTTCTCAGATAATATTTTAAAAAATAATTTCAGCTTATTGTTCTGGGTTGCGGCATCTTCAGGAATATTAGTTTCGAATGATGTCATGCCCGAGTATATTTTTATTTTTATTGAGCCGGTCTGGTTCTGATTATCCAACTCAAAAGCCTTAGCTGCCTCTAAAAGCTTGATCATGCGATTAAATAGCCCCACGTCTCCGTGAGTTTTATGAAGTTTGTAGATATAAATATCAGAGCCTATACGCCCTTCAAGAATAAAAGCTGGAAGGTTGACTTTAGGATTTTCGAGCAGAGCCTCAGACTTCATCCACCAATCTTTTAATTGTTGAGCTTCATAAGATTTTGCAGGGGTAAGAATGGGGTATTTAAACCACGAAGCGATCATGGCTAGAGATATGAATGTCGAATAAATAATCTTTTTCTTCACTTTTTATTGCTCTTGGTACTACTGTTTTACAAATTTTTCTCGCGCCAGCTTCAGTAATTTATCGCGGTCATTTAATTCTGGCTCATTTAATACTAATTCTCTTAGAGCATTTAAAATATGCCCAATAACAGGTCCCTCGGCTATGCCGAAGTTTTTAATATCATCACCTGAAACGGCTAATTTCAGGAAGTCGCCCCTGGAGAGTTCAGTTTTAAGTAGTCCCCTAAAGTTTTGAACCATCTGGTTGATATCTTTAGGTGCGACTTTAGCTCCCTTAGAGTCAGCGGCCTTAAATTCTAACCAAGGCTCCATGAGTGGACCAAGGTCGCGAACCAGTCTTCTGACTGCTGCAGGTCCGCAGTTAAGAGGTCTCATATGGTAGCGCACCAGAGAACCTACCTCCTTAATCATCTGATTCGAGCACCTCAGCCGTTTGAGCGCGGTTTTGGTCATGTTGGTGCTGACTATCTCATGTTTATAGAAGTGTCGTCTGCCATCAGGTCCGACTGAAAGGGTGGCAGGTTTCCCAACATCATGGAATACCGCTGTTAACCTTAACAGCGGAGTATTAGGACAATTTTCTAAGACTGCTAAGGTATGCTCAAAAACATCAAATCTGTGAAATTCATTTTGCTCGAAGTCATAAGATGGGACAATTTCTGGCAGCACGATATCTAGGGCGCCGCATTCCCTTAATTTACGCAACGCCTCAGCTGGACTTTGTGCACATATTATTTTTATAAATTCATCGCGTATGCGCTCTTGGCTTATATCATCAATGTGCGGAGCGAGTTTTTTTGCCGAGGCGAAGGTATGCTCTTCAATATTTCTTTTGTTGGCGGGACCGAATCGAACCATTCTTAAGATTCTTAGAGGATCTTCCATAAATCTAGCATCAGGATCTCCAACTGCACGGATCGTATTTTGGGCGAGATCGGCTAGGCCGTTGAAAGGGTCTACTATTTTGTTTGAATCAAGACTGTAGGCTAGGGCGTTAATTGTGAAATCTCTACCGGCTAGATCTTGTTCGATAGAGGTAGAGAATATTTCAGGACCCCTAGCAGTGCGGGCACGACCTGGTGCGCGAAAGGTTGTTAACTCTATCTGAATATCCGCAAACACTGCCAGAAGAGTTCCATGCTCTATGCCGGTTGGCTCGGTTCTGATCCCGGCTTTTTTCAGGAGAGAGAGAACCTCTTCTGGTTTGAGTTTGGTAGTAAGATCTATGTCATGATTTTCTTTGCCAAGAAGTGTATCCCTTACCGCACCTCCCACTAAATGCAGTTGAGCCTCTGAGCCCAGGGCAGTGCGCAATTTATTAATTGCATCGGTATTAAGAAGGCACTTAAGTTGGACCAGACCCTGATTCAAGTCCAAGGAAGTTGCGCCATGGTAAAGGGATGTTGCCATTTAGTTTAACCGTAATCACAGGTAACCAGTCAGGTTGGACAGGATTATTCTTTAGAGGCATTCGAGCCTCTGTTGGGGTTCTGCCACCTTTCTTTCGGTTACATCTGGTACAACAGGTTACTATATTGGTCCAACTTGTAACACCACCTCTACTTCTCGGTATTACGTGGTCCAGAGTGGCCTCAGCAGCTCTTAAAGTGGTGCTGCAGTATTGGCATTCAAAATTGTCCCGAGTGAATATGTTAGCCCTAGAGAGTGGAGGAGCTCCCCTAAATCGTTTCGTGTAAGATAACAGTCTTACAACTGCGGGGGCTTTTATAGCTAGAGAAACAGAGCGGATATCATGGTCGTATTCCTCGATTATCTCGACCTTGCCCAAGAAAAACATTGTAATAGCTCTTTGCCAGGTTATCACCCGGAGAGGTTCGAAGGAGGAATTAAGCAGTAGTGCCGATTGCACAATTCTATCCTTTAGGTCTTAATTGACCTTACTCGTACTTATAATATCGGTAAATTCCTTATTTTTATTAAGACCAATATACGCTTAGCTAACGAGCCTAGATCCTTTGGAATTATGAGACTTATATCACTTTTTAGGGGAAAAATTCCTTTGGTTGTGCGGACTTGACACATCCGCTTCAAGAATTTAATCTGTTCCGTCTTGTCGAACCGTGGGCCTGTAGCTCAGGTGGTTAGAGTGCACGCCTGATAAGCGTGAGGTCGATAGTTCAACTCTATCCAGGCCCACCATTTTCCGACAAAAAATCTGTTGGGCTGTAGCTCAGCTGGCTGAAGAGATTCTCGCAGAGAATCTCAAGAAAGAGAGGTGCACGAAGGCTCTCCCAGCTGCGAAGGTCACAGGTTTTAGTTTTTGTATTTAGTTCGCTATTGATTAATTGATGGGGCTGTAGCTCAGCTGGCTAAAGAGATTCTCGCAGAGAATCTCAAGAAAGAGAGGTGCACAAAGGCTCTTCCAGCTGCGAAGGTCACAGGTTTTAGTTTTTGTATTTAGTTCTCCGTGGGGCTGTAGCTCAGCTGGGAGAGCACTAGCTTTGCAAGCTAGGGGTCAGGGGTTCGATCCCCCTCAGCTCCACCAATATTTCTCTCCTCTGTCGAGGCGGGTTAGGCATTGCTGGCCTCAATAGAAGGTAGCTTCTATAAAAAAATAAGTTAAAATCTTTATAATTTTGTTTTAGTCTCTCGATAAGACTTTTTAATAGTTACGTACTAATTCAAAAAGCTAACTTCGAGGGGCTATGAACTATTGGTTCAAAATATTGATACTCAGTGTTTTATTTGTTTTGCAAGGATGTTTGCCTCCCATCGCAAATGAAAAGATGCTGCCCCAAGAGGGATTTTATCTGACGGCACCTAGCAACCCTGCCCTAGTGAAAAAAATAACTATCAACTCTGTTTTTGTAAAAGATAATGCCATGGGTTCTGTCACTCCTGATAATTTCAGGTCTGCTCTCTCTGCAGCTATGAGCAAGGCCGGCTATTTGGCTGATGGTTTAGCCGGCAAATACTTGCTGGATGCCACCCTTATCAAGATTGAGAGACCTTTTATGGGTTTCACCTTGAATGCAAAGGTAACCATCAACTATCGCATCTTACGTGCAGTGGATTTTGTCCCTATAGTTGACGAGAGTGTGACTATCGCTCATGAGATTGGGTTTCATCAGGAGCCAGATGCGGACCAGAGATTGAGTAGAGCTATCGCGGAGGCGATTGGTGGTAATATTACGCATTTTTTAAGAATTTTATCAGCAAAAAAACTTTAAACTTAAACTTAAGGGAAAATAACATGAAGAAACTCCTGGTCTTAATAGTAATCGCTTCAATTATTAGTGGATGCTCGCCCAAAAATAGCCTCAACCAATATTCAGAGGGGGATGTTGGGATCTCAACTTTGGTAGAGTTTGGAACTGTTGTTAACGTAAGAAGAATAAAAATCAAAGGGGAACAAACAGGAGCGGGTGCGGCTTTGGGAGCAGGTAGTGGCGCTGCAATTGGCTCGACTATCGGTTCGGGTAGCGGGAAGACCACTGCAATCCTAGGCGGAGTAGCATTAGGGGCAGCGGCTGGAATGGTGGCCGAGCAGTATATGAAGGATCGAGAGGGCCTAGAGTATACAGTAACCAAGGAAAATGGCTTAACTGTGACTGTTGCACAGGAATTGGTAGATGGAGATCCTATTATCAATGTAGGTCAGCGAGTCATGGTTCAAAGTTCCGGCAGTTACCAGAGGGTCATACCAGCTGCGACCTTACCAACGCAGATTGCTCGACCAAAAGGGATTAAGGTAGTCGATTAAATTCGAGGAAACAGCGGCTGCGTGCTTTTCTGAAATATTCAGAGTGACGCAGCTGCTGACTAGTTATAATTCGTGCATAAATTTTTCATACTTATTTTACTGAGCTCACTCGTCTTACCGGCGTGGGCAAGATCTGAATGCTCCCCAGCAGGCGGCTATGATCTTTTTAATCCTGTTCCGAAAGAGTGTATGCGGGAGATGTCTACGGACCGCCCTGATTTTACCGAGAGTGGATACTCTGTTCCGGCGGGGCACATCCAAGTTGAAGCAAATTTTGTTAACTGGACTGATGACTCTGAATCTGGCTCCGAGCAAGAGGAGACTATTTTAGGTGGTGTTAATTTTAAGTTGGGATTAACTGATAATTCTGACATCCAGTTTGTTTTTGATATTGCAACGATTCAGTATTTGAGAGCCACGGAGGATTCCCCCAGGGAGCGACAAAGTGGATTTAGTGATCTAACTATTAGGTATAAACATAATCTGTTTGGCAATGATTCTGGAAACTCGGCTCTAGCATTAATGCCTTATGTCACTATGCCAACAGGGAGCGATGCAATAGGGCAAGAGGACTTTGGTGGCGGATTAATTGTGCCCTTTAATTTTGATATCTCTGAAAGGTTTGCTGCGGGATTAATGACTCAACTCGATTATTTAGAAGACTCTGACCTTGATGGTCATCACTATGAGTTTCATAATTCAGCTACGGTTGGCTACTCTTGGAATGATGAGCTGGGAACTTTTATTGAATTTGTGAGTAGTTCTTCAAGGGAGGCAGGAGCTTCATGGCAAGGAATATTTAATGTCGGATTCACTTATCTTGTGGCGGAGGATGTCCAACTCGATGGCGGCATGGGATTTGGTGTCAACAAAGAAGCCCCTGATTTGAACGCTTTTTGGGGTATAAGCTTTAGAAGGTAGCTTCACTCAAAATCATCTGCCGAGGTACTTTTTCTTTTTTCTATAGCCTCAGCCACCTGCTCTGCGGATCTTTCAGTATACTTCATGGTGATTCTGACATCGCCGTGCCCTAATGCTTGGGCGACCAGGCGGACATCATTTGAAGAGTCTAAAAGGTTCATTGCAAAAGAGTGCCGCAGCAGGTGAGGGTGCAGGGACTTTTCTGCTGAGACTTCATTAACGGCACGCCAGATACTTTTTGCGCCCATTAAAAAAGAATCAGGGTTCTCGGTATCGGCGCGATAAGAGCTGATGAATAAGGGGAGAGTTTTATCGAGAGTTTTATTAATTTTCCCACAAAGCCTAGTAAGTTCGATCTGACGCAGCTCGAGGTATTTGGTCAGATGCTCTCGCAGATCATGGCTTAGGTAAACATTTCTATATCTTTTACCCTTGGTCCGAACATTCTTAATCCACTCAAATTTTTCATCGAATTGATTGAGTCTAAGAAGCCTTACCTCTTCGGCTCTTAATCCAGTTTCCAGGATAAATAAAACCAAGAATTTATTTCTCTTACGAATAAAAGAGTCTCGCTCTTCAATTCTGAATTCGCACTTTTGCGCTACGGAGGAAACTTCCTTCTTATCTAAACTTTGTGGCTTAGCGGTTGGAAGCTTTGGTGTTTTGACCTCTTTAGCAGGATTTTTAAAATTTGGGACACTTTCAGCAGCGATCCGACCCAGGTGTTTTAACGTCGCGAGTCGTCTTGCCACAGTTGCAGGGGATTCCCCAGAGCGGAGTCGTTCCTCAACAAAAGCATGTGTGGCGGAGGCACTCCAATCCTCAGTGCAGAGCTTCTCTGGTTTTGAGAGACCATGATACCTCAGCAGGAACTTTATAAATTGGGCGATATCGAGTTTTTTGGCTCTGGCTGTATGACCTTCACCATCGGCATAGTTACGGGTATAGCTTTCAAGAATTGAGTTGAGTGATATCTTTTGGGCTGGTGCGCTCATGATATCATGGTCGCTGTGGTACAGGGTTTCGTCAAGGCTAAACTTAACTCTGGCACTTGGGGCAGAAGTGGGTTGAGCGTGACCCAAGGATAATTCTCTTTATAGGGGTTTTGCATCTCTTGCAGGGCTCATCTTTGCGGTCATACACCTTAAAATGATTCTGAAAACCGCCACCTCTGTATACAAAATCAAAAGTGGAACCATTGAACTTAATTGCTTTACCTAATATCTGTTTGATTGCTTTGAGCAGTCTCTGAAGCTCTTCTTTTTTTAGGGTTTGGACTTTTCTTTTTGGATGAATGCCCGCCTCAAAGCAACTTTCATCAGCATAAATATTGCCGATACCTACTATAAATTCTTGATTTAGTAGTAGGGGCTTTAATCTTCCTTTTTTACCCTTAAAAAGATTAAGAAAAGAATCTTCTTCTATAGTTAGAGGCTCAGGTCCCAATTTGCCGGTTACCCTAGACTCATCTTTTACTAAATAGACTCTTCCAAACTTCCGCGGGTCTCTGAATCTGAGCTCTTTTTTATTGTCTAGTTGAAAAACGGTTCTATCGTGTGGATGAGGAGCCTCTGATTGGCCCTCAATCTCTAGATCACCACTCATTTTTAAGTGAATAAATAAGTAATAACCACCTGAGAGATCGAATTTTAAATATTTACCTCTACGATTAAGGCTCAGGATCTTCCGCTTCGGCAGAGCGCGCTGTAGATGTGGAATTCCCGTTGGAACCGAATTGGCCCAGGTAGCTCTGACTGCAGTAATAGTTCTACCCACGAGAGGTCTTCTAAGTCGACGGACAACGGTTTCGACCTCTGGTAGTTCAGGCATACTCTTTTTAAATTACCGATTCTTCAGTAACAACGGCCAAGACATCTTCAGTATCAATTACTCTGAGATTATCATCCCAAGGAACTTTAATCCCGGCGGTTTTTGGAATTAGAACTAGTGCCCCTAGTGGTACGCCAGAGACATTCGTCTCATGATCGGTTTCATCGTCTGTTGCAGTTGCGACTTCAACAACCTGCACCAATAAGCTCTCTTGCATGGTCTCCTTGGCGCCTTCAGGAAGATAAAGACCTCCCTCCGTTTGGTTATGATCCTTAAGAGTCCTCACAACAACGCGGTATCCTAAGGGATGAATAGCTCGGCGCGCAGCTTTGGGAGTAGTGCGATCCAATTCAGGTAGTGACAAAACTGTATTTAACTTCATACTTCCTTTCTTTTTAGGTCCTTGTGATGAGTCGGACATAATGACGATCCTAATTAAAAACAACGGGCTCTACGGGTTAGCTCGTTTTTACACAGGCGGGGGAGTATAATCAGTTTTTAAAAATAATCAAAGTTTCAAGGGGGTTAGGAAAGGCAAGAATTGACCCCTGTTCAATGATTAAAAATTTTTCGAAAAGATTAGAACTTTGAGTAATTTCGTGGTATCCGATTCATTAGAATGATTATTCTAGAGGTCTATGACCCTGAAAACTTGGAACTTTTCAGGATCTAAAAGACTCTAAAGAGGGGCTTCACGAATAGGATTCTTCAAATCATATAGGATAAAAAATGAGTCAAACCGCAAAAATATCATTTCCCGATGGAAAGAGTGTTGATCTGCCAGTGATCGTGGGCACTGAAGATGAGAAGGCGATAGATATTCGCAGTTTGAGAGCGAAGACCGGATATATCACGATCGATTCCGGATTCATGAACACCGGTTCATGCCAGAGCGACATTACTTACATTGACGGAGAGAAGGGAATTCTCCGTTACCGCGGAATCCCAATTGAGACTCTCGCCGAGAAATCAAATTTCTTGGAGACAGCTTACCTTTTAATTCACGGCGAATTGCCAAAAAAAGCTGAGCTTCAAAAGTTTGCTGGTGAAATTTCACGCCACACGATGCTTCATGAGGATCTAAAGAACTTCTATAACGGATTCCCTAAGGATGCTCATCCGATGGCTATCTTGGCTTCTGTTGTTTGCTCACTCTCTACTTTTTATCAAGATGAGCCAGGAGCTCAGAATGATAAGGATTATCTAAACTCCATAAGATTATTAGCTAAGCTGCCCACAATTGCAGCGTATGCTTATAAGAAGTCGATTGGTCATCCTTCAATATACCCTGCCAACAAGCTCGGTTATTGCGAGAACTTCTTGCACATGATGTTTGCAACTCCAGCTGAGGAGTATGAGATTGATCCAGACGTAGCTGAGGCTCTGAATCTTCTGTTAATTCTCCACGCTGATCATGAGCAGAACTGCTCGGCATCTACTGTAAGAGTAGTGGGTAGCAGTAAGGCGAATCTTTATGCCTGTATCTCTGCTGGTATCTGTGCTCTTTGGGGACCGCTACATGGTGGCGCTAACCAAGAAGTTATCGAGATGCTCGAAGAGATTCGTAAAGATGGTGGCAACGTTAAAAAGTACGTTGAGCTTGCCAAGCAGAAAGAGAGCACCTTCAGGCTTATGGGCTTTGGTCATAGAGTTTACAAGAACTATGATCCTCGCGCTAAGATCATCAAGGCTTCCTGCGATAAGCTTCTAAAGAAGCTCAACATCAAGGACCCGTTACTTGATATTGCTCGTCAACTTGAAGAAGCAGCGCTGACTGATTCTTATTTCGTCGAGAGAAAGCTTTATCCTAACGTGGATTTCTACAGTGGTATTATGTACCGCGCTATGGGAATTCCAGTGCCAGCATTCACTGTGATGTTTGCACTAGGTCGTCTGCCAGGTTGGATCGCTCACTGGATGGAGCAGACCCGGGATCCAGAGATGAAGATTAGCCGTCCTCGTCAGGTTTATACCGGACAGAACGAGCGTCCTTACGTCGCTATGGAGAAGCGCGGTTAATCGCCACCGCTACTTGATAGGTGGTGGGACAGTAAACAGGGACTCGATGTCGGCCTTGGTTAACTTCAGGGTCGACAATCCACGATCGTTCAAGAGAGCATCTACCAGCTCTGCCTTTTTGGCTTTGAGATCCATGATTCTCTGCTCAATAGAATTCTCCGTTACAAGTCTGTAGACCGCTACTGCTTTCTTCTGACCAATTCGGTGAGCTCTATCAGCGGCTTGATCCTCAACCGCAGGATTCCACCAAGGATCATAAATGATAACCGTGTCAGCACCAGTCAGGTTAAGACCGACACCACCAGCTTTAAGACTTATCAAAAATAGTCTCGTTGAATCATCCGAGTTGAATTTATCCACTAAATCCTGACGATTTTTTGTTCGACCATCTAGGTATAGGTACGGAATGCCTTTTTGATCCAGCCAGCCCTTCATTAGACCGAGCATTGCCACAAATTGACTATATAGGAGGATCTTGCGATTTGAATCTAATGCTTCTTCAACAAGCTCCTGAAGCGCGTTAAACTTGCCGGATGTTAGCTCTTTGAAGTCACTGAAGGCATCTATTGATTGAGGGTGATTGCAGACCTGTCGAAGCCTCAAGAGGGCGGCTAGTATAGAAATTGACGCGCCTGATACACCCTTGTCGGCTATTTCCCCCATAATTCTAGGTCTAATATCAGACAACATCTCAACATAGATCGCTTGTTGAGCTGCGGTCATCTCCACATGAACCACTGACTCTACCTTTGGAGGAAGATCTTTCTCGACATCTACCTTCTTTCTCTTCAGAAGGAATGGTTTTACCTTGGCACGTAGGTGTTCCGCTGCTGGATGCTTTGTTCCTACTTCCAAAATTGGTTTTTCGAAATATTTCTTAAAAAACTCCGCCGTACCTAAATATCCTGGCATCAAGAAATCCATGATTGACCAGAGTTCCATCGGTCGATTCTCAGTCGGTGTTCCAGATAGTGCGAGCCTGCGCTCAGCCTTAATTGATTTGGCAGCTTTGGTGGTAGCGGCCTGATCGTTTTTAATATTTTGAGCTTCATCCAAGATGAAGTGAGAGTACGAATGCCTCTCTAGATCCCGGTAGTCTATTCGCAGTAAGGCATAAGAAGTTATTATGACATCGTGCTCTCTAATTTTGGAAAATAGATTTTTTCTGCCTGGTCCATGGAGGACTAAAACTTTTAGATCCGGTGTGAAACGCTGAGCCTCATAAAACCAATTGGTGATGATAGAGGTGGGTACTACAATTAGAGTTGGCTTTTTGTTGCCGTTGTCTTTTAAATGCTGAAGAAATGAGAGTGTTTGTACGGTCTTTCCTAGACCCATCTCATCAGCCAGTATGCCCCCAAATCCGAAATCACTCAGGAAGTTGAGCCAGTCTAGACCCTGCTTCTGATACGGCCTTAATTTTCCTTTAAATTTTTTAGGGACAGAAATTGATTCGATCTCTTTGAAATTCTCTATTTTTTTGAGAAGTTTTTTTGCCTCGCCAGCAGCATCAAGATTTATCCTCATCCTTTTATCTAGTGAGGCCAGTCCCACTGTTTGAGCCGAGGATAATTTATTCTTAATGTTATTACTCATCCAAAAGCTAGAGTTGATAGCCCCTAGAGCTGCTCTCAGCTGAGTTAGGCTTTCTCCTGGTACTCGAGCATAAGCGCCGCTATCTAGTTGAACCCAGCGGTCGCTATTTGGATTTTCATTTTTAAAAATGGTGCTAAGTGGAACAGCTGCTCCATTTTGAGTTAGGGCGACATGACAATCAAACCAATCCTCTCCATTCCAGTCTTTGTCTGAAGGGGAGTTGACTGAGATATTTAGAGAAAGGTCTGCAAATTTGAGTCCTTTCTTGATCTCTTTAAAGCCAATTACTGACCAATGACTCGGAAATATCTTTTGTCCTGCATCAATTAAATCCAAGGCTCTGTCATTTATTATTTTGTAACGTCTAATACTAGGATCGAAAGTGAATCCGGCCTGCTCAAGGAAGGCAAATGCTTCACCCTCTTTGGAGCGATCGGGCAGGTATACTTCTTTGTTCGATTTTGCCTCAGGATAATCAAATTCCAATAGGGCAACTAATTCAATGTTAGCTCCGGGTACTCTATTGGTTTGCAACCTTAGATCGAGTACTGGGGTGGGCGCCACAACCGAGGCTTTTGGCATCCGATGCTTGTTCAGAATTTTGATACTTGTTGGCAAATTTTGGTTTGCATTTATAAACTCAACAAGCGGCCCTGCACTTCTTTTATTTATTGTGATCGGCTGATCATGAGGGAAAAGAGATAGTATTCGAGAAGCATCGGTGGAGATTTTAAAAATTGAATGGCCGCAGCGAAGCCAGTGAGGACCGCTACCCATGATTTCTAAGTCTTGAGAATCAGTCTTCGTTTTCTTGGTCGACTTATCAGAAGGAATCTCCCAATTCATTTTGATTTCTATCTCTTTGTCGCCCCAATCAAGCTCAATGTCAGCCTTAGCGATCTCGGTCGAAAAATTTACACTCTGCAACGCCCGAGCATTTTTATTGGTACGGTCTGAATCATTAATCCAGGACGTCAAGTCATATTCCTTGAGTAACCCCAGAACCGTATCAATTCCCTGGCCGCCGTTAATGTTCCATACCTGACCCTCGGCATCCCAGATTCCATCTCTCGAGACGATATCGAGTAGGATTTGATCCAACTTCCTTCCGAAGTTGATTTTGGAAGGCTCGAAAAGGTTAGGAACAAAGAGTTCGCCATTTATAATTGGACGAATACCGAGACCCCCATTTTTGATTGATATTAGAAGGTCTAATTTTCGTTCCACCTGATGGCCGCCTGTTTTGTCTGCTGAGGCTATCTCATTTAGGGTTAGGGCTATCTCGCGAGGGGAAGATATGTGTGGTCTTAAAAGACTCTCTGGCGCATCGAATCCTCCCAGGGATTCAAAAATGCCCAACTCTGCGGCCGTCAATAATAGTGCTACCGCATGTTCACACCATTGCCGATTGTCAGCGGCAGATCTACCCACCGGGCAACTACAAGATGGTTCTATCTCGTTAGGCGCAATTACATAGAGGCAACTTGAGAGGCTTTCTCCCTGTTTGTCTTTTATGTGACCAAGGATCTTAGCTCCGTCTTTGTAACATTCTGAAACGGCGGAGGAGGCAGTTAAGGCTTCTCCTTGTGCTAGAGCTGAGGCTGAAGCAGCTCGAGAAAGAAACTCCCGCACCTGTTGCAAGTAATTTTCGTTTGGTTGAACCATCTGTGGAATATACCACAACTTGAGCGAGTTCGGAATGAAGAAACGGGTTTTATTCTATTAATCCTAGGGCCCTCAGAGCCCTAACCAGGAAAGGCTCCTTTTTATCTTTCTTGTCTTCTTCTCCATCCTTACCCTTGCCTTTGGAATTCTTTGATTTCTGATTCTTCGGTTCAGAAAGACCGAGGATCTCTAAGATACGCTCTACAATAAGGTCTATAATGGACTTGTTTGGTTTACTCTCTGCACCTAGCCCCCAGAGTCCCGAGTCTGATTTTTTATTGCCCTTATCTTGATCCTTCGCCTGAGCCTTTTCTTCCTCAATTTTTGCCCTTTCCTGAGCTTTAATTTCAGCCTCTAGGTCTAGTTCTTGATTTATATTCCGGGTTCGCCAGGCCTCCAATCTTCCTTCCAGCTGTTGAACCTCTGAGTGTTGCCCGAATGTTTTGCGAACCTCAGCGTTGATCTCAGAGGAAATCTTGGCATGATCGGCCCGCAGTGCCTCTATGTTATCTGGTTTTTTTATTTTTGTATCTAATGTTATCTCTTGCTGAATTTTATCGACTTTTTTATCTATGATCTCTTTTTCAGCGGATTGATAAACAATCTTATCCCCGGTAGAGCCAGTTTCCACCTTTTTAGCTATCTCTTGCTCAGTATCAACTGGATTAAGACTTGCTAGCTCCTCCGGGCTGGGTCTTAAACCAAAAGAAGAGGGGAGGCTAGTCTCATCAGAGAGCTCTTTTTCTGCCTCTTTTTTTTGATTTAATTCAGGTGTGTCGACCATATAGCTGTTATTCACCAGTTTAAGCCTAACGAGGCCTTTATACCAACCAGTAATATTAAATGGGCGAAATTACTTAAAAATAAATAGGCTAGTCAGAGTTATGGCATTCCTTGCCTAA
>Ga0172372_10005949_pt1 | contig 16800 bp, 12 predicted proteins | sample LakKiv5m_2_FD_114544 | JGI IMG/M metagenome (GOLD analysis project Ga0172372, IMG submission 114544) | Freshwater microbial communities from Kabuno Bay, South-Kivu, Congo - kab_092012_9.5m | ecosystem: Environmental > Aquatic > Freshwater > Lake | place: Democratic Republic of the Congo...
GGGTTTAATGGGGGAGGATCAGCCCACCTTTACCCTGGATGAATTGAAACTCATACAAGAGGTGACGACAAGCAGTGGGCGGGTGATGGTCTGTCATGCCAAGTCGAAGGAAGCTATGCGCCGGGCCATACTTGCCGGAGCCGTAACCATTGAGCACGGGGACTTCTTAGACGAGGAGACCGGTAAACTGATGAAAGAACACGGGGTCATCTTCATGCCCACCATTGCCGCTGTGGACAAAATCACGCAATACCGGGGCTGGCGAAAAGGGATTGATGCCGATCCGGAAAATGTCATCCGAAAGAAAAAGAGTTTCAAAGCGGCGCTGGCATCCGGTGTCACCATAGGTATGGGAGGTGATGTTGGGGTGTTTCCACATGGCGATAATGTCATGGAAATGGAATTGATGGCAGAGTATGGCATGCCTGCCTTGGAGATCCTGAAGGCTGCCACCGCGGTCAATGCCAAGGCCATGAACTGGCAGGATAAGTTGGGGCATATCAAAGCTGGCTATTTGGCTGACCTCGTGGTGGTGCAGGGGGATCCATCGAAACAAATCGCCCAGGTTCGCCAAGTGAAAATGGTTATGAAAGACGGGGTCATCTATAAAAAGGAATGAAATCTTCATCAGGTTTCAGCTTGGAAAATGAGTGCAACACCATTTGATTAAACAAATAGTAATGGCTATGAAAAATTATGTTTTGACTCTTTTTGGCTGCCTCATCGCTGGGGGACTTTTTGCGCAGCAGGAAGGGGCCAAGCCGGCAAACCTAACCTTGCGGGTAGATGTAGGAGAGATGCAGAAACCAGTGGAGAAAATCGTTGTATCGTATTATAACTATACTGCTAATCAGCGATTTACAGATAGTCTATTGGTGGGAAATAATCGTATAGCCAGCCTGAAACTTTTTCTAGATGAACCTGTGCTTTCCCAGCTTAGAGTGGTTTACGCCAAAACAGCGGATACAGGCAAGGTTCCTATGATTAATTATTCCCGGGATATGGTCTCCGTTTACCTGGAACCCGGGGAGGTAGCGGTAGTTGCTGCAGACTCTATGGAAGGCAGTTCTGTGAAGGGGTCTTCCAGCCACATGGTTTTTCAGGGTCTACGAAGGAAAGCAGCCGCTTTCGACCCAGCCTTCAAGGCCTTTAATGAAGCATATATGTGGGCTCGAAAGGGCAACGACCAGACTCGAATGGAGGAACTTTCGTTAGCAATAGATTCTATTGAGAACTTGAGGAAGGAAAGCGTTTATCTCCCTTTTCTGAAGACAGAAGGGAGAAATTCAGCTGTGGCCATTCACGCTTTAAGCATGTATGCAGGTTATGCCATTCAGGCTTCTGTCATTGAACCCCTGTTTGGGAATCTTTCTGCCGAAGTGAGGGATTTGCCCTCCGCACTGGCATTTCAAAAACGGATTGAAAAGGCAAAAAAGACAGACATCGGGCAGATTGCCATGCCCTTTAGCCAAAAGGACACCTCGGGCGAGGAGGTGCCCCTGTCTTCTTTCAGGGGGCAATACGTGCTCATTGATTTCTGGGCCAGTTGGTGCGGGCCATGCCGGCAGGAAAATCCCAATCTGGTAGATGCTTTCCGGAAATACCGGGAAAAAGGTTTTACGGTACTAGGTGTTTCTTTGGATCAGCCCAATGCGCGGGAAAAATGGCTGAAGGCTATTTACGAGGATCAGTTGACCTGGACTCATGTTTCCGACCTGAAATACTGGAATAATGAGGTAGCCGTGCAGTATGGAATTCAGGCAATTCCCCAGAATTTTCTCCTGGATAAGGAGGGCAGGATTATCAGCAAGAATCTTCGAGGGGAAAAACTCCAAACAACCCTCCAGCAGCTCTTTGCTTCCCCTTGAGGAAATTACCTTTTGCTCATTTGGTAAAGGCAATAACCTTTGGTTGGTATTGTCAGTTCCTAGTGGTTTCGGCGGATGCCCAAACTTCCCCCATTGGCAGTTGGAATATGATTAATGTCCGTGCGGAGTTTTCCCTCAACTGGAGTGCCTTTTTGGAGGGGCAAATCAGGTCGCTGCGCTACTACGACCATTTCAACTACCATGAGGTCAAGGCAGGTCTGGTGTACCGAGTTAATCCCCAGCTACGGGTCACCCTGGCCGCCGGGAAGTATGATACCTACCGGGAAGGGGGGGATTTTCTTTTGCCCAAAAACAATGACGAATTCCGGATTTGGCCCCAAGTATTGCTTACCCAGTCCTTGGGGAAATTTATTCTGGAGCAGCGGGGGAGGTACGAAATGCGTTTCGCAAAAAACGGCTACCGGAACCGGTTTCGCTACCGGCTGGGTTTGCAGTATCCCTTCGGGAAAAAAACCAGAGGTTTCCAGCCTTTCCAGATAGGTATTAGCGATGAGTTGTTTTTACGGACAAAGAGCCTTATTTCGAAAGAAACCGCCTGTTCCTCTCTCTGAATTGCCGGGTATCTTCCCGCTTGGCGTTTCAGGCCGGATGGCTTATGCAATTTGATTACCGAATCAACGACGAAACGGGTAGGTCATTTATCCTGATAGGTGTGTACCAGGATGTATCCTTCGCTCGATGACTATCCCATGTTTAGTAGGCCACACCCCCCCAAACCAGATTAATAGCCCCATGCCTTCATTGCCAGGTAATTCTCTTTCATGCAGGCTAGTGGATCCATGCCCTGGTAGGCTTCCTGTTCTATGATGAGTTCCGGTTTGTTCTTCATGGTGTCCAGGATGCGGAGGATTTCCCCGATACCAGCTACCCCTTTGCCGACGATGGTGCTCTCGTATTTACCGGTGGTGGCGTCCGTTAGGATGGTATCTTTCACGTGAATGGATTCAAAGCGGCCTGGGTAAGCGTTTACAATATCAATTGCCTTAGCGCCTCCGTTGTAGAGATTTCCCGTATCGAGTTGTTGCATGACCAGATTGGCGTCGGTGGTCTCCATCATGATAGCATAGAGGGAGCGGTCATTGAATTTTTCGCTGAACTCGAAGTCGTGATTGTGGTAACCAAACTTCATGCCTGATTTCTGGCAAAGTTCCCCGCAGCGGTTGAATATTTCCATTTGGGCCATGAAGCTGTCGTATGATTTTCGCAGGGACCCCTCCAAGTATGGGCTGATAACGAATTTTTGGCCCATGAAAGCGGCGTCCTCCACAGTATATTTCCAGGTATCGGTAAAATCTCGTGTCGTTTCATCCCAGTGAGTTTTGCCGAGAACGGTGTGCCCACTTGGCATTTTCATGCCCAGGTCGGCTAGGATTTTTTTGAATTCCGCCGGAGTATAACCATAGAATTTCCGATTCACATAATTGGCATGTTCCACAATAGTGTATCCCATGGCAGCCAATTGTTTAAGGGTCTGCAGAGGGTCGGCGCGCATGGCGGTGCGAATGCTGTACAGCTGAATCCCTATGCGTTCTTCTCCCGTAAAAAGGGAGAGACTGGATTTCTGGAGAGCGAGAGCTGTTCCTAACAACCCAAGGCTACTGTGGCGAATAAACTGTCTGCGAATCATATCTGGCTTTTTTCTGCCAAGATATGGAAACCCTGAGGGAATTGCTACTTCCCGATTTTATTGGCCGATTTACAGCGACGGATTTTGGTCTTGGAGGCAGCGTACAGAGAATCCAAGGGTTTTGTAGCTGGCGTTGCGGGTAATATCCTTGTCGAAATGGTAGATGAATCGGCTCCAGGCCTGATGGTTGCCGTATTCGGTAGCAGACCACCAGCCGCCCAGGTAGCCGAATCCGAAGAAAGTTCCGTTGAGGAAGCGGCTGCCGCCAGGTTGGGCATTCCATCCGCTGGTCGTTGTAGAAACTTCGTTTTTATCTTGCCAGAAAAGGGTGCCTGCTTCTTTCATTTTACCTCCGGCTATCTTTTTTCCACCGAGGTAATTCTCCAGTTTGGACCACTCCGCATCCGAGGGAACATGCCAGCCGATGGGGCACAAACCCTTTGGGCTTTCCACCGCATAGAAATTATAAAGTTTTCCAGCCGGATTGGGACCATCTTCTCTGGGATAGAAGGTCCATGCAGGTTGGATGCGCTGACTCCAGGACTTGTCATCGGTCACAGGCTGGATATAGTCGCCATTGCGAAAGCGGGAGGTGGTCAGGTTTTCTGCCATCCAGGTTTGGTCTCCGATGCGAATGGTCTTGTACACATTCCCGTCCACGTCCCTGACCTGAGCCAGGCTAGTCAGCGGAAGGAGAAACAACGCTGCGGGAAACAGGGTTTTCAAGAATCTATTTTTGTGCAAAAATATAAAAAGTCTATTTTTGGCCGATAAAGCATCCAAGATGTGCACCTGTGGAAAATGGGCAATTGCCTTGGGAATTATCCCGGTGCTCTCCCTGTGCCTGAAGGGCCAAACCTTACCCTTGAATGTACCGCTAGCCAGAGAAATGGTGCAACGTGGTCAGTTGGCCGGTATAATCTCCACCGATCGATCCGGAAATCTTTGGCCAGCCCCTTATCGAAGCATGTTCAGTATGGCTTTGGGGGCAGACTTAGACACCGTGCGAAACCGATTTTTTGCTCTGACGCCCCTGCCCCTAGTGTCGAAACAGCGCTTGACCACCCGGCACCCCGACGGGATGAACGACGGCATAATGATACCTGCCCGGGGTTTCCAAACCTATTGGAGTGCAGGAATCTTCCTCAAGGCCGGGCCATTAGAGATTCAGGCCATGCCCGAATGGGTGCATGCCAGGAATGGTTCATTCCCTGAGGAAAACCTCTTTTTTGGTCCGAATAACAACAGTAATTACAGAGCCTTTATGGGCAGTGTGGAGATTCCTTTCCGGTTTGGTACTGAGCCTTACACCCGGCTAGGTTGGGGGCAATCTTCGGTCAAGTTAGCCATCGGCCCTTTGGCTGCCGGGATTTCAAACGAGAACGTGTGGTGGGGTCCCGGTCGGAACAATGCACTCATGATGACTAACAACGCTCCCGGATTCCTTCATGCTACCCTGTCCACTCGCAGGCCGCTAAAGACTCCAGTCGGTCATTTTGAATTTGAAGTCATTGGAGGCTATTTGGAACCTTCCGGATTTAACGGCCGGACCGGAAAACGGACGTCTTATCTGAATAGCGGCATGATTAGTTTTCAGCCCCGATTTTTGCCGGGGCTCTCCGGAGGATTGACCCGAAGTTTTCAGCAGAAACCTGAAAAATATGCTTCATGGCGGGGGTATATGCCCATTTTGAGTGGGTTAACTAAAGTCTCTTTGGGGGGTACCAATGAAGATCTGATTCAGCGGAATCAGTTATTGTCCGTTTTCGCGCGTTACCTGCTTCCTAAGGCCCATGCCGAGTTTTATTTTGAATTTGGCAAGGAGGACCACAATTGGGATTTGCGGGATATCATTCTGGAATACGCGCATTCTCGAGTCTATTTGTTTGGCCTGCGCAAAATGACACCTATTGGGGCTCTACCAGGACAATTCCTTCACCTTGGACTGGAGATATCCCACCTTGGAGCCCCGCTCATGACGGCTAATCGAAATAAAGTTCTTTTTAATGCGGTAGATTTTTATTCTTATGGCCCATTTAACGGCTACACCTACTCCGGCCAATGGTTGGGTGCGGGCATAGGCTCGGGAGGAAGCCAGGCCATGCTGGAGTTAAGTTGGATACGCGGGATGAAGCGCATCGGCCTCATCGCCGACCGGCGGGCCCATGAATTGGACTATAGCAATGGAACTTGGCCGACCAACACCAATTTCCGCTGGGTGGATTTGAGTCTTACCCCGGTGGTGGATTGGGATTTTGGGCGATTCCTCCTTCACTTCACTTCCCGCAATACACGCAGCCTCAATTACCGGCATCAGTTTATTCCCCGCTTAAACGAAGAGGGCAAACCTACCTTTAAGGGAAAAGGATTGTACAATTTGCTCACCGAACTGCAGGTAACCTATTTCCTCAGTAAACCCGCCGGCCGATGAAAGCACGATTTGCCATCCTTATGTGTTTAGGCTGGACTCTATTACCACCGGGCCTTTTGTCGGGGCAAACCCTGACGCTCAATGTGCCCGAATGGAAGGATTATTTCCGGAGGGAACAGCTGATGGGTCGGATCGATTCCCGGATTTCCTTCCTGAATCTGCCCACAGGTCTTGGTGATACGCTGGCCAGGGAAATTCGGGCCAAATGGATGCCCTTGGTATTCCAACAGCAGTACACTTCGGTGCATCCCGACAGCAAAAATGACGGCCCCATGATTCCCGCCACGGGCTATCAGGCTTACCTGAGTGCAGGAGCGGCGCTAAGGCATCGATACTTCTCCCTACAGTTCATGCCAGAGGTGGTATCTGCGGAAAATCGCTGGTACCAAGCCTATGACGGCGCACCTAAGTATAGATTGTCCGATATTCTTCTTTACAGCTTGACCATGGCCAATATCGATGCTCCCGAGCATTTTGGCATCGATCCTTACTATCGGGTTAATCTTGGTCAAAGTCATGCCTTAGTGCATTGGGGCCCCATCGCAGCAGGGCTATCCTCCGAGAACCGCTGGTGGGGGCCTGGTCGCTTTAACAGCCTGCTTCTTTCGAACACAGCCCCCGGTTTTCTCCATGCTACTATTCACAGTCGGCGGCCTATACATACCCCTGTCGGTTCTTTTGAGTTTCAGGTCCTGGGCGGCTATCTGCGGGAATCCGGCTTTGATCCATTCAAAGGATTGGCCAGTGATTATACAGGAAATCCCTACTACCGGCCTCGAAGTCAAGAAAAAACGTACCTCAATGGGGTGAATGTATCTTGGCAGCCCCGTTGGCTCCCCGGATTATTCCTGGGTGCAGCCCGCACTGCACAGCAGTACCGCAGTAATATTCAGAAGGAAACGGGTGGCCTTTGGCTGCCGGTGTTCGCTCGTTGGCGAAACGATCCGAAGACGCTTGTTTTTAATCCGCGCTTGTTGAAAACCAATCTTTTTTCCTCCCTGTACATGCGCTACTTGTTTGAAGAAGAGCAAGCAGAGGTCTATGTGGAATATGCTCGAGATCGGGCAACCTGGAGTTCTTGGGCTTATTGGATGTCCCCGGAATTTTCTCGTGCTTATATCCTAGGATTTCAGAAATACATTTCCCTTGGATCCTCGGGTCGTGACGCTTTCCAATTAGGCGTTGAAATAACTCAGACCGAAAAGTCCAAAGACACTAGGCTCCTGCAGGGTGGGGTTCAGTCCGGGTATGATTGGTACCAGGACTTCGATGTACGGCAGGGGTACACCCACCGGGGTCAGTTCCTTGGCGCAGGCATTGGCAATGGATCCAATCTGTACACCCTGGAACTGGCTTGGGTTCGGGGACTGCAAAAAATCGGATTTCGAGCCGAGCGCTATGCTCACAATATGGATTTCTTTTACTGGGTGATTAAGGATTTTCGTTCCGCTTGGGTGGATATGCGAGGAACTCTTTATGGCAGTATTCCAGTGGGTAAGGCCCTTTTTCATGCTGAGGTGACCGGGATTGACAATTATAATTTTCAATACGCTTTTAGGTCAAAAGATCCGGATAATTTTTTCGCCGATGGGGAAAATGTCTTCAATCTGAGTGCCCGTTTGGGCGTGTCCTTCCTCTTCCACTAAGGTCAGGGCTGAGGTGGCATTCCAGGTACTGAAAAAAGACATCATCTGGGGGTTTTCCGTCCAGTTTTTCGCTATTTTTTCCGGTATAATCATTATCCCATTGATGTTGCGCTTGCTTACCGCCGAGGAGATAGGCATGCATTACCTCATGCTTACAGCGGGAACCTTAGCGGCGCTTTTTGACTTCGGATTCGCGCCCCAGTTTGGCCGCAATGTTTCTTATGTCTTCAGCGGAGCCAAGGAGATTCGCAGGGAAGGGGTGCAGATCATCCGTTCCCAGGAAGAAATCCATTACCATCTGCTCTCCAATATGATCCAAACGGCCCGGCTATTTTACCGGGTACTTGGTCTATTGGTGCTGTTGGCCTTGCTGGGATTCGGCACCTGGTATATTTATCAGGTTACCGACGGCTTTATCAAAGTGGAAAATAGCCTCGCTATTTGGATTATCTTCTCCTTATCCACCTTTTTCAATTTAAATTTTGCGTATTACACCGCCCTGTTAACCGGACAGGGTCTCATTATGGAATCGAAAAAGGCTCTGCTATTCGGAAAGCTGGCCTACATTGCACTGGCTTTTCTGTTTCTATTTACTGGCCTGGGCTTGTTGGGAGTAACCCTAGCGGGACTCATTACGCCTTTTGTGCAATGGGGCTTTGCCCACCATTACTTTTTCCGACCGGCATTACGGGAGAAGCTTGCTCTTCATCGCATCACCCTCCGGGAAAAATGGGAATTGTTTCGCATTCTAGGGTACAATGCAAGTAAACTGGGCTTGGTCCTCATCGGAGCTTTTGCCGTCACCCGATTCAGTTTGTTCCTCGCTGGCCTGTACCTGAGCCTTCCGGAGACTGCCGCTTATGGGCTTATGGTGCAGTTATTTAGTATCATCAACACCCTTTCTGGAACCCTATTTGGCATTTATCAGCCACGCCTTGCCGCCTTGCGGGTGGAGGATGACCGGGACCGCATGTTGCGCGAGTTTGCTTTCAGCATGCAGGTGTTCTATATCCTATTCCTGGCGGGAGCGGGGACCCTACTCTTTACGGGGTCCTGGTTTCTTGGGCTCATCGGATCCAATGCTGCTTTGCCAGCGATGAGCATCTTGGCCCTGTATGGTCTGGTTGTTTTCCTGGAGGGGAATCACGCAAATTTTGCTACTTTTATCATCACGAACAACGACATACCCTTTGTGCCCTCCTCCCTGGTTGCGGGGGCAGTTATTGTAAGTGGCAGTTTTATGGTTTTGAAATATTCGGCGTTCGGGTTAGTGGGACTAGTCCTTGTGCAGGGACTAACCCAATTGGCATATGCTAACTGGCGATGGCCCTTGGTTGTTTGCAAGTCATTTCATATTAGTTTTCCCCAGTTTCTCCTTTTGGGAATCCGGGAAACGCGCCGGAAAATGGCACTTGGACGGGCCGGCTTCCGGTATTAGTCATCCTTCAACGACAGGGAAATGGATTTCAAGAAACTCTTCCAGCTTTCCCGGCCCCACCTGCTGGCGCTTGGCGGATTGCTTTTACTCAGCGGTTTGTTCTTCTATCCCCTGCTGGATGGAAAAAAGTTGAAACAGGAAGATATCAGGCAGTTTGAGTCCATCACGCGGTTTGATCCGGAGACGGGGAGGTCCCTCCCTGAAAAGTATGCCGGGATTTTTAATGGGGAGATTGACGGGACCCTTTGGACCGATAACATGCTGGGAGGGATGCCAGTCTATCTTATCCACAACGACGATCGCAGCAATATTCTCAACGATCTGATTCCGAATAAATGGACTCCCATTGGTAGACTATTCCTGTTTTCTGCCTTGGCTTATGCCCTGTTTATTTTTCTGACCATGCCCCCGCTCCTCGCCTTTGGCGGAGCTTTTGTCATGGCATTCAGCACCAATAATCTGATTTTGTTAGAGGCCGGTCATATGACCAAACTCGCAGTCCTGAGCTATATTCCGCTGGTGCTTATTGGTTTTATAGCCGTATTCAGAAGGAAATACGTATGGGGGGGTGTCCTTTTTGCTGCTGGCCTTAGCCTGATGCTGGCGATGAATCACATTCAGATGACCTATTACCTATTTCTGGCTCTTGCCGTGCTGTTTGTAACCGAGGGTTTTCGCAGTGCCAGGGAAAAGGCTTGGTTACATTTTGTCAAAGCAACCGGAAGCCTTTCGCTTGGATTACTTGTTGGCCTCCTTTCGAATCTGCACATTCTTTGGCCTGTTTACGAGCTGAGTAAGGAAACGGTGCGCGGGGAAATGGTAATTCAAAGTCCGGATAAGGTCGCGAACATGGCTGCCAGGGTTCCCGAAATGAAGATGCCGAATCCTGCCGAGCAGGGAGGAGAGAATAGTGGATTGAGTTATGAAAATGCCATGTTGTGGAGTTTTGGCTGGAAGGACATTCTCAGTTCCTACATCCCTGGATTTGTTGGGGGCAGTGAGCGGGAATTCCTGCCCGCTTCCTCCAAGTTGGCCCGCATAAACGTCATTCCCGACCTTCGGGTTTCCCTTTATTGGGGTCCCTTAAAATCGACCAATGGGCCGGTTTACGTGGGAGCTATTCTTCTTTTCCTGATGGTGTTAGGGCTTTTTCTGCCCCGTGACGATTTGCAAAATTCGTATATCGTGGCGGTGGTGCTTACGGTTTTACTTTCATTTGGCCGATACCTTGGTTTTGTCAATCAATTGCTGTTCGATTACCTTCCTTTCTACAATAAATTCCGTGCGCCAAACTCTATTTGGGGTGTGACTACCGTATTCATCGCCTTGCTTGGCATTTATAGTCTGCATCGCTTTTTGTTTGTGGAGAAAAAGGAGGCGGTGCGATTGAAAGCGCTGAAGAACGCCTTTTACGTATGCGGAGGGGTGGCGTTGGCTTTCCTATTGTTGGGTGGATCCCTCTTTGACTTCATAAGCAGCCGGGATCCGGAAATCATAGAGGCCGGGTACATGCAAGATGAGTTGGTAGATGCCCGGAAAATCTTGCAGCGGCTGGATACCTTTCGATCGCTGGTGTTGGTTGGTATGGCTTCCATATTTCTGTGGCTGGCGGCCAAAAACAAAATGAAGGTACAGACGGTCATGCTGGTCTTGGTTGTATTGTTGGCGGCCGATCTCTGGCAGGTTGGCAAGCGGTATATTGCCAGGGATAAGTTCGTCTCGCGTTCCTTTTCCCAGGTAGAAATGCCATTGCAAGCGCAAGGGGAAGCGATGTTGAAATCCTGATTTTTGGAATTTTCGGTTATCATTTGCACGTACAATCGGGCAAAGGTCCTGGCAGAGTGTTTGGCCACCTTGGCAGAGCAGACCCTTTCCCCTGATCGTTACGAAGTGCTTGTTGTGGATAATCATTCCACCGATGATACCGCAAAGGTGGCGGCATCCTTTGCCCATTGCTGGTCTCATTTTCAGTGTGTGTCCGAGGCCGATAAATACCTCAGCAAGGCTCGCAACACCGGCACCTTACATGCCAGTGGGTTCCACCTCGTTTTTCTCGACGATGACGTTTTGTTACCGCCCGGTTATCTGGACCGGGTGGCTTACGTGCGGGATCACTTCGCATTTCCCTGTTGGGGAGGCATCGACATACCCTGGTACGCCCATGGGAAACCGCTCTGGGTGCAAGATGCTTATTTGCAGTTTCGTCTTCCCTACGAGCAAGTCACGCAAGTCAATGCCGCCCGCAAGGAGTGTGTAACCGGATTTTCGTTTATCATTCGTCGAGACCTGCTATTGGCCTCAGGAGGTTTTGATCCGCGCGTTGGCATGAAGGGCGATGTGGTGGGTTATGGGGAGGAGACCTACCTTCAGCATCAGCTCCATGCCCGCGGCATCCCGGTGGGATATGACCCAGAACTCATTTTAAGGCATCACATGCTTCCCCACAAGCTAAAGTTGCGCTGGTATTTTGAGGCTTCCGTGGCCTTGGGGAAAAGTCAGGCCGTTTTTCGAAGAAACATGACATGGGGTCCGAGAATCCTGCTCATCCTTCAAACATTTTGCGAGATTTGGCTGGTCACCGCGCTCGATTTGGTCCGGAGTACCTGGAAATGGGTAATCTATAAGGACTTTTTCTGGCAGAATTGGCTCATTGAGAGTTTTCGAAAGATAGGGAAACGGGTGCGCTTTATTCGCGATCTAATGCTCGGCTCCCGGGCATAAAAAGAGAGAAAATGGTAGTGGACCTGATTGCCGGTGCTCGCCCCAATTTTATGAAAATAGCCCCTATAATACGGGCTATGGACAAGTCGGCCATTCCCGGTTTGCTGTGGCGATTGGTGCATACCAGGCAGCATTATGACCGGAACATGAGCGATTCCTTTTTTGAGGAATTGGGTATTCCCCAACCCCAGGTCAATCTAGGTGCCGGCGGGGGAACACATGCTGGACAGACAGCTCGCATCAAGCTCGGGTACGAGGAATTGCCTCAGGCGAGTCCCTGTGATTTGTGTTTGGTGGTTGGGGATGTGACCTCCACCATGGCTTGCGCCATAGTGGCTAAGAAGGCGAATATTCAAGTGGCCCATGTCGTGGGAGGCATTCGATCAGGTGATTTATCCATACCCGAAGAAGTAAACAGTTTGGTCACCGACAGCATTACCGACTATTTTTTTACCACCTCCGAGGTAGCCAATGCCAATCTGCGAAAAGCCGGGGTAGGGGAGGAGCGACTATTTTTTGTGGGGAATACCATGATTGATACCCTGCTTGCCAATACGCTCCGCTTCGTAAGATCAATCATTTGGGAAACAGCCGAATTGCACCAAGGGGAGTACCTGGTCATCACCCTGCATCGCCCGGCGAATGTAAATGATCCGGAAAATCTGGAACGTCTCCTCCGGGAGATTATCCGATCCGCCGACCGGCTCAAGATGGTATTTCCAGTACATCCGCGAACTCGACAGGCGTTGGACCAGATAGCATTGGAGGAAAAAAATCTCATACTTACCGACCCCTTGCCGTATCTCTCCTTTAACTATCTCGTACAGCAGGCGCGGGCCGTAATAACGGATTCTGGCGGGATCACCGAGGAGACTACAGTACTCGGCATCCCCTGTATGACTTTGCGGACGAATACGGAGCGGCCAGAAACCGTAACAATTGATACCAATGAACTGCTTGGAACTGATCCCGGAGCCATTGTCCCGGCCATGGCACATCTTTTATCCGGGCAATGGAAAAAGGGACAGATTCCTCCGTTATGGGATGGGCATACTGCGGAGCGAATTGTGAAGATTCTTGGAGAGCTGTCCCGAAACAGTACTTGAATTTGGAGGGATAAGCTATGGAAGACCGCCCTTTTTTCTCTATTTGCATTCCCGCCTTCGAGCAGACCCTGTTTCTGAGGCAAACCCTGGATTCGATTAAGCGACAGGTATTCACCGATTATGAAATCATACTCTCGGACGATTCCCGCAGTAATGCCGTGTATGACCTTGTTCGAAGCTATGATTTCGGAAGTAAGTTGAGGTATTTCAAGCAAATTCCGTCCTTGGGGAGTCCGGAAAATTGGAATTTTGCGATGAAGCAGGCGCGGGGAGTCTGGGTGAAGATGCTCCATCACGACGATAGCCTGTTCGATGCAGATACCTTGTTGCAACTCCAGCGCCGGGCTCAAGCTTCAAAGGCAGCTTGGATAGCCGGGGCACCGGTACATCCTCCCCCGCCGCCACGAAGGATCTGCTCCCTTTTGCTGCCACGTGGCTTGCGCATGCTGCGGCGCTTTCCCGGTATTTTTGCTTTTGGGAATTGCCTGGGAGTTCCCAGTGTCATCTTGGTTAGGCGAGATGTGGACCAGTTTTACGACAGGAACCTTATATGGCAGGTGGATGTCCATTACTACCTTAAGATGGTTCGGGATTTCGGCTTTTTCGAGTTTCATCCTCATCCGGTAATCTGGCGGAATGCTGGAGAACACAATCTCACCCTAGCATTTAATATGGAGCCGCAGACCGAGGTGGGAGAATATTTTTATATGAAACAGGATTTCCCCGGGTATTTTCCGTTTTGGCTGGATTTCCTTATTGCGGCCAAACTGGTGCGGATTTGCTATCTGGCAGGAGTTCACAATAAAACCGCGCTGCCGATGCCAGGATGGGAAGCAGCGCCCTTTTGGCTTCGCTTTTACTTTTTCCTTTCCGGGCAACGCTTGCTGCAGTTAGGAGTTGTTTGGAGTAGTAAAGCCATCTTCCGCCTAGCCCAGAAATTTTTTGGCAAGTATCTGATGAAAAGAATTCCCCAGGAATCGCCGGCATTGCATTAGACTATAGCCGGGACATGGGCTCATAAGGTTGTGCATAGCGTTTTTGTCGTATCTTGGATATGCAAATTTATCCTTTTATGAAAAAGGTTTCCACTTGGATATGGCTTCTTGCTGCGCTGATTCCCCTTTCACTTACTGCCCAACCTTGGGCGGAAGTTTCCAGCTCTGTTTCTCCGAATTTCTACCGGATGCGCACCTCAGCCGATGCGGCCCTGAGTACAGTGCGAAATCAGAAAGGAAAGGGTTTCAAAGCCTTTAAACGCTGGGAGAACTATTGGACCCAGCGGGTTTATCCTGACGGTTCTTTTCCACCGGCCAATCTGGCCCAACAGCAGTGGGAGAAATACCTAGCTGCCACCTTGCAGTCGGCCCTTTTGCCTGGTTCAGCCTGGACAAGCCAGGGTCCAAGTACCTCTACCGGTGGCTACGCAGGAATCGGGCGAGTCAATCGCATTAGTTTTCATCCGACTAATTCATCCATCGTTTTTGCTTGCACTGCCGGAGGTGGCCTTTGGCAGACAATAAATGGGGGTAGTAGTTGGACACCAATAACCGATAATTTGGCATCCATAGGCACTTCTGGATTGGTGGTACATCCGACCAATCCAAATATCCTTTATCTGGCTACAGGCGATGGCGATGGAGCCGATACCTATTCTTACGGGGTATTGAAAAGTACGGATGGTGGAGCCAACTGGGGGACTACCGGGCTGGTGCTCGGAGTAGGCTCTGTGATTTATAAATTACAGGCGCATGCTACGGATCCTAATATAATACTTGCAGGCACCAATGGCGGTCTCTGGCGCACAGCCGATGCCGGCGTGACTTGGACAAGGGTGGTATCCAGCGGGCAATTTTACGATATCGAAGCCCTGCCCGGATCAAATATCATGGTAGCCGTGACGAAAGGGGGTTTTTATCGTTCGACCGATGGAGGAGCCACATGGACGCTACCATTGAGCCTTTCCGGGACCGGCAGGATGGCGATAGCTGTCAGTCCTGCCAATTCAGCATTCGTGGCTGCCTTGGTTTCAAATACCAGCAATGGTTTTTATGGATTCTATGCCTCTTTGGACGGGGGATTGACTTACACCCTTCGGTCTTCTACCCCCAATCTGATGGGTTGGGAAACCAACGGCAGTGATTCTGGAGGACAAGCCTGGTATGACTTGTGCGTGGCCGTATCACCAACCGATGTGAATCAGGTTTTCGTAGGCGGGGTGAATACCTGGAAGTCATCGAATGGGGGAGTAAGTTGGAGCATCATGACCAATTGGTATCCCTCGGGTGCCATTCCCACCGTGCATGCGGACCATCATGACCTCGTGTTTCAGAACAACACTACATTATGGTCTGCCAATGACGGGGGTGTTTACCGGTCAACCAATAGTGGAGGAAGCTGGACCGACCTTTCCAATGGATTGGTTATCTCCCAAATGTACCGCACGGGGGTAGCTCAGACCGATACCCGGGTGATTGCCGGATTGCAGGATAATGGCACTAAAGTGCGGAATACCTCCGGAACCTGGACGGATGAGATTGGTGGAGATGGCATGGACTGCGCCATCGATCCGAACAACGGCGCCATTATGTACGGAACCCTCTACTATGGGGACATTCAGCGCTCCATAGATGGAGGCAACTCCTGGATCTCAATCACTCCTTCCTCGGGGAACGACGGGGACTGGGTGACCCCATTTGTACTCGATCCGGTTACCCCTTCCACCTTATACCTTGGCTATAAAGAATTATTGAAATCGACAGATCGGGGAAATAACTGGACTCCAATAACTTCAGGTCTGACGGGATCTAGATACATTTCCGCTATTGCGGTAGCCCCGTCCAATCCGCAGGTCATCTATATTAGTTTTGGGACCTCCTCTTTGGCAAAAACTACCAATGGAGGTAGTACCTGGAGCCTGTTAACTTCGCCCAGTAACACGACGATATCCTCCCTGGCAGTCAATCCGTCGAATCCAGACCAAGCTTACGTCACTTTTGCAAACTACACAGGTGGCGCAAAGGTCTATACCACCACCAATGGGGGAAGCAGCTGGACCAATATTTCCGGCACATTGCCTAATCTTCCGGCAAACAAGCTGGTTTTTGAGCAAGGAAGTAATGGGGCCTTGTATCTGGGAATGGACGTAGGAATTTACTACCGCAATAATACCTTGAGCGACTGGTCCCTTTACAACAGCGGATTGCCCAATGTCGAAATATTTGATTTGGAAATCCGGTACAGTGACCGCAAACTGATAGCTGCAACATACGGAAGAGGCTTATGGGAAAGTCCTTTGTATGCGGGTACTCCTGCTCAGGCACCTACCGTGACCTCCTTTAGCCCGGTTTCCGCAGCTACAGGGCAGACGGTGACGATAACAGGCACGCAATTTACAGGAGTCACTGCGGTACGATTTGGCGGCACGGCCGCCACTTCTTACACTGTAACCAGCAGCACTTCCCTGAATGCAGTAGTTGGCAGTGGCACTTCAGGAAGTGTCTCTGTTGTAACCTCGGGTGGAACAGGCAGCCTGGCCGGATTCACCTACATAAATAATACACCGACCCTTACATCCTTTAGTCCCACCTCAGCCCGAACAGGCCAGTCGGTGACCTTGACTGGCACTAATTTTACAGGAACGACAGCCGTCAGTTTTGGCGGCACGGCAGCAAGTTCCTTTACCGTGGTCAATTCAACGAGTATCACGGCTGTAGTTGCCAGTGGGGCAACGGGGAGTGTTAGCGTGACCACCCCCAACGGTACAGCCACCCTGGCCGGATTCACATACCTTCCCCCTCCGGTCATCAGCAGTTTTAGTCCCACATCGGCTGGTACTGGTCAGACCATAACCCTAACAGGTACTAATTTTACGGGAGCAACAGCTGTTAGCTTTGGGGGAACAGCGGCCACTTCCTTTACAGTGGTTAGTGCAACGAGTATCAC
>Ga0172372_10005951_pt1 | contig 16799 bp, 16 predicted proteins | sample LakKiv5m_2_FD_114544 | JGI IMG/M metagenome (GOLD analysis project Ga0172372, IMG submission 114544) | Freshwater microbial communities from Kabuno Bay, South-Kivu, Congo - kab_092012_9.5m | ecosystem: Environmental > Aquatic > Freshwater > Lake | place: Democratic Republic of the Congo...
AAGAATACTATGTTGCCGAAAAAGTAGAATTTATTCCTGGTATAATATATGCATGGGATAATGGCGACAAACTCCAAATATATGATGGAATTCATAGAGTCTTGGCGGCAAAAGAAGTAAACCTGCAATTTACATTTTTAATGTGTGTGTACAAAACAGACGAAGAAGATTTGATAGTTAAAGATTTTAAAGCCATCAATAAAAGTTGTCCTGTTCCAACATTGTACACGGATGATCAAAATGAGATAACGTTACTGAAAAAACTTGTATGTGAAAATGTTGTAGAAGAACTTTGTAAAAAATATTATGCATTTATCTCTCCTAGCAGAAAACCATTCATATACAATTTCAATAGAGATGTCATAATTGAATGGTTGTCAGAATTCAAAATAGATTGGAATATCAAAAACCTGTCAACAATTATTATCCAAGAGTTGCAAGGATTAAATTTTGTTGCAAAAGATTACGTCGAACGAAATAAAATCAATGTACCCAAAAAATGCAACTTTCATAATTTCTATTTATGGTATTTATCTAAATCATTCATTCAAAATAAACTTGAACAACATATTAACAATATTCAATAACAGTTCTTATAGTACCTACAACTTGCTTTCTGTGAAAATCCCATTTGTTTACAATGCGTTTTCATACAATATTTCTTACTCATTTTTCTAGGTAATTTTGCTAGTTTTTTATCAAAACCACCTAATTGTGACGCTTTTGGCGACTTTCGCTTAGATTTAGGTTTAGGCGATTTTGTTTTCCTTTTGGACGCATTTTTACGTTTAGGCGACTTTCGCTTTGTTTTACGTTTGGACGCATTTCTGCTTTTAGGTGATTGTTGCCGTTGTTGTGGAGCCTCTTTGTCTACAATTCTTTTAACTTCTACAGGCAAATTAGAACTCTTAAATACACTCTCGATCACTTTGTTTTTCCTTAAACCAACTGTTTTATAGTGTCCACTTTGCCTATAATATAGCATTACTGCATACTTATCTGTTTTATTGCCTAACTTTATTATATTGTAACTCGAATCTAGAATTATAAATGTAGTTCTTAACATTTTTGACAAAATTGACAAGGTTACGTAATCGCCTTGATATCCATTTCCTAATGCTAAAACCTTTTCCGCTAGCTCCGATTTGTTTCGGATCTTATATGGATCCCAATTTCCATAAAACTCTCCAATCTGTTTTTCTATCTTATAATTATCTAATATCGTATTAAACTCGTCTGATGACATCTTATTCATATATTTATATACCAGTATTCGTAATTGCTCGTGGTCCAATACGTCTTGTAATGCTTGAGCTATTGAACGAAATTGACAATTCCCGTCTCCTTTACAATCCTTGACTACAAATTTGGAACTCTGTAACTTTTCTTGCCACTTGTCATCTAGTGATTCCCAATGTGTCATCTTAATATAAATTCAGAAAAATGAATTTTCATATCCTTTTATTTATTGTAATGACAGTAAAAGCACGGTATCCTAGTTTCCTTAATCTATGGAGTTCTGACAGTGACAATGATAATGTATATATTCTAGTAAGAGATTATGATATCTACCCCATTGATGACGTTTTAATGGACTCGTCTTGTAATATTTCTATTGACATCAGTTATGTAAATGGGTCCGAAAACCCTCTCATTGTAGGTGTAGATATAAGAGATAAAAGAAATGTTCTTCCAAATGTATTTGATATTTCTTCGAAAACATTCGACAATTATACAATTATTGATTTTGTAAAACATATCGATGACAACATACTCAACCAATGTTACATTGAAGATTCGTGTGCGTTCAAAAATGTTTTGCTTGAAAAAAAAGATATTAAATGTGCGTTACAAATCTATAAGAATCACGATAATAAACTTGTCAGAATTTGTATGTATGAACCTAAACAAACAACGGTAATGGAAGATTTACAAAACTTAACCATCTAAAAAGTCACGTTTTTATTTAAAATTATCTTTCTTATAAGTTTATAAAAAAGATGAAAGAATACGTTAAGAAAAGCGTTGCCTTAAAAACTGCCAATGAAAATCAATTGGTTTGTAATAACAATATAAAAAAATATTTCATTTTAAACGACTATCAAGAGTTTGCAAATTTAATCTTAACAACTGAGCAGCCTAAATTCTACGAGTACATCAATGATACTCAAAATGTCAACCTTTTCTTTGATATTGAAATTTATAAAGAGAAACATCCTATAGAATTTGACAATTCACAGGACCTGATTGCTCTTATTAAAAATTCCATAAATCAAGAGTGTAAATTCATTGTTTTAGAATCACATTCTCAAGATATTAAAAAATCATATCATATCATTGTACACGGACACACCTTCGAGAATGTCAAAGCAGTGAAAACATATGTAACCAGTAATTTCTCTCAATATACAAAGCAAAAGATTATTGACACATCTGTTTATAGGGAGGGTCTGTTCCGAACCTATTTGAGCACAAAAGATTCAGAGCATAGACCACTGATAAAATCTGACCTAAGCGATGATTTTGAAGTCGTCGACACGTTCGTTGGATACCTGAGTGAGTGCGTTCAAAATGCACAAGACAATGTAGTTAACGAAATTGAACGCGTTGCAGAGAACGAAGTAATTGAACCCGTTCAAAATGCAGAGAACGAAGTAATTGAGCCCGTTCAAAATGCATTAACAGAGCAAGATATAGACATTATTAAAAAATATGTGAGAAAAACTTATAGATATAGAAATGAACATTTCAGGGACGTTTTTATTGATAGAACTTTTAATTGCATCATAGTTGCACTAGATGACAAATTTTGTCACAACATTGATAGAGAACACAAATCTAATCATCAATATATTGTTATTGATACATATAGTTCAAAAGTAAAATGTCACGATATTGATTGCAAAGACTATAAACATGATGAGGTCAAAATGGATAAATTCCCTAAAGAAATAAATGAAATCTTACTAAAGTGTTTAAAAGTCAACAAGCAAGAGCAAGAGCTCATTGAAAAAGCTATTGACGAGTGTAAGCAATATATTACCAACAATTTTGATCAAAACGTTGAAGAAATACAATTTGATAGAAATGAAATGGTATTTAGAGGAAATGCCACTGAAAACAATAGTATTGTTAGGCTTAATGGAAAATGCGAAACATGCTTGGTAGAGCACCGAATCACCACTGATGGTTACTGCCTTAAATGCAAAGTGTGTGATACCATATTTCCTAAAAATTCTATGATTCCCTTGGACGAGCGTTACAAAACATTAAATGCCTTTTGGAATAGTTATAGTCAACTAGTAAACAATGGCACTGTTATTATCAATAATTACTATGGAACAAATGGTGATGAAGAATTTCAATGTGACATTCAATTGGACAATTCCATTTTTAGAAATAAAGAACACACCAAGATATACAATCAAATACTTGATGGACACAAAGTCGTGCTTATTAGCGAGTTAATGAGCAAAATTGAAGTGGATTTCAAGTATACAAATGGAGAATGGTACTATTTTGATGGAAGCATCTGGAAACAAGATCGTGAGTCACTTGAATTTAGAAAACGTATTGTCAAGTTCTCAAGCAACTTTAAGAAAATTCAACAACACTATGAAACCAAACGAGGCGGCGACAACAGCTCTATTATAAAAAATGTCAAGAGCCTCATCAATAAGCTACACAAGACTGGATTTGAAGATGAAGTTATCAAAGGAGCCAAAATGTACTACATAGATGAAGGATTTATTAGAAACTTGAACAGCAAAAAACATCTTGTTCCCTTTGCAAATGGAGTATACGATCTAATTACTAATCAATTCAGGGTTACGTTAAAAGAGGATTACGTAAACCTCACCACTGGATTCAATTACGATGAAAATGCTAATAATGCTGAAGTTTACGACTTTATAAAGAAAGTCCTACCAAACAAAGGAGTACGAGACTATGTTCTGAAAAAAATGAGTGAATGCTTGAATGGTGATATTCCTAATACCAATTTCCTTATGTTTATTGGTGACGGTGCTAATGGAAAAAGTCAGTTGCTCAACTTGATGAAACTGTGTATGGGAGAACTTGGAGAAAAAGTTGAGGTGACACTGCTGACTAGAAAACGTAATAATGCAAATGAAGCAAATTCAGAGAAAATCAAACTTATGAACAAGCGATTTGCATTTTTGAGCGAGCCTGAAGATGGAGAAAAAATCAATATTGGTCTACTCAAAGAGCTTACAGGCAGTGAAGAAATTGTTGCTAGAGGACTTTATCAAGAATCAGTGTCTTTTGTTATGGAAGCAAAACTGTTCTTAGCATGCAATGAGCTTCCTGAAATTAAAGGTGAAGATACTGCTCTTTGGAGGCGAATCAGAGTTATTGATTTCCCATCACGGTTTGTAGATGAACCAAAAGAAAACAACGAGCACAAAATTGATAGGACACTTCCATCAAGAATGCGCGAAGACTTAACTTGGAGACAAACATTCATTAATATACTTTTTGAATATTACTTTAAAGATGTTAAGGAACCACAAGAAGTACAAGTTAAAACCAATGAGTATAGACAAGAAAACAACGAATTTGCTTCCTGGTTAGCAGATAACATTGTGCATAAAGAAGGTGAAATACTTAAATTAACAGATGTCTGCGAAATTTATCTTGGAAAAAAAGTTGGTCCACGAGCACTCAATAAATATAAAAGAGACATAGAAAGATGGATTCAACAATCATTTCCTACATATGACTATTTATACCAAGATTCAACTCACAAAGGTACAACCTATAAAGGATGGCGTCATTTTAGTATATCAAGTTAAACTTTTTAAAAACCCCGTAAAAACAAATACAACCTCTTAAAAAACCCCGTAAAAATTTTTTTTGAGGGGTTGGTATTTTTTAATTATTATTCATATTTATCCTTTCAAAAAAAAAAAAGTATAATAAAAACAATAAAAACCCCGCAAACCCCGCAAAAAAACAAGGAGTTGGTTCCAAAAATTTGTTAGTACAAAAAATATTTTAAGAGACTTTGACATTTTTTTTACGGGGTTTGCGAGGTTTGTGAGCACAATTGATTAAATTTTAACAAATCAAACCATACTTCATGATAAAATATAAAAATACCAACCCCTCAAAAAATTATTTTTACGGGGTTTTTTAAAGGGTTTTAAGGGGTTTTTTAAGAGGTTGTTTTGGGTCAGAAATTTCGTAATGATAGGCGGTGGTATCAATTCTATTTTGTTGATTTACATTACAAAAAAATAGAAAAAACAAGTAAACCCCTTTGAGTACTCTAGAAGTGAGAACATTGTTAAGACATAGGTATTATTATTGAAGTACCCAACCGCTCCATCCTCTTCCAAAACCGGGTTTGGGATTTTCTTTAGTTTTGAAAACGTTTTCTTCAAATAAATGTTTAATCAACTTTTTATCTAAATTACATACTGAGTTATGAGTATTGTTTTTATACCAATCTATAAACTTTGACCATAGAACCGTCCAAAGAACACAATGGCCAACACGCTGTGTTAGATGTGAATTTACGAATGCTAAAATAGCTTGCAAATTATCACTCTCAAGCTTTAAACACACATGTTTCCATCCATTTATTAAAATATTATTGTTTCTTACAACACCATATTTCCACTTTAATGTCTTAAAATTATTTTGAATAAACTTTTCTATTTCAACTCTATATTGATTTGATTGACTTGAATGTACTGTTTGTCCTAAATAAGCTTCACAAACATCGCTTAATTTCAACAAACTATCTTGTTTTTGTACCACATTTTGAGAAAGCCATGTTTGAAAATCTGTTGTTTCCGCACTTTCGGTGACAATTGCATGTGTTACGATATTAATTCCATTGGGAGTATCTTGTAAATCCCAAACTTCAATTCCATGTCCATGAAGCAGTTGAATGACATTATCTTTTTTCTTGTAAGGACCAAATAATGCAGCAATTGAATGTTTATTTTCTTCATAATTGTAACTTTTTAGTTGACCAAGACAGTTCTTAAATTTACTCCACGGTTTTATTTCTATAACGTGTGTATCAGTCGTGATATCAGTTATTCCGTATTTGGTTACTTTATGAGATTTTCCGAGATGCCCTTCAAGAAATGTTTGGTAATATTTTTCATACTTTTTATTTTCAAGTATCCAGACTTTTTCTTCAAGTGCTTTAATACGTGCTTCTAATATTTCATAAGTCATGATTGGTTTATTTAACAAATTGATATGAATTCACTTTTTAAATGGACGCGTTTGTAAAAAAACTGAATAAAAATTGCAAAAATGGGAAAGTACAATCGGATTTAGTAACAGTATGAACTCAGAAATGATGTTGAACCTTGCAGCTATGTTGGCAAAAACGACTGAACAGGAGAGAAAGGACATCGTTGATATTCTTGCAAACTTGAATATCAACGAGCGAAACACGGAAAAGGTGAAGCAATTTGCTAACAACCTTCTTGAGAAGCAGAATGACAAACGTCATCGTTATGAGGAGTTTTTGGAGTCTTCAAGTGTGAATGGTCTTGTGTGGGCGCCAACACAAGTTGGTAAGTCCAATGCTACACGCGAGTTTATTGAAGCTTGTTTTAAGGTGAATGTGCCGGTGATTGTATCAACAGACAATCGTACGGATCAGTGCGAACAACTCCACTCAAGAATCAGAAATGATTTGAGTGGAGCGGACGTGAGGATGATGAAGGTATCGGACAAGACATTTTGGGGAGGAGTTGAAAGAATGCATTGAAAAACGTATTCATCGTTTTGTTGTATTTTGTTTGGACAATGCCAGTCAGATTGAAAAGTTAATTGTGAACTTGACAAGTCTTTACGTTCGTCATTCGACACAAATGAGAGAACTTGCTAAGATAGCAATTGTGCATGACGAGGCGGATTAAATAACTAAAGATAAAGACACGGATAAAATAAATGATGAGCAGGCTGAGTCTCACAAAAAGTGGTTGGAATTGGTTCATTTAATTAATAATAACATGGGCTATATGGATCTAAAGCGTGTATTTGTGACAGCTACACCAGAGAATTGTAGTATGTTGTACAAAATCGAAGCTCCGGACGTTATCCAATTGGAAATTCCAGCGACCTACGTAGGATATAAAAACATTGAATACATATCATTGGAGGATGACTTGGATATTAAGGAAGTACTTGAACATGAAGTGGCTCGTATTAAGAGATCAAAAACGTATGAGGCGATATTATATTGTATTGAACGAAAAATAGTGGATGGACATGAAGAGGTATTGAGAGGTATCTCAAGTTATTTGAAATGTGTGGTAAACACATATAATGGCAATGGAATAACTGCAATTATGAGGACATTAACTATGTCAAAGAAGTTTGAAGCATTGTTGAAAAAGCATAATATTAAATATGTACGAAATGACAAATATTTTACTATGAAGAATCTAGCAATAAGAAAATTTTACACATATTGCAAGAAGGTGGGAGAGAATTGTGTAGTGACGATTGGTAAGGACCTTATTTCAAGAGGGATTAGTTATGTATCTGAGGACAAGGTGGAACCAATAACTGCGACGACAATGATATACAAGCCTGGTATGTCAATGCATAGTGTGGGCATAACACAAGCGATCGGAAGAATAACAGGATGTGCGATGCCAAATTTACAAAGACGTTTGTATGCTCCTCAAGAGGTGATTGAGACATACAAGACTTACAATAAGAATCAAGAGGCATATATTAAGGAGATTGAGAAAAGCGGTAAATTGACAAAGGAGGTAATAAATGGAATGGTGTTTGAAAAGCTGAAGAGAAACATTGACAGAGCAAAGTTGCGATTAAAGATGAATTATGCGTCAAACAAATCAGAAGAGCAACAAGGTGACACAGAAAGAATGAAGCAGCTCATCAATATGTGGTGGAATGCGGACACAATAATAGGAAAAATCTTACGCTTTGTGTATGAAAATGAAAATGAAAATGAAAATGAAAGTGGAGTGAGTGAAACAGAGTTGAAAGAGTTTATCAAAGACTGCGGATCAAATGATGCAGGTAAAATGTTTGCTCATTTGACTACAAAAGGTAAAGATTATAAGATTATATTTGAAAGAACACAAAATCAAATCACAAATCTCAGGAAAGAAGCACGAGCTTATATTGATAGTTTGTAAATATAAATGTAAGTATGTTTGTAAATAAACGGTTAAGCCCATACACGAATATAAAGTTGTGTATGGGCTTAATTTCATTCAATGTGATGAAACAACGTAGATTCAAATATTTGTTTAACGATTTCCTTGACAACGTTGACACTCATACTATTACCTATTTGTTTGCACATTTGAGTATTACTAACAACGACTTTGAATCTATTGCTGAAACCTTGTAAAAGAAAACATTCACGATGCGATAATGTTCTCTTGAATTTAGTATGGTAGAATGAGGCGCAACGTGTAGTTAGTGTAGGACTGCAATTGTAAATAGGATAATAATATGTGAATGGTGTTATGATATTGTTTTGTTGGATATATTTAAAAAACGATAGATTTTTTAGCAACGTTTTATCAATTGTAGGTGTGTTATATATTCTTTTGTTAGGAACAAATTCATCTAATGGTCGCATTGGAAGTGTTGGTGGTTTATTATATTCTTGTAACTGTATATCATGTTTAATTCCAATAATATAAATTCTCTCACGGTTTTGTGGTATACCATAATCTTTGGTATTGTAAATATCGGCGTAAACCCTATATACAGGATTACCATCTTCATCTATAATGTTAGTTAGTTGGTCTATAAGAAAGTTGTATGGTTTACCTTTTTCTATGAACTTGAAGTTTTTCACATTTTCTAATATAAATACTGGCGGTTGTTTAGTTTTAATGACATCTATACAATGGAGCATGATGTTACTTCTAGGGTCTTGGGTCCCGCGTTTTTTACCCATTAAACTAAAACTTTGACACGGAAATCCACAAACGTAAATATCAACATCAGGGAGTTGTGAATGGTCACGTTTAGTGATATCTTCGTATAGGATTTCGGGTTCGTAATTGGCAAGGATGCTTTGTCTGGCGAATTTATCAATTTCACACGACCACTTGTGTTGGAAAGGAACACCTAATTGTTTTAAAGCTTCAATGGGAGCTTCGATACCTGAGCAATCAGTTCCAATTGTAATCATTAGTAATAAATAAGAAAAAATAAGTTGCGAATGAGCGTAAGCGCGAAAATGCGTTTGTAGTGCTAATTTAATTCATTAATTAGATCATCTTTAATGTTTATAATTTCATTTAGAACTGGAATATCTTGATATTGTTTATTGACACTTTGTATATATTTTTCAATAAATGGTTCAATTCTCCCTGGTTTAGGGGTAAGTCTTACCACAAACCCTGTATAATAAGTAAATGTCATATAAGCTTCATCACAATTTAACCTCTTCATGATCTGCAATGTTCGTAAGTCATCATGTGGGAAAAAATGACTGGTACAATAAGCATGATACCCGTTGTGTGTTTGGTATACTCTGAACTTGTATGGCACTGTACGTAACACTTGCAATATAGTTTGCAATTCAGTGTCATCCCAATCAAGAACAAGGAGTCTTTTGAAAGAAATAATTTTCATAACACGTTTTTTATAAACGTTCACTTGTTCTCCTATTATATACTCATTTGTTTTTTCTGACAGTTTGTACTTGTAATTTGACCAATTGATCTTGTTGGGAATGAAAATATTATAGACTGACTGGACATAAGAAAGAATTGAAGTCAATTGTGATTTTGTAAGAGAATGAAGACTTGTGTTCTGAATTCTACAACTTTTTAATACTTCAAGCTCAAGCTCATTTGGTTTTTTTTGTAATGTTTCTGACAAGATATGTATAATGTTTTGGATGAAATTTATTTGTTTATCTGATATTGTACAGTATGTATCAGATTTTTGTACAAGGTTACAGACATCTTTATGTGTAAGTTTTGCTAAACAATCAACACTTGTAAACATCGAAAGAAATTGTTCCAAACTTCTTGACTCGCACGTGAATTCTAAATAACATTCGTATAATTTGTTAACAAGACTAATTTGTTTATTTGATATTACCATTTTAATTAGTAATCGTAATAATTATAATTATATTGATGTTTCATAAAAGTTTTTTAGGCATATTACGTGGTGAAGACGCTCTTGACAAGGTATACAACAAACTAATTAGCAGTGGTGTGACAGGTATGAATTTTGATTTGCTTCCAAAAACGGCAGAGACCATAGAAAAGGCTGCGCCATTTCTTTTGCAAAGTATGAAAAAAGAACAAGAACTAATTGAAACTAATAAAGAATACTACGTTGCTCGGGATATTTCAACAAATACATATTACATATGTTACAAAGATATTTTAATGCTTGATATAGACACATCTAAATCTGACGATGATATGAATGATATTTTGTCAAGGTTACAAAAAGAGGAAAACAAGTGTTTTAGTGTTTATAAAAGTACCAATGGTTATCACATATTTTGTGTATCACACAGATTTAATTACAGAGACACAACAACAATTGAATTCATGCTAAAATATAGCTGTGACTTTTATTATACAGCCTATGCTTATATACGTGGTTACTCGGTCAGATTGAACAGAAAGTTTACGGAGAATATGCTAAACAAAATGTATACATTTGTCGGTTATGTTGGGGACGAAAAAACCATGGACAAGTCTATAGACAAACTTGTGAGAAAACACTTAGATTTGTCTAAGAAATACGATAATTCTATAAATTTGCAAACTTTTTTTGTGTAGTATAAATCAAATGTCAGATAATTCATTGTTTCAAACAATTGACACTGGAAGTGTGGACATGGATATAGACGACACGCTGTCATTTCAAACAGTCAATGACAATGACACTGACACTGACACTGACACTGACACTGACACTGACACTGACACTGACACTGACACTGACACTGAAGTTAACTCGCAACCAGTAGGATATGAAAGAATTAAGAGACAACTTGATGAACTTAGGCCTCTTTATAGAAGGATGTTAACTGACGCAGAAATGAGTCAGGATTTTTTTTTACCATTTCGTAATCTTACTCGAACGGAAAGTGTGTCAACAATAACAAATGTGTTATGTTACATTTCAAGTGGACGAACAAACTGTGCTATGCCAAATATCATGCTATTAAACATTTATTTAAGACAATATTTGTATTTTGGAATTTGCCCAGATTTAATGCCTGAAGCTGAACGCGATAGACGGTTTCGCAAGGAATATTTTCTATGGCAAAAGATTGATTCACCTACACCACGCCCTTCTCCCACAATGCTCATAACGCCTGAAAACCATGGTGAATTTTCTTATAGCAGTGTACCATTTTTAAAATGGACTAAGAGACATTATTGTACTTTTATCTACACAATTATTTTTCCACAAATATATGAAAGACTTGGGAAACCGATGCGAACAGATATAAAAGAAGACTGGTTGCTTAAAGAATTAAAAGCCTCGCAAGCTAAAAGCTTTGTCACAGTCTATATAAAAGATAAAACACTATTTTTCAAAGATGACATGATACGCAAATTACGTGGCTTGAGGTGTCCATTTGACATTACCGTGTTTGAGGACGACAGGTATGTGTTTGAAGAACAGGTTGTAATACGGATGTATAGAACTATTTTCAAACACATGTGTCACAATAAAAAAGATTCCATGAAGTTGTGGAGAAAGACGAGAGAACATTTTATAAAACCAGATAAATTTAGATTTACATGGCAAAAAATGTGTTCTCCACAATATTTCAAGATATTTCCCAAAGAAGAGCTTCAAGAGATTGCTGCATTAGATGGTATACCTTCACATTTGTTTTTAACAAAAAGAGAACTTTGTGTTGAATTGGCCAAAAAATTTACTAGTCTCATTACAGGTAAAAAGAAGGTTGAAGGACAATGTTCTAATCCCACAACTGTTATTGGAGGAGATGACATTAGCAAAATACCTCCTGAGTTTTTTTACGCGTATACTCACAATGGAAAAGTATTTTGCGATGATATCCGTGATCTTCACAAATTATTTAAGTCAAATGGGAACAAACATCCTTATGACAACACCCGCATTTCAACATTTGTGGAAAAAGACATCAACCGATGGTATCAGCATATTGTCGACACAACAACCTCAATGGAAGATTTTGATTCCGCTCCACCTATGCACATGTCTACTACAAGTTTATTGTCTTCAAAAGGTGCACTTTTATTAAGTAAACTAAACTATCCAAACGACTTGAGATTCTTTATTGATGCTGACATATCAAAAGTTAAACAATTCATCAATGACCTTCGGAATGAAAATATTATTTCAAGGCAAGAAGAACAAACATTGAGTATATTGCAAAATAATGAACAACTAAAACTTGCTTTAATAGAAGTACTTGTAAACAAAATTGATCAAGATCCTCATAGAATAGCTGTTCAAGGGAGTCTTGAACCTTTGTCATCTGTTGCAATCAACATGTCAAATGTATATAATGAGATTTTCAAACCCGACTAGGCATTTAAAAGTAATAAAAATACTATTAAGAAGACTGATTAAATTCTGCTTAATGGATTATGTAATTAAATTACCAAGGTTCTAACTGTTGACAGTTTTAGGATATATTTGGAGCAATGATAAAAAACATACAAGGTTCGGATATGGTATTTGAGTTGAGATATGCATTTGTTGCATATCTATTTATGTATATAATGGCATCAACATTTTTACCAAAGTTGACTGTAAGAGAAGCTGCCTTGCTAGGGTTTCTCACGTATGGTATCTATGATTTTACAAACTTGGCAACAATAAAAAATTATGATATCAATATTGCTATAGTTGACACAATATGGGGAGGTGTGTTGTTTGGTTTGTTGAGAAAGTACTTTATGTAAAAGTGATTCAATTTACATACAAATCCTTTTCCAAGTTTGACCGAAAGTAATACATTATACCTATAATAAATATTACATTATAAACACCAGGACCAAAGAATCGAGTCCATCTTATATCATCTGTATTTGAACATAATCTTGACACAACATCAAGTGTCTCTTGCTCCTTTTTTTCTGATTCCATGTACATTTTTTGATAACATCCAATATGCTTATTCATTAAATAAGTCATTAGTAAAAATATGCCAAGTATCGGTATGGTCAATTGATTCCTATATTTAACGTATACCACATATATAAGCATAATATCTACAGCAATATCAGTAACATGGTCATATAAATCTCCAAATTTAGATGTCATATTATATGCTCTCGCCATGTGACCATCCCAGCAATCAAATGCAAATGACAAGGCAAAACATATAGCAAAATACATAAAATTGTCATAGTATAAATAATATACAGAAACAAGCCCCAGTACAAATGAATATGTAGTCAACATATTTGGTGTGTGCCCATAAGCTTTGAACCATGGGATTACGTAATCGCCAATATCTGTAATAATATTTTCAATCGGATCTAAATATTTGCTATCAACTTTTCGCATCTTATTTATCATAACTAAATAATTAAAATGCTTATAAAAACTTGTTCATTAAAAGATAATCCTTCAAGTCCTCTTTTGATAATACATCCTGTGCACTATTATAAGTAGTGAAATCAAGATCGTTCTGGAAATTTAAAGTACCCATGTTGTAATCCGGCTTGATTACGTAATATAAATTACGTTCATTAGTTCGCAAGACTTCATTATCGTTTATCAAAGATTCAGCCAACTTTTCTCCGGGTCTTACACTACCTAATACCACCGGTTTGTTATATTTTTCTCCAAATATCTCCATTAAATCTTTTATCCTCATCGCAGCCAACTTTGGTATAACAATATCACCAGATTCACCCTTTAAAATTGCATAGTTTATTAATTGAACACTTTGTTCTTGAGTCATTAAAAATCTAGTCATGTCTTCGTGCGTTAATACATAGGGTACATCCTTTGATCCCAGATTATGTAATATTGGAATAATACTACCTCTTGAATTCAAAATATTTCCATACCTTACGATAACGCATTTGGTATGTTTCATTTTATACGCATTTTCTATTACCAATTTTTCAGCAAGAGCCTTTGTAATTCCATATGTGTTTATTGGTGAACAAGCCTTGTCAGTACTTATAAAGACAACCTTTTCAGTACCACCATTTTTATTAACAGCATCTAGTACATTTCCTACACCTTGACAATTTGTTAAATGCGCTTCCCTAACCTCGTATTCACATCTATCAATATGTTTTAGAGCAGATGCTATTATCACAATATTTGGGTTTTCCTTTTGAGTTACTGCAATCTGCGGATTCTTCCATTATATAAGAAAAACAAATATTAAAAAAAAATATTAAAAAAAAATTTATAGCATATAAGTAAAATACTATGGAAGATGCTATAATTGAACGTATTAAGAAAAAGTATCCTGAGTTTTATTCTGCAATTAAGGATCTTGTGTTGTTTGATTACAAAGTGGAACAAAAAATAAAATCCAAGTATGGTGAAAACACTTATGAGAATATTCAAAAGACTGTTGAGTATGGACAAGCGATACATGATGATGCTCAAAATTCATTTACCAAGTATGCAGAAAAACGAAAGCCACTATACCAACGGTATAATGATGAGGCCTACGAAGTGTATAAGAAAATTGGATTTAAAAGTGCAATGTTAGCAAGTGACATTATAAAGAAACATTTTAAAAGTGTTGCGCCAATATTATTGTAATATTTTATTTGAAACGGTAAAAAGCAATGGTAACGGTACAAAATAAAACATTACCAACGAAATTGATCATTTTTGATTTAGACGACACTCTTCTAAAAAGAGATACAAATGAGATAAGCAATAAAAAAAAGTCAATTATTACATTTCTAAAGGAACAAGGTTTTAAAGTTGGAATGGCATCTTTAAATTGTTATGCGAAGGACATATTGGCTAAAAATGGAATAGAAGAATATTTTGATTATATACAACATCGTACAAAAGAAACGTTTAACATTTTAAATAAGACAACTATGCTGCAAAACATTTTAAAAGAGTTAAATGTGACAGCAGATAACACGATATTATTTGATGACAATTATCAGCATTGTACAGAAGCAATGTCTTTGGGTATCAAGTTTGTTTATGTCAACAAACGATTTGGTGTGAGATGGAGAGACATAAAAACTGTTATTAATTCGTTTAATTAAATATATTTTAGATAATTAAATGAATATGGAATTTAACAAAAACTTACAATTTAGTAAAAAGGACAACATGAATTTTAATATATTTGCACTAAAATCACTTTTACTTGCAATACCAGGAGTATTGTTAGGATACTATATAGACAAATGTGTTGAAAAATGGAAGAATAAAGAAACGTTTGGTGGCAGGTTAATAACATATATCACTATACAAACAGCAATGATGATTGTGACTATATATATACTTTATTCATTGAGTCATGGTTATACATCAGAGTTTCAAAACACATATCCTGGATTATTTTTTGGTTTTCTTTTTTTTGGAATACAAGTGAACTATATTACTAATTGGCAAAAATATTTAAATTGAAAAGAATTATAAAATCAAAATAATATTATATTATAATATTGTTTTATATTATTAATGGTATCGATGGATATTTCAAGTAAGTCAAGTGAGACTGATATTGCAAATGCTACTACAATTACATATAATACACCTGAATCTGAATCTGAATTGATTGATTATTGGAATAATTCGCAAAATAGTACTCAAGACAGTGAACAAAGTAATGAAGAACAAAGTAATAGTGAACAAAGTAATGAAGAACAAAGTAATGAAGAACAAAGTAATGAAGAACAAAGTAATAGTGAAGAACAAAGTAATGAAGAACAAAGTAATAGTGAAGAACAAAGTAATAGTGAAGAACAAAGCAGTAGTACAAAGCAACAGACTAGTATTGAAACTGATACTAGTTATATGGATGTCGATATTATAGAACCATTAAAATTAGAGACAAAGACAGTTGAAGATAATAATACTTTAATTGCAATAAGTAAAATCGAAGAAATGGTACAAGAGAATGGATTAAAAGCAACATTGGATATTGTTGAACCTATATACATTATATATACAGCAGAGCGATTTTTTATACCACAGGAGAAAAAAATACAAATATATGTAAAAGCTTTTCGGAAGTTATTATTGTACTATAAAGGTATAATAAACAGTATATTTAAGATAGACCAAGTTTTACCACAAGAGTCAAACAATGGAAAAGTTTTTATTTTAAAACTAGATAAGGCATCGGAAGATGTACCAAGACTTTTAATTAAGGTACCATTGACAAGCATGTCTGATCCAATTTCATATGAATATTATGTAGGATTGACGTTAAATAGATTGCGTGAAGAGGGTATTAATCATTTTTCACTTGTTTATGGAAGATTTAAATGTGGTATAAATCCTGATTTGACGACACAAATATGTGATTCTACATTTCCAAGTAGCACGCATATATTATATGAATATATAAAAGCAGAGAAAGGAACAACTAAATCATTCTATTCGTATATTGATCAGATGCTATCTACAAATCCGAAACAAGGCCAATTGAATATTTTAAAGGTAACTTTTATTTTGTTATGTTCATTACAGCAGGCTCAAGAGAAATTAAACTTTACGCACTATGATTTGCATTTGAACAATATTTTAGTATTAGTTTTAGACGAAGAACAAGAATTTGATTTTATATATAAGGGTGAGGTGTATACAGTATCTAGCAATTGTGTTCCTTATAT
>Ga0172372_10005953_pt1 | contig 16789 bp, 14 predicted proteins | sample LakKiv5m_2_FD_114544 | JGI IMG/M metagenome (GOLD analysis project Ga0172372, IMG submission 114544) | Freshwater microbial communities from Kabuno Bay, South-Kivu, Congo - kab_092012_9.5m | ecosystem: Environmental > Aquatic > Freshwater > Lake | place: Democratic Republic of the Congo...
CGGCACGGGCCCGACGTCAGACGAGTCGCGGAAGTACCCGCCCCGGGGCGCGGCGGGCGTGGTGTGGAGCGGGGGGCGCACGCCGTGGGCGTCGGGGCCGAAGGTGCGCGCCGCGTTCACGGGGACGTCGGGCGTGCCGATGAGCGCGGCCTCGGCGTCGTTGAGGTGGTCGCGGAGCGCGAGCGTGAGGTGCTTCGGCGAGAGCTTCTTGTCCGTGGTGTAGGCGGGGCAGTTGTCGCTGCAGCGGCCGCACTCGGTGCAGGTATAGAGGTCGAGGTTGTCCTTCCACGAGAGGTCGCGCGCGCTGCGGAGGCCGATGGGCTCCTCGCGCTCGATGCGGCCTTCGATGTCGTCGACCGGGGGCAGCGCGCCGCGTGGCGTCTGGTTGCGCGTGAAGACGTTCGGGAGGGACGTGATGATGTGGAAGTGCTTGGAGTACGGGAGCAGGTTGCCGAAGAAGAGCACCATGCCCGCGTGCCACCAGAAGCCCGCGTGCTCGAGGCCGCGGAGCCAGCCGTTCGGCAGGCCGTAGATGACCTTGGCGACGATGGAGCCGATGGGCTCCCAGACGTGGAAGGCGGGGCTGCCGCCGGCGATGCGCGCCTCGCGCGCGATCGTCGCGCCGACGTAGAGGAAGTCCGAGAGCATCATCGAGATGATGATGCCGAGGATCACGAGGCCCTCGACGCCGAGGGTCATGCGCTGCGCGCGGGCGACCACGCGGTAGTAGACGAAGACGAGCGCGCCGAGGACGACCGCCGCGGCGAAGAGCTCCTTGACGAGGCTGTAGCCGTCGCCGAGGAGCGAGCCGCGCGCGAGCAGGCCGTAGAGGTCGAAATGCTCGTCGTAGCCGCGGCCCCAGAGCACGATCGTGTTGAGGCCGAGCACGCCGAAGCCGCCGAAGATCGCCATGTGCGCGAGGCCGGCGAGGCGGTAGCGGCCCTGCGGCATCTTGCGCTGACCGAGCGCGTAGACCGCGACATCGGTGAGGCGCGCGAACAACTCGGGGATCGCCGCGGCGAGGCTCGTCGCGCCAGCGAGCGTGAAGCGGGGCTCGGAGGCGCCGGAGAAGAGCTGCGCCCAGCGGCGGTTGGCCGTCCACGCGAAGAAGCCGGCCGCGGCGACCAGCGCGAGAGTCATCAGGATCGGTTGCATGGCGCCCCCGATATAGACGTGATTCGTCGCGCTTTCCAGAGAGATGCTCGCAGCGCGTCAGAGCACTGCGAGGCCACGCACGGCCGGGCCCCCGTGAACCGCGGCTGAATCGCGGTTCAGGGTGCTGTCACTTCGGCAATTTTGCGTCGAAGAACGCCTTGAGCTTGATGAGATTCTTCTCTTCGCGGGAGAAGCTCGGCGACTCGTAGGACTTCGAGAAGCCGCGGACATCCGAGAGGAACTCGGTGCGGATCGACTCGTTGGCGAGGATGTCGTCGACGGTGCGGCCGCGCGCGGCCCCCTTCTTCAGGCCCGTGACGTACGACTCGAGGCGGGCGTAGTCCTTGTCGAGGTAGTCGCGGAGGAGGTCGCAGTCGTTCGCGAGGCGGCCGATCGCGCGGAGTTTCTCGGCGTCGGCCTCGCCCGTGTCCTCGCGCATCGCGAGGTCGGCGGCGACGCGCAAGACGAACGCATCGTCGAGGTAGCCGATGTCGTCGATGCCGTCGGGGATGAGATCCAGCGACTTGAAGAGGTAGTTCAATCCACCCGCGACGGCCTGCGCGGCGGCTGGCGAGAGTCCGGGCTCGCCGAGGAGCGCTGCGAGGTGCTCGGCATCGTCCCCGAGACTGCGGAGCCACGTGGGAAAGGTGTCGAGGTACTTGGCCGTCTGGTCGCTCATCGATCCTCCGAAGGGGCAGAGATGCCCCGGGGTGCAGGCAGGCCGCGGACGGTAGCCCATCGTGCGCCGGGGATTCAAGCGGCGACGACCGCGGGAGCGCGCCGTGGGGTTTGGACTCGCGCGCTGCGGCGGTTATCCTCCGGCCCCGTCATGCCCCGGCTCGCCGCCCTCGCCCTCTCACTCGTCTGCGCACTCGCGCTCCCCACCCTCCGCGCATCAGCGCAGGAAGGCGCGGCCAGCGCGGCCCCGACACCGACGGGCTCGACCGCGACGGCTTCGACCGCGGCGCCCTCGGCCACGACTGCGAGCCCCGCGGCTGCCGCCCCCTCTGCCACGACGGCTGCGGCCGCGACGGCGGCACCCGCTCCGCGGCTCGTGCTCCCGGTCGTCGTCGTCGGCATTCCCGATCGCTCGGTGGCACCGGCAACGCTCACGGCGATTCGCGATGCGGTCGTCGCCACGCTGTCCCCCGCTGCGGGCGGGCGCCCCGTCGTTGCGCTGCCGGACGAGACGCGCATCGCAGCGGTGGCAGCCTGTCGCGACGCGGCGTGCTTCGGTGCGCGGCTGAACGAATTGCAGGCGATGGCGGGCGTCCTCGTGCGTGCGACGCGGCGCGGCCGGACGGCGCCGATCGAGGTGCGCATCGAGGTGATGGATCCGGTCAGCGGCGCGGCGCGCCTCGCGACGCCGCTCGCGCTCAGCGTGCCCGCAGCCGCGGAGTCCTCGCCGGCCGCTGCACTCAGCGCTGGGCTCGCACAGTTGGTCCCCGCGCTGCCGTCGCCTCCCCCGCCGCCCCCGTCACTGCTCGTCGTGACCAACGTCGAGGGCGCGGTCGTCACGCTGGACGGTCAGGAGCTCGGGCGCGCGCCCGTCGCCGCGGTCGAGATCACGCCGGGGCGGCACAACGTCGTCGTCGCCGCGCCCGGCTGGGCGAGCGGAAACCGCATGGTGCAGGTCGGTGAGACCGGGCTGACGCGCGCGGACTTCGATCTCGAGCCCGAGGGCGCGACCCGCGCCGCGCTCGAGGCCGGGCGCAGTTGGTCGGGCGGCGCAGGCGGCGGCAGCGGATCCATGCCCGGCGAGCCCGGCGAGGACGACACGCCGCTCTACGCGCGCTGGTACGTGATCGGCGGCGCGGCCGCCGTCGTCGTCGCGACCGTCGTGATCATCGCCGTCGCCGCGAGCTCGGGCGACCCCGAGATCGGCCCGCCCGCCGGCATTCCGGTCCCTCCCATCCAGCCCCGCTGAGCGACACGATGCGCCACCTCTCTCGCTGCCTTCTCTCCTCGATCGCCCTCGTCGTCGCGCTCGCCGGCTGTGCCGCCGACGTGGTGCCCGCCCCCTCCTTCCAGCTGCGCGTGCGTTCGATCGGCACGATGACCGCGCCCTCCGTGCTGCTCGACTCCGTCGGCCAGCTCGAGGTGATGATCCGCCCGCTAGCCCCGTCCCGCTTCGTCGAGTTGCCGCCGGAGTGCTCCTTCGACGACTGCGGCGGCATCCAATGCTGCAAGTACGAGGGCGGACAGGTCTCGACGTTCATCAGCACCGTGGGCGAATACGTGATCCGCATCGACGGGGCGTGGGTGCGCGAGCGCGCGGAGATCACGCCGACGGGCTTCGCCGTCGAGGTGCCGATCTTCGCGACGAGCACCATGGACAGCCCGGGCGCGCTCGATCCGGTGGCCTTCGGCACCGTGATCCGCGGCACGGAGCGCATCGCGGGCGGCGCGATCACGCTGCGCTGGCCGCTGCGGGGCGACGACACGCAGGATCTGCCCGTGATGTGCACGCCCGGCTTCGAGTCCCAGTGCATGAACGTCGACCCCGTCGGCCCCTGACCGCGCACGCGCGGCCCCGCGACGCGGCCTCCTTCGCCGTCCTGCTGCTGCTCGCGGGCTGTGGGGCGTCGCAGACGCAGGCGACGGTGACGCGACGACTCGCCGGGCGCGCCACGCCGGGCGTCTTCGTGTCGCCGGGCGCCTACGAGCACTTCGTGCGTGCGGAATACGCCGCGAGCCTCGCACGGTGGGCAGAGGCGGCTGCCGACTACCGCTACGCGCTTGCCTTTGGAGATGAAGACGCGCTTCTCCACGCGCGGCTCGCCATCGCGCTCGCACAGCTCGGCCAGCACGAGGACGCCGACGAGGCACTCGCGCGGGCCCTCGCGCAAGACCCGGACGCGGAGGCGGCCCTCCTCGCGAAGGGCGAGATCGCGCTCTCGCGCGGCGATGTGCGCGCGGCGATCGCCGCCTTCGAGCGCGCGCGGGCGAGCGCCCCGGAGAGCGAAAGCGCGGCCCTGCGACTCGCTGCAGCGCTGCGAGACGCGGGGGCACCGCAGCGAGCCGACGCCGTCCTCGACCGACTCGCCCGCGAAGGCGGGCCGGCTGGCGTGACGGCCGCGCGGGCACGCTTCGCGGCGGCACGCGTCGCGGACGACGTCGACGCGACGGCCGAGGCCGCGCTTGCGCTGCTGCGCATCGCCCCCGCACGCGCGACCGAGGTGCGCGACGCAGCGCGGAAGGCCCTCGACGCAGGACGCCCCGACCTCGCTGCGCGGCTCGTCGCCGTGCTGCCGACGCGGGAGTCGGACCTGCCGCTTCGCGCCCGGATCGCGCTCGCGACGGGCGACCTCGACGCGGCCGAGGGACTGCTCGCGATCACCCCACCGGATGCGCTCGGCGGCGAGGTGGAGACCGCTCGGCTCTGGCTCAGGGCAGGACGTACGGCGCGCGCGCTCGAGCTCGCGCGGGACGCCGCACGACGAGAGCCCGGGCCCGCCGCGCAGTGCCTTCTCGGGGAAGCAGCCCTCGCCGAGGGTCACCCCGACGAGGCCGCCGAGGCCTACGCACGCGTGCGCCGTGACGCGGCGGAGTGGACCGATGCGACCCGCGGACTCGCGGAGGCGCTCCGGCGTGCGGCGCTACCGGCGCTCGCTGCGGATGTGCGTGCGCAGTTGCAACGCTGATACGACTGCAATCGCAGCGACGAACAGGCCGCGCGGCATGGTGACGCCGGGCCGAATCACGTCGCGCATCGCGCGGTGTGTCGATCCGCATGGACTCGACACGCCGGAGCACGAGCGGGTCGCAAGTCAGGCCGGTCTCGCAAACCGTGAGGGAACTTGCGCTCCCGGCCCGTGCTGCCGACCTTCTTCGACGACCTCGTGGTCGGGGCGAGAGGATTCGAACCTCCGACTCCACGGTCCCGAACCGTGTGCGCTACCAGGCTGCGCTACGCCCCGAATCGAACAGGCGCCGACACTAGCCGAGGTCGCCGGTTCGTCAAGCGTGTGGGGCGGAATTTCGCCGCCAGGAACACACCTGATAGGCGTCAGGTCCGTGGCCGCCGGGATCGTTCCAGGGGCCGATGCGGAGGATGCCGTCGGCGTCGGGCGGAACACCCGGGAGGGCGAGCGACTCGGGGGCGAGCGCCCAATCGGACAGCGCAGCCGTCACCGCCGCGACGACGCCCGCCCCCTCTTCGCGCGTCGGGGAGCACACGGCGTAGACGAGGGTGCCGCCCGGGCGCACCAGCGTGGCGGCGTTCGCGAGGATGCGCGTCTGCAGCGTGGCGAGGCGGGCGGGATCGTCGGGACCGACGCGCAGCAGGATCTCGGGGCGGCGATGCACGGTGCCGAGCCCCGTGCAGGGCGCATCGACGACGACGCGATCGAAGCGCCCCTCGAGACCCGCCACACCGACGGCGAGATCCACGGCGACGGTGGAAAGAGCGCTCACCGGAAGGCGGAGCCGCCGACATTCGGCGTCGATGCGCTCGAGCTTCTCTTCGTAGAGATCGAGCGCCGTGACCGAGCCCGATGCGCCGACCGCGCGGAGGAAGAGCGTCGTCTTGCCGCCGTGTCCCGCGCACGCGTCGGCAACCCGCTCGCCCGCGCGCGCACCGGCCGCGAGCCCCACGGCCTGCGCGCCCTCCTCCTGCACGGTGAAGCGACCCTCCGCGTGGCCGGGCAGCCGCCGCGGATCGCCCGCGCCCCGAACGAGCAGGGCGCGCGGCGACACGGCGCCCTCGCGCACGTCGAGGCCGGGACGCGCCGCACGAAGCGCATCGGCGAGCGAGGCACGCGCCTCCGGTGCGATGTCTTCGACGCGAAGGACGGTCGGCGGCGGCAGCGCGCGCGCCGCGAGAAAGGACGTCGCGCGCGTCACACCGAGCGCGTCGATGAGCGCCTCCGCGAGCCACGTGGGCGCGACGAGCGCCGCGGGTGGCCGCGGCTGCGAGGGGCGCTGCGCCGCGACCTTGCGCAGCACCGCGTTCACCAACCCGGCGAGCGCGCGCCCACGCTCGCGCACGACGAAGCCCACCGCCGCATCGACGACGGCATGCGGCGGCACGCGCTCGAGGTGAAGCAGCTGATAGGACGCGACGCGCAGCACCGCGCGCACGAGCGGCTCGAGCGCGTCGGCGCCACGCCGCAGGTGCGCGCCGTACGCGGCGTCGAGCGTCGGGAGGACGCGGAGCGTGCCGTAGATGATCTCCGTCGCGAGCGCGGCGTCGCGCGGGTCGAGGCGGGCCCGCGCGAGCTCGGCGTCGAGGGCACGCGATGCGTACGCACCATCCGTACAGACGCGCCAGAGCACGTGCGCGGCGAGCGAGCGCGCATCGATCATCCGCGGAGCGCGCGGGGCGCGACGGCCGTCAGCGGACATCGCGCGTCACCGCCTCGACGATGCTCGGCCACTGACGCTGCAGGTCGTTGGCGAAGGCAAAGACCATGAGCAGCACGAGCACCGAGAGACCCGCGATGGAGGCGTACTCGCGGATGCGTCGCGGGACGGGGCGCCGCGCGACGAGCTCGTAGAGGAAGAACACGAGGTGACCGCCGTCGAGCAGCGGGATCGGCAGCAGATTGATGAGGCCGAGGTTGACGCTGATGAACGCCATGAGTTTCAGGTAGTCGAGCGTGCCTGAGCGCGCGGCTTCGCCCGCATAGGAGAAGATCTGCAGCGGACCGCCGAGCGAGCGCGCACTCAAGCGCCCCTGCAGCAGCCGCACCACGGAATACACGGTCAACTCCACGACCTCAGCGGTGCTCGAGATCGACTCCCGAACGGCGTAGAAAAAACGGCTCGGGTTGGGCACCGGCGGATCGGAGCGCGCAGGGATCCACTGGCGCATCGAGACGGCATAGCGGTCGTAACGCTGCCCGTATTCCGTCGTCCCGCGCTCGTGCGCGAGGGCGTAGCGCGCGCTCAGTTCGCGTCCCCCGCGCCGCCAGACGAGGGTGTGCGCGCGACCGCCGCCGACGCGCAGGTCTTCGAGAAACGTCGCCCAGACGCGGATGGGGCGGCCATCGAGCGAGACGAGTCGGTCCCCGGGGCGAAGGCCGATGCGGTCCTCGGGCGAGCCGGCGCGTACCTCGCTCACGTAGAGTTCAGCGCTCTCGAGCCCCGCGCGCGCGAGGCCGTGTCCCTCGCCGGGGTCCGGCGTGACGGTCGCGACGTGCGGCTCGTAGACGTCGAGATCGACGAGGCCGCCGAGCGCCCCCGCGATGCGCTGCGGACGGAGATACGTGAGCGGAACGAGCTCGCCCCGGTTCCGCGCGAGCGCTGCGGCGAGGTCGATGAAGCGGCGAATGGGGCGCCCGCGCGCGGCGACGATCACGTCGAAGGTCTGGAGGCGCGCAGCGCCCGCCGGGCTCGCGGGGTTGGGCACCCCGATGACGGCCTCGGGGTGCACCGGCATCACGCCGATGAGCCCCGTCCGCTCGACGAGATCGAGCGGCGCACGCACCCGCGTCACGAGCGCGGGCGTGATGGAGGTGCGCACCTCGCGACCGCCGCGCTCGACCACAAAGTCGAGCGGGTCGTCGGCGTGATCTTCGACGATGTCGACGAGGTCGTCGAAGGTGCGGATCTCGTCCCCGTCGATCGAGAGCACGCGGTCGCCGGGCTCGAGCTTCCCGTCGGCGGGACGGTCCGGAAAGACGATGCCGATGACCGGCGGCGGCAGCTCGCGATCACCGAGCGCGACGACGAAGTAGAGGACGATCGGGAACATCAGATTCATGACCGGGCCGGCGACCACGATCACGAAACGCTTCCAGATGGCCTGCTCGGCAAAGGATCGATGCGCCTCCGCAGGGCTCACGACGTCCTGCGGTCCCTCCCCGAGCATGCGCACGTAGCCGCCGAGCGGGAGCGCAGCCAGGACATATTCTGTCCCACCCCGGCGGAAGCCCGCGATGCGCGGCCCGAAGCCGAGCGAGAAGCGCAGGACCTGCACGCCGAAGAACTTCGCCCACACGAAGTGCCCGAGCTCGTGCACGAAGACGAGCACGCCGACGAGCACGATGAAATAGACGACATCCATCCGCGGGCCGCGAAGCTAGCAGCGACGCGCGGTCCGAGGAAGCACGCACGGCCCGTGGTAGCGTCGTCGATGCGATGACGCGCGCAGCGGACGAGGCCGAGGACGGGGCCACGACGTACGCAGGGATCGTGGGGCGCAGCGCGCCGATGCGCGCGCTCTTCCGCATGCTCGAGCGACTGCGCGCGACCGACGCGACCGTGCTCGTGACCGGCGAGAACGGCACGGGCAAGGAGCTCGTCGCGCGCGCGCTCCACACGCAGTCACGCCGCGCGGCCGGCCGCTTCGTGGCGACCAACTGCGGCGCCCTGCAGGACACGCTGCTCGAGAGCGAGCTCTTCGGCCATCGTCGCGGGGCGTTCACCGGCGCGGTCGGCGACAAGCCAGGGCTCTTCGAGGTGGCGGACGGCGGCACGTTCTTCCTCGACGAGGTGGGCGACATGTCGCCAGCGCTGCAGGTGAAGCTGCTGCGCGTGCTGCAGGAGGGCGTGTTCTTCCCCGTCGGCGCGGTGGAGCCGCGGAGGGTCGACGTGCGCGTCGTCGCCGCGACGAACCGCGAGCTCGGCACGCTCGTCGCGCGCGGCACCTTCCGCGAGGATCTCTTCTACCGGCTGAACGTCGTCACGCTGCGCGTCCCTCCGCTGCGGGAGCGGGCGGACGACATCCCGCTGCTCATCGGTCACTTCCTCGCACGTCTCGCCGCGCGCGACGGGCGGACGAAGACCCCTTCACCGGGCGTCCTCGCGGCGCTCTGCGCACACCGCTGGCCGGGCAACGTGCGCGAGCTCGAACACGAGCTCGAGCGGCTGTGGGTGCTCGGCGGCCCGAGCACGACGCTGATCGAAGCGCACCTGTCGAAGACGATCGCTCGACGTGCGATCGACCCCGCCGCCTCGAGCGCCCCGGACGCGGAGGCGCCCGAGTTGGAGTCGTCGCGCGTGGATTTGACGCTCCCCGCGGCGGTCGAGCGGCTCGAGCGGCGCATGATCGGCGACGCACTCGCGCGCACAGGCGGGAACAAGTCACACGCGGCGCTGCTCCTCGGGGTGAGTCGCCGCAACCTCATCCGCAAGGTGCGCGCGCTCGGTCTCGAGGCGACGGGCAAGGCGGACGTCACGCCACGCGACGACACTCCGAGAGACTGACGAGGCGCGCCGATCCTCGCGTCAGGGGCAGGTGCCGCCGAGCGCCTCGGCGAGCGCCGTGACCTCGCTGATCGCGGGGTTGTCCGGGACGAGACGACAGAAGCGCTGGTAAGACTCGAGCGCTTCGCGCGTGCGTCCGGAGCGGCGGAAGCAGTCGCCCCGGAGCCGAAGCGTGATGGCGGGTGCTCCCGCGGCGAGCGCGCGTTCGACGAGCGACGAACACTGCTCGGGCTCACCGCGTGCAAACGCGCGGCGCGCCTCGGCGAGCAGAGAAGCCGCGGTGACCGGGGGCTCCGCAGCGGGCGCCTCTCCCAGCGCCGCAGGCGCATTCGGTGAAGCCGGGACACGCGGTGAGCGCGTCGCAGACGGCGCGCGACGTCCGCCTCGCTCGCCATGAGCGGGCCCAACGGACGATGGCTCAGCGGGTGACGGCGCAGCGGGCGGGAGCGAGGGCGCGACGGGCATGGTGGGAGCGGGCGGCGGAGGTTCGGAAGCGGGCGCCGGCGCGACGGGCAGCACCGGCACGACGGGACCGGGAAGCGGCGGAGGTGCCGTGCTCGCCGCCGTCGGCGCGTGCCGCTTCGACCACCAGCCCACCGCGGCGATCGCAGCGACCGTCGATGCGGCGCCGGCGAGGAGCGCGACGAGCAGCAGCGCGATCCGCGCAGAGCCGGCACCCGCGCGAGGCAGCCCACGAATCTCGTCGATGCGCGCGCCCTCCGCGGACGACGGTACGGCGAAGACGAAGGCAGACGGACTGGCCGCGATCGGTGGCGACGGGGCGGGCGCGGACGCGACCGAAGCAGGTTGCACACGCTGTGGATGCGCGGGCGCCACCGGCAGCGGCTGCGCACGCATCGCGCCCAGATCCGAGAGCGTTCCGGGGGCGAGCTCCTCGGGTCGCGGCGCGACGGGCGCCGGACGCGCGGCCCCCGCGAACGAAGGCGCCTGCACGAGCGTCGCGGGCGCAGCTTGCTCGGATGCATCGGCGCCGTACGCCGGCGGCGCGGACTGCATGCTGCCGAGCACCGCCGTGGCCATCCCAGCGCGGATGCCACCCGGCACGCTCAAGCGCCCCACCGCACCGATGAAGGCGTTCGCGAGTTCTTCGGGCGTCGCGTAGCGAGCCTCCCGCGCGCGCGCCATCGCCCGCGCAACGACGCTCTCGACCTCCGGCGGAAGGTCGCCGCGCACGCTGCGCAGCGGCGCGACGCGACCGTGCAGGATGCTCACGATCAGGTCGCTCGGCGCGGAGCCGAGGAAAGGCGGGCGTCCAGCGAGCGCCTCGTAGAGGATCACGCCGACGGCGTAGACGTCGACGCGCGCGTCGAGCTCGTGCTCCGCCGCGAGTTGCTCCGGCGCCATGTAGCGCGGCGTGCCGAGGAGCTGCCCCGTCTGCGTGAGCTTCTCCGAGCCGAACACCTTGGAGATGCCGAAGTCGAGGAGCTTCACCTGCGGCTCGGCCTGCGACGCCACGCTCGCGAGGAAGATGTTCTCGGGCTTGAGATCGCGGTGCACGATCCCGCGCGCGTGCGCCGCCGCGAGGGGCGCACAGATGCCCGCGAGGAGCGGCGCGACGTCGCTCGGCTCGAGCGGCCCGCTGCGCCGCATGAAGGCGCCGAGCGTCTCGCCCGCGAGCAGCTCCATCGCCAGGAAAAGCGCACCATCCTCCAGCGCCCCAAAGGTCTCGACGCGCACGATGCCGGGATGCGCGAACGACTGCAGCAGCTCGCCCTCGCGCCGGAACCGCGAGGCGGCCTCTGGAATCGCACACAGATCCGAGCGCAGGAGCTTCAGCGCGATGGGCCGCGAGGTCGCGAGATCCGTCGCGCGGTAGACGCTTGCCATCCCGCCCTCGCCGAGCAGGGACTCGACGCGGAATCGCCCCGCGACGACGCTCCCCGGAGCCCTCGCCTCGCTCCGGGAGCGGTCCGTCGTCGCTGCCGTCGCCATCGCGGCCGCCATGATCCGCAGTCCCGCAGGCGGCGTCAACGCACGACGCGCCTTGGCACTACCAGAGCCAGAGCGTGACGCAGCGCGTTACCCACACGGTGAGCGACACGAGCGAGAGCACGAGCGCCCACCGCTCGATCGCGAGGCGCTCGAGGACGGGAACGACGGCCCAGCCACGAACGAGCGCGAGGACAGAGACGAGCACGGTGACTGCCGACACGAGGAAGAGCAGGACGCCGAAGGCATTCGCGCGCGCCGCGTCGACGATGTGACCGTCGGCCATGTTCGCGAAGGCCGTGGTCAATCCACAACCGGGGCACGGATAGCCCGTCACGACGAGGAAGCCGCAGGGCGGCAGACCGAGCTGCGTGTGCGTGCCGTGCCCGAGTGGATTCGGCGTGAGCGCGGCCGCCGTCCCGATCACCGTCGCGGGCAACGCCGCGAGGACGAACCAGACGACGCGCGACACGAGGCTCCCGCGCGGGAAGCCGAAGCGCGCATCGACGGACTCGGGCACGTGGCGCGACGAGGCTGTGGCCACCGCCGCGACGTCCGCAGCCGCGAAGTCCGCAGCAGACACCGCCGCGAACCCGGACTCGGTGGGCGCCTCGACGGACGCAGGAGGCGCGGCGCGCTCGCTCACGGGGCCGAAGATCGCCACGCAGGCCGGCGGGCGTCAAGCGTCTACACGACAGGACGCGCTACCCTCGCGCGGCGATGCACGTCCACCTCGTCGACGGCACCTACGAGCTCTTCCGGCACTTCTATGCGCCCGGCGCTTCCCGACGAACGACCGGTGCCGCCGACACGGGCGCTGCACGCGGCGTGGCGCGCTCGCTGCTTGCGTTGCTCCGCGAGCCCGAAGTCACGCACGTCGGCGTCGCGTTCGACTCGGTGATCGAGTCGTTCCGCAACGAGCTCTTCGCCGGCTACAAGACCGGCGAGGGCATCGACCCCGCTCTCTTCGCGCAGTTCGGCGTCGTGGAGGCGCTCTGCACGGCGCTCGGCTTGGTGGTGTGGCCGATGCGCGCGTTCGAGGCCGACGACGCGCTCGCGACGATGGCGGCGCGCGCCGCCCTCGATCCGCGCGTCGCGCGCGTGGTGATCTGCTCGCCCGACAAGGACCTCGCCCAGTGCATCCGCGGGACGCGCGTCGTGCGCCGCGATCGCGTGCGCGACGTCGAGCTCGACGAAGATGGCGTCCGCGCGAAGTACGGCGTCTCGCCTGTGAGCATCCCGGATCTGCTCGCGCTCGTGGGCGACACGGCCGACGGAATCCCGGGCATCCCGCGCTGGGGCGAGAAGAGCGCCGCGAAGGTCCTCACCGCGTGGCGCCACGTCGATGCCATCCCGGATGATGCCGAAGCATGGGGCGTCGACGTGCGCGGCGCTGCGGCGCTCGCCGCCGAGCTCGCGTCTCGCCGTGCGGACGCGCGGCTCTACCGCACGCTCGCGACGCTGCGTGAGGACGTGCCCCTCGCCGAAGACGTCGATGCGCTCTTCTGGCGAGGCGCCGACCGCGCCGCGCTCACGACGCTCGCCGCGGAGCTCGGCGACGACACCCTCCTCGCGCGCGTGCCGCGCTTCCGCGACGCCTGAGCGCTCGCGCGAGCCGCACGGCGCACACCGAGCCTGCCGACGTCAGAGTCGCATCGCCGCGCGCACGGCGGCGTAGGGCGCCTCCCGCGCCGGCGCAAAACGCTCGGCCGCGAAGATCACCTCGAGCGCCGCGCGACCGGCGGGATCCGCCGTGACCCCGAGGAGCGCGGCGAGCGCACGGACGCGCAACTCGGGATCGAGGCCGGAAGACGCGCAGATGGCATCACTCGGGATGGGGTCGGTCGTCATGACCGGGCGCATCGGAATGTCGCTCGCGTCGTACCAGCCCGCGGAGATCGCCCCGCTGTCGCTGCGGCCGCGGTCCATGTTGAAGAAGGTCGCGCCGACGTCGACCGCCCCCGACGCGACGCGGCGCACGACCTCGGCGTGACTGCCGCAGAACGCCTCTTCACCGAAGAAGCGGCCCGGGTCGAGGCCTCGCAAGACGAGCGCCTGCCGCGGGAACAGATAGCCGCTGCAGGAGTCCGGGCCGACCCATGCGACGCGCGCGCCGCGAAGCTCCTCGACCCGCTGGATCCGTGATTCCGCCTGCACGAACAAGGTGCCGAAGAAGTGTGCGCTCGGGCCGCGGACGACTTCGGCGAGCAGCTCGGCATGCCCGCCGTCGAGCGCACGGACGGCGAGCGCCGGCGGGACCCAGGCAAGTGCCGCTGATCCGTCGCGGATGCGCGCCTCGAGCGCCGCGTAATCCACGCACGGCTCGATGGCGACATCTCTCCCGAGCAGCGCGCCGAGGCGCCTCCCGAGATCGACGCGCCGCTCCTCGACGGCACCGCGGACCCGCAACGGGCCCGTGGCAAGAACCAGTGTCCCCACGGGCGCGAGAGTGCGCGTCGCCACTCGGCGGCGCAACCCCGCATCACTGCCGACGGCGGTGTGGAACGTCAGCGGCGCCGACGCGCGCCCGCCGACCGCGCGATCCCGAGGAGCGCCAGGAGGCCGACCAGCGCGAAGGCGCCGAGCCCACCAGCCGCGCTCGGCGCGCCCACCGTCGTGCACGCACAGCCGCCCTCGTTGCTGGGCGGCACACCGCGCGCGGGCGGCGTCGGCTCGTCCTCGGCGGGCGGCTCGTCTCCACCCGGGGGCGCAGGAGAGTCCGGCGGGACGCAGCCGCCATCGACGCAGAGGAAACCACCGGGGCACGTCGCGCCATCGTCGACCGCGCCGTTGCAGTCGTCGTCGGTCGCGTTGCAGGTCTCGCGGCGCGCCATCACGCCGCCGACGCATGCGCCCCATGCGCCGCCCGTGCACGACTGCGTGCCGACCGCGCAGCCGCCGACATCCATGCCGCAGGGCCGCGATTCGCCATCCGTGCACTCGCAGCCCGGGTCGACATCGCCATCGCAGTCGTCGTCGATGCCGTTACAGATCTCCATCGCGCCAGGGTTCACCGCCGCCGCGGTGTCGTCGCAGTCGACGCGACCGCCCTCGAGGAGGCCCGGCGTCGCGGGGTTCCAGCCGCAGAGCGAGTAGCCGTCGCCATCGACGTCGTAGCCCTCGTCGACCATGCCGTCACAGTCGTTGTCGAAGCCGTCGCAGACCTCCTCGCTGATCGAGCGGCCGATGTCCGCGAGCGCGAGACGCAGCTCGGCGAGATCGTTCGCCTGCGCGTAGCAGTGGTTCGAGGCCGCCGGATCGCTGAGCGTGACGTCGCAGCCCGGAAGCTCGGTACCCGCGGCGACGGCCGCGCGGTTCAGCGTGAGCGGATCGACCGACGCGCCGAAGCCCACGATGTGCACGGTGAGCCCGAGCGCGCGCAGCCGCGACACCGAGTCGACGGGCGTGAAGCGCGTGCTCGCGTCGTAGGGGCTGCACCACTGCCAGCCATCGGTGACGAGGATGACGTGGTTGGTGCGCGTCGGATCCTGCAGGCGCGCGTAGCTGCCGATGACGTCGAGCGTCTGCGCCATCGGCGTGAAGTTGCCGGCGCTCGGGGGCGGGGTGCCGAGGCCCCCGACGATCGCGTCCGCGGAGTTCGCGCCGACGTCGATGGTGATGCGCCCCGGTGCACAACGATCCGGGAAGGGGAACACCTGCAGGCCGAAGTCGATCTGGTCCGCGTAGGCCGTCGCGATCTCGCTGATCGCCATCGTCGCGGCCGACCACTTGGTGCCGCCGCCCGGGACGGTGCCGAGCATGCTCGAGGACTTGTCCACGACGAGCAGCACCTGCGGGGCGACGCAGCGGTCGGCGCGCGCCGGAGCCGCAACGCCGAGAAGCGTGAACAGAGCGAGGAGCGCGGAGGAGGAGGCGAGCCGAAGAGACGACATGCGCGCGACGTTAGCAGGCCGCGTGCCGCGACCGTCGGGGCATTTCGCTGACTTCGAAGCGGCGTGTTCAGCGGCGGATCGCGGCGACGCCACGAAGCGGGCGGCGACTCGCGCAGCCAGCCCTGACACGGACGGGCGGCGAGACGAGTCGCCACCTCGGCGCTCGCGAACGGCGATGCGCGCGTGCTAGCCTCGCGCCCCACGCGACGATGGCGAAGGGTCCTTCACCGCTGCTCGGATACAACACGAACGTCCGCCACAAGGGGCGCGTGTATCACATCCAGACGGAGGACTCGGGGCTCGCGCACCCGCACATCATCACGCACCTCTTCGCAGACGGCGGGCGCATCGTCGCGTCGCGCAAGACGAGCTACGCGCAGCACGTCGGCGACGAGGGCTACGCGGCGATCGTCAAGAAGCTCATGCAGGAGCAGCACAAGGCGCTGTTCATCGCCCTGCGTGACGGCGTCTACGACCGCGACCTCGACCCGCCGGGCGCGAGCGTGGCTCCACCCGCGCCATCGACCACGAGCAGCGAGGCGAGCGCGCCCGTCATCGAGGCCCTGCCACAGGTCCCGCCCGCCCCCCGCGCGCCCTCCTTCGACATCGACGCCTTGGAGCGCGCCGCCGCGGCGATCGGCGCCGGGGCCCCCGCGGCGCTCGAGGCCACACCGCCGGAACACGCCGCGACGCTGCCCGGCACGGCCGCATCGCCCGGCACCAGCGCACCGCTCGCCGCCGAGCCCGCGCTGCCCGCGGGTCGCTACCAGTCGACGCGCCCCGCCGTGCGCGCCGAGCGCGTCGGGCCCTCGCTGGATTCCACCGAAGACGCGCCGATGTTCGGCGGTGATCTGCTGACGGAACGATCGCTCGACGAGGTCATCCTCAGCTACCTCGCCGAGGACCTCGACCAGGATCTCTAGCGCCATGCGCGCGCGTCACGCTCGCGTCGTTCCGCGGAGCATGCAGTGAGTGCCGCGCACCTCCTCGCGCGCGCCTTCCACGAGGACCCGTACATCCGCTGGGCCGAGCCGGACGCTGCGCGCCGCCCGCGCACGATGGGCGCGGTGTTCGAGTCCGTCCTCGCGCACGGGCGACGACATGGCGGCGTGATTCACGAGCCGGACGTCGGCGTCGCGGAGTGGACCTCGCCCGCACACATCGACGTGGGCGTGATCGGCGGGCTCGCGCACGGTGTGTGGCGCGTCGCGCTCTCGACGCCGCCCGCGGTGTGGTGGCGACTCGCGACGCACGACAAGGCCGCGCTCGATCGCGTGCGGCCGTTCCTCGGTCCGCGGAACGTCTATCTCGCGACGCTCGGCGTCGACCCCTCCGTCGCGGGGCGCGGACACGGCGGGCGCATCTTGCGCGCCGCGCTCGCCGCGATGCGCGCGCAAGGTGAGACGTGCGTGCTGCGCACCGAACAACCGAAGAACGTCGCTTTCTACCGGCACGCGGGCTTCACGCTCGTCGACGAATCCGTCATCCCGTCGAGCGGCCTGCGCGTGTGGGTCTTCGAGCGCTCGCTCGCGGACATCACGCCCGGCGACGGTTGACTCACGAGGCGCAGCACACCGCGCAGTGGTTCAACCACTGCACCCGCGAACCCCCGCAGTGGTTCAACCACTGCACCCGCGAAC
>Ga0172372_10005954_pt1 | contig 16784 bp, 15 predicted proteins | sample LakKiv5m_2_FD_114544 | JGI IMG/M metagenome (GOLD analysis project Ga0172372, IMG submission 114544) | Freshwater microbial communities from Kabuno Bay, South-Kivu, Congo - kab_092012_9.5m | ecosystem: Environmental > Aquatic > Freshwater > Lake | place: Democratic Republic of the Congo...
CATAGCCGTAATCCACGCCCAAACTCACTTTCAAAGCCTCGACAAAATTGATAAAGCCTCCTGATAAGACCGCCACTTTATAGCCCAATGCCTTGAGCGTTTTTATCAAACGCTCAGCTCCTTCAGTTAGCGGCATTTGATCGATAATATCTTGAATCACCTTTTTAGGCATGCCCTTTAATAATTTGACTCTAGCTCTCAAACTCTGATCAAAATCCAGTTCACCGTTCATTGCCTTTTCTGTTATTTGACTCACCTGCTCAACCACTCCCATAGCACGAGCCAATTCATCAATCACTTCTATTTTTAATAACGTTGAATCCATATCAAACACCACTAAACGTCGATTGCGTCTATAAATATCATCCTTTTGAAAAGCGATGTCGATATTCTCTGTGTTTGACAACTCCAAAAAACATTGCTTCATCTCGTAACTCATGGAGCCCTTGCCGCGAACCCCTATTTCAATGCAAAAGCGCTGATCGCCAACCTCTTGGTCGCAAGGCGTTTTAACCGAAAGTCGTCGGATGTTCTCAACATTGTATTGTTCATCATTGATAATTTTTGTGACCAGATGCAACTGCCTCGCAGAAAAAACACGGGTCAAAACCGTTATAATGCTGCGATCGCGTTCCCCTTCATTGATCCACTGACGATAATGTTCTTGCGAAATATCTTTAAACTTTGCCGTCAACCCTCTGGATTTCGCCCTTTGTTTCAGTTCTTTTTTAAGTTTTTGCTTTATCGCCTCGTTTTCTATTGAAACGAGAAACCCCAAATTCAAACTATCGTGGATGATGCTTTGACTCAAATCGAGAATCATCACCCCCAATTGCGACATCAAATGACTCCAGTCGGCCAATAGACCTTTTCTGTCTTCACCGCGAATATTGATGAGTAAAATTTCAGGCATGGGGTTCAATTGCCGCCATGTTAACAGCCACCATCAAGCTTAAATCACAGCACTCTCAGACTCAATTGCTGCACTTGAACATTTCCAAGTAGCGTTGGCGAAACTGGGCACTGTGGTCTTTAATCCATTTGAGCACACACTCATCGCCTAAGGGTTTGCCAGCTTTCTGCGATTCCTCAGTGCGATATTTTTCTATCTCTTCAATCTGAAGTTGATTGTAATCCTTAAGATTAATTTTTTTTTCTTCAGTCATCATCGAAAAATCCAATATTCTTAATCATTTATCCCCTCAACACAAGCCTTCCCTAAAGATTGCAAATATCATTGGGGTTACATTTTTAATCGACTTAAAAGTGGTGTCAAGCTCCGATTGATATGCGCGTCCCCTTTTGACAAGAAACCCCTTAGCAGTAGAGCTGCTTGAGCTAACGTTTCAGCGACTGCGCATACCGGCAAGAGGTTTACACACTGATAGGGATCTGACAGAAAAAACAGTCCGCTCTTCCATTTTGTCGCTTCCACCTCTAGACCTCTTTCCAACCAAGGTGAATAAAGTTCTTTGTCTTTAAATACAGGGCATAGCCAAAAAATTCCGACCGCTTTTTGAGCCATCTTTGAATTTAAACTCAGGGCAATATGCCCGAAAGTGGTTCTGGAATTCAACTCGACTAATGGAAAAAGTTTTAACTCTCCAGTTAAATCCTTATAAAGAAAAGCGTCGATGCCCAAATTTTGAGCGTTGCAGAAATAATGCGTTTTTTGCGCTAAAATTTGCATAAGCTGATGTTTCCATTTTTCCCAAAGCGGATCTTTTGCACTCCATAAAAATGGCTTCACCGCTTCAGACATAGCCGGCCAGCTTGCACCTAAACTATGCCCATAGTAACGACCGTTCAAACTCGTGATGGCATGAACGCTACCTAAATAATCTATTTTCTCAGCTTCTATCTTGCCTAGCCATGCAAAATCATCGCAGCGGTCAAAAAGAGGTTGTAGCCAAAGTGAAACTTGACTGTCCAATTTTTCCTGAATCCATTGCATAGGCCAAGATTCAGGCGCGTCCAAATGCTCCATTCGCTTTACATTCTGACCCGCACAGCCAAACGGAGCTTTTAACATAGCTTGTGCATAGCCCCATTTCTGGATCTGACGACAAGCCTTGATGAGATCTGATGTAGAATCCACCCATAGCCCCAAACTATGTACGGGGTTACCAAAGCGTGGATCGGCATTGTCTTCAAAAAACTGCTGCAGTAACTCACAACTCCTCAACTTGGAATCGTTTGATTCACTATTTTGAGCACATGTTGAAATCTCAAATGGCTTTTTGGAAATTTGATTCCAATGCTTGAACATCTCTTCCACACTTTTGGTTGGAGCCCAAGGTTTAATCGCACCTATATGCTGATGAGTTAAACTTGAACGTTCCAGAACGTCCGAACTTTGAATCACCACCTCTGGCATCACGACACTAGACCGTGTTAAATGCCTCAACCAGTCAGCACTCAACTCGTGTTTAAGCACGATGAGATCGTCTTTTTTCGCCAGCCACAATGGCAAAGCTTGAAAGTCTCCATGCAAACTATCTTTTAATTTTTGAGAAGTCCCTTTATTGGAAAAGTCATGCTCAAAGCTATTGTAAAGGTAGACATCTGGCGGTCGCCCTTTTGATCGCTGATAAGTGAATAGCGCTTCTATGTCTTTGGTATGGAATCCCAAAGACTCTCGTATTTTTTTTTGAAAAGGCTGTGCCTTTGCCCTTGATGGAAATAACGGTGCCTCCAATTTATCAACATAGGCAGGCCAGATGCAACCGTCATGATCAGCATGTTCTTTCTTAAAATACTCAAGTCCAAGTCGCACGTGCCGCATCTCATCGTTCAACACAATCGTGAGTATGTCGGCTGTTGCTTGATCGCCCACTTGTTGAAAGCGCTGTTTAAAATCGCAACAAAAATCCAAATTCGCCTGCTCCAAGGTTAAACTCATGCCCGCAATAAAAGCATCTATACTAGACATTCCTTTCAGAGCATCCCAAAAGAAACGATTGAGGCCATCTTCTCCAAACACAATGCCACATTGCTCCATGCGCTTCATGTAAAGCTTGGTGTGCTTTTGTTCGTCTTGAATGGTCGCCACCAAATGTTTTCGCAAGCCTTTAGGCGCGTCTGGAAATTTAAGCAAAGCCAAAGCCATCAATTCTATCGCTTGCAATTCGTGATTTGCAAAAAAGTGCAAACAACGTCCTCTCTGTGCATCATTGCTCAAGGCTTTGAATTCACCAAACTTAAATTCGCGGCCACGCGGCACCAAACTCAATTTTTCACAACGTGCCGGTTCGGCTATAGTCTCGTTGCATCCACTTAAATCATCATCACTTAAAACAGCCGGAAACGAAAGCTTGTCTTCTAAGTTTGGACTCAGCAACAATCGGGCGGCAAATTCTTTAATCTGCAAGCCATTCACCCACGGTCATTTTCTAAAAAACATCATGCGCACCGTCGAAAAAAGCTGAGTCAGTTGCTGCCATAATATTGATCTTTCGTAATTGCTCTTCCTAAAATACCAATAACAGAAAAGCAGAAACAACGCAACTATCATAAATTTAGCAAACACATAAAAAACCTGTACCGCTAAATACAGCAACAATGCCATAAAACCGGCAATGAGCACCATGTAAATATCTTTTAACACCCAACTCCTTTTCTCTTCATAGCTTAACTTCTACGCTAGCGCAACAATTATTCCAAAGTACCATGCCTTTAGCTCAACGGTTTAATTGTTTTGCTGCTCTTTTCAGATGAATCAGACTCGTCTAAAGCAGGTGAGACCTTTAGTTCAGATTCCTTTTTCGGAGCTTTGGGTGGCACAAAAGGCTGAGTCGCATTTTGAGGATTTTCATTTCCAGATTGGTAAACATCCAACATCAAAGCAACCATCACGATGAGCATGATCACCAACACCCAAATAGCTGATTTCTTTCTTTCCAACTTGATGCTGTCTTTTAGGGTTGAAGGTGACTAGAAATTTTCATTGCCAACTTTGCCAACTCGACTGGATCAGCCATTTTAGATTTTGAGAAATCAATGTCACCTATGTGTTCAATTGGCAATAAGTGAATATGCGTGTGCGGCACCTCAAGACCAATGACCGTCATGCCTATCCTGCTACAGTTGATCTCTTTTTCGATTGCTCTAGCTACTTTCTTGGCCACACTCATCAAACCAGCCAAGTGAGCATCTTCCATGTCGAATATGTAATCGATTTCAAGTTTTGGAATCACCAAGCTATGGCCTGCTCGAATAGGACGCACATCGAGAAAGGCTAAATAATCCTCATCTTCATATAACTTATGACAAGGCAATTCACCTTGAACAATTCTCGTAAAAATCGTCGCCATAAATACCCTAGCCCTCTTTAAAAGGATTTGATTTTCTAAAACGCTCAACAACACAGCCAATGAGAACAATGATCATTAAGAACAAATGCAGCATCATACTGAGAACGAGATCCAAGGGGACGCCTTCTTTCAAGGTTCCATACAGTCTTATCATCATTCCTATCAAAGCCACCACAGGAAGACTCCAAAGATGCAGCTCTAAAAAAACTCGATGACGCGAGCGTACTATTTTATCCTGCAAGACTTCAATAAACACCAAATACATCGTCAAAAAGCCGTAACAAATCAACAAAATAGATCTTGACCACAGGGCATTAGGGTCATCTCTTAAAATGATTAAAAATAAGTCGAGAATGGAGTTCGTTGTCGTTCACCAAGTAAGATAAATGAATTATTAGTTGAAGTGGAGTCTTCAAGATCTTAAGTTAAATATTTCAACTTGTGTTAATCAACTTTCTTCGATACTGCGTTTTCATTTAATTCTTAAGCTCAATGAACTTTATAGAGGCTAGACAAATTGCATTCGACAACAATCACAGCATTGTTTTTGTCCGAAAAAACCGCAGTGAAGTCGTGTTTAAGTGTGAATTCTGCCATGCTGAAATGAAGCGAAAAGAAGAAGAAGGCGCATCGTGGGATGGGGCTATACTTAGTAAAGTTTGCAGCAAAGCACCAAAAAATAAGAAGTCCTCTCCCTACTAATTTTACTCATCATTCTTCGACTTGAACCTTCCCACGGTTATTGGTGTTCTAGGGCAAATCCTCATTTTCTTATCGGTGATTTTATTATCACCATGCCTGCTGATGCTCTTTGGTATAAAAGGAGATTATCATGCCTTCATCGATTCAAGCTGCATTTCCCTTGCCTGTGGACTTATTTTTAAATTTTTAACTCGCAAGGTAAAATTTAAATTCTCACCCCGCGAGGGATTTGCCATCGTCACCTTTGGTTGGTTGTTTTTAAGTTTGTTCGGCTCACTGCCTTTCGTTTTGGACAACATGCAAGACAACCCTTTCACCTTCACCAATGCATTTTTTGAAGCCATGAGTGGTTTTACGACAACGGGTGCTTCTATTTTGCAAAACATCGAGGTCATTCCCAAGCCGTTGTTATTTTGGCGTAGCCTCACCCACTGGATTGGTGGAATGGGCATCGTCGTTTTGTTCTTGGCCATTCTACCGGCCTTGGGAGCTGGTGGCTTCCAATTGTTCCGAGCGGAGGTTCCGGGCCCCACCAAAGATAAATTGAGCCCTAAAATAGGCAATACCGCAAAAACCCTTTGGGGAATCTACCTCTTGTTGAGCACGGCTTGCTTTTTAGCTTTGATGGCCGCTGGCATGACTCCTTTTAACGCCATTTGCCATGCCTTTGGAACCATTTCCACAGGGGGATTTAGCACCCTCAACGATTCTGTAGCGGGCTTCCACAGCTGGAAAATAGAAGTGATCATCACCATCTTTATGGCGCTAAGTGGCTGCAACTTTATTTTATTTTTGCATCTCGCAAAAGGACACTTCAAACATGTTTTTAGCAATGAAGAATTGAGATTTTATATTTTCTCAATTTTTATCTCTATTGCTCTAATCTCCTACATGGTTCTCAAACAATCACCCACAGATGATCACCTTAAAGTGATTCGCGATGTAGCTTTTCAAGTGATCACTATCCTCTCCTGCACCGGTTTTGCCTCAGCCGACTTTGACTTGTGGCCTTTAGCCTCACAAATGTTATTGGTTTTACTTATGGTCATGGGAGGTTGTGCCGGTAGCACAAGCGGAGGGTTAAAAGTATTCCGAGTGCTCGTCTCTATAAAAGTTGGCAAACGCGAGATCTCACGACTCCTCACCCCGCGCGCCGTGATCCCCTTAAAAAACGATGATGAATACATCTCCACCGCTCTCACCCATGCCATCATCGGGTTTGTAAGCATTTATTTTCTCATTTTAGGAGCCATCGGTTTTATCTTGGTTTGGATCGAAGGCGATCGCTACAATTTAACCAGCTTGCTTTCTATCTGTGTTTCATGCTTGGGAAACGTCGGGCCAGGTCTAGATTCCTTTGGGCCTACTGACAACTATAGTACGCTTAGGGATCAATCAAAATGGCTTCTTTCGTTCTTAATGCTCTTGGGTCGTCTAGAGTTTTATTCCGTATTTGTTCTTTTCTTGCCACAAATGTGGCGCAGATAAACAATACCGTTCACTTACCTGCTCATTGATCGTAATAGATGGTATAGTTTGAGTCTTTCTTCAACCCAGCTTTGGAGATAAAGAGATCATCAACATGGCCATCAACAAAACTAAAATTCCAAGTGCTCAAATCGCGATGATACCCCAAAAAAGGAGTCATGTTTTCTGTCCAAATAAAATTAAAACCAGCATTCGCCCCCATCAGAAGCATTTTTTGAGGATGAGCAACGAGGGAAAGCGGAATGCCGTTGCCATTACTATAAGATAAAGAATGGTAGCCCGTGTGATTATTCACTCCATAAGTAGAGCCATACTTGTCGTAGGCAATGTCATCACTAGGGCAATGTGCAGCAGGAACAGGATCTCGCGCTTGATAGGGAGCACCACCTAAATAAACATTGAGCCCTCTCTTATCGGCACCTATGTTCTTATAAGCACCATACGAGCCAGCTGTTCCTAACCAACCAAACGTGGTTTTATAAAATTTATCGGGAGCAAAACCGTTGTAGTCATCGCTATAGACTTGAAAGGCTTTAGCAACGTTGGCCAAATTATTAGCACAAGACATTTGACGCGCCTTTTCGAGAATGCGAATTAGTGCCGGTTGCAACAAGGACAATAACACGGCAAAGACAGAAGACATCACCAAGAGTTCTACCAGCGTAAAACTCAAAGAGGCATTTTTTTGACGGCGGTTGTTTTTCAAAAGAGACTTTGACCTTCCAAATGCAAGTTATTGACTGGACAGTTGCATGATTTCCTGCTGGGTTAACTCTATATTGTAAATTCGTATGTCGTCCATTAATCCATTAAAGTAGAATGTATTGGCAACGTTCTTGCTAATGTTCAGGTTTGAATTGTTACTAGGAGCTTTAGCTGTATAGTTACCGCTGCTGATAAGATTTCCATCTATATACAGTTTTTTTATTCCAGAAGTCGTCCCATTGGAACTCAACGTTGCAACCACATGGTGCCAAACATTGGCGCTCGGCTCTGTGATTTTAAGCCAAGCAATAGGGTCAGTAGCACTGCCGGTGCCCCAAATTAGAAACCCTGCTTGAAAAAAAAGGTAATAATCAGAGTTACCACTGCTGTCAGCCGAACGCTTGCCCATGAGGGTAGCTGTTTGGTTGCTTGCATTTGATTTGTACCACAAAGAAACCGTGAACTGCTTATTTGCTCCAGTGCCCAAATCGAGATCATCGTGATCGCTTACTTGCGCGTATTGAGAGGCCGTGGCTGTAAAGCTTAGCGAATTTTTTATTTTTCCCGTAGTTGAATTTCCCGTTGCGGACAAGTTGCCCAACAAGGTCATGGCGTGGCCATGAGAGCTTGAGTCATACGCGACTTCGCCACTGGTTTCATCCAGCTTCCACCATCCAACCAGATTGTCTGAAGCTATCGAAACGCTATTGCCGCTTAGATAAAGAATTTGCCAATTTCCATTACAACTTACAAGCGACAAACTCCCAAGAGCTTGACTTTTTAGACACAGATCCGTGAATTGATCAAACTGGCCTCCATCTCTAATAAAAATAGAGTTTAACAAACTAATCTTTTTCACGCGATAGTTTCTTCCCGGTGTGACAGACGCTTCAGGCAAATGCAGCAGAATATTCGAGCTGCTAGAGTCCACCAAAACCATACTGTGATCAGACAAGGTTGAGTTTGAGCTTATCGTTTGTATGCCTAACCCGAAAGTTCCATGGATATTCAAGTTGGACGATCCCTCATTTTTACCCATGAACAATTGCTTGGAAACTAAAACATTTCCTTTGACGTGTAGATTGCTACTGGGCAACAAACCAATGCCCAAACCGGTTGAATTCAAAAACATTTCAGATGATGCATCGGCATTAGAGTCGAATTGGATGACACCCTTGGTGCTGTGAACATCGGAAAATAAAGATGGTGACAAAACAAAAGTCAATAGCAAGAAAAACTTCATGTTATTTCGTTTATCATAAGCTTGCAAGAGCACGATGGCGCTATTACTCATATAACGTGAGCCCTTTTAAGTCAGTCTTCATGGAAGAAAAAGCAAAGCTGCTTGTGTAACCAACAAAAATGCAAACGACAATGCCAATAACCGAATAAAGCATAAAGTGAACGTCAGTTTTTTGTATAAGAAACAAAAGGATTGAACTTGTGATGGCACCGCTCATGGCACCTTTCGAATTGGTTCGATTGGTGAAAATGCCTAAACAAAAAAGTCCACACATGGGGGCACCCAATAACCCGAGTATTTTCATGAATTGATCGAGCAATGATTTAATATCAGAATTGGAGAAAAGAATAGCTAGACTGGTGCCCGCAAGTCCTAATAAAATGGTGCAAATCCTCGCGATCATAAGGTAACTTGAGTCATTTTTTACGATTTGCAATGGACGTATAAAATCAGTTACAATCGCTGTTGCAGTACTATTCATGCTAGTGGATACCGTAGACTGAGCCGCGGAAAAAATTCCTGCGACAACTAAACCAGCTATGCCTACTGGAAGATGACTGGCAATGAATAACGGAAAAATGGCATCGTTCTTCATACTGGCATCAAGTTCTAAAGGGTGCTGTTGATAAAAAACATAGAGTGCGGTACCTATTGCATAAAATAGAATTGAAGTGGGCAAAATCATGATCGCATTGACCCAAATGGCTTTTTTGGCACTCAAACTATCAGGTACAGACATGTAACGTTGTATGATGGACATATCCGAAGTATAGGGAACTAGGTTTTGCCCTAGACCACCTAGAAAAATCACCCACAGAGCTGCGCTAGAAAAACTGCTGGAAGAAAAATCCCACTGAATGACCTTAAATTTATGATCCTGTATAGCACCATTCCAAAAACCCTGCATGCCGCCATCGATGTGATGAATTAACACAAAAAAGCTCAAAAGTGCTCCGCTTAAGAGCACGATGGTTTGAAGCGTATCCGTCCAAACGACAGCTTCCAGTCCACCTAAAGTACAATACATCATACTGAGCAGCGACATGATCAGTATGCATTGAATTTCTGTAAGAGGGGTGATCGTCGCCAATGCTAATGCAGGAAGATACATGACTACGGCCATACGTCCAATTTGAAATAAGCAAAAGGAGGCGCTTGCAAAAAGGCGAATGAGTCGATTGAAACGCTTTTCTAGATACTCATAAGCGCTTGTCGCATCGATGTTGCGAAAAAAAGGCAAAAATAAACCTATGACAAAAGGCGTTAAAAGCACTGCCGTGATATTCACCGTGATAAAAACCCAATCTGTAGCAAATGCTTTTGCTGGTATCGCAATAAAGGTGATGGAACTTAACATGGTTGCAAAAATACTGCAACCTGCGACAAACCAAGGTATCCTTTGGCCTCCGCGAAAGTAATCATCGGTGGTTTTGTTCTTGAAGGAGAAGAAAAGACTAACTAGAATAATACCGATTAGATAAATTCCTATCACGCTAAAATCAATCCAACTAAATCGAGTTGGGGTGATTTTTGGGGAGATAGACCAAATTTTTGGAGTTCTCACTCTGGGTTTTAATTCTCCACTTGTGATGATGACAGGATCCTTAAAAGGATCATCACCCCATCTTAATGCTACCGTTGTGACAGGAGCTTCTGGCATTTGGCCGGCAATACTCCAAGTGTTGGTGATGGTGTGATACGCTAAAATATCCTTTTTAAAACCGGGATGTTTTTCTTTGAGTTGATCTGCAATGTTAAATAAGCTACCATCTGCTCCTCCGAAAATGTAAATATGACTTTGACCTATGTTAATTCCAGGTGCTGCCATCGCACAACGTGGCAGTGATTGGCAAATTGTCCAAGGCTCATCAGATAGTGGAGTATAAGCGTACATATCGTCTAAAAAAACGAGGACAGCATTTCCACTTTGATCTTTAGTTAAAGTTCTTCCACTCATGACATAGACACGATCACCTTTACCGTCGTGCTGAGCAACTGCGATATTAAAGGCTCTAGGGGGCCCCGGCCAAGCAGGAAGGATACGCCACTTAAAATCATTGGGTTGATCCATCGAGTCCAAATCCAATGACCAGAAGTTTTTCATGGCCGTATCCAGTGAGTTAGTTGAAGTGCCTCCGGCAACAAACAAAGTGTTTCCAATTTTTGTAGCACTGCTAGTTGTGCATGGCATGGGAAGGTTGGGCAAAGGTTTTTGATCCACGGTCAAAGTCTTTGGATTTACATGCAGTAAAACTACCTCGGAAAAGGTTGTCTGTTCATTGTGTCCGCCAATGCACACAATTCCAAATTTCGTAGAAACTGAAGCACCGTATCCGAGACGATGAGCTAAAGTTCCGGCCTTCCGCCACTGAGAGTCGGTCTTAGAAAATAAATAAATGTCATCGTGGTATACTTTATCACTTTGCCATACAGGTTCCGTGAAGTTAGCACCGCCAGCAATGACGAGACAATCATGGTGTATTCCAGCATAAACTCCAGCTCGACCTACTGGATCGGGAAAATCGGGCAAAGACGACCATAGCTGTTTTTCATGCTCATTGCCGAAACAAAACGAACTGAGCTGAACAACTATAACAAAAACTAACCTTAAAATTTTCATGAAGTTATTTTAGACATATAACAAATCATATCTTCATAAATGGGACGAACGATAGTTTCTTCTATTGTCATGATCGGCGATCTCGGCTTACCCATATTCAATCCATGTAAGTTCATCAGTGTTTTTAATGCACCGAGGAAAGAACCCGTTTGATCCAGTCGATGGATGATGTCGATAGCCTGATTCTGATAAATTCGAGCCCGATCCAAGTTGCCCAGTTCAAACATGGTTTGTATCTCCAGATAAAGCGGCGTCATGAGATTGTAAGTGCTGCCAACAGCTCCCCTTGCCCCTAGCGCCAAGGCGCAAAGTAAAATTTCATCACGGCCAAAAAGCAGGTCGAACTTGTGTTCTTGAAAGTTGAGACACTGCGTGTAATCCATCAAATTATAATGAGTGTATTTTATGCCCGCAAGATTGGGAATCTTTGCTGCTGCCCTTTCAAGGAAACTCAGCATGGAAAAATCAAGGCCATTGATCGAGGGCATATGGTAATAATAGTAAGGTAATTCTGGTGATACTGCAGCAGTTTTAGCACAGTGCTCAACGAGTTCTTTAACCGAATTGGGTTTAAAATAATAAGGCCCTATCTCGGCAATAGCATCTGCCTGACACTGAGCGGCCAGCTCTATCAATTGTTGCGATGTTTTGGGATGGGTGTGTGCGATGTGAATCATGATCTTAAAATTTTCATCTTTCTGGGCAGCCCAAACTTTTGTGAGTTCAATTCTCTCTTCTTTACTTAAAAGCATACCCTCCCCGGTTGTTCCACTGACAAAAACTCCAGCGACCCCAGCCTTTTTAAGATGGTCTGCATAGTCTGGAATAATATCGTAGTTGATCTCCCCTTTGCGATCATAGGGAGTCAATGGTGCGGCAATAAACCCTTGAGTATGAGTTGGAAATGACATGGTTCATCCGAAAATAGAGAAGTAAGGAGATAGATGCTGCTGAATGGCGTTTCTCAATGAAGTTGGCGTTCCATGCGAAAGCTCATTTAAAATATCTGTATGCGTGACTTGTTTCGAGGGATCTTGATGCTCGGGTTTCCCGTATTTTTTTTCTATGGCATGGAAGAAAGGACTCAACAATTTTTGAAAATCCTCCAGCATGGTATTGCCCGATAAACGGTAGAGTGTGGTATGAAATTGCATATCGAGTTCGACTCGTTTTTTTTCCGTTTTGACTTTTTTCTCCATGCTGACCAAGCTTTCCAGTTCTTTTAAAATCACGGGGGTTTTTCTGCGAAATAAAAGATCTGTCATACCAACTTCCATGATCAGGCGTAATTCAAAAAGATCCTTTAAAGTTCTTTCGCGCAAAAATTCAGCTTGAAAAACATTCTGATAATTGGTGAGTAATTTTGGTTCAGTGATCACAAGACCACGCTTTTTTTTGCTTTCTAGCAATCCCACCATTTTTAATCTACTGAGCGCTTCCCTAATGATGGTGCGACTCACCCCAAGCACCTCCTGCAATTCAATTTCCTTAGGGAGGTTATCACCTATGGATAGCCTGTTGAGTTTAATGTGCTCGATGATTTGGTCTTGCACCTGATCGACCAGATTTGTTTTCTTTACAGCTTGCTGCAACATGCCACGACTCCTCAAATATGTACTACATAATAATAAATATTTTAGCGATGTCAAGATAGAAAATTATTTATTTATTAACTTTTTATTGATAAATATCCCTTATTTTAAGTATTGACTTTTTATATCATGTCGTACATAATATAAAATATCTTATCGTGATAGACAAGCTAACCACCACTTAAAGCAATTTTAAAAGGAAAAAAATGATGAAGTTTTTGTTCATAGCCATCTTTGGCATTTTAGTCAACCACGTTCACTCGATTGAACAAACGTCGGTTAAAGCACCCCTCATTTTAAATCATTATGCCTCGCCCGTGTTGAATTTGAAAGGTGAATTTTCCAAGCAGCTAGTTTTTAATTTAGAGGGCACAACAGATATTTCTGATGTCGAAGCTCTATTTTTAGTGGAAGGTCATCATGATGTCTATAAAGAAAATTTAAAGAAATTAGCTGAGACCTATAACATTGGTTTGCTTTCGACCCTTGAATTCGATGAGCTGCAAACCGAAGACGTGACCGTTTTTGCAAAAGTGAGGCCAAAGGCAAACCTAAAACATACCGTTGCAATCAACTTGAAAGGGCAAGCAATCCAGTCCACTTATCAACATCGTTTTGGAATGGCATTGTCAGATGATCTAGAAGTGAAAGGCGCTCGCATCCCCGGCATCGTCACCACTCCAAAGGGCACGCTGCTCGTGACTTACGATGCACGCTACGAATCTAGTCAGGATTTGCAAGGCCATATCGACATTGTGCTGAAGCGAAGCGTTGATGGTGGTCAGACATGGGAGCCCATGAAAAAAATCATTGATATGGGAACATGGGGCGGATTGCCCGAAAAATACAATGGTGTTTCAGATGCCTGTATTCTCGTCGATAACAAAACCGGCAAAATATTTGTAGCGGGTTTATGGATGCATGGCGTCAAAGATAAAACAGGTCAATGGCTAGGAGCGGTGGGATGGAATCATCAATGGCGAGCAGGCGGATCAATGTCTGGTTATAGCCCTAAAGAAACCAGCCAGTTCATGATGGTGGAAAGTGAAGACGATGGATTGACTTGGTCTGAACCCAAAAATTTAACGCGCTCATTAAAACAAGAAAGTTGGCGGTTATTTGCACCCGCGCCTGGTCGTGGCATCTGCATGAAAAATGGAATTTTAGTCATGCCCACACAGGGTATTTTAGAAGACAATACCACCTTCAGCAATTTCATTTATTCAAAAGATGGCGGCATAACTTGGACGGTATCTAATCCCGCACATACCAATACTACAGAAAGTCAAATTGTCGAGTTAAAGGATGGCTCTCTCATGCTAAACATGCGAGACAACAGGAACCGTAAGGCAACAGACCTTTCTATGGCAGGTCGAGCTGTGTTTACAACAAAAGATATGGGGACGTCTTGGTCAAAGCATCCTACCTCTGGCCTTGCTCTGCCAGAACCTGTCTGTTGTGCGGGTCTGTGGTCACATGATTCAAAAAATATGTTGATTTTCTCAAACCCACCCAATTTGCACAATCAGGGTGGCAGAACCCGCATGACCTTGAAATTCAGTTTTGATGATGGCATGACTTGGCCTCAAGATCAGTTCATGATGATCAATGAAAGCAAGAGCATGTACTCTTGCCTAACTTCAATTGATGACAACACTATTGGCATCGTATACGAATGTCTCCAAGCTAATATTTGCTTCCAAAAAATAGCTATTGATGATCTCAATACACTGGCTCAATAAGCTCTGTATTAAATTTTCAAAAAGCTTTGAATGAACATGACTCCACATAGCACCTGTTTTAAACGCTATGTGGCACCTTTGTTTCAAAATCGAATACAATCACGCGTTCTAATTTCGGCACCACAATCGCCTTGACCTCTTCGTGAACGGGGTGAGGCAAATAAGCATCTCTCGATTTAAAATTATCGAAGGTCATAAGAAAGCCATGGCTGAAACCATCGCTTAAACCTTCATCACTTTGATAAGAACCATGTTCAACATTTAATAAGCCCGGAACACGCCCAACCATTGATTCTAGCGCATCGAAACAACTGGAGATCTCTTCCGAACTGACATCTTCTTTAAATTTAAATACTCCAAAATGTCTCACCATACCTTTCTCCTAATGATAAAACGACTCATGATCCACAAATTTTTCATACCGCTTTTGAAGATTTGTTTTGATCCAATAAAGCGAGCAGTTCAATCGCACATCGCCTTGCAAATTCAGGATCGTTGATGCCAAACTCAAATGCTTCAACTTCAACTTTTGCATGATCCTTGATTGCCTGAAATAAAGCCTTATCAGCCTCTTCATCATGAAACAATTGACCTCTAGCACTGATCACACTGATGGACTTTAACGGCAACAATATCTTTGTTAAAGCAGCATTCGCATTTGATTTCTCTGCAATGATTCGTCCTAATTGTTCACACTCTTCGCGATCGGTGCGCATCAAAGTGACTTGATCATTGTGTTGATAAAACAATCTATTTTTATACTTATCTGGAACACTGGCTCGTTCACCAAAATTTACCATATCTAAACATCCTGGGACCACAATAGCGGGAATATTCGCCTTGCTCATTGCATCCAATCGGGTTGGACCAGCCGCTAAGGTACCGCCTACTAATTCATCAGCCCATTCTGTGGTTGTGATGTCTAGCACAGCGCAAACCATGCCACTCTCAATTAAATCTTCCATTGCTTTACCTCCCGTTCCCGTTGCATGAAACACCAAGACCTCATAACCGGCCACTTCTAAAATCGACTTTGCCTGATTGACACATTCGGTTGTGTTTCCAAACATACTTGCCACAATGATAGGCGCCTCCTCTCCACTTGAAAGTTTGGTCTCGACCATACCGCATATAGCGCTCGCCGCTCGGCTGAACACCAGTCTTGAAATCCTATTTAATCCGGCCACATCAACAATACTCGGCATAAGCGTGATGTCTTTTGTACCTAAATAATGTGCTGTATTGCCACTAGCAAGCGTTGACACAATGATTTTTGGAAACCCAAGCGGCAATTCGCGCATGGCAGCAGACGCTAGTGACGTACCACCGCCACCCCCCAATGAGATCACCGCATCATAAGCACCTACTTCAACTTTTGCTTTCATAAACGCTGCCGCCGCTTTTGACATGGCCCTCACACAATCGCCGCGATCAGCCGCTTCAATGAGAGACTCCAAATCCAAGTCAATGCTTTTTGCCACCTCATAGCGTGTGACATCTACATTCACCACTGGCGCCGAGCCAGTGCCAAGATCAATCATGCACACTTTGTGACCACGCTCGCGAATTTTACTCGCTACAAATGCATGCTCTTCGCCTTTGGAATCCATCGTTCCAAGCACTGCTATCGTAGCCATGATTATAATTCACGCCTTTTAACCGGAATACGCTTAAATTCTCTAGTCAGGTCCACCAAAGCTTTTTCCACAGCAATGCGTTCAATACTCGATGCGCCAACAAACCCCACCGTGTCAGTTTTTTCATTGATGTATGCGGCATCTTCCGGTGTTAAAATTGGACCGCCATGACTTAAATAGATCACATCATTGCGAACTGATTTTGCTGCATCAATGATCGCCTGAGTCTGTCGTGCCGCTTCCTCCAAACTTATACTCGCCTCCGTTACTCCAATGGATCCGCCTACTGTGCATCCAACGTGAGCAATGATCGCATCTGCGCCAGCTTCAGCCATCGCCTTAGCCTCCTCTGGTTTTGCAACATAACAGATGGTGAACAAATCCATTCTGCGCGCCAAGGCAACACAATCGATTTCTTTTTGCACTCCCATGCCCGTTTCTTCTAAAGTCTGTCTATATTGTCCATCGATGATGGTGTGAGTTGGAAAATTATTGACGCCACTAAAACCCATATCCTTCACCTTACCCAACCAATGCCACATGCGTCTGCGTGGATCCGTTGCGTGAACACCACAAATGACAGGGATTTCTTGAACCACTGGCAAAACTTCATATTCACCAATTTCCATCGCCACGGCATTGGCATCACTGTATCCCATCATACCAGCCGTAGAGCCGTGTCCTGACATACGAAAGCGACCAGAACTGTACACGATCAATAAATCAGCTCCGCCCTTTTCGA
>Ga0172372_10005955_pt1 | contig 16782 bp, 12 predicted proteins | sample LakKiv5m_2_FD_114544 | JGI IMG/M metagenome (GOLD analysis project Ga0172372, IMG submission 114544) | Freshwater microbial communities from Kabuno Bay, South-Kivu, Congo - kab_092012_9.5m | ecosystem: Environmental > Aquatic > Freshwater > Lake | place: Democratic Republic of the Congo...
ACACCGGACACGCGGTGCCCTGGTGAAAAGCAAGCGTCCCAAGAGGTCGGCGGTTGCGCCGGAGCGGGAAGAGGTGCCCTCAGCTGCACTCGCGCTGCAACTTCTCGGTACCTGGAACCGGATGTCGAGCGGTCATGTGGCGCTGAGTGCGGGGTGCTCATGTGGTGTGGCGGTCAGCAATGTCAGGGTGCAGGATTTCGAGCAGGATATTCTTGAATTCCTTCGCGGCCGTCATCCCGTAGCGGTGGCAGCCATCAGCATTGCGGATCTGCTGTCGGGCCTTGCGCGAACTCCAGACGATCTGACCCGTCGGTTGCTGGATGATCTGGCCCGAAGTCTGGGCTCATTTGAATCTCAACATAGCGGGCGTTAATTGAAGAACAGGATGACTCATCGAATGAAGCAGCCGCCTTCACGATTCCGTATCGCCGCCGACATCGGTGGAACCTTCACCGATGTCGCAGCGTTCGACGAGCGTTCCGGGCGTCTGCTGCTCGGCAAGACGCTCACCACGCCAGGCCGACTGGTGGATGGCATCAACACCGGGGTGAGCAAGGCGGGTTCCCGGATGGCGGAGGCCGACCTGTTCCTGCATGGCTCGACGATCGCGATCAACACCATGCTCGAACGAACGGGGGCGCGGGTTGCGTTGGTGACCACGCAGGGATTTCGCGATATTTACGAGATTGGCCGCGTCAACCGGCCGGATGCCTTCAACCTTCGCCATCGCAAGCATGAACCGCTGGTTGAGCGGGCGCTGAGATTCGAGGTTCGTGAGCGCTTGATGTATGACGGTTCGGTTCTCGAAGCCCTGGATATGGGCAGCCTCAACGAGGTGGCTGACCGGATTGAGCGCGAGCGGGTCGAGGCGATCGCAATTTTGTTCTTGCATGCCTATCGAAATCCCGCGCATGAAGTGGCTGCACGAGAGGCCCTGCAGCGGCGGTTTCCCGATGTCTTCATCACCATCTCATCGGAACTGTCACTGGAATATCGCGAGTTCGAACGAACCTCCACAGTGGTGGCCAACGCTTATGTGGGGCCGCGTGTCCATCGCTATCTCGAGGAAATCGACACCCAGACCCGCAAGGACGGATTCACCGGAAAATTCATGGTGGTGCAGTCGACAGGCGGGCTTTATTCGCTGGGCGAAGCGAAGCAGGAGTGTGTCCGCATGATGGAGTCGGGGCCTGCTGCGGGCGTGATCGGCACCCAGGCACTCTGCGCGCTCATGGGGGTCAAGAACGCGATTGCCTTCGACATGGGTGGAACCACTGCAAAGGCGGGTGTCGTTCGCGATGGCATCGCGCTCACCACAGGTAGCGCCATGATTGGCCACTATTTCGTGGGACTGCCGCTGCTCACTCCCATGATTGATATTCACGAGGTGGGAACCGGCGGCGGCAGCATTGCGAGGATCGCGCCGAGCGGGGGGTTGCGTGTCGGCCCGCAGAGCGCCGGAGCCGCTCCGGGTCCAGCCTGCTACGCGCTGGGCGGTGAAGAGCCAACTGTCACTGACGCTAACCTGGTGCTCGGACGCCTTGCCGAAGACCGGTTCCTGGGCGGCGAGATGCGCCTTGACCGCACGGCGGCCGAGGACGCTATCCGGTCGCGCATCGCTGAGCCGCTCGGGCTCTCCCTGGTGGATGCGGCAGCAGGCATTCTGAGAATTGCCTCGGCTGCCATGTCGCATGCCGTGAAGGGCGTCACCACCGATCGCGGACTTGACCCGGGGGAGTTTCCTACGCTCTTCGCCTATGGGGGTGCCGGACCGCTTCACGCTTCCATGGTGGCGCGAGAGCTTCGTATTCCGCAGGTCGTCATCCCTGCGGCACCGGGGCATTTTTCGGCCTTCGGAATGTTGCTGTCCGATTTCCGTCGAGATCTGGTGCAGTCGCGATTTGTACGTCTGGACGAATTGGACCTCGCGGAGCTGCAGCGCTGGTTTGGTGAGCTTGAGGCTCGCGGAACACATGCAGTCAACGAAGCCCGACTGGACACGCGCCGCCTGGTGTTGGCCCGTTCTCTCGATATGCGCTACGTGGGGCAGGAGCATGCGGTCACTGTGGATGTTCCGCTTTCGGTGTTCTCCAGACAGGGTAAGGCCGGCATCAAACGTCATTTTGATGAGCTTCACAAGGAACGCTATGGCCGCGGGTCGCCCGATGAGCCGGCCGAGATCGTCAGCATTCGCAGCACGGTGACGGGGGTGATGAAGAAGCCCAAACTCGCCGAAATTGAGCGAGGAAGTGCGAAGCCAGTCCTCGCTGCGGGGTCGGGCACACGTCGTGTCTTCTTTCCCGAGAAGGGGTGGGTTCGGTGCAGCACCTGGCGCCGCGAGGCCCTGAAGGCCGGCAATCGAATCCAGGGCCCTGCGCTGATTGAAGAACACGCCTCCACGACGGTGGTGCAACCTGGCGATAGCGTGAAGGTGGATGCGTTCGGCAACCTTCTGATTTCAATCGGACTCGAATCAGCATGAAGAAGAAGACAACCCGCCGCAAGCTTGATCCGGTCACCGTTGAGCTGGTTCGCAACAGCCTGCTTGCCGCCACCGAAGAGATGAAATCGGTGCTCATGCGGACCTCCTACAACATGATCATCTACGAGGCGCTCGACTTCACTGTCGGGCTCTTTGACCGGCGCGGTGACACGCTGTCGATCGGACTCGGGCTGCCGATGTTCATTCGCGGCATGGCCGATACGGTCAAGTCAAAAATCGCTCACTGGGGCTATGAAGGCATTCACCCCCACGACATTCTGCTCACCAACGACGCCTACATTACGGGCGCACACCTCAATCATCTGACCTTTTCCATCCCCATATTCCATAAGGGCGAGATTGTGGCGTTCTCCACCTGCATGGCGCACTGGCAGGACATCGGTGGAATCCTGAACGGAATGACTTTCGACATCTATTCCGAGGGGCTGCAGATTCCGCATGTGAAATATCACGAGCGGGGCAAGCTCAATGTCGACGTTCGTGAATTCATCAAGATGAATGTGCGCCGACCTGACCGCGCCATGGGCGATCTCGAGGCGCAGCTGTCGGCGTGCCGGGTGGGCGTGAAGCACATGGAGTCGCTGATTGCGCGACACGGTATCGATGCGGTCCTTGCCAGCCTCGATGACATCATGGGCCAGAGCGAGCGCGAAGCAAGACTGCAGATATCGGCAATACCGGATGGGGTTTATCAGGCTGAGTCGCAGATGGACGACGACGGCGTCGATGTGGGGCGTCCCGTTCCCATTCGTGTGAAGGTCATCGTGAAAGGCGATCGCATGACGGTAGACCTCTCTGGGGTCAGCCCGCAGGTGAAGGGGTTCTACAACTCCAACGCCGGCGTCGCCTGCGCCCAGGTGGCCTTCAAGTGCATTGCGCTGCCTGGTGACTACCCCATCAATGACGGTGGGTTCCGCGCGCTTGACGTCATCATTCCACCCGGCACCGTGGTGAGCGCAAAGCATCCTGCGCCCTACCGGGTCTGGATGACCTATCCCATGACTGTTGTCGACACCATTTTCAAGGCGCTCGCTTCAGCCATTCCGGATCGTGTAATTGCCGGCCATCACGCCGACCTGCTCACCGCCAATATCAATGGCATCCATCCCCGAGATGGTCGACTCTGGATATATCTTGGCGGCCTGATCGGTGGCGGCTGGGGTGCGAAGTCAGACGAAGACGGCGTCAATGGCACCATCTGCATGAACGACGGCGATACCCATAACGGCCCCTCGGAGCAGGTCGAGAACAAGTTCCCCTTGCTGGTGCGCCGGTACCAGTTGCGTGAAGACTCTGGTGGACCAGGGCGATACCGGGGCGGGCTGGGCACCGAGGTGGAGGTGGAGGCCCTGGCCTCCATCAACTACATGACCCGGTCTGACCGGGTCGTTAATCCCCCCTGGGGTCTTGATGGCGGCATGAATGCGCTGGGTAATCGTATTGCCGTTCGGCGAAAGGGCGGCGATCTCACGGTGTATCCCGGCGGGAAACTCGACACCCGCCTCGCAAAGGGCGACTCCTACATCATGAGTTCCGGCGGGGGCGGGGGCTTTGGCCCGCCGTCCCAGCGGTCACTGGATGCCCTCAAACGTGATGTCAGACAGGGCTATGTGTCGGTGGAAGCGGCGCTTCGCGACTACGGTGTCATGTTTGACCCCGATTCACTCGAACCTGTTGACGCTCGGGTTTCAACGAAGAAGGGAAGACGGAGAACATCGAAATGAAGACGGCTATTGTCAATCTCGGCACCATCGTCACGGGCGACTGGCGGGACCCCTATGCATCAGGTGACTGCCTGGTGATGGACCACGGGAAAATCGTCAGTGTGGGGACGGCGCCTACTGACCTTCGCGATTGCGACGTCATCGTTGACGCCGACGGCGCCACGGCCATTCCGGGCTTGATTGACTCGCAAGTCCACAACACCTTCGGTGACTACACCCCGCGCCAGAAGACGGTCGGCTTTCTCGAGAGCTATACGCATGGAGGTACTACGACGTGCATCAGTGCCTCGGAAGTGCACGTACCTGGCCGTCCCAAAGATCCCGAGGGAGTGAAGGCACTTGCCGTGGCCGCCAGGAAATGCTTTGAGTCGTTCAGACCGGGGGGCATGCGGGTGCACGCGGGTTCAGTGATCATGGAGCCAGGTCTGGTTGAGGCCGACTTCGAGGAGATTGCGAGGAAGGGCGTGTGGCTCGCCAAGGCTGGCTTTGGCGGCGTGAAAACCCCGTATGAATACGGCCCCATGATTGCCTGGGCAAAAAAGCACGGCATGGTCACCATGGTGCACACAGGTGGGTCGTCCATCCCTGGCTCCTCCGGAATATGGGCTGACCACCTCATCAGCATCCAGCCCGATGTCTCGTTCCATGTGAATGGCGGTCCGGTTGCCATGCCGGACGAAGATTTCCCCCGAATCGTGAATGAATCAAAGATCGCGCTTCAGGTCTGTACTGCGGGCAACCTGCGAACCACGCTGCTCCTCTGGAAGCTTGCCAAGGAGGCCGGGCAAATAGACCGCTACCTGATCGCAACCGACACCCCGACGGGTTCGGGCATCATGCCCCTGGGCATGATGTACACCATCACCCATCTGGCGAGTCTGACCGACATGCCTGTCGAAACCGCCATCGCGGCAGCCACCGGGAACAACGCTGTGGTCTATCGGCTCAACTGTGGCTTTCTTCGGCCAGGAAAGGATGCTGACGTGGTCTTGCTCGATGCCTGCGTCGGTGGTTCCAAGAAAACCGCACTGGATGCGCTGCGCAACGGCGACATTGCCGCGGTGGGGGCGGTGTTCACCGATGGTGTGCCCCGATTTGTGGGTCGTAGCCGCAATACCCCCGCGCCCAACCGACGGATTCGCGTGGCTGAGTGCCGTCTGCCCATGGACTTTTCCGGAGTGGCTCACTGACATGAACTACAACATTCGCGCCTGGCTGAATTTCTCCGAAGAAATCCTCTCAAACGAAACGGGCGAGGCGGCAGATGGTGCGCCGGTACTAAAGCTTGCGGTGGTTTGCGTGCTGCACAACCCCTATGCTGGACGCTTCAGCCGTGATCTCTCGCTGCTGGTCAACGATTCACCCGCCCTGGGGGCCGAAGTCGGGAGACGCCTGTCGTGGCTCGCGCGCGGCGAGGCCATTTCAAGCTATGGCAAGGCCTGCGTAGTGGGCGTAGAGGGCGAGTACGAGCACGGCAATGCGCTTCTCACCAGTGCCTTCGCCGACCCGGTTCGCGATGCGGTGGGGGGCGGCAAAGCCTGGATTTCATCAACCGGCAAACGTGGCGGGCCAGGCACGAGCATCGATGTGCCGCTGGCGCATAAAGATGCGCTGTATGTGCGCTCGCATTACGACACCATGTCGCTCACTCTTCATGATGCGCCGATGCCGCGCGAGATCGCAGTCATCTTCTGCGCGGCTACTCGAGGGCGACTTCATGCTCGTCTCGGTGGCCTGGCCGCGCATGAAATTGCCGGGCAGGACGGATTGCGATGAGGTTAGCCGGTTGTTTTTAAACCGCAGCTCTCAAACGCCCGCCGCGTTGCCGCTTTTTCATCCTCTGTCAGGTTAAGAAGGGGGCGCCTCACGGGTCCACCCACCTGTCCCAGCAATTCCTGCCAGTACTTCTGGTGTGCCGCTGCCTTGCCATGGGGCCGTGACTGCTTCAAAGCGTTACGTACCGGAGCGAGGCTCTCATGAACCTTCCGTGCGGCCTGTGCATCTCCATTGAATGCGAGCTCCGTGTACTCGTGCATTCGGCGGTCGTGCGGTGTTTGCATGAGATAGGGGGGCGTGGAGCACAGATAGACCTGCCAGCCGAGTTCGAGAATATTTGAGAGCCAATCTTCTTCATTGGACGTGCTCACGATCAGACGATCACCCGCCATGCGGGTGAGTCGTGTATACGTCTCACGCGGAACGCTGTACTTGATGGCCACCACATTGTCGATTTCGGCTATTCGCATGCAGGTTTCCGGCTCAAGCGTGTAGCCGCAGTCTGGTGGCTGGTTCCATAGCGTGACGCCGATGTCTACCTGCTCGGCGATGGTTCGGTAGTATTCAAAAAGCGTGTCATCACTGTGCGCGCCGAAATACAGAAGCGGCGTATGCACGACGATGTAGTCGGCACCAATGGCCTGCGCATGACGCGCAAGATCGATCACAGTGTCAAGGCTTTGGTCGGAGCACGACACCATCACACCGCGATCGTTGCCTGCCTCTTCCACTGCGATTTCAGCAGCACGCTTTCGCTCAACGACGGTCATTGAAGCGAACTCACCCTGCTTGCCGTTGACGAACAGACCTCGAATTCCGAGGTCACGGTACCAGTGACGCAAATTGCTGCGCCAGCCCGCTTCGTCCAATTGCAACTTCGCGTCAAACGGCGTGAGGGTGGCCGCCCAGATGCCGCGAAGATTCTGTCGGGCAAAGGCTTTCGCATTGGCTTTGCTGTCGTTCACTGTTATTCCCATTCGAGATCTCAGGCGCTTGCGGCGGGCGATATGTTTAATCAGTTCTCATTCAGCTGGCCGGATCGGGCAGTTTGCTTCCTTCTCGACCAGGTCGTACACGAAGATGAATTTAGCCATACCCGTCAGCATTCCGGCCACCATCCCCAGCTCAAATATTTGAGCATCATCGAAGTGGGCCCGAAGCGCCTCGTGCAAGGTGCGATCCAAGGCTCCATGCATGTTGGTCATCGCAATCTGTGACGCAAGCTGGAGCACTGCCCGGTCCTTCGCGTCGAATACCGGGTCGTCCTCGTTCATGATTCGAGCAAGCTGAGCTTCGCTTACACCGGCCTTGAGCGCGGCCTTGCTGTTGCCTCGATTGCAGTACGCGCATCCGTGGGTCATTGAAAGCCGGTAGCGCAGCAACTCTTTGGTGCGCACATCAACCCGCCCAGCGTAAAAGAGCTTGGCGTAGAAACTGTCCCGGTACCACTCGAGAAGCTCGGGAGCATTGGCCCCAACCTCGATCAGCGTGGCGTCGTCGCGCAGTGCGATCGAGGCATCGTAGTCGCGCTGCAGGCGTTCGGGCATCGCCGACCGGGGGACGCGGGAGAGGAGCGGGCTGGGCACGATGGACTCCGGATTAATAGAGACCCTGGTTGGTGATCGTCAACAGTGATGCGGGTACGGAGGTTTCCGATGACCGTTCCCGGAAATCTTCAGCGCGCCGAACTCCGAAGGCGGGTTCCTGAGATTGCTTAAAGTATACCCGCAACCTCGAAGGTGATGGTCCGAGGCTGGGCCTTGGTCAGGTCAGGGAGTGGGCGCACGGAAACAGGTGACGCATCGTCATGACGGAACCAGTTGCCCCCCTCGCGAATATAGGCAAAGTAATGACCGCCGCCTTCGTCACCCTCATGAAAAATGACATCTCTTGCGCGAAACACGACCCGTCTGATGTCGCCACTGCGGCTGTCAACGATTGGTATCGTGACGGGAGTCTCGAAATCGAGCGTATCAAGGCGCACGCGCGTTCCGAACGCATCTCGCCCGTCGATACTCACCGTCAAGCGGGTCAACGCGCCGAGGTCAGCTTCAATGACAAGTGTCTGGCTCGCAACACCGCCGGCGCGATTGAGCTCTACCGTGGAAGTAGTGAACTCGCGCGACACCAGAGTCTGTAGTGATTCGGCAGATTGCCTGGGGTTTAACGGAAGAGTCCATCCCTGCTCACCCGGGCCGTTACCCCTTTCACTCCAGACATTGACCAGTTGCTTTCGGCGGGTGAATTGCTCGTGCGCGGGAGTGAGGCTCATGATCTCTCGAAGCCAGCTACCGAACTCGGTTGCATCCTGCTGTGAATTCAGCGTGTCGACGAACTTGCCAGCCTTGCTGGTGGCGGCAAGAGTCCTGAGTTGTTCGGTAAATGACGCATAACCGGCCTGTTGCGCGTCTTTGGCCAAGCCTTCCAGGTTCGCCTGATGCGCCGCTTGAAGCTGCTCAATCACAGAGGACTGCTGCTGAATAAATGCATTGAACTCCTCAGAGGTTTGATAGCCCTTAACCGCAGACGCCTCCTTTGAGAGCGAATCGAGTACCGCCTTGTACGGCCGGCCCTCTTCCAACAATCGCAGGGCCACTTTGGCGAGTTGAAGGTCTTCCTCTGCGTTGACCAGTGGGTCTTGCGTGGTACTCAGGCGCTGCGACAGTTTCGTGCAGTGGCGATCCGCTTCATCCGAGAGGGCGTTAAGCGCGTTGTCATTCAACTGATTTACAAGAGCTTTCAGCTGCCGACTGACTTCGTGTTGTTGCGCTGGATCGCCCGCAGCCGACGCCAGTGCAATGAGTGTCCTTCGAATTTCATCCAGCGGCTTGGCGTTGCCGACCGCGAAGTCAAATGGGTGCCGTCCCTCCTGGGCCTTGAGCATGTTGACCAGCGAAGGGCCCATGCCGGAGATCATTGTCTTGAGGGTTGCGTTCAGGTAACACGTGTTGCCAAGGTTATCGAACCCAGTCCGTGGCATCGTGATCGAGGCCTCGGCCAGGGGGCGCTGGTGGAACTCGGACGGATTGGCAATGGACGGCTGAGCGACATCCGATGACTCGCGCGCATACGCACTGAGCCCCAGCCGGCTCATCGATTGGCCCAGGTCGGCGGGGCCAAGGTCACGTCCCGCGAGCGATATATCGCGGGACTGGAATGACTTCCTGAACTCGCCCTGCGCAAACCGGGCACGACTCAGGTCACCGCCCTTTACGCTGAACTGATATTTCGCCAACTGTTCCGGGGGGCCGTAGATGATGACATACACCTTGCCGTCAAGGTGCTTTTTAAGGCGGAAGAACACGCCGTTGCCAGCCTCGAACCCCCTGAGTGCGTCTTTCTTTGCCGAGTTTCTGCCCTCGTACTGAAATTCTTCCGTGGCCTGTTCAAGGTCAATATCGGTATTTCCGATGCGAACCTTGACCGCACCCTGGAAGCTGAACGTGAGCTTGTCCGTCATGGCTGGAATCAGCCGCGAACCAGATTGACCGATTCCCCTGCCGAGGGGGCTGGCGCACGGTCTTGATTCAAGAGGCGCACTCGCCAATGTTGGGCGGTATCGACGAACCCCGCCAGCCAATCGATCAGGGCAGCCTCGGAGCTCGGTCCGAATGAGCGCGCCGCGCAAAGAAAGATGTTCCTGGTACCGGGCTCCACCGAGAGCGTCTCGCCACGCGTGCCACTGAAAAGAAAGTTGGCGCCCAGAAGGGCACGCGAAAGCACGCCGTCAGGGTCATCGCCCAACTGCCCGACTGGTGCAAGCAGGACGAGCTGTTCCGACACCTCGTCCCACTCAAGCTGCAACTCGAGCTCCCCAGGGATCAACACGCTGCAGACGCCCTCATCGCTGAAAGCCAGTCCGGGCAGTGAAAGCGCCTCAGCAATGACTTGCATGAGCCATTGCGAAGTCATGGCTGCTGGCGCCCTAGACGCCTTCAACGATCCGCATATCGCGAACGACTGCGTTATCGCCCAGAGCCCTCAATGCCTCCTGGTACCCCTCACTGGTGTAGGTAGCAAGCGCCACCTCAAGGCTGTCAAACTCCACCACCACGGTGCGCTGCATGAGCCCGTGTTCCTTGACCGCAGCCGGTGAGCCCCGCACGAGAAAACGTCCGCCCGCCGCCTGAATGCTGGGCCCTGCCAGCTTGGCGTAGGCAGCCAGTGCGTCCGTGTTGAGAATTTCCCGGTAGGCGTTGATCCAGTAAGCCTTCGGCATGACGAATCCCTTCAGAAAATTGAAAGCGGCCAGAATCCATCAATCCGGCACGGTTGGCAAGCGTGAGGCCCGACGTTGCAGCCCCGCTCACTCAAAAGGTTGCCAGCACCCGATCACGCAAGGCTGCCGTCACTTCTGGACGTACGCCGAACCAGGCCTCGAATGCCGGCACTGCCTGATGGAGGAGCATGCCCAACCCGTTTGCGGTGTCGTGGCCGCGTGCCCGCGCGGCGGCAATCAGCGGCGTGGCCAGAGGCACATAAATCAGATCGCTGACCAACGCACCAAGGGGTAACGCGTCAAGGCTCAGCTCAAGCGCGGGTTGACCGTACATGCCCTGATTGGTCGTGTTGACCAGCAGGGCAGCGCCCTCGAGTGCGGCGTGCCGGTTCGACCAGTCGGAAACGGCCACCACCCGCCTGTCGATGTCGGCGAGTTCCTCCGCCTTATCACGGGTTCGGTTGATCAGACGGATTTCCGCCGCGCCTTCGTCAATCAGGGCGCACACCACCGCCCGCGCTGCGCCGCCCGCGCCCAGAACAACGGCCGGGCCGTCGCTGGCCCGCCAACTGGGACGCGCATCACGGAGACTTTGCAAGAACCCCTCCGCATCAAAATTGAAACCGTGCAGCGCGCCGTCGGGCTGAACAACAATGCAATTGATGGCGCCTATACGCTGGGCAAGGGGGCTGACCTGGTCCATCAAGCCAAACGCTGCAAGCTTGTGCGGTTGCGTGATGTTGCAGCCGGCAAGTCCCAGAGCCGACAGGCCCCGAACGGCTTCCTCGATGCGATTGATCTGGACGGGAAAATGACCGTAGGCGGCACTCAGGCCATGCTCTCGGATCCAGTGGTTGTGAATGACTGGGGAGCGCGATTGCAGCACTGGCATTCCCATCACGCCGGCCAGTTTGAAGGGCTTGTTTTCAGACATATTGGATCAGGGGGCGGGCGCAGGGCCCGACGGGAAATTGGATGGTGTTGGAATGATCTCATGGTCCACCGGGCTTTTCATTCACGGTGGCTGCGCTAACATTGCCGCGAAGCGTCGCCACCCACGATCGTCGTCACGGTCGATCGCCAACACCGAGTTCCCGCCATGCCCGCTCCCATTACCTGCATCGAAGACCTGCGCCAGTTGCATCGTCGCCGCGTGCCCAAAATGTTCTTCGACTACTGTGATTCTGGCGCCTGGACCGAAAGCACCTACCGCGCCAATGTTGACGACTTTTCCCCGATCAAGTTCCGTCAGCGGGTGGCGGTCAACATGGACAACCGCAGCACGCGGAGCACCATGATTGGCGAACCGGTAGCCATGCCGGTGGCGCTTGCGCCGGTCGGACTCACCGGTATGCAGCACGCTGATGGTGAGATTCTGGCGGCCAAGGCTGCCGAGCGCTTCGGGGTGCCATTCACGCTGTCCACCATGAGCATCTGCTCAATTGAAGACATTGCAGCGAATACCTCTAAGCCGTTCTGGTTCCAGCTTTATGTGATGCGTGACCGCGATTTCATTGGCCGACTGATTGATCGGGCCAAGGCAGCCGGCTGCTCGGCACTTGTGTTGACGCTGGACCTGCAGATTCTCGGGCAGCGCCACAAGGATCTGAAGAACGGTCTGTCGGCACCCCCGAAGCTCACGCTGCGCAATATTCTCAACATGATGACCAAGCCCGGCTGGTGCATGGGAATGCTTGGCACGTCACGCCGCCAGTTCGGCAACATCGTGGGCCATGTGAAGGGCGTGGGCGACATGTCGTCTCTTGGCGCATGGACCAGCCAGCAGTTTGACCCCACCCTCAGCTGGAACGACGTCGAGTGGATCAAGAATCGCTGGGGCGGCAAGCTGATCCTGAAGGGCATCATGGAACCGATCGATGCCCGGCTGGCGGTCGAAAGCGGTGCGGATGCGCTCGTTGTGTCTAACCATGGCGGCCGGCAGCTTGATGGTGCGCTGTCTTCGGTCAAGGCGCTGCCTGCAATTGTGGATGCAGTCGGTCGCGATATCGAGGTCTGGCTCGATAGCGGCATCCGATCGGGTCAGGACGTGCTGAGAGCCATCGCAATTGGCGCCCGAGGCACCATGATCGGTCGCTCGTTCCTGTATGGCCTGGGTGCCATGGGTGAGCCGGGGGTTTTCAAGGCGCTTGAGATCATTCAGCGCGAGCTTGAGATTTCAATGGCCTTCTGCGGCCACACCGACGTCACCCGGGTTGACCGCGACATTCTGGTGCCGGGCAGCTGGTGAGGAGCAAGGCGCACTGAGCGCCCGGTTTCGAAGGCGCCGATACCCCCTCCTGGGCAGCCCCGGGTGGAACCATGGCGCGAGGGTAGAATTCGCGCCGTTCGCAGCCTGAGCTGCCTGCCGGAGTGAATGGAATGGCGACGCGTTCGGCGTCGGGCGCTGCCCAGTACAGTGAATCGTCTATTCGGGTCTTGAAGGGGCTGGAGCCAGTTCGCAGCCGCCCCGGCATGTACACCCGAACAGACAACCCCTTGCATATTGTTCAGGAAGTCATCGACAACGCCGCTGACGAGGCCTTGGCAGGCTTTTGTCGGAGCATCGACGTCACCGTGCATGCCGATGGCAGCGTAAGTGTTGACGATGATGGACGCGGTATTCCGGTCGGGCCCCATCCCGAGGAAAAGGCGCCCGTGGTCGAGATTGTTTTCACCCGTCTGCACGCCGGGGGAAAATTCGAGAAGGCGGGCGGCGCCGGCGCCTACAGCTTTTCTGGCGGCCTGCATGGCGTAGGGGTGTCGGTTACCAACGCTCTGTCACGCCGAATGGAAGTCACGGTCTGGCGCGATGGCGGCATACATCAGATGGTATTCGAGGGGGGCGAGCCCATTGGGGGCCTCAAGTCGCAACCGGCTGCACGGGGAGAGCGCCGTAGTGGCACCCGCGTTCGCTGCTGGCCCGACCCCAGGTATTTCGATAGCGCCAATATCCCGGCGGGTGAGCTGGTACAGCTGCTTCGTTCGAAGGCGGTACTCCTCGCCGGGCTCAAGGTAACGCTGACCGAGGAAAAGAGTGGGCGGGTTCAGAGTTGGCACTACGAGAAGGGGTTACGCTCATATCTTGACGAAGCGCTCGCAGCGGGGGGCGCCAGTGCACCGCTTATCCCGCCGTTTGAGGGCGAGCAGTCGGTATCGGCAGACCACGATACGTTCGCCGAAGGCGAGGGCGCGCAGTGGCTGGTGGTCTGGACCGAAGAGGGCGGGTTGATCCGTGAAAGCTACGTCAATCTGATTCCAACCACTGCGGGCGGCACCCATGAGTCTGGGCTGCGCGATGGCCTGTTCACTGCTGTGAAGGGTTTCATCGAGTTGCATGGGCTCATGCCCAAAGGCGTCAAGCTGCTGCCTGAAGATGTGTTCGCCCGAGCGAGCTTTGTGTTGTCGGCCAAGGTGCTCGACCCGCAATTTCAGGGGCAGATCAAAGAGCGGCTCAATTCCCGCGATGCCCTCAGGCTGGTTTCTTCGCTGTCTCGCCCGCCGTTTGAGCTCTGGCTGAACGAGCATGTGGAGCACGGACGAAAACTCGCCGAACTGGTCATTCGGCAGGCGCAGGCGCGTAGCCGGGCCACGCAGAAGGTCGAGAAGAGGAAAAGCTCGGGCGTCGCAGTGCTGCCTGGCAAGCTTACTGACTGCGAGTCCACGGATATCGGCCGTAATGAAATCTTTCTGGTTGAGGGCGACTCGGCCGGCGGCTCAGCAAAAATGGGCCGCGACAAGGAATTTCAAGCCATCCTCCCCCTGCGTGGAAAGGTGCTGAACGCCTGGGAGACTGACCGCGATCGACTGTTCGCCAACAACGAAATCCATGACATATCGGTGGCGGTGGGCATCGATCCCCACGGCGTCGACGATACGGTGGACTTCTCGGCGCTTCGCTATGGAAGGGTCTGCATCCTGTCGGACGCCGATGTCGACGGCGCGCATATACAGGTGCTGCTGCTCACCCTTTTCTACCGGCACTTTCCGCAGCTCGTTGAGCGAGGCCACGTCTGGATTGCCCGCCCGCCGCTATACCGGATCGACGTTCCCGCTCAGGGCAAGCGACCGCTTCGCAAGGTGTATTGCCTCGACGACGGCGAGCTCCGCCATGTCGAGGACAAGCTCCGAAAAGACGGCATACGCGATGGATCGTGGTCGATCTCCCGGTTCAAGGGACTCGGCGAAATGAGCGCCGAACAACTCTGGGAAACCACCATGAACCCAGACACCCGCCGCCTGCTCAGGGTGTCCCTCGGAAGCTTCGATCGCGCGGCGACCACGGAGCGTTTCACCATGCTCATGGGCAAGGGCGAGGCTCAGGCCCGGCGCAGCTGGCTGGAGACGCATGGTCACGAAGTCGAGGCCGATATCTGACGGTGGGGCATTGATGAGCAATCAGCAGGATTTGTTTGTTGCCGGTGATGAACCACCGGCGGACCAGGGCGACACACTGGCTCTGGCCCATTACGCGGAGCGGGCCTACCTCGAATATGCCGTTTCGGTGGTAAAGGGTCGCGCGCTCCCGGATGTCTGTGACGGACAGAAGCCAGTTCAGCGCCGCATCCTGTTCGCAATGGAGCGCATGGGCCTGGGACCGGGCGCCAAGCCGGTCAAATCAGCGCGGGTTGTGGGCGATGTGCTGGGCCGCTTCCACCCGCACGGTGATGTGGCCGCGTATGAGGCGCTGGTCCGGATGGCACAGAATTTTTCGCTCCGCTACCCGCTGGTTGATGGGCAGGGAAACTTCGGCTCCCGTGATGGCGATGGCGCAGCCGCCATGCGCTACACCGAGGCGCGGCTCACGCCGTATTCGCGGCTGCTGCTTGATGAAATTGACGAGGGCACCGTCGATTTCATGGCGAACTATGACGGCTCGGCTGAGGAGCCCCGCCAGCTCCCGGCGCGCTTGCCCATGGTGTTGCTCAATGGTGCGTCGGGGATTGCGGTAGGCCTTGCAACCGAGATTCCGTCCCACAATCTGCGTGAAGTGGCGGCGGCTGCAGCTGCGTTGGTGCGCGACCCTGATCTGTCGCATGAACAGTTGATGGACCTTCTCCCGGGTCCAGACTTTCCGGGCGGCGCGCAAATCATTTCTTCACCTGCGGATATTCGAGAGGTGTACGCGAGCGGGCGCGGATCCATCAAGCTTCGCGCCCGCCACGTGGTGGAAGATCTCGCGCGTGGCCAGTGGCAACTGGTGGTGACGGAGCTCCCTCACGGGGTTTCATCCCAGCGTGTGCTGGAAGAAATCGAAGACCTCACCAACCCCAAGGTGAAGGTCGGCCGCAAGGCATTGACGCCTGAGCAGCAGCAGCTCAAGCAAACCGTTCTTGCAGTGCTTGATTGCGTTCGGGACGAGTCGGGCAAGGACGCACCCGTGCGGCTGGTGTTTGAGCCCCGATCCTCCCGCATCGAGCAGCAGGAGCTTTTGAACGTTCTCCTTGCGCACACCAGTCTCGAGACCAGCGCATCCATCAATCTGGTGTCGGTGGGCATCGATGGTCGGCCTTGCCAGAAATCGCTGCTTCAGATGCTGAGCGAGTGGGTGCAGTTTCGGGTGGACACGGTGACACGGCGCAGCCGCCATCGGCTGGCAAAGGTCGACGACCGTATCCATATTTTGGAGGGGCGGCTTGCGATCCTGCTCGATATCGATCGCGTGATTCGCATCATTCGCGAGTCGGACGAGCCCAGGTCGGCGCTCATGGCGCACTTTCAGCTTTCCGAGCGCCAGGCTGATGATGTGCTCGAGATCCGATTGCGGCAGCTTGCGCGACTGGAGGGTATCCGCATCGAGCAGGAGCTCGCAGGGCTCAGAAAGGACAAGGCCTCGCTCGAATCGCTTCTTGCAAGCACGGCTGCCATGCGAAGGCAAGTGGTGCGCGAGATCGAGGCGGATGCCAAGCAGTATGGTGACGACCGCCGGACCCTGATTGAAGAGGCACAGCGTACCGCTGCCGAGCTCAGGGTGGTCGAGGAGCCGGTTACAGTCATCGTTTCCGAGCGCGGCTGGGTTCGAGCGCGGCAGGGACACGGTCATGACTGGACCCAGTTCACCTTCAAGCAGGGCAATGCGCTCTACGGCGCCTATGAGGTCATGACGACCGATCAGCTGTTTGCGGTGGGGAGCACCGGGCGGGTTTTTTCTGTACCGGTCACGCAACTGCCTTCCGCGCGAGGCGATGGCGCGCCCATCACCTCACTGGTTCAGCCCGAAGCGGGGACTCGCGTTGATCATGTGTTTGCAGCGCGTGCCACCGCCGGCGTGTTGCTTGCAACCCGTGGCGGCAATGGCTTCATCTGCGAGGCAGGCGATCTGGTGGGGCGCAACAGGCAGGGCAAGGCCTTCATGACCGTAGACGAGGGGGATGCCCCGATTCGCCCGGCCATCTTTCTGCCCGGGCACGACACCGTGCTGTGTGTGTCCGCCGAAGGCAAGGCTTTGAGCTTTGCACTCACGGAGGCCAAGTTGCTTCGAAGCGGCGGTCGCGGCGTCATCCTGATGGGGCTCGACGATGGCGGATCGCTTGCTGCAGCGCTGGTATGCGGTGCTGCTGGGG
>Ga0172372_10005956_pt1 | contig 16781 bp, 23 predicted proteins | sample LakKiv5m_2_FD_114544 | JGI IMG/M metagenome (GOLD analysis project Ga0172372, IMG submission 114544) | Freshwater microbial communities from Kabuno Bay, South-Kivu, Congo - kab_092012_9.5m | ecosystem: Environmental > Aquatic > Freshwater > Lake | place: Democratic Republic of the Congo...
ATTGAGGCGAGCGAGGAAGACCCGGCCGCACTCATCACGGTCTACGAGGAAGTGACGGGCGGCTGGCGGGCGACTGAGACGCAAGTCGGTCACAAGGTGGCGACGCTCACAAAGATCGACGCGCTGCCCGAGCCGCCGCCGGTTGAAGAGAACGCTTACGGCAAGCCGAAGCGGAAGCCACGCAAGCGAAAGGCGGACGATGGCGGCACGGTATGACCACATCGACTTCACGCCGCCGGGTGGCGTGCGGGAGGAAGCACAGAAAGGGCTCGATTGGCGAAGCGAGTTCGGTCGCGGCGGCACGGCTGTCGGCATCGCCCGCGCTCGCGACCTGTCCAACGGCAAGACAATCAGCCCGGACACGGCACGCCGCATGAAGGCGTACTTCGACCGGCACGAGGTGGACAAGCAAGGCGAGGGATGGAGTCCCGGTGAAGACGGTTTTCCAAGCAACGGGCGCATCGCCTGGGCATTGTGGGGAAGCGACGCCGGGTACGCCTGGGCTCGCAAACTCGTGGAACAAATGAACGCCGCAGACGAGGAGAACCGAAGCATGAACATCGAACGACGCAGCCTTTACGAAGAAGAATCCGGCACGCTCCCGCTGCTCCGCATCGAGAGCCGCAGCGAGGACGGTGGCTCCGAGTCGCGATGGATCGTCGGCTATGCCGCGAAGTTCGGCGTCAACTCACTCGACCTCGGTGACTTCCAAGAGCGGATTCACCCGGAGGCGTTCGGCATTGTCTCGGAGCGTCGCGGGCGTAAGAAGCCATTGGAAACCAGAGCCCTCTGGAACCACGACGCCAACTTCCCGCTCGCCCGGTATCCCGGCACGCTGACGATGAGCGTGGACGACGTTGGCCTGCGGTACGAGTTCCCGGTTCCTGACACCACCTACGGCCGCGACCTCGCCAGCAACATCGAGGCGGGCATCGTGAAGGGCTCCTCGTTCTCTTTTCAGGTCGCCCCCGGCGGCGAGTCGTGGAGCATCGAGGACGGCCGCAGTGTTCGCACCGTGACGCGCATCGACTCGCTGATCGACGTTGGCCCGGTGACGTTTCCGGCTTATCCCGACGCCGACGCCAAGGTGGCAAAGCGATCCTACGACGCATTCCTGCGTTCGCACCGCGAACGGCATCTGATCGCGACCGCCAAGGCATCCGAACTCCGCGAGTACCTCAAGAAGCATGGCCGCTAAGTCAGGCGACCCGTGTCCGCAGTGCAAAGCGGGCAAGTTGCTCGTCGCGTCGTCGCAGCGATCCGGCGACTACCAAACGCGGTATCTGCGCTGCGTGCGGTGCGGCTGTACCGACAAACAGATCGTGTCGGCTACCGAGGTACGTCGGAAGGTCTTTTACTGCCCTGCGTCCTGAGTCTGCATGGGTCTGGGTGGCGACCCCTAGTGTTGACCGTAGGCGATGCGTCCGCATCGCCAGAGTCGTACTAGGAGATTTCCGCCGTGGACAAGATCAAGGCACTGCTCGACGAACTGGCCGCTGTCGTCGCCGAAATGGAGACGATGACCGAAGGCGAGGGCGAGAACTCCGCTCCCATGACCGAGGAGCAGGAAGCGTCCCTGCGATCCCTGGAGCAGCGTGCCGAGAAGCTCCGCGAGCGGATCGAGTTCTTGCAGCGCGTCCAGGCGAAGAACGTCGAACTGCGTGCCGTGCTGGAGCGTGCCGCTCCTGCCAAGGCGATCGAAACCCCAGAGACGAAGGAGCCGGCAGTGGAAAACCGTCACTACGCCGTGCCGAAGGGCCACGGCCCCCTCAAGGCGTTCTCCGGCCCCGACGCCTCTGAGCGTGCCTACCGCGCCGGAATGCACATCAAGGGCTACGTGTTCGGCGATGCCGAGGCCCGCCGGTGGTGCAAGGATCACGGCGTCGAAAGCCGTGTGCAGGCCGGTGGCGTCAACAATCTCGGCGGCCTTCTCACCAGCCCGGAACTGTCGTCAGAAATCATCAGGCTCGTCGAAGAGTTCGGCGTGTTCCCGCAGTACGCGAAGCGCGTCAACATGAACTCCGACACGCTCGTCTACGCTCGTCGCACTGGCGGCCTGACGGCCCGCCCGGTCGGCGAGAACGTCGAGGTGACGGCAAGCGACGTGACCTTCGACAACGTGGAACTGACCGCGAAGATTTGGGGCGTGGCGAACCGCACTTCCAACTCGCTGCTCGAAGACTCCGTGATTGACCTCGCGGATGCCACGGCCGTCGAGACGGCCCAGGCGTTCAGCGAGGCTTTCGACAACTCGGGCTTCATCGGTGACGGCACGCTCACCTACCACGGAGTGACGGGCGTAACGGTGAAGGTTCTTCAGTCGGCCTACTCGGCGAGCGTCGTGACTGCGACGAGCAACACGACCTTCGGCGACCTGACGATGAAGAACTTTACCGACCTGCTGGCTCGGCTCCCGCTGTACGCCCGCAACCGGAACGCTCGGTGGTACATCTCCCCGGCCGGCTGGGGTGCCGCGATGCTGCGGCTCGCCATGCTGCCCGGCGGCTCGACCAACGCGGGCGGCAACTCGACCGACAACGTGGCGGCGGGCTTCGGCGAGACGTTCCTCGGCTACCCGGTCACGCTCGTGCAGCCGATGCAGTCGGCTCTCACCGGCACGACCGGAACCGTGGCGGCTCTGTTCGGCGATCTGTCGCAGGCCGCGATCTTCGGCGAGCGTCGGGCCATCTCGATCAAGACCGCCAGCGAGCGGTACATCGAGTTCGACCAGACCCTCACCTTCGCGACGACCCGCAACGCGATGGTCGTCAACGACCTCGGCTCGACCACCAAGGCTGGCCCCGTCGTGGCCCTCAAGTTCGGCTGATCCTGACACTCACCCCTGACCCGGAGTACCTGACCCAATGAATCACATTGCTGCTACGAAGAGCGTCAGTTCTGCCGCACTCGCCGTTACGAGCGCACAGACGGCCTCGCTGGAAATCGACACGCTCGGCTTCGAGTACGCCTCGATCGACGTAATCTTCAGCCCGTTCACGGCTGCCGTCAATCCGACGACCGCCGCCACGGTGCTGCGGATCGCTCACAGCGACTCGACTGGAACCGCAGCCCAGACGAACATCACGGGCTTCGTCGGCGGCACAGACTTCACGGTGTCTGCCGGCAGCACCGCGACGAGCGTCCTTGGCTACTCGCATCGGTTCGATGTCGACCTCCGTGGCAAGCGGCGGTACGTGACGGTCTACGCCACGCCCGCCTCGACCTGCGGCGTCGTGACCACGGCTCGTCTCGGCAAGGCCGAGGCCGGGCCGGTCGACGCATCCGCGAAGGGTGTCAGCACGCAGGCCGTCGGCTGATTCGCTTGACAAGGCCAGCACAGTAGACGGCGGGGAAGGCGTTTGCCTCCCCGCCGTTTCTGTTTTCTGGAGGAAAAATGCTCATCAAGGTCGGCGACTCGTCCGTGGATATTCGCTGCGAGGCCGTGCTGTCAGGCCCGCGGTTTGGTCCGCTCATCAACGTGTTCGGCTTCATCGAGGCGATGATGCCGCTGCACATTCGCCCGACGCTCGGGCAGGGGGCTTTCTGGTCACAGGTGCTGACGCGGATGCTGGAGAAGTTTGAGCCGACTACGGAATACATCATCACGCTGGATATGGACTCCTTCGTATCCAAGGAGAACATCGAGCATCTCTTTGCGATGGCGATGACGTTCCAGTGTGACGCTCTCGCTCCTCTCCAGACCAAGCGGGAGGACGGCAGACCGATGCTCACGCTGCTCGACACGCTCGACAATCCGCCGGCAGGCGGCTCCACGCAAGTGCCTCGCGAGTGGTTCAGCGAGCCGGTTCAACAAGTCGACACCGCGCACTTCGGCTGCACGATCATCTCGACCGCCGCCCTGCGGCGCATGAAGAAACCGTGGTTCTACGAAAAGGCCGATCCGACCGGCAGTTACGGAGACGGCAGAACCGATTCTGACATCGGATTCTGGAGGCAGTTCAAGGAGTCGGGAAACCGGCTCTACATCACGCCTCGCGTCGTGATCGGTCACGGAGAGTACGTCGCCACCTGGCCCAGTGCCGACCTGAGCGGGCCGATCTACCAATACTGCAACGAGTGGCAGGAGACGAGAAAGCCGCCGAAGGCTGCATGGTCAGTGGGTGAAAAATGAAAATACGGATGGCGAAGGCACACGGTTCGTACAAGCCCGGCGAGGTCGTCGACCTTCCCGAGCGGCAGGCCCAGGCGTTGATCGCGTGGGACTACGCGACCGAGGTGCGAGACACGCAGCAGACGTTGATCGAGACGGCGAGCATCGAGCCCGTAGCCGAGCGGGCCGAGGTCACGCCCCGGAGAAAGCGAACGTGAGGCGATACCGAAGCCTTCGGCGTGCAGTCGTGAGCAGCACCGAGCCGGTGACTGTCGAAGAAGCCAAGGCGCATCTTCGCAATGACGCAAGCGATTACTGGGACGACGAGATGATTGCGTCGTACATAATCACGGCACGCGAGTGGACCGAGGATTACATCGACCGGGCCGTTGTGACGCAGCAGCTCGTGATGAAGCTCGACTCGTTTCCAGACGAGATCGAACTTCCTCGTCCTCCGGTCGTTACATCTGGCACGGCGACTGCCGTGACGGTGACGTACACGACCAACGAATCCGGTGCCACCGCTACGCTCTCGACGACCTCGTATCGTGCCGACCGTGATTCTATTCCCGCGGTGCTTCGCACGACCTACGCCGGATCGTGGCCGAGTCACATTATTGACCAGAACTCGGTCACGGTCACGTGGTGGGCAGGCTACGGCTCCGCGCCGCCGCAGCGAGTCAAGACGGCCATCCTAATGTGCGTTCACGAACTCTACGAAAAGCGCGGTGATGCACAAATGCCAGACGCCGCCAAGCGGTTGCTCGATACCGTCTCGTGGGGGTCATACACATGAGCGACGGAAACCGCGTCAATATCGACGTTCTCTGTCACGACACGAGCCGTCCGAGCGGTCTCAAGGTGCTTTCGCTGACGAACAGTTTTGACGTCGACGACTACTCTAGCATCGCATTTGTGCAGCGTACCGCTGGCACCGCAGCCGTCAGCATTGATGTGAATACCGACTTTGAATATCGCAGGGCCGACGGGTCGATTCCAAGTTTTGAGGGAGTTAGCGCTTTGATATTTCGCTGGAGCGGCGAACAATCGCGTGCCGTGTCAGGCATAGAGTCGTACTCGCTGAGTTCCAGAAACAATGTCGCGTCGTTTGCTTCTGATTGGCAAGGAACGACTCTCGACTTGTCCGAGTGCGCAAGCACCGGAACGTACACGATTATCGCATTCGGGCAGGGATAAGCATGGCAACCAACGGCAGCATCAACGTCTCCGCGTTGTTCCACGATACGGATGGCACGACAGCAATCAACGTCGTGTCGCTGAAGTCGAGTACCGAATACACGACGGGGAAGGTGGCGATCATCACCGGGACGGCCGGAACGGCACAGACAAATATTGCCTTAGGCGGCGTCTACAAAAACGCAGCAGGCGAGGCAGTAACAATCGGCCAGATTCAGAAAGTCTTGTATTCATGGAGCAACCAAGGTATTCGGATTCTTGAACTCGTAGACGTTGATAATACAGTGCTTCGTTTTTTATCTCGCAATAGCGAGGTCGCCGCGGGCTCTGCTCAATACATCGTCTCTGCCCGCTTGACTGCTTCAACTCAGAACACAGGCACCTACACCATTCTGATCTACGGCACATGATCGACGTCGGAAAGCTCCGCGAGCGAGTAACGGTGCAGCAGGCGTCCGAGACTCGGAACACTCTGGGCGAGACGCTGCAAACGTGGAGTACGTATTCGACCATCTGGGCCAGCGTTGAAGGCGTATCGTCACGAGAGTCGCTCTTGGCCGGGCAGCAGCAGATTTCAATCTCGCATCGCGTGCGAATGCGTTGGCTCGACGGCTTGACGCAGAACATGCGACTGCGATGGAGGAATCGCACGCTCGACATCATCAGCATTCTCGAACGCGACAACCGTCGCGAGCATGAACTGCTCTGTCAGGAGACGATCTGATGGCAGTCGCTGGCGTCCGCATCCGCATCCTCAACGACTTCAAGCCCGTCATCGACGAGTTGGGGAGAATCTTTCCGCCGAAGTATGCGGCGAACGAACTGGCGAGGATTCTGCGAAAAGCCGTTGCGCCGATGGTTGCGCGGCTGCGTCAGATTACGCCGGTCGGCCCGACCGGCAACCTCAAACGCGCCGTGTCGTCGAAGATCATCCCGTACCGCGCCGACGGCACTGCCCTGGCACTCGTTGGCTATACGCGAGCAAATCGCCGCGACTCTGCGAGTGCCGCGGGCGGCTCGGTGCGTGCCGGCCCCGACCGGGCGTTCCACCAGTGGTGGCTCGAATACGGCACGACGGAGCGCAAGATCGCGACGCCGAAGCGCAGGCAATACCAGCGGCGAAGCCCGACGAAGCCATTCGCTCGCCGCCGAAACGGCCAGTACGAACTCGTCATGGGCAAGGGGGTATTGCATACGGTCACGGAGCAGACCGAGACGTATATCGCGTCGAGCTTCAACAGGCTGGGGCCGTTTCGCATGATCCGGCAGGGCGGCGGCGACGGTCGCGTGCAGACCGATCCGTCCTATCCCAATGCGTTCTTCAAGAAGTCCAAGACGCCGATCCAGATTCCAGCGACGCCTGCTGGCGGCGTTGCCGGCCGCCCTCCCCTGAACACCGCGTTCATGGAAACGCAGGAGCAGATTGCGACTGTCCTGCAAGAGGAACTGTCCCTGACGCTGGCCGAGGCATGGGCTGCGCTGCGATACAAGGACAGCGGCACAGCCAGCGGAACTGACTCGCTCTAGGCTGCAAGGAGTTGGGGGGCATTTCCCATAGTGGGAATATGCCACTCAAGAGTCCCGAGCAAGCGTTGTCGCGACGGCTGATTGCCGATCCCGCCGTGGCCATGCTCGTTGCCACCAGAATCTATCCCGTCATCGCCCCGGCGTCGGCGAGCCTGCCGTTTGTCACGTGGCGGCGTTCCGGCGTGCAGCGTCAGGCTACCCTGGCCGGGCCGATGGGAATGCCGGAGGTGCTGCTGGCGGTCGACATCTACGCCGTGACCTATGAGGCAGTAAGGGACATCGCCGACCGTGTTCGGGCCTGTCTGGATGGATGCGGGGGCGTGCTGGCAGGATCAGTTCTAGTGGAGAACGTCACCCTCGAAAACGAGGCCGACGGGTTCGCACAACTGGCCGGTGGCGATATGCCGCCGGTCTACAGCGTGACGCAGACGTACTCGATTCTCTGGCAGGAGGCATAAAAAAGCCATGTCGATCACGACCCCCCATGGTGGCACCGCAGGCACGACACTTCTCCTCGGAGCAACCCCGTACATTGTCACGAACATCGTCATCTCGTTCAACGACCCGACGGCCGATCAGGAAAAGATCGACGTTTCGCACCTCGGGCTGACCGTGGGGGCTAGCATCGCGACTCTCGACCGTCCGCTACAAGGCAGCACGACCGACACCGGCCGCACCGTCCAGTTTGATTATTTGGGTCGCACGCTGATCGCCGATGCCTCGACCGGCACCTGCACGATCACCGTCGCAGGCACCGCGATGATTTCGGCTATTGCTTACACGGTCAACGCCTCGACGCTGACCCTGGCGACCAACGACGCGATTCGAGGGCAGGCTACGCTCCGCATCGCCCGCACCTGATCGCCGTGACGGAGGCCCGTCATGGCGACCATCTGTGCTGGCATTTCCGCGACGTGGGGCGGCGCGTCGCTCGGTGAAGTCACCGAAATCAACGTCGAGCGCGGCGGCGACCTGCCGCTGGGCCGTGCCAGCACGTGGACGCTTGACGCAGGCACTATACAGATCAAGTGCCTGAGTACCGCGAACCTGTCGGTGAGTGAGTACGGCCTGAAAAAGACCTTTGCCGTCACGGGTGGCGGCTTGACCTTTTCCACGAGAGCCGTCTGCCAGACGCTTCGCATGACAGGCAAGGTCAACGACGTTGCCCGGTACGAGGCGTCGTTCAAGGTTCACGCCTCATAGGAGACGACAGTGGCACTGACAGCAGCAGAACTCGCGGCCCAGATCATGGCGGCAGACGACCTCGGCATCCTCAAGGTCAAGGTCAAGGAGTGGCCCGACGCCGACGGCAAGCCGATGACGCTCGGCATCCGCGTGATGACGGTCGGCGAGCGCGACGCCTACGAGCGGGAGTGGATCGGCAACCGCGACAAAGGCATCGACAACTTCCGCACGAAGTTCCTGGCTCGGTGCCTCTGTCACCCAGAGAGCGGCGAACGGCTGTTCACCGACGAGCAAATCGAGAAGCTCGCCAGCAAATCGGCGAAGGTCGTCTCGACGCTGTTTGAGCGGGCGATGAAGCACAACGCGATGAGCGAAGCCGACGTGGAGGAGTTGGCAAAAAACTAAATATCCGCCCTGCGAGACGGTTCCTGTTTCGCTTGGCGGGCTACCTCGGGATGACGGTCGGCGAGATCGAGCGTCGGATGACCACGCGGGAACTCGGAGAGTGGTTGGCTTATACGAAATACTTCCAAGCGATTCCTGACTCCTGGGCAGAAACCGGGCTGATGACCTCGGCGATCATGGCCCCGCACTGCAAACCTGGGCAGGCCCCGAAGGCGTCCGATTTCAACCCCGTAGAGACACCGCCGCAACACCAGACGCAGGCCCGCGACGTGATCCTCGACCTGCGACAACAACTCGGCCTCGACTAATGGCAAAGACGCTCTCACTCGCGATGAAGATTTTTGCCGACGCCGGTGGCGTTGTCGAAAAACTCTCGCCAGTTCAGAAAGCGTTGCAACAACTCGACGCTGAAACGGCCAAGGTCACGGACGTATTCAAGCGGTTTGGCACGGAGAGTGCGACCGCAGCCGCTACGCAGGAGAAGTTCGAGACGCGGCTGCAAGCCTTGAACGACAGCCTTCGGGCAGGGCTGACGAATCCACAGGACTACGCCCGCGCGCTGAAGCAGTTGCAGGCGGCGGCGAACGAAGCGGCTGGCGACCTCGACAAAGCCGCCCGCGTGATTGAAGCCAATCTGACCCGCGAGCAACGTGCCCAGCGTGACTACGCGACGCAGACCGAGGAACTCAACCGGCTGCGTAGCCAAGGGTTGCTGACCGAGGAGCAGTACGCCACGGCATTGCAGCGTGTTTCTGGCGACTACGCGAAGGCGACGCTCGCGGCTGACAAGTTCGGGGAAGCATCTGGCAAAGCGGGCGATGGCGGCGCGCTGAAGTTCAATGAACTGTCTGGCGTGCTGTCGGTGTTGCCTGGGCCGATCGGAAACGTGGCCGGAAGGCTGTCGGGACTGGCGAGTGCGGGCGAAGGGCTGTCCCGCGTGTTCTCCGGCGGGCTCTCGGCTGGCATCTCAAGCGTAGGTGCGAGCGTAGCCGGGCTTATCAACCCGTTCACGGCGGCGGTGGCGGGCGTGGCGGCGTTTGGTGCTGGGGCTGTTGCGGTGACGCAAGGACTCATCGCCTTGGATGATCGCGTCGAGCGGCTTGGCAACACGGCCGACAAGCTCGGCGTGTCGTTCGAATTTATTCAGACGATTGAAGAGGCGGCGGAACGTTCTGGCACAAGCATCGACGCCGTCAGTGCGGCATTTGGCCGTCTGCAAAAATCGGTGCTGGGCGTGGACGAAGAGAGCAAGGCTGCACAAAAGGCTCTGTCCGAGATCGGTGTGACTGCCGAGGAACTCCAGGCGTTGTCGCCACAGGAGCAGTACCGTTTGATCGGCAAGTCTCTTGCTGCAATCGAAGACCCGGCTAGGCGAACGGCTACGGCGACGGCACTTTTCGGAAAGGCCGGCGCGGAACTCATTCCGTTCTTCAACAATCTCCCTGGAGCCGCGGCCGACATCGAGCGGTTTGGTCGTGCCCTAACTGAAATTGACCGAGGGCGGATTGACGATTTTGGTGCAGGACTCGACACGCTTCGCCTTGCGACGCAGGGACTCGGGCAGTCCCTGCTCCTGCCGTTTGCCGGGCTAGGCGAAGGCGTGGCCCGCGCATCCGCAGACTTTATCGCGGCCGTTACGGCAGTTGTAGACGTCATCGGCCGCGCGCTCACGCCAGCGCTCGATCAGATCGGCTTTCTTATCGACGCGACCGGGACCGTGCTGGGCAGCCTTGCGCCGCTATTCAGGGCGCTCGGCGATGCCATCGAGCCGGTCGCGCAGTTCTTGCTCCCGGCAGTCGTGGCACAGATGATCGCACTCAATGCGCAGGCGGTGGCCGGTGCGATTTCGTCCCTCGCTGGATTCTTTACCGCTGCCGCCACTGCGTTGATTGGATATGCCACTTCCGCAGGTACGGCATCCATCTCGACCGCCGCGCTCGCGGCATCGGTGCGTGGACTGCTTGCGTCTACCGGCGTCGGAGCGCTTGTGGTCGGCCTCGGCCTTGCTGCGAACGCTCTCATCGAGTGGTTCTCGACTGCTGACGACGCGGCGAAAAATCTTGATGCCTCGTCCAGCGCAGCAAAAGCGGCTGGCGATTCCGCAGCCGCAGCCGCCGAAAAGCAGAAGGAACTTGCTGCGGCAGAAAAGAAGGCACGCGAGGAGCGGGATCGCACGTTCCAGCGGCTACGCGAGGAAGTCAACAACGCAATCGACGACTCACGCAAGTTCGGTGCCGAGGGTCAGGCCGCGGCACAGAAGTACGATCAGTCGGTCGAGGCGCTGAAGAAGCGGCTCTCATCCGGCCTGATTGACGACGAGCAGTTCCGGCGTTCGGTGCGAATCGCCGGTCAGGTGTTCGACGAAGAACTCAAGGCGATCGAAGACCGCAAGCAAATCGAAATCAAGGTCACGGAGGACGCTGCCAAAGCGATCGAGAAGGTCGGCGAGTCAATCGACAAGGCGGCGATAAAGGCTGAAGACCTCGGCGCTGCCGGAACGAACGCGCTTGGACAGTTCTCGCAACGAGCGAACGAACTGCGGTCACAGTTTGCCGCCGGAATCATTGACGACAAACAGTTGGAAAAAGGCGTTGAAGCGGCAAACCGTCAATACGAAAAGCAACTCGAAGCGATCAAGGCAGTCAACGCCGAGCGGCAGAAGCAGATCGAGGAGGATCGCAAGCGGTCGGAAGCCCTGCTTGACGAGGCCGACAGGACGCGATCCGTGCAGCGTGATCGCGAAGCGGTGGAGCGTGAGATGGCTCGGCTTCGAGCCGAAGCGGCACGGCAAAGATTCTTCACGCCCGAGCAGCGGCAGCAACTCCTCGAACTTGCGGGATTGCAGGAAGACCTCGCGGAGAAGCAGCGTGCGGTCGCCCAAGGATTCGAGAAGGGGTACGCCGAGGCGTTCGACAAGACCAAGGCAAAGTTCCAAGAGTTGGCCGAGAAGTCACGGGAGTTCGGGGCTGAGGGCGAGCGTGCTGCGAAGCAACTCGCCGCTGGGCTCTTCCAAGCGCAGCAGGCCGCAGCGGCGGGGACGATTAGCAGGGAGTCGTATGAAGCCGAGGTCGCTCGCCAGCAGCGGCTCTACGACGAAGAACTCAAGCGGCTGAAGGCGGTCGCTGACGAGCGACTGAAAACCAATCAGATGGTTGATGAGATTCTTCTCCTGCAATCGGTCGGCGGCGACTCGCAGCGTGCGGAGGCGAAGAAAAAGTTGCTGTCGATCGAGGAGGAGATGCTGCGGGTGCAGCAGGATATTGCGGCAGCGAGGAAAGCCGACGATACCGATGCGATTCGCAGTGGAACGGCGAGGCTTGCTCAACTTGACCAAGCCGCAGCAGTCGAACGTGACATCGCCAGCGGACAGGCAAAAATCCAACAAGATGCCGCGAAGCGAGTCGAGGAGCAGCAGAAGCAAGCCCAGCAAGTTCAGCAAGCCTACGCTCAAGAGCAGGCCAGGATATTCGAGGAGCAGCGGAAGGCTGCCGAGGCAGAGTCGCAGCGACAGGAAAAAAGATTGCGTGACCTGAACACGCTCGGTCAGCAATCCATCAACGTCCAAGACGTGCGAACGACCGAAGGGGCCAACCTCGTCATTCAAACCGCGACGCGAGGCCAAGACCCCGCAGCGATCCAGGCGCGGCTCCAGACCAAGTACCTAGAACAAATCGCCGCCGGAATCCTGCAAGCGTCACGGAACTATTTCAACGCTCCGGTTTCGATCGTCGGAGCAGGTTCGTTCGGCGACGTGAGGGCTTAGTCGTGGGTATTGAATCAAGCGTCGAACTCGCGCGTTCTCTTGAGGGGGAGCTTGGCAGCCCGACGGTCGCGAAACGCCGCTGGGCGGTTACGCTTGACAGCAACACGCTGCAAAACAATCCGCTCGACGAGGCGGAAATCATCGAGCATCTGGGACTGGGCCAATGGGGCTCCAGTCACCCCACATTAGACGGCACTGGCGGCAAGGCTTATCTCGGACTCATCAAGGTTTCAGTGACGGAGAGGTTCAGCGACTCTCCGTATCACGTGGAGGTCGTTGCCGAATACTCGTTTGAAACCGGCGACGCTTTGCTGGCACCAACAGAACGGCGAGCAGACTGGGTGTTTGAATCGCAGTCGGGTCAGGTGCCAGCGCTTTTCTACTATTACGGCAGCGGCAACAACACGAAGCTCGCACTGACAAACTCTGCTGGAGACTACTACGAAGGGCTGTTGACAGAAGAGTCAATCGTCAAGATCACGATCACAAAGAACTTCTGGCCGTTTCCATCTGCGTTGTTTCTGCTTCAAAACTACGTCAACAGCGACACCTACCTCGACTGCCAACCTGGGCAACTCAAGTGTGTCGGCGTCAATGCCGACTACACGCGAGAGTTCTTTGCAAATCAAACGTATCAACACTGGGTGACGCAGATTGTTCTTCAGTTCCGACAAAGCGGCTGGGCCTTGCAACTGCCAGATGTGGGGTGGAACTACATCGCAGACGGCGTGAAGCGACGCGCGATGGTGTTTGATTACGAGAACAACGAGTGGGTGGCGTCGGCAAATGTGATCGCGTTGCAAAACGGCGTGATCAACTTGGCCGGCGTTCCAAACATTTTGTCGCGCCGCGTCAATCCAGAAGCGGCGTTCGAGCCGCTTTTGGGAAATCCGCCGACCGACGGACTGTGGCCGACTGGCGGACTCTGATTCAATGCCGACCGACCCGCTCAAGCCGACGCAGTTCACCCGCGAGTCTGCGGAGCGAATCGCTCGCGTTGTGCGCGCGGCTGAGACGACAGGGCCACAGGCTCCCCCGCTGTCGTTTGACAAACGGCTCAATGATCGGTTTCCAAAACAAATACGCGCGGCTTTGTTTTCTGGATCGTGGCCGATTGGAAATAGCAAAGTCGTGTCGTTCGCATACGCCCCGTACGGAACTGTCGTAGCCACAAATCTGTCTTGGCCGATCGCAGCAGCCGGGTACTCGAACGAAGATTGCCTGATCGGCCGAGAAGGCAACACGTGGCGGCTCGTGGTTCCGAGGCTTGAGGTCGTTTCGGTGCCGAGTTATCAGACGGCGTTTGGACACGTCGCCACGCAGACAGCATCTGGCGTGTTCGTGACTGCTGGGCAAACCTCGGTTGCATCTATTGTCGGCGCGACGTCGGTTCGGTCAATCGTCACTGGCGTTAGTAGATCAACCGCGACGATTGACTACCTGACTGGCGTCACGGTTGGGGCAACTCTCGATACAACAGATTGCACGATTTCTGTCGTTACCAATCCCACTACGGCGTCAAGGTCTGTCGTGACCGGACTCAGTACCTCCGGCACATCGATAACTGTCGCCAACTCGTTTGCCACGGCGATCGTGATGTCAGGCGCCGTATCGACTGCTGTGTTTACAATCGGCGGATCAACCGGCGCATTCATCGTCGGATCAGCGGAAGTTCCAGTTCTTCGCATTAGGGTGCCGTGATGCCGTGTCCATGCTGCGGCGTACCCGGCGGCCCTGCTGGGTGTGGCAATTATTCGATCGAGGCCGAGTGGGAAGGCATGACGATGATCCTAGAAACCCCAATTGTCCTGATGCCAGACCCTGGCGTGGCATCAGGCGGCGCAGGGTCCGACGTATACAGACTAGGGGTTTTCAACTGGGAATACTACGAACGGATAGTGGGGTGCTTCTTGGGATCGTGGCTGGCAAACTGCGCTCCGCCGAGTGGCATTATTCCTCTGGCAGAAGAATGTTCGTTTTCATGCACGTGCATTGACACTGACACGGAGTCTCCGTGCAGTGAATCAACGTCAAATGCAGAGTACGTGTTCACCGGCCACATCGTGACGGTCTACAACCCTGTGGCGCAAAACTGCGAAGAGAGCCAGCGATTTTATGTGTGCGGTTTTCGCGGTCAAATGAGCGTGTGGAAATACACGTACGTCAGGGTCGGAAATGAACCGTCCGGTCAGGCCGACGTCGAAGAGCTTCTGTACGCGACTCAATGGGACGGCGTTCAATACGTCGGCGCAACGTCGTACATTCCATGCTCCCTGTTCACGCCAGACGTTCCGACGGTCACGATTCATTTTGAGTGATGCGGCTCAAACTCGATTCATATCTTAGATTGATTGCAGGCCGACACGCTGATAGTGCAACTGCACTGCGAGCTGTGATCGCCGACTACGGAGACGGATGGGTCGAGGTCGATCGACAGCACCCAGACTATCCGCGGAATCAGATTGCGTTTGTTTTCACTCGCGGCCCAGGAACCGAACTGAAAAAACTTTTGGCACGCATCGGCATCACGGCGACGCCAAACTGCTCCTGCAACGCCAGAGCCACAGCGATGGACATCAACGAGGCCCGCGAGCCAGGGTGGTGCGAGGCTCATCTGGAGGAGATCGTCGGCTGGCTTCGCGAGGAGGCTGAGAAACGCGGTCTGCCGTTTGTGGATATGGCCGGTCGGCTGCTCGTGCGACGGTCGATCAAGAACGCCAAGCGGAACGCTTGACGGGTCTGGCACGCTAGAGCGATGCCCAGCGAACACTACTTCACTCTCAACGGCGACGAACGGTGGCTCATCAGGTTCACGACCTTGACGGGCGACGCCTACGGCATCACGTACACACAAAAGGCCAAGCGGCCACGGATCATTCTGCACGACGGCATGAGAGGCAAGCACCGCCTCACCGTGCTGATCCACGAACTACTTCACGCGATTTTTCCGCAGGCGTCTGAGGAGGTGATCGAGCAGGCAGGCAAAGACCTCGCCCGCGTTCTCCTGACGCTCTACACGATGACACCGAAGGAGCTTGAAGAGTGAGCCTGCTCGCCGAGATTGACTCGCTGGCAACAGAGGCGAACCGCCCACGGACATGGTTCGACCGCCTGCCAGACGAGGCCCAGCAAGACCTACTCGCGATCCGAAAGCGGTTCCAGGCGGGCGAGTACGGCGTGACGCGGACGCAGCTAGCACGACTGATTTCCAGGGCTGCGAAGGAACGCGGCTGGAAGGTACGCGAAAAAACAGGAATGGTCGAATGGCTGGGAAAGAAGCTCGCCTGACAGACGAGATCGAGGCGTCTCTCAACGCCGACGCGATGCTCCTGCACGACGCTGAACTGGCTCGCCTGCGAGCCGAGGCGGCATCGTTGCGGAGTCGATACAAGGCCGCGCTCTCTCAGATCGACCGCGAGCGCGAACGAGCCGACGCGCTGGTGTCGCTGCGAGGGCTCAAGGCGACGTCGCAACCCTTGACCAAATCTGTCAGGGGTGCCAAGCACGACGCCACGATGATTGTCCTGCTCTCAGACATCCACTGCGAGGAAACGGTGCGGCCCGAGACTGTGAACGGGCGGAACTCCTATGACCTTGACGTATGTCAACGCCGACTCGACGAGTTGCAGGAACGGTTCTTCACGATGCTCGACCACGAGCGGCAACTAGCCAAGATCGAGCGAGTGGTGCTGTGGTTCGGCGGCGACCTCATCAGCGGCATGATTCACCCGGAACTCGCCGAGGAGAACAGCCTGCACCCGCTGGCGGCAGTTCGATGGATCGGCGAGCGACTGCGAGGTTTTCTCGACACCGTGGCTGACAATGCGAAAGAAATCGTCGTATCGACTTCTTGCGGAAATCACGGCCGCACCACTGAGAAACTCCGCACGAACGAGGCCGATACGTCATACGAGCATCATCTCTACTTGACGATGCGGGCTGCGGAGACGCGGAAGAATGTCCGCTGGCAGATCGGCGAAGGGCACCTCAACTACCTCGACCTCGACGGGTTCAAGATTCGTTTCTGCCACGGCCATGCCGTGCGATACCAGGGCGGCATTGGCGGGATTCACGTACCGTTGAACAAAGCCATCGCTGCGTGGGACGCGACGGAGCGAGCCGACCTGACGTGCCTCGGGCACTGGCATCAGTTTTCGTGGAGTCGGGCAGGGCGGTACGTCTCGAACGGAAGCGTGATTGGGCACTCGGCCTACTCTGTCCGCATCAAGGCGACCTACGAGCCGCCGTGTCAGGCCGCCATCGTGATCGACCACGGTCGAAAGGAAGTCACGAAGGCCTACCCGTTGTTTTGCGACCGCGATCTTAGAAGGGAAATCAAATGAGCATTGAAGAGTCCAACGCCGCACTCCGCACCGCCGTTGAGGCCCGCCGCGAGGCGCAGGCCGCCGGCAAGCCGGCCGAGGAGTGGTACGAGTCCGCAGACGAGGCTGGTACAAAACCTATGCCCGCAGAAGAACCGGCAGAGGTTTCGTCACAGCCGGCGCACGTCACGCTGGGCTATGACGCTGCGACGATGAAGGCAGCCAGCGACTACCTAGAGGATCTGTTTGAGTTCGAGCGCGACGGCATCCA
>Ga0172372_10005957_pt1 | contig 16780 bp, 15 predicted proteins | sample LakKiv5m_2_FD_114544 | JGI IMG/M metagenome (GOLD analysis project Ga0172372, IMG submission 114544) | Freshwater microbial communities from Kabuno Bay, South-Kivu, Congo - kab_092012_9.5m | ecosystem: Environmental > Aquatic > Freshwater > Lake | place: Democratic Republic of the Congo...
CCGTCTTCTATCTCACGAAGGTCCTGCAAATGAATGCGAATACCTGCATTTAAGAAAGACATCTCTCGGAGACGGTTGGCGATGGTTTCGTATTTGTACTCCGTGATTGCAAAAATGCTATCGTCGGGTTTGAAATGGATGGTGGTACCTCGCCTATCCGTCTTCCCTATTTCGCGGGCAGAATACTGTGGCGCACCAATCTTAAATTCTTGTTCTGTAATGACCCCATTTCTGTAAACGGTGGCCTTGAGGTCTGAGGAAAGGGCATTGACGCAAGACACGCCCACTCCATGGAGACCACCAGAAACTTTGTAGGTATCTTTGTCAAACTTACCCCCAGCATGCAGTACAGTAAGTACCACCTCGAGGGCTGACTTTTTTTCTTTAGCGTGCATGTCGGTAGGAATTCCACGACCATTGTCTTCTACTGTGACAGAGTTGTCTTCGTGAACCGTCACTCGAATAGTATCGCAATGTCCAGCAAGCGCCTCGTCAATCGAGTTATCGACTACTTCCCATATCAGGTGGTGCAAGCCTTTCACTCCTACATCCCCAATGTACATGGCAGGGCGTTTTCTAACTGCTTCTAGGCCTTCTAATACCTGGATATTACCAGCGCCATAGTCCTCTGGATTACTTAGTGTTTCTTCACTCATGGTTTTGACTAAATCCCTTTAAGGGGAGAATACTGCTTAGGGTGAACTTAGTTGCGTTATATAGGCTGCAATTTAAGAAAAAAAGTGAGTTTTTTTAGGGCTTAAAAAAAGACTTTTACCCCCAAACCGGATTAATTTAGTGAATTTATAACCAAATTTTATTTTGTATTTTATGAAAAAACAAACAAACAAATAAAATTTTTAATTTATTTTTTTATCGTATGTTATTGATTTTCAGTAGCTGATTTTTTTTGTTTATTTTCTTTTAATTTTTTTAAAACAAATTTTTTTTTGTAAACTTATCCCATTGTAAAAGTTAGTTAACATCAACCAAAACCAAAAAAACTTATGAATTACACCTTGTTGGCGGATCTAGTCGGATTGGACAAGATCATCAATTCAGACCCAGTAGCCATTACCTTCTTTATCGGGTACATGGCAATGTTTGCCTCTGCAGTATTCTTCTTTGCAGAGAGAAGTTCAGTAGATGGAAAGTGGAAGCTTTCCTTATTGGTATCCGGTTTGATCACCGGTATCGCAGCAGTACATTACTATTACATGAGAGATTTCTACCTACAAACAGGATCAAGCCCAACGGCTTTCCGTTACGTAGACTGGACTTTGACTGTACCTTTGATGTGCGTTGAATTTTACCTATTAACTAAGCCTTTTGGCGCAAAAGGTGGTACCCTATTCAAATTGATCGTTGCTTCTATCGTGATGCTCGTGACAGGTTACATCGGAGAAACTTCCGGACTTGACAACAACATCATGTGGGGTATCCTTTCAACTCTAGGTTACTTGTACATTGTGTATGAAGTATTTGCAGGTGACATCGCTAAATTGGCGAGTAGCTCTAACAGTGCATCACTTGGAAGAGCAATGTTCTTGTTGAAAATTTTCATCACTTTGGGTTGGTCAATCTACCCAATCGGTTACATGGTTCTTCCAGGAAACCTTCTTTCTGGTATGTTTGAAGTAAGCTCTATTGACTTGTTCTACAACTTAGCTGATGCGATTAACAAAATCGGTTTTGGTTTGGTAGTGTACTCAGTAGCAGTAGCTGAAAGCAGCAAGAAATAATTAAACTTAAGGCTGCCTGTACGAAAGTGCAGGCAGCTTTTTTGTACCTATGAAAAAATACGACTACATACTAGCTGGAGGAGGATGCGCAGGTTTGAGCCTGGTCTATCATCTGCTAGAAAGTAGTTTGAAAGATTCCCAAATCCTCATCATTGATCCTGGCCAGGGGGAAGTTCCCAACAAGACCTGGTGCTATTGGAGTAAAGATGCACTTCCCATTCATCCCCAGTCTGCACGCTTCTCGTGGAATTCGTTTTACCTCAAAGATGCACATCAGGAGCTTACCAAGCCTTTAGAAGGACTGTCCTACCACCACCTCAACTCACATGATTTTTATGCCCATGTGCTAGAGAAAATTAGACAGTTTCCTAATGTTCATTTTTTAAAAGAAGAAGTAGTAGCACTTAGCCCAGCAGATACGGGGGTTCAGGTAACTACCAACGCATCTGGCACTTTCTATGCCTCCTTTGTATTTGATTCACGCGTAGAATTAGGTCCATCCAACCAATCTATTTTAAACCAAATTTTTATTGGAATCCGAATTAAGGTTTCAGAACCTTTATTTGACCCTAAAAAATGGGGATTGATGGATTTTGAGACGCGTCCTTCGAATGGATTTGATTTTATCTACACGCTCCCTTTCTCTAGTCATGAGGCGTTGATCGAGTATACAGCCTACACCACAGAGGAGCGCAGTGAAAAATCACTCCTGCAAGAACTTCAAGAGTTTCTTCGCTTAAAATATGGCCCAATAGCCTACGACATTCAGTTCCAGGAATCTGGAAAAATACCAATGAGTACTCGAAACTTTTTTAGCTCGGTCAGCCCGCGCCATATCCCTATCGGAACCGCTGCTGGTTGGACTAAGCCTTCTACTGGTTATACCTTCGCACCCATTCAAGAAAATTGTACTGCCTTAGTTTCCATTCTGGAAAGAGGTGAGCTTACTCGCCTCCATTTTCCAAGAAAAAATCGCTTTGTTTTTTACGACAACATCCTACTCACCATCGCACATAGATGGCCAAAAAGGCTACCCAGTCTTTTTCTAAACCTGTTTTCCTCCTCTAGACCTGAATTGGTTTTTCGCTTTCTATCCGAAAAAACCACCTTCAGCGAAGAAATCCGTCTCTTATCAGGGCTAAAATTTGGGATTTTCCTCAAAGGGCTACTTCGATATGGATCGTATTGAAAACTTATCCAAAGCCCTAGGACTCGGAATTGCTCTCCTATTCATCCTACTTCCTAATCTACCCTTAGCGGTTCAATTTGGTGTTTTTGGCCTGATTTTGGTCCTGGTTGGCATTCCGCATGGAGGGATAGACCACCTCATTCACAATCCTGATATTCGTCCCCGAGGCCTGATTCACTTTATTGTAAGCTATCTGATACTTATGCTGATGTACGGGCTGCTTTGGTGGTTACTTCCGTTGGCGGCATTGCTTGCATTTTTAGTGATGTCAGCCTACCACTTTGGACAGTCCCATTTCTTGGGACAAGGACAAATTCAAACTAAAGAAGGATTGCTTTACCTACTGAAAGGAGCCTTCTTCCTTTCAGTAATCCTTTTTGGAGATTGGGAGATGACCCAAGAGATTTTGAGTTCAATCCTATCCCTACAGCTCGATGAAGAAACTAGACTAGCAATCATGGGAGTCCTAATGGTCAGTTCCTTGGTTACCCAAGGATTGAATAACAAGCCCTTTGGCTTGGGAGATGCATTGGATTTCCTTGTCTTAGTTCCTATCCTGTATTTTAGCCCGTTATTGATCAGTTTTAGTGTTTATTTTGGCTTTTGGCACTCCATTCCAAGCATGCTGGCAGAATACAAGTATTTGAGTCAAGTACCTGCCTTCAATTCACCTCTCAAATTTGGAAGGCAATTGCTTCCCTTTTCAGGAATCAGCCTGATTGGTATTGGTTTACTGTTATTTTTGGGATTCAAGTTTCTTGAATCAAGCGATCTCTACTTACTCTTTTTTGTGATGATTTCACTTATTTCCCTTCCCCATATCCTCTACATGGATACCTTTTTGAAGGAAAAATTTCAGAATTGACTAGTGGTCAATAAGACCAAAGTACAGGCTTCGAATGCGTCAATACCTGCTGCTTTTGCTTTTGAAAAAAATACAGGATTCGCTGTTCCTGGGTTAAAAATAATACGCTTAGGCCCCAATCCAATCAGGTAATCTATCCATTCCGATTGATTCTGAGGTCCTAAATACAAGGTAATGGTATGGATTCCCTCCAAAGCTGGCTTTTGTCGTAAATCCAAAATTTCCTCCCCAAAAACCACTCCCTTCTTGATCCCAATGGGTACGAAGGGAATTCCTTTGGCTTGCAATAGCTCAGCAGCTCGGTAAGGGTAGCGTTCGGGATTGTCAGTGGCACCGACCAATAAGGTCAATTTGGCCTTATTTGGGGCGATGTCCATAATGCCGGTCCCGCTCAAAAGTGTCCATGTGGCGGTGCTTTTTACTCTCGTAGATGTCTGCCAAAGTAATCAAGATACCCGTTTCTTCCACCTCGCCAAACTCATCATTCAGCGCGGTGCCGAAGGTCTTCATGGTGGGTGATAAATTCATATAGGTATTGATTAGGGGAGGAATATTCTCTCCCAAGGCCCTAATTTGACTATTCAATACCTTGTATCCCTCCTTGTAGTCCAATCCTTCAAAAGGATTCGGCTGCGTCAGGATATTAGTTTCATAACTTAAACGTAATTTTTCTTTAGGCCACACTAATCCTTGATTATCAGGAAAATAGTGGTTTATAAAGTAAAGCAGTAAATCCCTACCCTCTCGGTTGTAATGAGGATACATCGTCACCTTTCCAAACAAGTACTTGATGTTGGGATTCAAGAGTACGACGGCTCCAAGACCATCCCAAAGGTTGTCCAAACTAAACATGCCCTTACGGTTGTCCAAGCTGGGCTGGTAATTGGGCTGTACAAAGGATCTACCCAGCTCTAGGGTGTAGGGAAGGTAGTCATCCACAAAAGAGGTTGAAAAATCAAAAAGATGAGTGGTAGACAAGCGAATAGATCCATCGGGGCCGAGGGCATCTTTACAGCAAATCAGTCGGTAGCCTGCGACAATTTCTTCGTCAGCTTCGTTCCAAGTAATCAGTTGTTGGTAGCAGGTCTCGCTCGTATCGTTCTCATCGAGATCCAACGCCATGCCCGTTCCACCACCAGCAGCTCTAAACGTGATTTCTCTGAGTCTACCAATTTCTCGAACCACATTGGGAGCGTTGTGGTAATCGACCAAGTAAACTAGGTTATCCCCATTATTGGTATAACGAAGAAAACGTTCAGGCGTAAGTTCGGCCTTGAGGAGCTCCCGATTTACTGGCGAAATAAGTTCAGAAGCCTTATTCATTCGATTTTCCAAGTTCATACACTTTCGATTTCATGTGGTCTGCCCACTCTAAATCGGATTTGCTGCTGTCAAAATAGGTGTAGGAAATTGGCTTTCCAAGTGTGATGTGAATTTTACCTTTGCGCTGCTTGTACATTTCATCCACCAACCAGAACATTTCAAGGTTAACTTTTAAACCTATTTTTTTTCTAAAGTTGCTCAGATTGTAAAAAAAGAAGGAATTTCTGCCAGAAATATGGGTAGGAATGACATCCAATTTGTATTGTCTGGCCTTTGCAATAAAGCTTTTTTTCCAGAGCAAATCTTTTATTCCCTCCTCCTGCTTCCTCGAAACCAGACCTGCCGGAAAAATCAAAACTACATGGCCTTGGGAATAAACTTCCTCGATGCGCATGTTCGCCTCAGTAGAATTTTTCCCAAACTTATTGACCGGCACAAAGAGGGGTTCAAAGTTATTGAAGGTCATCAAGAGGTCATTCACCAAAATACGGACATCGGGACGAATTTTGCCAATGGCCTGCACGAAAGCGATCCCATCCATTCCCCCAAGCGGATGGTTGGATGCGAGAATCACCCCTCCAGTTTCAGGGATATGTTCGGCTCCACTGACCGTAACATCCATCTCAAATTCCTGAATCAGGGCATTGGCAAAGTCCCAACCCTTCTTATTTAGGTGCTTATTCAGAACCGAATTGAGCCATTCTTCGTGTGTCACCCGCTTCACATAGCGAAGCAAAAAACCAGGCATCCACTTCAAAAGTGTAGGGTTTTTAAGGGAAATGGCCTTTTCAATATCGATAAATTTCTGAGACATAGGGGTAAAAAAAAGCGAACAATTTACTACCTGACAAGCTGAGGCAGCAAGTCAAAAATAGAAAAAATATAGCTTCCAAAGCTATTCTTAAAAATAGGTTTTCTAGCTTCCTGAAATCCAAGTACCTTGGTGTATTGTAGTGCTCCAAAAAAGCCATGAATCTAGTTCTCACAGGAAGTACCTCCGGCATCGGATGGGAAACCCTCCTCGCCCTGCTTCCTCAATTTGATCGCGTATTTCTGCCGGTACGAAATATCCCAAAAGCAGAGCAGCTCATCCAATCGCTTGCCGAAAAAGAGAAAATTGTGTTGATCCCTATGGACCTTTCGCTGATGGCGGAGATAAAAAAAGGTGCTGAAATCATTTTGAGCCAAACCAATGAGATACAGGTCCTGATCAACAACGCCGGTGGAATGTACCCTGGCGGCAAACGCAGCAAAGAAGGGGTTGACCTGAGTTTTGCAACCAACCACCTGGGACACTTCCTCCTGGTCCAAGAGCTCCTTCCCGCCTTAATCAAAGGAAAAGCACGAGTGATCCAAGTAAGCTCTGAAGCGCACCGAATTGCCATACACCCAGGCAAGGATTTTTCATTGAAAAAATCAAGCAACACCGTAGCTGCTTATGCCCTAGTAAAACTATACAATGTTCTGTTTACCAAAGAACTAATAAACAAATTTGCAAGTGAAGGATTAACTTCCTATGCCCTCCATCCTGGAGCTGTGCGAACCGCTTTTGGCTCGGAAGCTTCGACCTGGGCCAAGGGATTGATTGCCTTTACCAAACTCTTTTTTATCTCTCCTAAGGCAGGAGCTGCCAGTTCCATCTTCTTGGCTACTGCTCCCGAGAAATCCCTCAAAAATGGTAGCTACTACAAAGACAAAAAGTTAAGCAATACCTCCACCTTGGCGAAGGATGCTAAACTTGCGCAAGCGCTTTGGAACTTCAGTGTGGAAGAAATAGATCGGGTCCTGGGCAATGCTAGTCCAGATAAGCAGGAAGAAAATGACGGAATTCTGTAATTTTGCAGCAATGAAAGATACGATCCTCTCCCTTTCCCCTGGACCTTGGAAAGAATACGAACTGATTGATACAGGAGGCTTCGAAAAATTGGAGCGCTTTGGAAAATTTATCTTGAGTCGTCCCGAACCCCAAGCCATCTGGGACAAATACCTACCGGATGCCGAATGGAAAAAGTTGGCCCATGCCCACTTTGCCAAAGAAAAAAACAACCCCGAAAAAGGGCAATGGCAGCAACTGAAGCCCATGCCTGACCACTGGCAACTCCCCTACGAAAATGCAGAAGGGCTAAAAATGACCCTCAATCTCTCCCAGACCTCCTTCAAGCACATCGGCGTTTTCCCCGAGCAGGCGGTCAATTGGGATTATTTGTATCGAAAATTGAAGGCTTTTCCGACGCCCAAACCGAAGTTGCTTAACCTGTTTGGGTACACCGGAGCAGCGAGCGTAGCAGCAAGGGCTGCTGGTGCAGAAGTATCCCACCTGGACTCAGTGAAGCAAGTCGTGACTTGGACCAAGTACAACATGGAGTCCTCGAATCTGGACGGCATCCGCTGGATTGTAGATGATGCCATGAAATTCATCAAACGTGAAGCTCGTCGGGGCAATGTCTACCAGGCCATTGTTCTCGATCCTCCCGCCTATGGCAGAGGTCCTGAAGGAGAAAAATGGATTCTGGAGGAGCAAATCAACGAAATGCTCAAAACCTGTAAGGAAATTCTCGATCCGAAAGATCAGCTCCTCCTACTCAACATGTATTCCTTGAGCTTCTCCTCCCTAATTGCTGCCAATTTGATTCAATCCAATTTTGGTGCAGTGAAGCACGCAGAACAAGGGGAATTGTACTTGCAAGAAACGCAAGGGAAGAAACTTCCTCTAGGGATATTCTACCGGTTTTCAAGTTTTTGACCTTAATTCAAAAATGAATAACCGCAACTTATTTTTGGCACATTTGGCTCAAACGACGGACTTTCCCCTCGCAATCGAGGTGGTAAAAGCTGAAGGGGTCTACCTCTACGGGCCCAATGGGGAACGCTACCTAGACCTGATTTCTGGAATAGGCGTCAGCAACGTAGGCCATTGCCATCCCAAGGTAACCGCAGCCATCCACCAACAAGTGAACCAATACCTCCACGTGATGGTGTATGGGGAGTACATCCAATCCCCGCAGACGCTACTTGCCAAAGCCTTGGTAGATACTCTCCCTGCTGAACTGGACAACGTGTACCTGGTCAATAGCGGTTCGGAAGCCATCGAAGGCGCCATGAAGTTGGCCAAGCGCTACACCAATCGCCGCAACCTTATCTCCTGCACCAATGCATACCATGGCAGCACCCAAGGTGCACTTAGCATCGGCGGCAACGAGGAATTCAAACGCGGCTACCGCCCCCTACTTCCTGGCACTTCCCTGATTTTTTATGGGAGTTTCTCGGATCTAACCAAGATTACCGAAGAAACCGCAGCAGTGGTCATTGAAACCATCCAAGGCGAAGCGGGGATCCGCGTCGCCTGTACCGCGTATTTTCAAGCCCTGCGAGCGCGCTGCTCTGAAGTAGGCGCCTTACTGATTCTGGATGAGATTCAGGCTGGATTCGGTAGAACAGGCACTTTCTGGGCCTTTGAACAGTTTGAAATCGTCCCAGACATTCTTGTCTGTGCCAAAGGAATGGGCGGAGGCATGCCTATCGGTGCATTTATCGCCAACAAGGAGGTAATGGGCGTATTCAAAAACAACCCGTTGCTAGGCCACATCACCACCTTTGGAGGTCACCCGGTATCTGCTACGGCATCGCTAGCTACCCTTCGCGTACTTCAAGAGGAGAATTTGATCGAGCAGGTCGCTGAAAAAGCTAAACTATTCAAGTCCCTGCTCATTCATCCTCAAATCAAGGCCATTCGCAACCAAGGCCTGATGATGGCACTGGAATTTGAGTCCTTTGAGGTGCTCAAACCGATCATTGACCGTGCGATTCAATTGGGTGTAATCACGGATTGGTTCCTGTTCTGCGACGACAGCATGCGCATCGCTCCTCCATTGACGATCAATGAAAATGAGATTCACGAAGCCTGTGCACTTATCCTACAGGCCATCGATGGAAATTAAGCCCATTATCCAAAAAATTTAACCTCCACTTTACCATTTTTTATCCTAATTTCCCCTAGTTCCAAGACACTACCCAATTGATGAAAACAACGCTTCGCATCCTCGGCATCTTCCTATTTGTGGTTCTAGCAGCCCTTCTCGGTTTTATTTTCTGGAATAGCCCTCAATACGATGGGGAAGTGCAAGTCACTGGATTGAGCGAAGAGGTAGACATCCACTTCGATGACTATGGCGTACCCCATATCTATGCTCAAAATGAGGTGGATGCCTACCGTGCATTGGGATATATCCACGCACAGGAGCGCTTGTTTCAGTTGGAAATGATGCGCCGCGTGGGTTCAGGTACCCTAGCGGAACTCCTGGGTCCAGATGTAGTTGAGATCGATCAATTTTTCCATACCCTAGGCATCCCAAAGCATGCCAAGGAAAGTAGCAAGGCTTTAGTAGCCCAAGGCAATAGCCCCTGGAAAAGTGCAGCCGAAGCCTACATCGCTGGTGTCAACCAGTTTATCGAGCAAGGCAAACTTCCGGTAGAATACCTACTTCTAGGTGCAAAACCACGTCCCTACACCTTAGATGACATGCATTCCGTCTTGGGCTACATGTCTTTTTCCTTTGCCATGAGTTTGAAGACTGATCCTTTGGTAACGCAGATTGCGCGAAAGTGGGGCCCAGACTACCTTGCCTCTCTCGCTGTGCAAACGCTTCCCAATCACCATGTTATCCCAGTCAACTATCCTGACTCTTTGGTAGCCGACGGGAGCATCGTCAATTCCAAACTCACCGCCCTATTGGAGAAATTACCAGCACCCCTTTTGGAAGGTTCCAACGCTTGGGTGATTTCAGGTAGTCACACCAAATCGGGCAAGGTTCTTTTTGCCAACGATACACACATTGGATTTGCTTCGCCATCGGTATGGTTTGAAGCACATATCGAATACCCAGGCTATAGCTTTTATGGCAATCACCTCGCAGGAATTCCTTTTGGACTGGTAGGGCATAGCCGCCACCAAAGCGTGGGCTTGACCATGTTTGAAAATGACGATCAAGACTTTTTTGAGGAAAAACTGAATCCCTCCAACTCAAATGAAATTCTGATAGGCGACTCCATTTACCCCATCACCACTCGCACCGAGGTGATTCAGGTCAAAGGTCAGCAACCGATCACCTTCCAAATCAAGGAAACAGTACACGGACCGGTAATCAACTCCGTGGTCAAGGAAATTCAAACCATGACTTCGAATCCGGTGTCCTCTTGGTGGGTATACCTACTCGAACCTACTCGTGCCCTCGAGGCCGTTTACCAGATCAACCATGCGCAAAGCATGCAGGATGTAGCCAATGCGGCGTCACTCATCCATGCTCCTGGACTCAACATCATGTACGGAGATAGTTTGGGCAACATTGCTTGGTGGGCAGCAGCCAAACTCCCCATTCGAGGAACTGCCGTGCATCCCACAATTTTTGCAGACGGTTCGGATCCTGCAGCACAACCCCAAGGCTGGTACCCATTCACTGAAAATCCACAAAGCATCAATCCCGAATCTGGATTTGTTGCCTCAGCCAACAATCAGCCTGACTCCACCAAATCAGGAATCTTCTTCCCAGGTTACTACTACCCGGGTGAGCGTTGGAACCGAATTGCCAAGACGGTTACTTCCAAAAAAGACTGGACTCAAGAATCCCTTGAAGACCTGCAACTGGAAACAATCAATGAAAAATCCATTCAAAATGCAGACTTCCTACTCAAACAAGTAGCAGAAGGAAACTTTGAAAAATACGAGGACATCCTAAGTGAACTAGCGGATTGGAAAGGCAACCATGATTTGGACCAAACTGCACCGACTCTTTACTACAAGTGGCTGTACCATACCCTCCGCCTAGCCATGGAGGATGAAATCGGCAAAGAAGGATTTGAGAGTTACCTCCAAACCTTCATCATGATTGGCAGCAGCTCCCATTTCTTTACCCACGAACAAAATAAGTGGTGGGATAAGAAAAATACGAGCACTAAAGAAACCCGTGCAGAGATCGTGAGCGAAGCCTTGAAGGTTAGTTTGGAGGAACTAACCCAGCAGTTTGGTGTAGACCAAGGAAACTGGGAATGGGAAAAGGCAGTGACCGTAGAGCATCCTCACCCTTTGGGTGCTCAAAAGCCCTTGGATAAGCTTTTCAATGTGCGTACTGAAGCAGTGGAAGCCAATGAAGAATCGGTAAATAAGTTGGCCTTCAAATTAAATGGAACTGGCAGTTACAAAGTGACCTCAGGGCCTGCGATGCGTATCCTGTTGGACTTTGAGAATGTAGAGGAATCCGTATCTGTATTGCCTACCGGAAACTCAGGCAATCGCTTCAGCAAGCACTATGCCGACCAGAAAGAACTCTATGTGGAAGGTAAGTACCGTCCGCAACTGATGAATAAGGAAGATATTCTGGATGACGCGAAAGGAACGCTGAAGTTGGTACCGAAAAAATAGTACCAGGTACCAAGTACAATGTAGGAAATACGAAGTCCGAAATACGATATACGGAACTGAAAATATCGAATGCCGAACGTCGAATTTTGATCGAAGAAGTGGCAATTCGTGGACCATCCGAATTTGTCTTGCTACTTGATACTAACTACTTGCTACTTTTCTTAATACCGAACGCCGAATTTTGAACGAAGAAGTGGCAATTCGTGGACCATCCGAATTTGTCTTACTACTTGATACTAACTACTTGCTACTTTTCTTAATACCGAACGCCGAACGCCGAATTTTGAACGAAGAAGTGGCAATTCGTGGACCATCCGAATTTGTCTTGCTACTTGATACTAACTACTTGCTACTTTACTTAATGTCGAATGCTGAACGCCGAATTTTGAACGAAGAAAAACATCCGACCACAAGAATGCCAACTAGGTACTTTGTACTTCGTACAACATACTTGATACTTAATACTTGATACTTGCTACTTGATACTTGCTACTTATGCCTAAATCCTACCCCATACAAAAATCCGAAGAAGAATGGCAGGAACAATTGGATCCTTTGTCCTACCAGGTCCTGCGCAAAAAAGGGACGGAAAGACCTTTCACCGGTGCCTACACGCTCAATAAGGAAACAGGCGTTTATTCCTGTAAAGGCTGCGGCAGTCCAATTTTCCACTCCGACTTCAAATACGATAGTGGCTGCGGTTGGCCGAGTTTCACCCAGCCCATACAACCAGAATCGATTGAAGTCAAGATGGACTACAGTCACATGATGATCCGCGAGGAGATCCTCTGTGCTGCCTGTGGAGGTCATCTTGGTCACCGCTTCCCCGATGGACCTTCGGATAAAGGCGGCATCCGGTACTGCATCAATTCGGTGAGTATGGAGTTTAAAAAATAAAGTATTACACGAAATACGGATTTGTACAATGTACCAAGTACAATGTACAAAGTAGGAAATACGAGGTACGAAACACGGAATTGAAAATATCGAAGGAAGAATTTCGATTTTTGAATGAAGAAGTAGGGAAACATCCAATTACCCGAATCCCCTACTTGGTTCTTGGTGCACCCTTCTTGATACTTGATACTAGCTACTTGATACTTTTTCCTTACAACTTGCATTTCCCCAATACCACCCTATATTTGCACTCGAAATGAAAAACACAGCAGCAAATCTTATTTTTTCTCTGCCAGCACAGGTGCACCACCTGTTGCATCATTTCCATCATTCCTCTTGAGAGGAAAGATACTACACCCACCCCGGTGCCGCTGATGATAGGGATTCGGCCATTCACCCACTCTTCAATCAATTAATTTAGAATACATTCAAATTTCCATATGGAACAGATTGTGCGCATTGCCGTTCAAAAAAGCGGTAGACTATCCGATGACTCACTTAGCCTAATCAAGGAATGTGGCATCAAATTTTACAACGGCACGGGAAAGCTGAAGTCCAGCTCCACCAATTTCCCCGTTGAATTTTTATTTCTCCGTGACGACGATATTCCTGGCTACGTAGCCGATGGGGTGGCTGATTTAGGGATTGTAGGACAAAATGAGGTAACTGAAAAAGGAAAAGAGGTGCTGGTGCTTAAGAAGCTGGGCTTTTCCAAGTGCCGACTTTCCCTCGCCATTCCTAAGGGAATCCCCTACGAGGGCCTCCACTACTTTGAGGGAAAAAGCATTGCCACTTCTTACCCCAAGGTCCTTAAAACCTACCTACAAACGAAGCAAATCAACGCCGAGATCCACGAAATCAGCGGTTCGGTAGAAATCGCACCCAGCATCGGCCTTGCGGAAGGAATTTGCGATATCGTCAGCTCAGGTTCTACGCTGATGATGAACGGACTCAAGGAGGTGGAAGAAGTATTTACTTCGGAAGCGGTGTTGATCGGCAATCCAAACTTGAGTGATTGGAAAAAAAGCATCGTCGACAAACTCCTTTTCCGCATCAATGCTGTGCAAACGGGCAAAAGCAACAAATACGTGCTCATGAACGTGCCCAATAGCGCGCTGCCCAAGATTATCTCTCTAATTCCTGGGATGCGCAGTCCTACCATTCTACCCCTAGCGGAAGAAGGCTGGTCATCCGTACACTCCGTACTCAGTGAAGATCAATTTTGGGAGAATATGGACGAACTCCGCGCTGCCGGGGCAGAAGGAATCCTCGTAGTCCCCATAGAGAAGATGGTTATTTGAAATATTCTAGATCGCAACCGATGAAAATCCTCCTCAACCCCAGTCCTGAAAAGTGGCAAAAGCACCTGGCGCGACCTGTTATGGAATCTGCTAAAATCAAGGAAATAGTCAAGCCAATCTTTGAAAAAGTAGCTCGTTCCGGAGACAAGGCCTTGCGCAAGTTTGCCAAAGAATTCGACCATGTAAAGCTGGATTCCTTGCTCGCAAGTCAAGAAGAGATCCAAGCTGCAGCAGCCCAACTCAGTCCTGAACTTATCAAGGCTATTGCGCTTGCCAAATCCAATATTGAAAAATTTCATGCAGCTCAAGCCACGCCTGAACTGGTGGTGGAAGTGATGCCTGGAGTGACCTGCAGCAGAAAGAGCGTTCCCATCCAACGAGTAGGCTTGTACATCCCTGGAGGTACTGCCCCCCTATTCAGTACGGTACTGATGCTTGGTGTCCCTGCTGCCCTTGCAGGCTGCGCCGAAGTGGTGCTTTGTACCCCTCCCAATAAGGATGGAAACATTCATCCGGCTATTCTCTACACCGCACAACTCGTAGGCATTTCTAAAATTCTTAAGGTGGGAGGTGCGCAAGCGATCGCTGCCCTTACCTTTGGCACCGAATCTGTACCTCAGGTAGACAAGATATTTGGTCCAGGCAACCAGTACGTGACTGCTGCCAAGCAAATGGCTACCAAATATGGAGTGGCCATAGACATGCCCGCAGGGCCTTCCGAAGTATTGGTTTATGCAGACGAGACAGCCATCCCTGCCTTCGTCGCCGCTGACCTCCTCTCCCAAGCCGAACATGGGGTAGATTCACAGGTGGTACTCGTAAGCCCTTCTGAGGATTTCGCCAAAAAAGTGGTAGCAGAGATCAGCCTACAAGTGAAAAGTCTTTCCCGCAAGGACATCGCAGCCAAGGCGCTAAAAAACTCCTGTGCAGTAATCCTAGAAGATACAGATACGGCAATCGCCCTGATCAATGCCTATGCTCCCGAACACCTGATCCTTGCTTTAGCCAATGAGGAGGCCATTCTAGATAAAATTTACAATGCTGGTTCAGTCTTTATTGGAAACTTCAGCCCAGAAGCAGCAGGAGACTATGCATCCGGTACCAACCATACCCTACCTACCTCTGGCTATGCCCGAAATTACAGTGGGGTGTCCTTGGACAGCTTTGTGAAAAAGATGACCTACCAAAAAATTACAGCCAAAGGACTTCAAGCCCTTGGCCCTGCAGTAGAAATCATGGCCGCCAATGAGCAGTTGGACGCCCACAAGAATGCCGTCACCCTACGGCTCAATTCCCTCAAAACGAATAAAAAATGAAGGTTGACCTAGCTACCCTCCTCCGTCCTCACCTCCTCAAGCTCAAGTCCTACACCTCTGCACGGGACGAATACAGCGGTTCGGAAGGAGTTTTTTTGGATGCGAACGAAAACCCTTTTGGGTCCATCACCGATGCAGACTACAACCGCTATCCAGATCCCTACCAATCTGCTTTGAAAGCGGAAATTGCGAAGATCAAAGGGTGCGAGCCGGCCCAGATCTTCTTGGGCAATGGATCAGACGAGGCCATTGACCTGCTGTTTCGTGCCTTTTGCAACCCAGGCAAGGACAACGTGATCCTACTTCCTCCCACCTACGGCATGTACGGGGTTAGTGCCTCCATCAATCAGGTAGAAATACGAAACGTTGCCCTTACTCCTGACTTCCAGCTGCAGCCAGAAAAAATCCTCGCCGCAGCGGATGCCCAGTCCAAAATTCTGTTTATCTGCTCCCCTAACAATCCATCCGGAAATAAGGTGAAGCGGGAAGATATCTATTTTCTCCTGGATCACTTTCCAGGGATTGTGGTCGTAGACGAAGCCTACATCGATTTTAGCTCGGAGCCCAGCTTGATTGAGGTGCTGGAGCAGTACCCCAACTTGCTGGTTATGCAAACCTTCTCCAAGGCCTGGGGATTGGCCTCCCTGCGCTTAGGAATGGCTTTCAGTAGCCCCGAACTAATTGGAATCCTCAATCAAATCAAACCTCCTTACAACATTTCAGGCTTGACACAAGACACCGTTCTAGCAGGTCTGAAAAATAAGGTCAAGGTGAAGGAGCTCATCAAAAAAATTCTAGAAGAACGCAGCTACTTACGTCAAGAGCTAGAAAAGTTACCCTACATCCTACACATCCATCCCTCGGATGCCAATTTTCTACTCGTTCAAGTCCCGGATGCCAATCGCTTCTACGAAGGATTGATCCAAGAAAAAGTGATTGTGCGCAACCGTTCCACCGTCCTACATTGCGAAGGCTGCCTCCGAATTACGGTAGGTACACGTGAAGAAAGCCATTCGCTACTCCAAGCTCTGGAAAAAGTAAACCTCGCTTGACCTGCATTCAAAAATTAATTATAGAGAACCACTACCTTACATTCCCATGAAAAAGAAAGTGTTATTCATAGACAGAGACGGCACCCTCATCAAGGAGCCTCCCACAGATTTTCAAGTCGATAGCTTAGAGAAACTGGAGTTTATCCCCAAAGCCATATCCAACCTCCGCAAAATCGCTGAAGAATGTGACTACGAATTGGTGCTGGTGACCAACCAGGATGGATTGGGAACCGATTCTTTTCCAGAAAAGGACTTCTGGACAGCTCAAAACAAGATGCTGAAGACGCTGGAGCAGGAAAATATTCACTTTTCTGCGATTCACATTGATCGCAGCTTTGAAAACGAGCAAGCACCTACCCGTAAGCCGCGAACAGGCATGCTCACTGCCTATTTTTCAGATGACTATGACCTGGCCAATTCGTATGTCATCGGAGATCGCATCACGGACATTCAACTCGCACAAAATCTAGGTGCAAAGGCTATTTTCTACGGCGAAAATCAGGCAGATGCAGTTTTGTCCACACAGGACTGGGACGCCATCTACACCTTCCTCAAACTTCCTCCACGAAAAGCGACAGTACACCGGAAGACCTCCGAAACGGACATTTCGATTGAATTGAATTTGGATGGTTCAGGGGCCTGTTCCATCTCGACAGGGCTTCATTTCTTTGACCACATGCTCG
>Ga0172372_10005958_pt1 | contig 16776 bp, 16 predicted proteins | sample LakKiv5m_2_FD_114544 | JGI IMG/M metagenome (GOLD analysis project Ga0172372, IMG submission 114544) | Freshwater microbial communities from Kabuno Bay, South-Kivu, Congo - kab_092012_9.5m | ecosystem: Environmental > Aquatic > Freshwater > Lake | place: Democratic Republic of the Congo...
CACGTGACGGCTCGTGAGCCGCTCAGCGGTGCGACAGCGGAGGTTGAGATCCTGCGGGCGGACAATCTGGGGCGTCCGGCGGGTACCGCAGCGGTTGCCGGGTCTGCCGCTGTGAATCCGGGTTTGAATCCGGGTGTGAATCCGGGTGTGAATCCGGGTGTAAGTAAGGGGCGAGCGGGGGCCGGGGCGACTGCGACAAAGTCGGCAGCGGTCGACGAGGATTTGCTGGATGTTTTTCAGGATTTGCTGAAGTCGATGGAGGGTCGTGGTGGTGGTGGTGGTGGCGGGGCAGTTTCGGATCAGCCGATATTATTGTGTGAGAAGTGTGGAGCGGAGCTGGGTCGCGGGGGGCGGTGTACTGGTTGTGGAGCGGGTCCGGGTGGTCTGCAGCGTGGTGAGACACGTCGCAAGTCTGGTGTGAAGCGTGGTGCTGTGAAGCGACCGATGGATACCAGCGAGCAGGAGTTTTGGGATTTGCTGGAGGGTGACAAGTGAGTGCTGTGGTGCGTGGCGTGCTGTCGGCGGTGATGTTGTGTTGTGTGGTGCTGGATGTGCCTGGTTTGTCTCAGGTTTGTGGTCAGCGGACGGTGCGTGAGGCGGAGGTGCGTGAGTCTGGTTCACTGGGGCTGGGCTGGGCCAGAACAAAGGTCAACATGGCGATCTTTCGTCACAGTGCGGTGGACAGTTTCGGTGATCGGCAGGTGGCGGGCTGGTATGACGGCGAGGGTCGAGTGTGTTTGGGTGAGCGTCGTCTGGGTGAGTCAGTCTGGCGTGTGGAAGTGACAGATCTGCGTGGTCGGGTCACGGATGCTCACAATGTCATCTCGCTGGCCTTCGACGGTGCGGGTGGTCTGCATATGTCGTGGGACCATCATGGCGATCCGCTGCGATACATGCGGGTCTCTGCTGGTGGCGGGCTGTCATCGGGTGAGCGGGGTGTGATGCTGGGGCGTGATGAGGAGCGTGTGACGTATCCTGAGTTTTACCGTCTGCCGGGTGGTGATCTGTTGTTTTTTTATCGTGACGGGGCATCCGGGGCGGGGAATCTGGTGTTGAATCGTTATCGGCTGTTGCCGTCGGGTGTTGGTGAGTGGCAGCGGGTGCAGAGCAATTTGATTGATGGTGAGGGCGAGCGGAACGCTTACTGGCAGGCGTGTGCCGACGGTTCCGGTGTGATTCATTTGTCGTGGGTCTGGCGTGAGACTCCGGATGTCGTGACGAATCATGATTTGTGTTATGCGCGGTCGGCGGATGGCGGGGTGACGTGGACGAATTCAGCGGGTGTTCGATTATCGGTACCGCTGACGCAGTCGGGGTCGGAATATGCGTTCCGGATAGCTCAGGGCAGCGAGCTTGCCAATCAGACGAGCATGTCGGTGGATGGTGCTGGTCGTCCGGTGATAGCGACATTCTGGCGTGCTGCAGAGGCGGGTGCGGTGCCTCAGTATCGACTGCTGTATTTGTCGGAGAGTGGCTGGCGGATGGTTCAGGTGGGCGAGCGGACGTTGAATTTTGAGCGTCGTGGGGGCGGGACAAAGCGACCTCCGATTTCGCGACCTTTGCTGTTGCTGGGCGGTGCTGAGGGTTCGCGCCGTGCTGTGGTGTTGTTTCGTGACGAGGAGTTGGGTGGTGGCGTGACGGCGGCGGTAGCGAGTGATTATGAGTTGGGGGACTGGCAGTACTGGCGACTGTCGGAGCGTGTAGGTCAGGCGGACCCGCTGGTGGATTTTGCGGTATGGCGAGAGCGTGGGGAGGTGCATTTGCTGAGTCAGCTGACGGGTCAGGGCGATGGTGAGCGAGAGGAGTCTGTGTTGCCGACGGCCGTGCGTTTGCTGGAGTGGCGAGTGGTGTGGCCGTCTGCGGAGTGAAGTGCCCCTGGGGGTGACGTTTCAGGGAACGGCATTCTCGCCCATTTCAAGCGAAATCCCCCAAAAAGGGTCTCGAATTTACCCATTTCAACTTTCATTAGCGGGAATTTTGCGGTTGCGGGTTCGCATCATGGGGAAAGAGTGTTGGGGTGCACAGTGTGCGACTGGATTTCCGCCGACTAACTCCCCTGTGAGGGCTCGAAACCTTGAGTTTTTCCCTCTTCACCGTAACATACCTGCTCGTCAGAACTTGTGGCGCGGGCGTGCAGAAGTCAGCAACTGGGGCGTTCAGTGAGCAGCGTGCAGTCATCAGAGGGGTCTCGCGAGGGATCCGTGCTGCGAGTGTTGTTCGTATGTACGGGCAACACGTGTCGCAGTCCGATGGCCGAGATGTTGTTTCGCAGGCTGGCGTCTGAGCGTCTGGGCTGTGGGGACCGTGAGCTGCGTGAGCGTGGTCTGGACGTATTTTCCGCCGGAGTGGGAGCCTGGGAGAATCTTCCGGCTTCCACTGAGGCGGTTCAGGTGATGCGTGAGCACGGCATGGATTTGACGGAGCATTTAAGTCGTCGGGTGAACCGTGTGATGGTTGAGCAGTCGACTTTGGTGCTGGCATTGACGGGTCGTCATCGGGATTTGCTGTTGAACGAGTGTCCTGCCCTGGGTGCTCGAATTCACCTGCTGGACCGTGCTGGCCGGGATGTGCATGATCCGTTCGGGGGAACGGTGGATGATTATCGTCGCTGTGCGCTGCAGATTGGGCAGAACCTGCGGTTGTGGGTAGAAGAGCTCTTCAAGAAAGACACTCACTGACATGAAGATTGGGATTGCCAGCGACCATCGCGGAGTTGCACTGAAGGCCAGGCTGGCTCAGTTACTGCAGTCGATGGATTTTGAGGTGCACGATCTGGGCCCCTTTGAGGCTCAGAGTGTGGACTATCCGGACTATGCTGCCCGGGTTGCTCGCGATGTTGCCACCGGGGTTCTGGATCGCGGGATTTTGATCTGTGGCACGGGTCTGGGGATGTGCATTACTGCGAACAAGTTTGCCGGCGTGCGAGCGGTGACATGTCAGGACAGTGTCACGGCTCAGTACAGTCGTGCTCATAATGACGCGAACGTGATTTGTCTGTCGGCCGATCAGTTAAGTGATCAGGTGGCTGATCAGGTTGTGCGGATCTGGCTGAAGACGGAGTTTGATGGTGGCCGACATGCTCGCCGTATCCAGCGGATCGGCGAGCTTGAGCGTGAGGAAGCGGAGCGCATTCATGGATCCTGAAACGTTGTATTTCGCAAAGACTCATGAGTGGGTTTCCGTCACTGGCAACGTAGCGACGGTGGGGATTACCGACTTTGCTGTGCGTTTGCTGACTGACATTGTGTATCTGTCGCTTCCGGTGGCTGGGAAAGTGTACCGTCCGGGTCAGGCGCTGGGTGAAGTGGAGAGCGTGAAGGCGGTCAGCGACATTTATGCTCCTGTGTCGGGCGAGGTTCTGGAGGTGAATTCGGGACTGCCTGATCAGCTGCAGCTGTTGAGTGAGAGTCCGTTTGAGCGGGCTTGGATTGTGAAGTTGAAGCTGAGTGATGCGAGTGAGCTGGAGAAACTGATGAATCGGGCTCAGTATCTGCAGCACTGTGGTGGTTAGTTTCGGGCTGGGGGAGTGATTCGCGGGGGAGGTCTTGATCGTGGCCTATCTGTTTGATACTCCGGAGCAGCGGCAGCGGATGCTGGAGGCGATTGGCGCGGCCTCGGTGGATGAGTTGTTTGAGCAGATTCCGCGTGAGCTGCGGCTGGGTCGTGAGCTGTCTCTGCCGGGAGCGGTTTCTGAGCTTGAGCTGGAGCAGGATCTGCAGCGGAGGCTGGGTCAGGCGGGTGGTGGCGGCGTGTGTTTTTTGGGTGGCGGTGTTTACGACCACTTCATCCCGGCGGTGGTGGATGAGCTGACGTCGCGAGGCGAGTTCTACACAGCTTATACTCCTTATCAGGCCGAGGCCAGTCAGGGGACATTGCAGGCATTTTACGAGTATCAGACGCTGATTTCGCAGTTGAGCGGGATGGACGTTTCGAATGCCAGTCTGTACGAGGGAGGAACAGCGGTCAGCGAAGCGGTGTTCATGGCGATGCGGGTGAACGGTCGTGAAGGACGTGTGGTGGTGGCAGGTTCGCTGCACCCTGAGTACCGGCAGGTCCTGCGGACTTACTTTTCGCGGCTGGGCACGGAGATTGTTGAGGTACCGGCGGCTGGTGGTGTGGTTTCTGTTGAATCGTGTTGTGCGGCGCTGACAGCAGACACGACGGCGCTGGTGCTGCAGCAGCCGAATTTTTTTGGTTGTCTGGAAGACATTGCAGGTTTGACCGCAGCGGCTCATGCTGCCGGTGCTCTGGCAATTCTCGCATTTGACCCCCTCAGTCCTGGTCTGCTGAAGCGACCGGGTGACTATGGGGTGGACATTGCTGTGGCTGAGGGCCAGCCCCTGGGAACTCCTTTGCAGTTCGGCGGACCGCTGCTGGGCATTTTTACGTGTCGTTCTGAGTATGTGCGGAAGATGCCCGGTCGTTTGATTGGTCGGACGGTGGACCGTCGTGGTCGGGAGTGTTTTGTGCTGAACCTGCAGGCTCGTGAGCAGCACATTCGGCGTGACAAGGCAACGAGCAACATCTGTACGAATCAGGGATTGCTGGCGCTGCGTGCGACGGTGTTTCTGTCCGTCGTGGGGCCTCGTGGTCTGCGTCAGATGGCGGAGCTCAGTCATGAGAAGGCGCGGTATGCGGCAGCCAGTCTGACGCGGCTTCCGGGAGTTGTGCTGAAGTACGAGCGATCATTTTTTCGCGAGTTTGTGCTGGAAACACCGCTTCCGGCAACTGAGGTGCTGACAGCCCTGGCGGCTCGTGGTTTTAATGTCGGACCTGAATTATCGCGATTTGGGGACAGTCTGGGTGAGGGTCTGGAGCGGTGCTTCCTGGTGGCTCTGACCGAAAAGCGGACTCGAGCTGAAATTGATGCGCTGGCAGCGGCTTTGGGTGAGGTTTTGTCTGGCTGAGTGACGACTGGGTGCGGGGAAGGGGTATCGAGCAGATGCGAAATCCAACGGCGACTCGACTGCTGTTCGAAATGTCAGAATCGGGTCGTGGCACTGTGGTGTTTCCGAAGTCGGATGTACCGCGTGTGACGGGGATTCCGGAGCCTTGTGCAGAGCATCTGGCGGGGGGCCTGCTGCCGCTGCCTGAGCTGGCGGAACCGGACGTGGTGCGTCATTTTGTGAATCTGTCGACATTGAATATGAGTGTCGATTCGCACTTTTATCCGCTGGGCAGTTGTACGATGAAGTACAACCCCAAGCGTCACGAACGACTGGCTCGGCTGCCGCAGGCAGCAGCCAGTCATCCGTACCAGCAGGAGTCTCAGATTCAGGGTCTGCTGAGTGTGTTGTATGAGTTGCAGGGGATGCTGGCGGAGATCTCTGGACTGCCGGGGGTGTCTTTGCATCCGGCGGCTGGTGCGCAGGGTGAGCTGACGGCGTTGTTGACTGCTGCAGCGTGGTTTCGGCATCGTGGCGAGCAGCGGACGCGGGTGTTGTTTCCTGCCAGTGCTCATGGAACGAATCCTGCCAGTGCGGCATTGGCTGGATTTGAGTGTGTGCAGTTGTCTGGTGGTCGGGATGGATTTGTCGATCTGTCTGAATTGCGATCGCAGCTGGACGACCGGGTGGCAGTGTTTATGGTGACCAACCCGAATACTCTGGGGTTGTTCGAGAAGGACATTGCGACGATTGCGGGGATGCTGCATGAGGCGGGGGGACTGGTGTACATAGACGGTGCGAACATGAACGCCATTCTCGGCAGGACTCGTCCTGGTGATTTCGGTGGCGACATGATGCATTACAATGTGCACAAGACGTTTACGGGACCGCATGGTGCGGGTGGCCCGGGTGCCGGTCCGATCGCGGTACGCGATTTTCTGGCTCCCTTCCTGCCTGCTCCTGTGGTGACCTTCGATGCGGCTCGCAACTGGTATTCGCTTGCGTCGCCTGAGCATTCGATAGGTCGGATGCGTTCTTTTTTCGGCAACGTGGGGATTTTGTTGCGTGGCTATTGTTATATCCGGACGCTGGGTGGCAGGGGGTTGCGTGAGGCTGCGGACTGTGCGGTATTGAATGCCAATTATCTGCTGAGTCAGGTGCGTGATTTTCTGGAGGTTCCGCATGGCAATCGCTGTATGCATGAGTTTGTGGCGAGTGCGAAGCGTTTGAAGGAGCAGACGGGAGTGACGGCGATGGACATCGCGAAGCGTCTGCTGGACTACGGCTTTCATGCTCCGACTGTCTATTTCCCGCTGGTGGTGGAGGAGGCATTGATGATGGAGCCGACGGAGACGGAGTCTTTGGCGACTCTGGATGCCTTTGCGGCAGCCTTGCGTGAAATCTGCAGTGAGCCATCTGAGCTGGTCAAGGGGGCTCCGCATACCACAGCGGTTTGTCGTCCGGACGAGGTGAATGCGGCGCGGAAGCCGATTCTTTGCTGGTCGGGTCAGTGCTGATCCGGGACTGAAATTGTAGCGGGAGTGCTCTGTGTGACTCAGCCTGTTCTCTCAGTTCGCGGTGTGGGTCGTACATTTGGCAGTGTGGTGGCGCTGCGGGACGTCAGTTTTGACATTTTCCCCGGCGAGACTCATGCGATTATGGGCGAGAACGGTGCCGGCAAGAGCACTTTGATGAAGATTCTGGCGGGTGTGCAGCGGCCGTCGTGCGGTGAGCTGCATTTGCGGGGTGAGTCTGTTTGTTTCGCGGGGACTCGGGATGCCGAGGCTGCGGGGATCAGCATGATTCATCAGGAGCTGAATCTGGTGGAGCAGTTGTCTGTATCGGCCAATATTTTTCTGGGTCGGGAGCTGACGAACGGCTGGGGTGTACTGCAGCAGGGTGAGATGGATCGGCGTGCGGCAGAGTTGTTGCGGCAGCTGGAGACTTCGATAGACCCGCGAGCGCTGGTGGGGAGTTTGCGTGTTGGTGACCAGCAGCTTGTGGAGATTGCGCGAGCATTGTCGCTGGAGTCTGACATTTTGATTATGGATGAGCCGACGAGTGCACTGACGGAATCAGAGGTGGCTCGATTGTACCGAGTGGCTGACCGCCTGAAGGCTCGGGGAGTCACCATCCTGTATATCTCGCATCGCATGGAGGAGGTATTTCGTCTGGCCGATCGGATTACGGTGCTGCGTGACGGTCGTTTTGTGACGACGGTGGCGAAATCCGCATCGAATGCTCGTGAGATTGCTCATCTGATGGTTGGTCGTGAGTTGTCGGTGCGACAGCGGCGGTTGTCGGCGGGATCGGACGGGTCGTCTGAGCCTGTTTTGCGGGTGCAGAATCTGTCATTGCCATGGGCTGGTCGACGTGGTGGCTGGCGGCTGCGCGACGTTAGTTTTTCGGTGGGGCGAGGCGAGATCGTGGGTTTGGCCGGGCTGATGGGTGCGGGGCGTACGGAGTTGCTGGAGTGTTTGGCGGGTGCGTCCGGGATGCGTTACTCGGGCGAAGTCTGGCTGCGTGGTGAGCGGAGTGCGTTTCGGCATCCTGCTGATGCTTTGCGAGCGGGAGTGGCGATGGCGACGGAGGATCGCAAGCGGCTGGGGCTGTTTCGCGGGATGACGGTGCGAGAGAATATCACGATCAGTGCGTTGCCTCGATTTTCTGGCGCGGGTGTGATTTCAGTGAGTCGAGAGCAGGAGGCGGTACGGGAGCAGACGGAGTCGCTGGGGATTCGGACGGCTGGCTCAGAGGCTTTGGTGACATCACTGAGTGGTGGGAATCAGCAGAAGTGCATGCTGGCGCGTTGTTTGCTGACGAAGCCGGATGTTTTGTTGCTGGACGATCCGACTCGCGGTGTCGACGTGGGTGCGAAATCTGAGCTGTATGTGCTGATGGACAGGCTGGCGGCGGAGGGTGTAGCGATGGTGGTAACGAGCGGCGAGTTGCCGGAGCTGCTGGCGGTGTGTGATCGGATTTTGGTGTTGAGTGAGGGATGTTTGACGGGTGAGTTTCGGGGTGACAGTGTGACAGAGCAGCAGATTATGGAGGCAGCGACGGCTGGCGGCCGGCGGAAAGTTTAGGAAGCAGTCTTTGGCCGGTGCAGGTGTCTGCCGGAATGTTGTGGGGGCAGGCATGATTTGCCGATTGATCATTTGTTGCGGGTGGCTGAACGGGCTTTTTCTGCCGACGTTTTGTGCTGGTCGGAATCTGCTGCAACCCGGTGTTGTGGAGCTGGAAAGTGGAGCCTATAGTGGCTGGGGTTGTGTGATTTTGACGTGCGATGGCAGTGTTGCGGGAATGAGTCTGCGTGAGTTTACATTTTCCGAATTCGGCCTGTTCCGATGATGAGCAGTTCATGCGTCTGGTGCGTCGTGAGACGGACGTAGACCTGTTGGCGGCTGCATTGGAGATTTCGCGGGACGGTCAGTCAGACGTGAATATCGCTGCTGCTCGCGGGATCGTTCAGCGGGCGGTTTCTCGACTGACTCATCCGGTGACTCAGGCAGGTTCTGAGCTTGAAGAGCTGAAGCTGTTGTCTCGTTACATGACTGAAGAGCTGGGACTGCATGGTGAGAGCCAGTATTTGTCGGATCCGCACGCTCACTATGTGAATCGGGTCCTGGTGACGGGGCGAGGCATACCGATTTCGCTTTCGCTGATTTATTTGCACGTGGGGAACGAACTGGGAATTCCGTTGCAGCCAATCAGTACTCCGGCTCGCTTTCTGATTCGTCTGCCTTCGGATCAGGGTCATTTGTATGTGGATGCATTTGACCGTGGTCGTATTCTGGACGAGAGGGAATGTCTGGATCTGATTGGTGATTTGGCGGGTTGTGATGTGGATGAGGTGCGGCGGCATTTGCGTCCGGTGGATGAGCGAGCGGTGATGATCCGTATGCTGCAGAATTTGAAGGCGTTGTTTGGAGGTCGAGAGGACTGGTCAGCGGCGTGGCGAGTACAGACTCGACTGCAGCTGCTGTTGCCGGGTTCGTGGCGTGAGCGTCGTGATCATGCGGTTTTGACCATGCGTGCCGGGCATTATGGTGAAGCGATTGATCTGCTGGAGCGCAGTCTGGCGGTGTGTCCGGCGGAAGATCGTCTGTTTTTGCAGAACCATCTGCGGCAGGCGCGGCGCATGCTTCCGGAATGCAACTGATTTCAGCGGTGAATTTACGAAATCAGGCTGCTGGTGAGCCAGAATCCCGCAGGTGGCTATAACACGGATGCGGGCCTAAACGGCGGGCATGTGTCCGTCGGGCTGCGGTCCGGGCTGATGATCACTGACAGGGGGATAGCGGAATCATGGCGGACTGGATTGAACCACCGGCGAAAGCGCCGGCATTTTCTTTGAAATCGACAACCGGTGAGACTGTGAAGCTGTCGGATTTCAAAGGTCGGCCGGTGGTGCTGTATTTTTACCCCAAAGATGATACGCCGGGCTGCACCAAGGAGGCGTGTGCGTTTCGGGATCGTTTGAGTGAGATTGAGGCATTGGGTGCAGTGGTACTGGGGATCAGTGCGGATTCCGTGGAGTCTCATCAGAAGTTCACCACCAAGTATACTCTGAATTTTCCCTTGCTGGCTGATACTGAGCATGCTGTCGCCGAGAAGTACGGTGCGTGGCGTGAAAAGAACATGTACGGCCGGGTGTCGATGGGAATTCAGCGATCGACCTGGATTATTGGTGCCGACGGCAAGGTGGCGAAGCTGTGGAAGAAGGTGTCCGTGGACGGGCATGATGCGGATGTGATTGCAGCTTTGCAGGAACTGTCTGCGGGTTGAAGCGGAGGTTTTTGTGGGGCGTAAACCGGCAGTGTTGGAGTGTGGTCTGGCGGCATTGCTGCTGCTGGCTGCGAGTGGTTGCGGGCAGCAGGTGACGGATTCGCCTGCTGCTGCCGATTCCTCGGCTGCTGCTTCGCCCGAATCGGCTGAGCAGCCGGTATCTTTGCGGTCGGCCGACGAGACTCAGTCGCAGCAGCTGGCCGAGCAGGTGCGTCAGGCGGTGGCTCATCTGGATGCAGCGGCACTGCAGAAGCTGGCCAGCGATGACGCATTTGCTGACCGTGTGCTGAGGGGGACGGATATTCGGGGTGCGGAGCGTCGTGAGGCCACGGAGGGTTTGTCTGGGACATTGCAGGATATTTTTGCTGGTGTTGTGCAGGGCTGCGGCAACGGAGGCAGCTACAGTTTTGTGCGGCTGGTTTCGCGTGAAGGCGAATTTCGTCCGTTGTTTCGGCTGTGCCTGCCAGAACTGTCGGGGATCAATTACCACGAACTGATACTGGTGCAGACTCCGGACGGTGTCAGGATTGCGGACGTGGACGTGTATCTGTCGGGTGAGTCGGTTGCGGACAGTCTGCGGCGGCTGGTTTTGCCGGCACTGGCTGCATCAAATCGCGGGCTGCGGGCTTCGCTGAGTGCGACGGAACTGCAGTTGCTGGAGTTTGCTGAGGACATTCGTGAGATTGGCAGTTTGCAGCGGGGCGGTCAGCCAAAGTCTGCGCTTGAGCTGTATCGGAGGCTGCCTGAGGTTGTGCAGCAGTCTGAGCCTCTGCTGCGGCTGAAAGTGCGGATCTGCCGTAATTTGGGTGCGGACGAACTGTCGGGTGCTTTGCAGCAGTTGTTTCAGGCAACGGCAACAGAATCTGGTGCTGGTTTTACGGAGGTGGAAAGTTTGGAGCTGCTGGGGCAGTACTCCGAGGTGCCGGCTGCCGTGGATCGTCTTCGTGATCAGATCGGTGATCCGTATCTGAGCCTGCTGAAGATTGAGTCGCTGCTGAAACTGGACCGCGGTGCTGATGCGGCTGCTGCGGTGGCGGCAGCAAAGGCCGTTTCTGAGGGCGACGCTGATGTGTCACTAACGGACCTGCGGGTGCGGCTGCATCTGAAGGACTTCGCCGGAGTGGTGAGTTTGCTGGACGAACTGCAGCAGACACCGGAGGGCGCGGCGGAGATACCGGAGTATCAGGAGTTTCTGAAGTCGGAAACAGGTCAGGCCTGGCTGCAGCGCAAGGCAGCTCAGTCGGAAGTTCCCTGAGGGGATGCGGGTGGCAGGTCCTTCCAGAGTGTTCTGGCGGTGAGGCCGCCGGCGGCCAGACGAGGCACTGAGTTTGTGCGGTTGCGAGCGGTGTCGGGTGTGGCTGGGGTGGCGGCAGCATCGGGTGCTGCGGCGTGTTCCACCAATTGTCGGCTCCGCAGGGTGACACCGCCGGTAAATGCTCCGATGATCAGTCCGCCGGAAGCACTGCGGGAGGTGAGCATGGGCAATGTTTCGCGGGGGACCGGCCAGGATCTGCCTGGCAGGACTGTGTGATCGGTCAGCATCTGCGGCTGAAACTGCAGTGTTCCGTCTGCCTGCAGCTCGCGGCAGACGGCTGCAGCGACGAGGATATCGAGGATGTTCTGCAGATCTGCGAAGGCCGGGATTTTCTGCGTCAGCTCGGGCAGATGATGATTGAACAGTTCGGCAAACTCGTCGGCGCTGCCGTGTTTGGTGGTGGTGTCCAGCAGATTGCCGCTGTCATCCATGATTTCTTCCTGCGCAAACAACTGCAGACGCTGCCCGGCGAGTGTCCAGACAGTACGATCGTGAGAGACTGTCAGAGTGTCCGGAGCAGGCGCAAACCACCAGCGGCGCATCATGTTGTCACCGGGACGTGCGAGTGCGAGGCTGCTTTTGAGTCCGCGGATACCGGTGGGGTCAGCACCGATTGCGATACGTTTCATGAGGTAGTCGGCTTCGACCATCGCGAGGCTCATACGACTGTCCTCCGGGACTCCAAACGTGGTCACATTCCAGTGTCCCTGCAGGCGTACCATTTGTTCGAGGCGAGCTTTGGCTATGGCGACGGCAGCGGGTGAGGAGTTGCGGGCCAGCCAGTTGTGTGCTGCAGCGAGGCGGGCAGGGTCCGGGTCGATGGAGCAGCCGGCGGCATCAAGGACAGTATCGTGACGAAAGGCGGTGAGCAGATCTTCGAGGCACAGTACGGGTCGGCCGGAAAGCAGTCCGACCATTCTGTTGCCGCGAACTGCTGCAAACGGTTCGGCCGGACCCGCCAGAATCAGATCGGTGCCATCGGGCGAGAGGATGATTGAGTCGATGCGGGTGAGGCCGGCAAGGCCACGGAGTTCGGCTGGGATGGCAGTGCCGGCTGCGGCAAGTGCGGCCAACTGGCTGTCGAGGTTGCGGAGTGAGAGCAGGCGGGTCGTGGCAGGCTGGCGGAGTTCTTCGGGGAGTGTTGCGAGGGCTTTTTCGCGCAGCTGGCGGTTGGGTGGAGCCTGTGTGAGGGGAGTGGCGAGCGCCTGCTGAATCAGGCCCTGAGGCGAGATCAGGATTCCGCCGGGTGAGCCGCCGGGAGTATTTCCTCCTTGTCCGACAGCGCTGGGTGAGTCAAGGCAGAGGACCACAGCAGCTGCGAGTACCGGCAGAAGGTGACGCATAGAGGGACGCTCCGAGGATGCTGCGGGAAAGATCGTGGAGAAGTATAACCGGAGCTGGCGGGAAGATGCCAGCTTTAGTGGTCAGTTGTCAGTCAGGCGAGCCGCGGACGGGAGTCCGCGGGTATGAGTGCCGCGGGGCCCCGGCGCGGGCTGCCCCCCTGCTTTGATCGTGCAGATCTTATGACGATACGGAGGGTGGGTTTTGCGGACAGTTTGGCTCACGCGAAGCCGCGAAGCCGCGAAGCCGCGAAGGAAGGCACGAAGGTCAGGGGGCAGTCAGGCGAGCCGCGGGTGTGAGTCCGCAGGTATGAGTGCCGCGGGAGGCTGGCGCGGGCTGCCCCCCTGCTTTGATCGTGCAGATCTTATGACGATGCGGGGGGTGGGGCTTTGCGGACAGTTTGGCTCACGCGAAGCCGCGAAGCCGCGAAGGAAGGCGCGAAGGTCAGGGGGCAGTCAGGCGAGCCGCGGGTGTGAGTCCGCGGGTATGAGTGCCGCGGGGGGGCTGGCGCGGGCTGCCCCCCTGCTTTGATCGTGCAGATCTTATGACGATGCGGGGGGGTGGGTTCTGCGGACAGTTTGGCTCACGCGAAGCCGCGAAGCCGCGAAGCCGCGAAGGAAAGCGCGAAGGTCAGGGGCGGCGGGCGTTTTTCGAGTACGAGTACGAGTACCGTCCGCCAGGGCGGACTGAGTACGAGTACGAGGGGACGGGTGTTTTTTTCGTTTTTCGTACTCGTACTCGATTTTAACTCGAACGGCGGTTGTGAGTGCCGTGGGGCCTGAGAGTGGCGCCCCCTTTCTTTGACGCTGCGGGCTTCTGAGTGTTTTCGGGTATGTGCGAGGTTTTCTCACGGACCCGCAAAGGCACGGAGAGGACTCTGCGGGTGGCGGATCGCCCGGTGGTCTGTGGTGGCCCGCTCTCTGTAGCGCGGGCTGTTCGGCCTGAGCACAGTGGTGTGCGATTTTGACGACCGGAGTGGCGGTGTTTCAGGGTGACTAGCCCCCTCACCCCCAACCCCTCTCCCCCGTTTCGGGGGCGAGGGGAGGATTGCGTGATCAGTTGTCAGTGATCAGTCAGGGGGCGGCGGGTGTTTTTCGAGTACGAGTACGAGTACCGTCCGCCAGGGCCGACTGAGTACGAGTACGAGGGGGCGGGAGGGGGTGGGGGGGGGGCGGATTGAACTGGTCCGGGCGCTGACTGTTGTCGCGTGGGGGCGGGTTTGCACGGAGTCAGCGGGGCTCGGAGCCCGATGCATCTCAGAGACCGTCAGGTGTGGAGAATACAGTGTGGATCCCGTGCATGACGGTATATCTAAGACGGCTGGAGTCGTGGTTAGCTGTCTGCGGCCTGCTGCAGGTCTTTCAGGCTGAGTTGAGCGCGGTTCAGGCAGACGACTCCGGTGGCAGTGACTGCGATATAGCCAACGATCTGTGAGTAGAGTGAGGCGGCGAGTACGAGTGACGGGTCCGGCTTGATTTGCTGAACCTGAATGGCGATTTGGAAGCACACCTGGATGACGCCGAAGTATCCGGGTGCGGCCGGTATCATGACTCCCAGTGCCGTGATGCCGGTAAGGATCAGGCCGGTGCTAAGAGTCACATCGATTCCGAAGGCTTCGAGTGCGAGGCAGGCGGAGTAACCGTTGATGAGCCACTGCAGGAGAGAGTTGAGGGCGATGGAAGCAACTGCTCGCGCACTTTTCAAGGAGTGCAGTCCGACGGCACCCTGGCGGAGCAGATCGAGGATTTTGCTGGTGAGCCAGCCGGGGATGAAGGGGAAAAGGGCGAAGGTGCTGGCGGTGGTTTTCACAAACCAGTCGGTGCGGATCATGTAGACGATCAGAATAACAACGACTCCGGCTGCGGCAGCGGCGGCAATCATACCGCCGCGCTGGTAGTTTTCAGGCAGTGAGGGCGCGAAGAGGATTCCGAGGCCGAAGAGGGCGAGAATTGCGAAGATGTCGAAGATTCGTTCGAGGACGATGGAGGAGAGGACTGTTCCGGCTGGAACTCGGTGCTGTCTGTTCACCACGAAAACTCGAACGAATTCCCCGAGATGTGCGGGGAGGATGTTATTGGCGGCGAAGCCGATCATAACGGGTGAGAACAGTTGTCGGGCGGTCAGGGGTGCCGCAGGAGCCAGCAGTTGGGCGAAGCGGATGGATTTGAGCCAGTAGAAGGCCAGCAGCAGCAGCAGGATTGGCGGCAGTGAAATGTAATCAGCCGTTTTGAAGGCGTGCAGCACTGTCTGTCTGTTGGTATCGCGCATGGCGTACCAAAGTGAACCGGCGGATACGGCGATACCGACAAGCAGCAGCAGCAGACGTTTCATGGCAGTGCAGTATCAGAGAGAATCGTCAGCACTGCGAAGCAGGCTAAGAGCCTGGGCGCCGCAGATGAAGATCGGTCGGGGTTCGTCGGGATTGAACAGTCTGAGTTGTGGTTGGGATCTGCGGCGACCGGGTCGCCGTCTGGGAACTGTTGTCCATTCCGTCAGATCGTCACAGAACGTGGTCGGCACCCACTCAGAAACTTGCTGCGTGCAAAAATCTTCACGGGCGCTGATCTGTCGTCCGGGTTGCGGGCGTTTGATGATTCCTGCCAGTTTGCCGGAATGATCGAGGACTGGCAGGCAGTCTGTGAGTGATTCGTAAAGGAGTGATCGCGCAGAGGCGGCGGAATCGGTGCAGTGGACGGGTGTTGTCACAGGAACGGCGAGACTGGCTGCGGGAGTACGATCTGAGGCACCGGCGAACAGTGCCTGGAGCAGATCATCTTCGGTGACTTTGCCCACAAGTCTGCCGTTATGGTCAACGGAGAACAGGCAGGAGTGTCCGTGCTGCAGCAGCAGGCAGGCGGCTTCACGGAGGTTGGCTTCCGGTCCGACAGAGTGGCCAGAGCTGGGGCACATCAGTGTGTCAGCCAGCGGATTCATGTTGATTTCCTGAAAAATTCATTCACAGGTGGCGACCGCTGAGTCGGCCGCAACCGGCAATCTTTCTTCCGGGCTGATGGAAGTTTGAGGAATTTCGGCAACATTTGCGTTGAGATCGCATAAATTACGCTGAGTTTGATGCTTACGCCGGATTTTCCGGTTTTATGGCTGGGGGAGTTTCTCATGAGCGGTCGAGCGTTGTTGTGTCTGAGTCTGTTGGCAGTGGTTGTTGGTTGTGGCGGTGAAGCGGGGCAGAGTGCAGCGAGTGTCGGCGGTGGTTCAGGCGCGCCTGGCGGTGCTGACAAGTCTGGCTTGTTGCCGTTTCGGCTGGCATTGAACTGGTATCCGGAAGTGGAGCACGGGGGTTTTATTGCGGCGGATGTGCAGGGTAAGTTTGCGGCCGAAGGAGTATCGGCGGAGATCATTCCGGGCGGCCCGGGGGCTCCGCAGGCGGTGATTGCGGAGCTGGCGGCGGGCCGTATTCAGTTTGCGGTATCGGATGCGGACAATGTGGTATTGGCGCGAGCGGCGGGGGTGCCGGTTGTGGCGTTGCTGGCACCACTGCAGAGTTCTCCGCGGTGCATCATGGTGCATCGGGCCGCGGGGTTTAAGACGCTGGCCGATTTACGAGATATTGAGCTGGCCATCAGCGATGCTCGACCATTTGCCCTGTGGATGAAGAAGCAGCTGCCGCTGACGAATGTTCGTCTGATCCCGTTCAGCGGGATGGTTGGCGAGTTTTTGCAGAAGCCGGCTTTTGCTCAGCAGGCGTTTGTGTTTAGCGAGCCGTTTGTGGCTAAGGAGCGTGGTGGTGACCCGGAAGTCCTGATGGTTTCGGAGATTGGTTTTGATCCGTATGCCAGTGTGCTGATCACCACCGAGGATGTGATTGCGGAGAATTCGGAGCTGGTGCAGAAGGTAGTGCGGGCGAGTGTGGCTGGCTGGCGGGAGTACCTGCAGGCTCCGGCAGTCACCAATGAGGCGATCGGGAAATTGAATTCTGAGATGAGTGCTGCGGCTTTGGAGTTTGGGGCGGCGGCGATGACGCCTTTGTGTCGTGCGGCCGGTGGTGAGGCCGGTGGTGAGGCGGGTGGTTGTGGTATGGAGCTGGGGCGCTGGGAGAAGCTGGTGGAGCAGATTGAGGAGCTGGGCCAGATTGAGAAGGGCAGTGTGCGGGCGAGCGAGTGTTTTACGGTGAAATTTCTGGGTGCTGGCTGAGTCGGCAAAAACTGCCGGTGCTGGCATGCTGGCACCGGCCTGTGTGCGAGCTGGACTTTCGCACAGTGTGTTCAGCGTTAGAACAGTATGCTGGCGCGTCAGTTTGGGAGGAGTTTATCGGAAATGCCGACTTTGCGGGAAAGGCGTCAAGCGCCATCGTCAGAACTGACGAAATCCGAAAAGTCGACGTAGTCGTTACGCACAGCCATTTGCGCGCGCAATCCTGCAGCGTCCCGTTGAATTAACGGGGCGTGGGGCGTGCATTGGTGGCTGTCGAGTGCAGGTGCGGGTACG